>WPCI01433286.1_pt1 | contig 27723 bp, 21 predicted proteins | sample 5399871 | NCBI WGS metagenome assembly WPCI01 (sample SAMN12869469, study PRJNA574797) | sludge metagenome | isolation source: wastewater treatment of pH7 | place: China:Beijing | collected 2019-05-20 | reverse complement strand
GCGGTGTTGCTGCGTCACGCTTTCGCGCATTGCGCAAGATTCCCCACTGCTGCCTCCCGTAGGAGTCTGGGCCGTGTCTCAGTCCCAGTGTGGCTGATCGTCCTCTCAGACCAGCTACCCATCGTTGCCTTGGTAGGCCTTGACCCCACCAACAAGCTAATGGGCCGCGGGCCCCTCCCAATGCGGAAGCCGAAGCTACCTTTAGTGACCGGACTTATGTCCAGGCACCACATCCGGTATTAGCCCGAGTTTCCTCGGGTTGTCCCGGTCATCGGGGCAGATTACCCACGTGTTACTCACCCGTTCGCGGCTTTGCCCCAGGCCGAAGCCTGGTTCGTCGCACCACTTGCATGTGTTAAGCACACCGCCAGCGTTCGTCCTGAGCCAGGATCAAACTCTCCGTGAAAAATGTTGCGAGGTATCAATGCCAGCCGAAGCCGGCCCCGATCCGAAGATCGGGTTCCTCAAACTATTTACTCAACGTAGAGCTGTGTCATATCGGGATGTTGTCAGTACACAAATACGACAACGGATATGACGGGATAATTCAATGATTGTTCGAAACCAGAGGCCTCGAACAAATCGGGCTCAAACATTTCTCCGGACAGACAAGCCGTCCGAAGTAATGCACGCTGCTCAGTTTTCAAAGACCGCGCACACCGTGGTGCGGGATTCGCCGCACGGGGCACTTCAGTCGAACTCAACGCCCGACTGAGCGGACGAAGGAGTATACAGATTTTCCGACGGTGCGTCGAGCGAATGGCTCGGAAGCCCGGGAATGAATTTCGATTTGGCTCTGGGAAGCCAAATCCTTTGCTCAAGCGGGTTCAAGAGGTGTTGACGAGCCGCCGAAACCGTCGCTTTCCAAGCTGGAGGACCCGTCCGTCGAGCTTCGCAGCCGGGTAGTCCAGTGGCTCAGCCGGCAGTCCTTCACCATCGAGCTTGATTCCACCCTGGGCGATTGCCCGCCTCGCCTCGCTTCGACTCACGCCGAAGGCTTCTGCGACGAGCGCAGGCAGGTGAACCGGGTCGTCACCGAACGAGAACCCGTCGATCTGTTCGGGCACCTCATGCCGAACGAACAGACGGTTAAAGTGTTCCTCGGCGACAGACGGCGCGTCCGGACCGTGGAACCTGTCGACCAGCCGCCGCCCCAGTTCCCTTTTCGATTCGTTGGCCGGCACATCCGGTGGCTCCTCACTTAGAAGGAGCTGCCAGTACTCACGGAGATTCGCGTCGGGAACCCGCATGATCTTGCCGAACATCTCTTCGGGAGGTTCCGTCACGCCGATGTAGTTGCCAGTTGACTTGGACATCTTCTTCACACCGTCGATACCGGGAAGAATCGGCATGGTCATCACGGATTGAAGCGGCTTGTCGAAACTGGCCTGCAGATCGCGCCCCATCAGCAGGTTGAATTTCTGGTCGGTGCCTCCGACCTCCACATCGGCATCGATCGCCACCGAGTCGAAGCCCTGAAGCAACGGGTACATCAACTCAAGGGTCGAGACCGGTTCACCGGCCGCCATCCGTTTCTGGAAGTCATCCCGTTCAAGCAACCTCGCGACCGTCGACCGGGCCATCAGCGCAAACAGTTCATCCGACCCCATCCTCAGCCACTCGCTGTTGTAGCGGACTTCGGTCCGGTCCCGGTCAAGAACCTTGAATGCCTGTTCCATGAAGGTTTCCGCGTTCGCGTCGATCTCGGCCGGATCCAGCATCGGGCGCTGGGCCGACCGGCCGCTTGGGTCGCCAACCCTCGCCGTGTAATCGCCGATGATCAGGACGATCCGATGACCGGCCTCCTGGAATTCGCGCAGCTTGTTCAAAACGACGGTGTGGCCAAGATGGATATCGGGAGCGGTCGGATCGATCCCCAATTTGACCCGCAGCGGCCTCCCCTGGTCCAGCTGGCGTGCCAGTCGTCCTTCAGGGAGGCACTCCACGGCAGTACCCGCAAGCTTTGCCGCCTGCTCTCTGGCCTCGGCCGAGGGCTCTCCGGGTTCTCCATTTGCCTTGGACACGACGAAGCCAATGCTAGACTGAGTAGCGCTACTTGGTCGTTCACGCGTTGTTGTATGGAGGCTGACAGCGCATTCAACCCGGCTCCCAATGCCAGGCGCTGACCCACTTATCGCCACCTGATGGCCCCCCGAAAGACAGAGCACCCACCGGGATCAACCTCCCGGGAAAGCGGGCGCGGTTCGTCCGCGTCGGGTTCCGGCGTGCCTGAAAACGGCAGTAGCACCGGCCCAGGCACGGGTGCCGAAAGCGTACTCAGGCCCTACGGCAAGAAGGAAGCCGCAGGTGGCAAGAAGGCAAGTGGTGGAGCCGGAAGGCGTCGCAACGGAAAGAAGAAATCCGGACGGCGTCTGCACATGCCGAAGCTGGGAAGGCGCGGATCAGCCGAATCAAAGGGACCGGCGACATCTGTGGACCCGACCGGCGGAGGGTCCACACCGGGTACCTCCCCCAACGGGCAACCGTTGTCGATCCCGGCACCTCCCGGACACGGGGGTGGCAACAGCGGGAATGGCAACGGGAACGGTCCACCGCCTGGTGTTCTGAGCCTCCCGGTTCCTCCGCCCCGCCCGCCCAAGCCGAAGATCAAGAAGCTCCGCATCCTCTTCATCGTGCTCGGACTCGGCTTTCTCGGATTTTGCTCTGCCTTCTTCGGAATGGTGATGGCGGTTTCGCAGGACCTGCCGTCGATCGAGAACTACGCCCAGTTCCGTACCGCCAAAAACTCGGTCCTTACCGACAGCCAGGGCCAGTACATCGGCACCCTTTCCAACAACGAAAACCAGATGCTACTCGACGCCGAGCAGATTTCTCCGAACATGAAGAATGCGGTCGTCTCTATCGAGGACTCGCGTTTCTACGAGCATCGCGGGATTGACTGGCAGGGCCTTGGTCGAGCGCTCGTGCAGGACATCATCGCCCGCAGCGCCAAACAGGGTGCGTCGACGATCACCCAGCAGCTGGTCAAGCAGGCTCTCGAGGCGCAGAATGACCGCTCGCCGCTCCAGAAAGTGCGCGAAATGTCGATCGCGTACCACATCGAGCAACAGTGGACAAAGGACAAGATCCTCACCGAATATCTGAATACGGTCTATTTCGGCTCCGGTGCTTATGGCATCGAGTCGGCGGCCCGAACCTACTTCGGCTATGCCCACCCTTCCTGCGGCACCGAGGAAGAACCCTGCGCCGCGCTGCTCACTCCGGCCGAAGCCGCTCTCCTTGCCGGAATCGTCCAGAATCCCTGGGGATACGATCCGAAAAACAATCCTGACGCCGCTCTGTTCCGGCGCGACACAGTGCTCCAGAAAATGCTGGAGCAGGGATACATCACGCAGGAGCAATACGACGAAGCCAAGGCCGAAGCACTTCCGGCCCAAGGTGACATCGACCCACCGAGCCTCGATTCCGAAGCTCCCTATTTCACTTCCTGGATGCGCCAGCAACTGGTCGATCGTTACGGTGCCGGCCGTGCGTTCTTTGGCGGGCTCAAGGTCAAGACCAGCCTCGATCTCGAAGTCCAGCAGGCGACGGAGGACGCGATAAACAGCACGATCGGAGGCATCGGCCCCAGCGCTTCAGTCGTGATCATCAACAACAAGGATGCCACCGTAGACGCAATGGTCGGGGGAAGCGACTACGACACGACCCCCTTCAATCTGGCCACCCAGGGTTACAGGCAGCCGGGTTCAACCATCAAGCCGTTCATCCTGACCACCGCGCTCGCCCAGGGCATCTCGCCGTACACGACTTTCGAGTCAGCGCCGCAGGTCTTCTGGCGCAAGGTCTACGACAAGGACGAAGGCAAGAAGATCAGCGAGCCGTACTCGGTCAGCAACTACGGGGACTCATACTCCGGGGTAAGCGACCTGGTCAGCGCCACCATCAACTCGGATAACTCCGTTTACGCCCAACTCGGCATCGAAACTATCGACGGTGGCCCCAAGGCGATCGCCAAGATGATCCACAAGATGGGCGTGACCGACAAAATCGAGACCAACCCGGCGATGGTTCTCGGTACTTCTGAAGTAACGCCACTCCAATGGACCTATGCCTTCTCGACCCTGGCCAACGACGGGCGTCGGGTAAGCGGCACCCTCGCCCCCAAGCCCGGTGATTCACCGGTTGCCTTCACGAAGGTCACCGACGAAAGCGGCAAAACTATTCGTGGTGGCGACAACGAAGTGATCAGCACCAAGGTCGTCGAGCCTGAAGTAGCGCAGACGGCCAAGGGGATTCTTCATGAAGTCGTCACCCAGGGCACCGGCAAGAACGCCTACATCGGCGACGACAGCCAGTGGGGCAAGACCGGAACCACTGAAGACAACACGAACGCATGGTTCTGCGGGGCGATAACCGAGATCACTGTCTGTGTCTGGGTCGGCTACCCCGAGGGTTACGTCCAGATGCTGACCGAGTACGCCGGCAGCCCGGTTGACGGCGGTACTTTCCCCGCCCTTATCTGGGGCCGTGTGGTCGAGGCATGGCAATCGATCGAAGTGAATCGCGCAGCCGAGCGGGCAGCCGAAGCGCTTGAAGAAGACAGCGACGAGTCGACCGACAGCACCGACACCAGTACGGACACCAGCACCGAGGACTATGTCGCTCCGGACTACAGCACTCCCGAGTACACGGAACCGGTCCCGGAGACAACTGTTCCCGAGACGACCACCCCCGAGCCTGCGCCGGCACCGACGCCAGCTCCGGCGCCGACCCCTGCCCCGGCCCCGACCACGCCGGCGGCACCTTCGACCGGAGGGGGAATCACCTCCGGCGGCGCATCACCCGGCTGATCAGGCGATCTCTTCGACCCGGGTCGAGGCGAGGTCAAGCTGCGCGGAAAGACTGGCGCTTGATGTGCCACCTTCGCTGCATTTGGACTCCAGCCAGCTTCCCTGCTTCAGTACCTCGTAATACTCATCGTCGAGCTCCGGAGAGCGTTCGGCCAGCTCTTCCCGGTTCAGATCCGAAAGGTTGCGTCCCTCCGCCACACATTGCCGGACCAGGTCGCCAACGATGCCGTGAGCTTCGCGAAATGGAACCCCGCGACGGACCAGCAGGTCGGCGATTTCGGTCGCCGCCAGCATCTCGTCGCCGGCCGCATTCTGGAGACGTTCGCGGTCGAACTCGATCCCTTCGAAAATTCCTGCGGTCATCTCCAGCGTAGCTTCAACTGTCTCAACCGCATCGAAGAATGGTTCCTTGTCCTCCTGCATGTCCTTGCCGTAGGTGAGCGGCAAAGCATGGAGAACCCCGAGCAACGTCGTGAAATCACCGACTACCCGCGGCGCCTTCGCCCTCAACAACTCGGCTGAATCGGGGTTCTGCTTCTGGGGCATGATGCTGGAGCCGGAAGTGAAAGGTTCGCTGAGCTGGCAGAACGAGAATTCGGTGCTGGACCAGATCACAAGCTCGGAGCCGATGCGCGAAAGGTGGGTAAGGCAGATCGCTCCGGCCGAGAGATAGTCGAGAACCATGTCCCGGTTCGAGGTTGAATCGAGTGAATTCACCGTGACCGAGTCGAAGCCAAGCTCGGCGGCGACCTCATGGCGGTCGATCTCCCAGTTGACTCCGGCAAGTGCCCCGGCGCCGAGCGGCATCACTGCGGCCGCCCGACGGGCCGCCTGGAAACGATCGAAGTCCCGCGAAAGCATCCAGAACCAGGCGAGCAGATGATGACCGAGATATACCGGTTGCGCCCGTTGCAGATGGGTGTAGCCGGGCATGGTCCAGTCCCGGTGTGCTTCGGCCAGCCGCAGCAGCTCGCGCATCGCGCCGGTAATCCGTTCGCCGGCATGGTCCGCAGCGTCCATGACGGCCATGCAGATATCGGTCGCCACCTGGTCGTTGCGGGAGCGGCCGGTGTGGAGCTTGCCGGCCAGCTCGCCGATCAGAGCGCCGAGGCGACGCTCGACCGCCATGTGAATGTCTTCGTCCCCTTCTTCAAAGATGAACTCGCCGGCTGCCAGCTCACCGGCGATCGCGGCGAGTCCCTCGTCAAGGACCTTGATCTCGTCATCGGCGATCACACCGATCCGGTTCAGTGCCCGCGCGTGAGCCCGAGACTGCGCCACGTCGTAGGGCGCCAGGTGCCGATCGAACTCGATCGACCGGTTCAGTCGCCAGAACCGTGGGTCCGGCGGCTCACGAAACCGGGAAGCTGACTTGTCGGTGGTTCTTGCCATGGTGCTGATTCGGGATTATGCCCGGTCATTGCCGGGCCCGCGCGTTCGAGCACCAGGAGCAAGCTCAAACGGCCCCGAAGCTGCCATACCCGCTCGCCGAACCCATCCGGGACTTCAGCTGATCTGCGGCGTTGTAGCCTGCGGCGTCCGAACCACCTGAGAGCGACGCAAGGAAGAGGATCAGCTCGGGCAGTTCAACCGAGGTGGCAGCACCGTCAACGTTGGACCCGCTGCCGTCCATCGTGGCCGGGATTTTCACCGAATAGCCGTGGATATCCCGGCCAGCCTGACTCCGACTCCCCCGTTCGCGTGACTTCACCCGACGTGGCCGGGATTTTCACCGAATAGCCGTGGATATCCCGGCCAACACGGCTCCGACCCCCGTTCGCGTGACTTCACCCGACTTGGCCGGGACTTTCAGGTGGCAGCAGCGCCAAATTGGGCCCGATGCCAGCGTTGTGCCTCCCTGCTGTGTCACGAATTTCCGATCAGAGCGACTGAAATTCTTTACATCAGCGCAGCCGGCGGGCGTTCAAGTCAACGCGACGGCTAGGTCAGGTTACGTCAGTCGAATCGGCGTCAGTCGAATCGGCGTCATTCGAGCGCATCGGCGAGCGCATCGGCGACCCGTCCCACATCGCCCTCCGAAAGACCCGCATGGAACGGCAGGGCCAGGGAGCGTGCCGCGACCGATTCGGCGATTGGGAACTGGCCTTGTTGGTAGCCGAGTTCGGCCAGGTGCGGAAAGAGGTGGATTGATGGCAGGTAGGCCTTGGCCGGAATGCCCTGCTCTCCCAGTTGGCGGATGATGCCGTCGCGATCGCTGCCCTCGGGAAGCCGGACCGGGAAGACGAACCAGCTGCGGCTGGCCGGCGGCCGGTCCGAGGCGGGAAGGACCAGGCCCTCCGGCGAACCATCGGCCAGCCCGGACAAGCGCTCGAGGTACATCCCCGCCACCCGGGCCCGGCCGGCTAAAAGCTCATCGAGCCGTCCGACCTGGGCGACGCCGATCGCCGCCGTGACATCCGACATCCGGTAATTGAAACCAAGCCGGTCATGGTCGAGCCAGTCCATGTCAATCGCGCGGCCCTGGTTGCGTTCGCTTCGCAGCACCTCGGCCATCCCCGGGTCGGCCGGGACGATCATGCCGCCCTCCCCGGTAGTCATCTGCTTGTTCGCATAGAAAGCGAAGGTGGCGATATTGCCCCGGCTGCCAACCTTGCGGCCCTCGGAGTCAATCGCACCCAGGGCCTGACAGGAGTCCTCAAGAATCCCGAGCCCATGCGCCGCCGCGATTCGTTCGAACTCCGGCATCGCCGACGGCTGGCCGAAAATGTCTATCGGCAGCAGGCCGACCGTGGCGTCGGTCACCGCCGCCTCCGCCGCAGCCGGATCGAGATTCAGGCTGTCCGGGTCGATGTCGGCGAAAACCGGCCTGACCCCTTCGTAGAGCAGACAGTTGGCACTGGCCACGAAAGTGAAAGGACTCAGTACCACCTCGTCCCCGATGCCCCAGCCGAGAGCCCGCACCCCGAGATGGAGCGCAGCCGTGCCGCTGGAAACGGCAACCGCATCATCGACGCCGAGCCAGTTGGCGAAATCATCCTCGAAGCGTTCCAGCATCTCCCCCAGCGAAAGCCGGCCGGAACGCAAGACCTCCAGCACCAGCCGCTCCTCCTCCGGCCCGATCTGCGGTCGGGCGAGATCCAGTGGTGGCAGTCCCTCAGTCATTTGGCTTTCCGGATTCGGTTCCCGGACCGGATCCGCCGTTCTGGAAGGCATAGGAAAGCGAGTCAACCAGAGCTTCCCAGGAAGCTTCGATGATGTTCTCCGAAACTCCGATCGACCCCCAGGAATCACCGCTGTCGCCACGTTTCGAGTCGAGCAAGACCCGGGTTCCGGCACCGGTACCATGAGCCGTATCGAGGATCCTCACCCGGTAGCCGGTCAACTCGATGTCCTCGAGCTCGGGGAAATGTCCCGTGATTGCCGCTCGCAGGGCTTTGTCAAGGGCGTTGACCGGCCCGTTTCCTTCAGCCACCGTCACATAACGCTCGCCCCCGACCCGGATCTTGACGATCGCTTCCGTTTCAACCTCGCCCCCGGCCCGCAACTGGGTCTGCACCTTGAACGACTCGAAGGTGAAAAGCGGCTTGAACTCACCGGCCTCCTGGCGCAACAGGAGATCGAATGATGCGTCAGCCGCTTCGTAATGGTAGCCCTCATGTTCACGCTGCTTCAGGGTTTCGACCGCGTGGCGGGCTGCCTCGTCATCCAGTTCCAGGCCAAGCTCCCCCGCCCGGGCCAGCACGGTCGCCTTGCCGGAAAGCTCCGAAGCGAGAACCACCCGGCTATTGCCGACTTCCCCGGGATCCATGTGCTCGAAGGTGCGGGCGTCGGCCGCGACCCCGGCGACATGCATGCCGCCTTTGTGGGCGAAAGCGTTGCGGCCGACATATGCCTGGTCGGGATCAACGGGCACGTTCAACAGATCAGCCACGAAATGTGAAACCGAAGAGAGATCCTCGAGCTTCCCGGGCGAAACCACCTCATAGCCCAGCTTGAGCTGCAGCGAAGGCAGGATCGAGATCAGGTTCGAGTTGCCGCAGCGTTCCCCGTAGCCGTTGACCGTCCCCTGTACCTGCCTCGCTCCAGCATCTACCGCTGCCAGGGCGTTGGCGACTCCGCATTCAAGATCGTTGTGACAGTGGATCCCCAGTTCCGCATCGGGAAGCGACTCGTGGACCTCGGCAACGATCGAGCCGATCTGGCCGGGCAGATGAGCCCCATTCGTGTCACAGAGAACCAGCACCTCCGCCCCGGCTTCATGAGCTTGCCGCAGACACCTCAGCGAGTAGTCGCGGTCATCGCCCCAGGCATCGAAGAAATGCTCGGCGTCGTACATCACCCGCTTGCCTTCGTCACACAGATAGGCGACCGACTCGCCGATCATCGCGAGATTTTCCTCGCGGGAGACCCTGGTCACCTTCTCCAGGTGGAGTGACCAGGTTTTGCCAACTAGGGTGACCACCGGGGCGAAGGTCGCCGCCAGGAGCCGCAGCGCTTCGTCCTGGTCGGCTTCGACCCCGCGCCGCCGGGTCATACCGAAAGCGCAGATCGCCGCCTGCTCGAGCTGTTCACCGGCCAGCAGCTCGAAAAGCTCGGCTTCCTTCGGGTTCGAAGCCGGGAAACCGGCCTCGATGAACTGCACCCCGAGCTGATCGAGCGCATGGACAACCCTCACCTTCTCGGCGGCAGAGAGGGACATGCCCTGGCCCTGCATGCCGTCGCGGAGGGTCGTGTCGTAAAGCTTGACTGCTGTCATCGGTTACTGCCTTTCAGGAAATCGGAGGCCCGGGCATTGGCGCCGGGACGGGCTGCTCGCGGCATGGAGCCGCGCTGCCGCAGGACGTCAGCGTCCCGCAGCCTCCGTAATTCGAACGATCCTGATTTCGTGGAAACCGTGAAGCATCGGCCTCAGACTTTACTCGGTTCGCTTTTCGTCGCCGGTTCACCGACCAGGTCAAGCCACTCGTTGTATTGCGGCGAACGACCGTAGATCGCGTCTTCATACGCGCTCTGAACGAGCCGGGTGACTTCCCCGGGGTCGCCCGATCCGATCGGATGGTCGTCAACTTCACGAACCGGGACAATCTCCGCCGCCGTGCCACACATCACGATCTCGTCCGCCAGGTAAAGCTCCGAGCGGGCGATGTCCCGTTCAATCACCGGGTAGCCATTGTCTTCGAGGATCTGCATCACCGACTTGCGGGTTATCCCGTCCAGGATCGAAGCAACTTGCGGTGGCGTGAAGACCTTGCCGTCCTTGACCATGAAGATATTTTCGCCCGAGCCTTCACAGACGAAGCCGCGTTCGTCGAGCAGAACCGCCTCTTCGTAACCGGCTTTCGCCGATTCGGTCTTGGCCAGAATCGAATTCAGGTATTGCCCCGATGCCTTCGCATGCGGGATAAGGCTCGCTCCGGAAACCCTTCTCCAGGAGGAGACCTTGGCCCGGATGCCGTGCTTCTTTCCATCCTCGCCGAGGTAAGCACCCCAGGGCCAGACCGCGATGATCAGTTCGACCGGCGCTGACGACGCGTACAGCCCCATCTCACCGTAGCCACGGAAAGCAAGCGGACGGATGTAACAGTCACGCAGACCATTCCTGCGAATCAGCTCGCGGGTCGCCTCGGAGATTTCCTCTTTTGAGAACGGGATCTCAAGGAAGTACATGCGGGCCGAATCGAAGAAACGGGTGACGTGGTCCCGGTGGCGGAATATCGCCGGACCCTGATCACCGTCGTAACACCGGATTCCCTCGAAAACCCCGGTGCCGTAGTGGAGACCATGGCTCAGTACATGCACCTGCGCCTCGTCCCACGGGACGAACTTGCCGCTATGCCAGATGTACTCAGCCTTTTCCACCTATTGCTCCTTGAGGTTGCCTATCCCGGTGATGGTACGCCAGATCAAAGCGGCGCACCTCTTTCACTTTAGCTCTGAGCCAGTTCGGCCAGCACCGCATCGGTGACTTCCCGGGTTCCGACCCTGGTCTCTCCTTCACCACCCTCGAAGATGTCCGGCGTACGGAGGCCATTCTCCAGAACCGCGTCGACTGCGTTTTCGATTCGGTCTGCAGCCTCACCATCACCCAGTCCGTATCGCAGCATCATCGCCGCGGAAAGCATCGTTGCAAGCGGGTTGGCAATACCCTGTCCTGCGATATCAGGTGCCGAGCCATGGACTGGCTCAAACAGACCCGGATCTCCTTCCGCCCCGATCGAGGCGGAAGGAAGCATGCCCAGCGAACCGGTGAGCATCGCCGCTTCGTCACTGAGAATGTCGCCGAACAGGTTTTCGGTGACCAGGACGTCAATTTCCGCCGGAGCGGAAACGAGCTTCATCGCGGCGAAATCGACCAGCAGATGGTCTAGCTGAACATCGGGGTAGCTCCCGGCCACCTCCTTGACAGTTTCCCGCCAGAGCCTCGATGACTCCAGGACATTGGCCTTGTCCACCGAAAGAACGCGGGGACTTTCCGAGCGTTGACGGGCGGCTTCGAAAGCCGTCCGTGCGATCCGTTCGATCTCCGGGATCGAGTACGCACATTCGTCATAGGCGGTTCCGCCGTTGTCTTCCCGCCTGCCTGAAGCCCCGAAGTAGATGCCGCCGGTCAGTTCACGGACCACAAGCAAATCGGTGCCGTTGATCAGTTCCTTCTTGAGCGGGCTGGCATCAATCAGGGCGGGAGACGGTTTGACCGGGCGAAGGTTCGCGTAAAGGCCAAGGGCCTTGCGGATACCGAGCAGTCCCTGTTCCGGCCGCGGAGCGGTCGGGTCTTTGGCCACGGCCTCGTCCCACCTGGGACCTCCCACCGCGCCGAGCAGGACGGCATCTGATTTCTTGCAGGCTTCGATCACCTCTTCGGTCAGGGCTACCCCGTGTTCGTCAATCGACGCTCCGCCGATCAGGTGTTCGGTGTATTCAAAGCTTCCGACCGCATCAAGAACCTGACGGGTTGCGCCGACGATCTCGGGTCCGATTCCGTCTCCGGCGAGCACGACTATCCGTTTGGGTTCACTCATTCCCGTTTCTCCTCGTTGCTGTGATGTTCAGGCGAACATAGTTGAACCTGGTCGGCTGGCCCATTTCGGCCAGCAGCCGGTCTGTGTAGTTAGTGAACTGCTCGTCGTTGAGAACTTCCCTGGCGGGCGCCAGGAAGGACGCCTCGAAAAAGCCCCGCGGATCCTCAGGGCGGGCAACCCGGTCTTCCAGCCAGCACTCCGCGTCCTCGTAGCCGGCCTGGAGCAGGCGCATCTCGGTCTCCTCCGGACCGGCGAAGTTCCAGGGATCGACGTGCTCTCCGAATATTCCCGCGAAGGGTTGCTCCCGGTTGATCACGGCCAGTGCCGAGACAACATCAGCCACGTTGCCGCGCCCACCACACTGGGCGACCAGCCGGCCACCCGGCCTCGTTACCCCCGCCAGGGAGCGAAACAACCGGTCGTGGTCGGCGATCCAGTGGAAGGTCGCGTTCGAGAACACATGGTCGACCTGACCGTCGAGCTCAAGTCCGGCCAGGTCCTGGCAGACGAATGCCGCGCGGGGATCATCCCCGAGCCTGCGATTCGCCTCCTCGACCATCTTCCGGGAGCCGTCAACACCGATGACCCGGCCGTCCGGGAGGCGTTCGAGCAAGTCTTCGGTCACATTGCCCGACCCACAGCCGGCATCGACAACAGTTTCGTCGCCCTTCAGTTCCAGGCGATCAATGACCGCGCCTGACCAGTCGCGTTGGGGTGTCGCGACTCGCGAGTACTTTTCAGCCTCCCAATCGGCGGGGCGGGATCGGTCTTGACTCATCGGACCTCCCCGGCTACAGGGAAGTAGTGACGGGGCCGTATGTCCCGCCGGGACCGGACTCGAATGCTTCGATTTCGCTCTCGGCCTGGAGGGTGAGCGCGATGTCGTCGAGCCCGCCGAGCAGGCGACGTTTGATTTCGGCATCAATCTCGAACGGTGCCTCACCCCCGGCCCAGCTCACGGTCTGGTTTCCGAGGTCGATTTTTGCCTCACCGGCCTCGACCAGCGCCTTGCAGGTTTCCTCGGGCAGCACCACAGGCAGGAACCCGTTCTTGGTGCTGTTCGAATAGAAGATGTCCGAGAAGGACGGGGCTATTACGGCTTTGAAGCCGAACTGATGGAGCGCCCAGACCGCATGTTCACGCGAGGAGCCAGAGCCGAAGTTCCGCCCGGAGACCAGGATCGGGTGCGGCTCGAGCTTGATCTCGCCGTCCCTGACCCAGTCATAGAAGAGGAACTCGCCGTAGCCGGTTCGCTCAACCCGTTTGAGGAACTGCTTCGGGATGATCTGGTCGGTGTCGACGTCACTGCGGTCCAGAACCGCGACTTCGCCTTCGATTATGTTGATCGCTTCCATTTCTAGCTCCAGTTCCTGATGTCTACGAAGTGACCTTCGATGGCTGCGGCTGTTGCCATGGTCGGGCTGACGAGATGGGTCCGGCCGCCCTTGCCCTGACGTCCTTCGAAATTCCGGTTTGAGGTCGAGGCGCAGCGCTCGCCCTCGAAGAGGGTGTCGGGATTCATACCGAGGCACATCGAACAGCCAGCACCGCGCCATTCAAAGCCGGCCTCCTCGAAAATCTTGTCGAGACCCTCTTCTTCAGCCTGCGTCTTGACCAGGGCAGATCCGGGAACAACCATCGCCCTGACGCTCCCGGCTACCCTGCGGCCCTTGATCGCACCGGCGGCTTCACGCAGGTCCGAGATCCTCGAGTTGGTGCAGGAGCCGATGAAGACACGCTCGGGCCTGATCTGCTCCATAGGTGTACCGGCTTCCAGCCCCATGTACTGAAGGGCTCTTTCGGCCGCTTCCCGGTCGGCCGCGGAGTCCATCTTCTCCGGGTCCGGCACCGTGTCCGTGACCTGGATCACCATTCCCGGAGTGGTCCCCCAGGTGACCATCGGCGAAATCAGCGTCGCGTCAATCTCGACCTCGGTGTCAAAAGTCGCCCCTTGATCGGTTGGCAGCTGGTTCCATTTCCCAACCGCGGCATCGAAATCGTCCGGAACGCCCGGCTTGCCGCGCATGTATTCATAGGTGGTCTCATCGGGAGCGATCATGCCGGCCTTCCCGCCGCCTTCGATCGTCATGTTGCAGACGGTCATACGCTGCTCCATCGTCAGGGCCTCGATCGCCTCCCCGGCATATTCGACCACGTAGCCTGTCATGCCGGAGGTGCCGAGCTTGCCGATCGTCGCCAGGATCAGATCCTTCGATGTGACGCCTTCGCCGAGCGTGCCCGAGTAGTTGATCCGCATGGTCTTCGGCTTGTTCTGGACCAGGGTCTGGGTTGCCATGACATGTTCGACTTCAGAAGTCCCGATTCCGAACGCAAGGGCGCCGAAAGCACCGTGTGTGGAGGTGTGGGAGTCACCACAGACGATCGTCATGCCGGGCTGGGTCAATCCCAGCTCCGGGCCGATCACATGGACGATGCCCTGGGTTTCCGAGCCGAGGCTGTAGACCGGAACTCCAAAGTCAGCCGCGTTCTTCTCCAGGGTCTCGACCTGCTTGCGCGAGAGCGCGTCCTGGATCAACGCTGCGGAGGGTGTGCCGTCGGTCGGCACGTTGTGGTCGGCGGTTGCGACGGTCTTGTCGGGACGGCGCAGTTTGCGGCCAGACATCCGAAGTCCCTCGAAGGCCTGGGGCGAGGTCACCTCGTGTACGAGGTGGAGATCAATGTAGAGCAGGTTCTCCTTGACCTCATGGGCTTCCCAGATCTTTTCGAACATGGTCTTTGGCATCTGATCTCCTTCCTATCCGCGGCGGAGTCCCGCCGCAATTACCGCGACGAACCTGACCGGTTCACCGCTCTGGTTTTCGAAATGGTGAGGCAAATCGGCGTCGAACGTCACGCTGTCTCCGGCGGACAGCTGATGGCGTTCACCCTCGAAGACAAGGACAACTTCCCCCTCAAGCACGACGGCGGTCTCGCGGCTGCCAGGCTCATGCATTGGAGCATCGCCAGAACCTCCGGTGCTGCTCCCCGGCTCGAGACTGTGGGTCGAAACGTCGGCCCTCTGCCCTGGAAGAGGCGGAGTGACTTCCTCGATCCGGTGTCCACCTCGCTGCCGCACCCGATGATCCCCGGCCCGGCTCACGACCACGTGCTGGAGTTCGTCCAGCCGCAGCAATTGGGAGAGGCTCAAATCCAGGCCGGCCGCGATCTTCTCGGCTACTGCCAGGGTCGGACTGGTGCTGCCTCGCTCGACTTGGGAGAGCATTGTGGGGCTGACGCCACTTCGTTCGGAGAGATGCCTCAGAGAAAGGCCCATCGCTTCCCGCAACGCTTTGACCCGCTCGCCAACGGCATTCCCCGAGGCTCCGGATGGAGTTGCTGCGCCGCTCATCGCGGTTGGTTCCGGGGCGATCTGATGGGCCATCGTGTTTGTACGTTATCACGCACAAGCGTACTGTCAAGGAGGAATGTCTGGTGGCCGTCCACCAACCCGGTCCCTCTCACCGGTACCGTGAGAGGCATGACGACGAGGACCGCACCGGATGTGCGACGTCAGCAACTACTGAGGGTCGCCGAGCGCATATTCGCCACGCGCCCCTATGCCAGCGTGTCGGTCCAGGAGATCGCCGACGAAGCCGGTGTGACCCGTGGGCTGATTCACCATTATTTCGGCAACAAGAACGGCGTGATGGCAGCCGTGATCCGCGAGATAGCACCCGATCGTGCCCCGGCAGTGCTTCCGGCCGAAGGATCCGTCCGGGAACGGGTCGAAATCCGGGTCGACCTGCTGATGAGTGTGTTCGAGAGCCACAGCGAGGCGTGGTTGGCCACCCTCGGGCTCGGGCCCAGCCTCGAGAGTCCTCTCAAGGAAGTCGCCGAGGACCTTTGGGAGAAGCAATACCGGATCTGGCAGGCCACGTTCGCAGATGTGATCGAACTGAACCAACGCACCAGAACCCTCTACGCGTCGTATCGAGGATTCAACCAGGCGACCTGTCGGCAATGGCTGGGCGGCGAGCTTTCCCGTGAAGACGCCAGAGAGTTTCTGGTCAGCACCCAGACAGCCCTGATCGAGCAGCTCGGCCCGAAACTGACCTGAAACAGAAAGCCCCGCCAGATGGCGGGGCTTTCGAAGTCATCGGGGTCCTGGACCCCTTTCGCCTTACCGGTCGTTCCGGGGCTGCTTCGGCTTGCTGGTGTCGGCCGGAGAGCTGGCGCTGAGCAGACTGAAAATAGCTTTGCCCATCATTGGTATCACGTCTCACTTATGTTGCGGTTCATGTGGCAGGAAAACCCTGCACGTGCGAGGTTACGGACTGGCATCACCGATGTCTGTGATGCCAGTCACCCATTAGCCAACGTTTAAGGGAGCGCGGCTGAATGCCGCGCGAAGTTCCGGCGTTTCCCGGACATTGCACCCCGTTCCACCACCATGGTTGGAGTAGCCGTGGGTTCGGGTGGGCGTTCCCGGGATGTTCAGCAGGAGCGCGGCTGAATGCCGCGCGAGGTTCTGGCGTTTCCCGGGCATGCCTGCCCGAACCCACGGCACTAACACGGAGGTGCAACGGCCAAGGCCGATGCTATGGCGACGTGGCCCTTACGGGGCGTGGTCTTTGACCGCTTCCGAGGCGACTTCTTCGGCCTGGTGTATTGCGCTGCCATCAAGCAGGTTGCCCAGTGCACGGACATACGCCCGGGCCGAGGCTTCCAGGATGTCGGTAGAGACCCCCTGCCCGGAGGCTGTTCGATCATCGGCCCGCAGGACGACGGTCACTTCGCCGAGGGCATCCTCGCCCCCGGTCACCGCTCCGACGTGGTACTCACGCAGCTCGGCTTCGGCCCCGGTTGCGTTGAGAATCGCCGAAAAGATCGCCTCAACCGGGCCGTCGCCTGAGCTTTCGCCTGCGACTACCTCGCCGTCCGGATTCACCACGCGGACCTTCGCCTGCGGCTCGCTGTCGCTGGAGGCCTGAACCTCAAACCATTCCAGCTCATGTGACTGCGCCCGCTCGCGCATTTCGTCGGAAACAATCGCTTCGAGATCGAGCGCTGTGACCTGTTTCTTCTTGTCGGCCACAGCCTTGAACCGTTTGAAAGCCTGATTCAGCGCCTCGCCATCAACCACGAAACCGAGCTGTTCCAGAGCATCCTTCAATGCGTGCCGACCGGAGTGTTTGCCCAGCACAAGCTGGTTCGAGTCGAAACCGATCTCCGTCGCGTCCATGATCTCGAACGTTTCGCGTTCCTTCAACACACCGTCCTGGTGAATGCCGGACTCATGAGCGAAGGCGTTCTTGCCAACCACTGCCTTGTTCGGCTGGACCACATAGCCGGTCAGCCGGGAAACCAGACGGCTGGTCCGGGCCAACTCGCGTGTGTTGATGCCTGTGTGCAGTCCGTGGACATCCTCACGGACCTTGAGCAGCATCGCTATTTCTTCCAGCGAGCAGTTGCCGGCTCTTTCACCGATCCCGTTGATCGCGCATTCGACCTGGCGCGCCCCTGCCAGCACACCGGCATACGAGTTGGCGACTGCCATTCCCAGGTCATCGTGACAGTGAACAGAGAGCCGCACGTCCTTCAGCGAGGGTGCGAACCGGTAGAGATCCTCGAAGTACTTTCCGTATTCGGCCGGCGTGGTGTATCCGACCGTGTCGGGGATGTTCACCACGGTGGCACCTTCCTCGACCGCGATCGCGCAGACCTCCGCAGTGAACTCCACATCGGCACGGGTCGCGTCCATTGGCGAGAACTCGACATCCTCGCAGTAGGACTTCGCCTGGGCAACCGCCGCCCTCGCCCCTTTCAACACGTCCTCTCGTGTGTTTCTCATCTGGTGTTCGATGTGAATGTCAGAGGTAGAGATGAAGGTGTGGATTCTCGGTCGCTCCGAGTCGCGGATCGCATTCCAGGCCGCTTCGATATCGGGAGCCTGGGCGCGGGCCAACCCGCAGATCGTCGGCCCGTGAACTTCCCTGGCGATTTTCCGGACCGCCTCAAAGTCGCCTGGGGAGGCGATCGGAAAGCCGGCCTCGATCACGTCGACCCCGAGCTTCGCCAATTGCTGGGCTATCTCGATCTTTTCGGACGCGTTGAGCGAGATCCCGGGTGACTGTTCACCGTCTCTCAGCGTCGTGTCAAAAATGTGGACTTGGGTAGCGTCTGTGTCCTGGCTGGACATGGCTGCTTCTCCTTCTAATTCAATACTCGAACGAATCTTGCTTTCAGCTCGCGGCTATCGCGCCGCCCGGCGATCAATCCCCCCAGAGGGGGAGAAGGAGAAGAAGGACCGGACTGTAGAAACGATGATTCATGCCGAGTTCCAAGCGTAGCGCAAGCGCCCCTGCGCGATCAACGATCGAGGCGTTACGCAACGAGAATGAAGGTTGGAGCGCTATATGGCGTCAACCTCAATCCAGACGAACCGGGTTCACCCCAGATGAACCGGGTTCACCCCGGACGGCCGATCGTCACGACCGGGAGGTGTCAGAGCTCTATCGCGTAGCCGGCCGCGAAACCGTCGACCGCCTTGATCGTCTCAATCGTGTCGGCCGAAACAGGAGCATCTGCAGTCACGACCATCACGGCCTTGTGGCTGCCGGCTTCGGCGCCAACCGCGGCAGACCCGATATTTACGCCCTGTTCGCCGAAGAGCGAACCGACCTTGCCGATCATCCCCGGCTGGTCCGCGTAACGGAAGACAGCCATGTGATCGGCAAAAGGTAGATAGAAGCTCTGATCCCAGATCGAAACGAGGTAGGGAATGCTCTTCGGCCCGACCGTGGTTCCGCCGACCGTGACTACATCCGGCCCGGACTGGATCGTGACCCGAACGAGATCGGTGAACTCGTCGGTGGTCGTGTCCTTGATCTCAATCACTTCGATGCCCCGGTCCTCGGCCATGTGCGGCGCATTGACCAGGTTGACGGCTTCCTCCGTGTGCCCGGAGAGCAAACCGGCCTGAACGGCGATACCGAGGAGGCGGGTGTCGTTCTCGGCAACACCGCCACGGAACTCGACCTCGACCCGGTCGATCGAGCCGGGAGTGAGTCCGACCGCGATCTGGCCGAGGGTCTGGCAGAGCGGCACGTATGGAGCAAGCGCCTCCATCACGGCGGGGCTCACGGCAGGAATGTTGACGGCGTTGGTAACCACCCCGCCAGTCAGCGCGGCGATCACCTGCTCGGCGGTGTCCGTGCCTGCGCGATCCTGAGCTTCCGCGGTTGATGCCCCGAGATGTGGAGTCACGACGACATCTCCACGCTGAAAAACCGGATGCTCGGTAAAAGGTTCCTCCGGGAACACATCCAGGGCCGCTCCCGCAACCTGTCCCGAATCGAGTCCGGCGATGAGTGCTTCAAGGTCGATCAGTTCACCCCGGGCGCAGTTGACAATTCTCATCCCCGGCTTGAACTTGCCGATCGCTTCGGAATCAATCCAGTTGATCGTTTCCGGTGTCTTCGGCAGGTGGATGGTCAGGAGATCGGCCCGTGAATAGAGCTCGTCGGGAGAATCAACGCCCTCCACCCCGAGATCCTTGAACCGCTCTGCCGAAACGAACTTGTCGAAGGCCAGCACTTCCATCTCGAAACCCTGAGCCATCCTGGCGACCAACTGGCCGATACGGCCGAAGCCGATCACTCCCAGGGTCTTGCCGTAGAGCTCGGCACCCTTGTACTTCGCCCGGTCCCAGCGACCGTCAACCAGGGCTGAATGCGCCTGGGGAACGTTTCTGAACAGGGCGAGGGCGAGGGCCATCGTGTGCTCGGCGGCAGCAACGGAATTCGATTCGGGGGCGTTGGCGACGATGATCCCGCGCTTCGTGGCCGCCGGAATGTCGACGTTGTCGACGCCGGTGCCGGCCCGCCCGATCACCTTCATGTTGTCGGCCTTCCCGATCAGATCGGGTGTGAGTTTGGTCGCGGAGCGGATCAGGATCGCGTCAAATTCACCGATCCGTTCGGCAAGTTCTTCATCGGTCCAGTCAAGACCAAGTTCGACATCGAAGTTTTCGCGGAGTTGATCGACACCTTTGTCGGCGATCTTCTCCTTGACCAGGACTTTTGCGCGTTCGGACAAGACTTTCTCCTGCTTGGTTTCTGGATTAGGCGGCCAGCACGAATGAGCTGGCTTCGATCAAAATTCTCACGCTGAAACCCCGGCGTTCACGATCACCCAGTCAACGCAGGCGGTGAGCGCCTCAACGTCGGTGGGCTCGACCGCCGGGAACATTGCAACCCTCAGCTGGTTGCGGCCGAGCTTGCGGTATGGCTCGACGTCCACGATGCCGTTGGCCCGAAGCGTCGCCGCGACGGCGGCCGCATCAATCGAGTCATCGAAGTCGATCGTTCCGACGACAAGTGAACGCCTTGCCGGATCGGTGACAAATGGTGTGGCGAAATCGCTTGCGTCGGCCCATCCATACAGATGCGAGGATGAAGCACGAGTCCGATCGACGCAGAATTCGAGTCCACCCCCCGCGAGCATCCAGTCAAGCTGCTCGGCGAGCAGGAACAGGGTGGCGACGGCCGGGGTGTTGTAGGTCTGATCCTTGCGCGAGTTGTCTAGAGCCGTCTTGAGGGAGAGGAACGGTGGCTGCCACCGGCTGGACGATCCGTCGAGCTCCTCGATCCGGGAAATGGCTGCGGGACTGAGCGCGGCCAGCCATAGTCCACCATCGGAACCGAATGCTTTCTGCGGCGCGAAGTAGTAGGCATCCGTCTCACTGAGGTCAACCGGGAGCCCGCCGGCGCCGGAAGTCGCATCGACGAGAACGAGGGCATCGCCGGCCCCCGCCGGGCGCTCGACAGGAACCATGACCCCGGTCGAAGTCTCGTTGTGGGCCCAGCCGATCACGTCAACCCCGTCACGACCTTCCGGGGCCGGGGCACTTCCGGGCTCAGCTTCGATCAACACCGGATCGGAAAGAAACGGAGCGCCTTCCGTGACCTGGGAGAACTTGCGGGAGAACTCGCCGTAAACCAGATGAAGTGCGCGGTCCCGGACAAGCCAGGCGGCAGCTGCATCCCAGAATGCGGTAGCACCTCCATTGCCCAGCACGATCTCGTAGCCGTCGGGAAGCGAAAAGAGTTCTCCAAGGCCACTGCGAACGCGCCCGACAAGATCCTTGACCGGTTTTTGCCGATGCGAGGTACCCATCAGATCGGATCGTTCCGCCAGCGAATGCAGCGCTTCTGGCCGCACCTTTGAGGGGCCGCAGCCAAAGCGGCCGTCGACGGGCTTCAGGTCATCCGGGATCTTGGCGGGATTCGTCATCTCGCGTGAGGATAATGATCCGGGGCCATCGACCACCCGGCGGGGGTCAGCGATGCTCTGGACTTGGTCCGAAGGCGCGGTTAAGCTGGGCAGCGACCAAGTTTTCGCCATCTCACCACAGGAGGAGATCCCTTGTACCCAGTCACATACGAAGCTGACTATCAGCGCGAGAGAAACCGGCTAACCACCTTCTTCCGGCTGATCGTCGTGATCCCCTGGCTGATTGTGGGCTACATCTATGCGATCGCCCAGATGGTTGTGGTCGTCATCGCCTGGTTCGCAATCCTGATTCTGGGTCGCTTCCCTGAAGGCATGTACAACTTCGTCGGGGGCGTGCTTCGTTTCCTGGAGCGCATGAACGGGTTCATGTACCTCCAGACAGACGAATGGCCTCCCTTCGGCATCGGCGAGGACCAGTCCTATCCGATCCGAATCAACTTCCACCCTCCGGCTGGCCGTCAGAGCCGGATCAAGACGCTGTTCCGGATCATCCTGGCATTTCCCCTCCTCGTGCTTTCCTACGCGATGTCCTACGCGATGCTGGCGATCGCGTCCATCTCCTGGCTGACCATCGTGTTCCGCGGTTACCAGCCCGCAGCGATTCACAACGCGCTCGCGTTCCTGATGGGCTGGAACACCAGGGCCACTGCGTACATGTACCTGATGCGTGACGAGTACCCGCCGGTCGGTGACGAGACCCCGGTCGAGATCGACCCGCCGGCAGGCGCGCTGGAAACCGGCGGGGGCGCCCCGCTCGATCCCGCCCCCTCCTACACCGAGGAACAGTCTCCTCCTCCTCCGGCCCAGTAGCCAGGAACGGGAAAGGCCCGCCCCCGGCATGCCGGCAAAACCGGCGACCGGGGGCGGGCCTTGTAGCGCGAGAGGCCGCTTTCAGGGCAGCCTGAAGATCAGTCTTCGTCCCACTCGAACGGCGGGTACTCCGTGCTCATCCAGTAGGCGTAGAAACCGGCCCGAAAGTTCCAGGTGAACCCGTTACGAATCACGTTGAAAAGTCCATCCGGAATGCGTTTGGTGAAGATGATCGTGAAGAAAGCAAAGACCGAACAGATCTGCGCCACAAAGACGATCAACGAAGCGACAATCGCGAACGGGATCACGATCAACCAGGCGAAAAACGGACGCCAGCGGGAAACTCGTTCGGGGTATTCGGCCTTGAGCTGAACAGTGTCCTCGGCTGTCTCCTCGAGAGTGAACGGCGGGTAGCTGTCGGTGATCAGCATCTGGTAGGCCATGACTCGCAGGGCCCAGCGGTGAACACCAACCATGTAGTTCCACATTCCTTCCGGGTACTTCGCCGTGAAAAGTGTGGCGAAGAAAGCGATGAAAGAGACAAACATCGCTCCGATTGCGAGGAAGAAAAGCACCACATAATGCGGCAGCAGGATCAGCCACTTGATCAGAGGCATGAACCTCGCGTATTCAGGCAGCAGTTGCGCATCCACGTCGACCGGATACCCGCCTGAAAGGCTTGCCGTGCTGGCTCCGGCTGCGATGGCGACCTGTTCGTCAGGCTGAACGGACTGGTCGTCAGGTGTTGGTGCTGGTGGTTCTGGCATCTCTCATCTCCTTGGACGGACTTCCCCGATTGGCGGACTGCCATGAACCTACTCGCCTGAGCGGCCTTTTCCTGTAAATGCCCCGGGCATTGCGCCCGGGGCCGGGTGAAACTCCTAGAACTCGGTGTCGATCCAGGGCATCATGTCCCTCAGTTCCTTGCCGACGATCTCGACCTTGTGATCCTTGCCTTCCTGTCGCATCCGGTCGAAATTCTCGTTGCCGGCCTTGCTTTCACCAATGAACTCCCTGGCGAACTCTCCGGACTGGATCTCGCCGAGGATCTGCTTCATCGCGGCACGGGATTCCTCGCCGATCACTCGCGGGCCGCGGGTGAGGTCACCGTATTCGGCGGTGTTCGAAATCGAGTAACGCATGCCCTGGATGCCCTTTTCGTACATCAGGTCAACGATCAGTTTGAGCTCGTGCAGACACTCGAAATAGGCGAGTCGGGGGTCGTAGCCGGCATCGACCAGCGTGTCGAAGCCCGCCCGGACCAGTTCCGTGGCACCGCCGCAGAGCACTGCCTGCTCACCGAAAAGGTCGGTTTCACATTCGTCCTTGAAGGTGGTTTCGATAATTCCTGCGCGCCCGCCGCCGACACCGATCGCGTAGGCGAGCACCAGATCGTGGGCGTTGCCGGTCGCGTCTGTCCCCACCGCCATCAGGCAGGGAACGCCGGATCCCTCTTCGTACTGGCGACGGACCATATGGCCCGGACCCTTGGGGGCAACCATGCCGACATCAACACCGGCCGGCGGCACGATCTGGTTGAAGTGGATGGCGAAGCCATGGGCGAACATGAGGAGGTTGCCTTCACTGATGCCATCGGCGATCTCGCTTTCCCAGATCTCGGCCTGTTTCTCATCCGGCAGGAGGATCATCACGATGTCACCCTTGCTGGCAGCATCGGCGACGGAGAGGACTTCGAGGCCGGCGGCACTGGCCTGTTCACGGCTGGCTGAACCTTCACGAAGGCCGACCACGACGTTTACTCCGGAATCCTTCAGGTTCAGAGCATGGGCGTGGCCCTGAGAACCGAAACCGAGGATCGCAACGGTCTTGCCCTCGAGCTTCGAGAGATCGCCGTCCTTGTCGTAGAAAATGTCTTGGGTGCTCATGCCCCGGATGCTATGCCTCCGGTCGCCAGCGTGTTGCGTGACCCGAAGAAAGCCCCGGTGTCACGCTTCCTGTTTGAGCAATGCTGCCCGGTGGAGCTTGCCTGACGGCGTCTTCGGCAACTCCCCCACCACTTCAATCCGCTTCGGGATCTTGTACGGAGCGAGCTTCCCTTCGCAATGTCCGCGCAGCTCGTCAAGCCCGATCTGCGCGTCGTTTGCGGTAACGACAACAGCCGTCACAGCCTGTTGCCACTCCGGATCAGGCCTGCCGATCACTGCGGCTTCGAGAATCCCCGGATGTTGAAGGAGTACGTCTTCCACTTCTCCCGGGATCACGTTCTCGCCGCCGCTGATGATCATTTCGTCGGTTCGACCCTGGACATACAGGAATCCGTCCTCATCGATCCGGCCGACATCCCCCGTATGAAGCCAGCCATCCGCATCGAGTGCACCGGCTGAAACGGTCGGTCCCTGGACGAGTATCTCCCCTCCCTGGATCCGGAGGTGGGAAGTCAGGAGCGGACGACCCACGGACCCCACCTTGCGCCTGGCTTCCGCCACTTCGAGCGTGGTCACCTGCGAGCAGGTCTCGGTGAGGCCGTATGTCTGGATCACTCTGGCACCCCGATCAAGGGCCTCACGGAGAGCGCTTTGCGGAACGGGACCACCGCCGACCAGGATCGCCCGTGGTGCCGAAAGGTCAACGCCATCGTTGAGCAATCGCAGCAGCATGGTCGAGACCAGGGAGATGACAGTCACCCCGTCCTCCTCGATCGCCTGAGTTATCGCTGAAGGTTCGAATCGATCCTGGAGCACCATCGCGGTGCCATAGATCACTGACCGCATGACGATCGAAAGGCCGGAGATGTGACTGGTCGGCAATGCACAAAGCCAGCGGTCCGATGGGTCCACGCCGATGTTGAAAGCGGATCCCATGGCACTGAACAGGTGGTTCCCGTACGAGAGCGAAACCGTGTGGGGCATGCCGGTTGACCCGCTGGTCAGGATGCGGCAGTGCGGATCGGACATATCGTGCTCTCCGAGCAGGGGCAGGTCCGCTTCGGTCTGGGTCAGCTTTCCGGGATCGTCCAGATCGACCGAAACGCCGCAGGATTCGATTGCCCGGGCGCGTTCTTCCGATGACAGCTTCGGGCTGATCGGCAGAAGGACCGCACCGGTCTTCATGAGCGCGTGGATGAGGATGATCTTGTCGCGACCCGGCCTCATGTTCATCGCCACCGTGGCGCCGCGACGAACGCCCCAGGCCGCAAGGCGACGTGCCGCCTGGGCTGATTCATCTTCAAGCTGCGAGTACGTCATGGATTCACCATCCGCGATCAGGGCGATGCGGTCGGGGCAGCTCTGTGATCTCTGTGCCAGCCAGTTATCGAGTTTCAATTGACCTCGTTTATCGTAGGCACCCGGAATTCTTGCGATCCGCGCGCCAGATTGGCCGCCGCCCCACGAACGGAGTATTGGACTTGCCCGAAAGACACCGCAACGCGCCCCCCGAAGAGACGCTTTACGAGCCAATCGAGTGGCAGCCGGCCGGAGCTTACTCGGACATCCTCTACGAGAAGGCGGAGGGCATCGCCAAGATCACAATCAACCGGCCCGAAGTGCGGAATGCGTTTCGCCCGCAGTGTCTGGCCGAGCTACGCGATGCTTTCGAAAAGGCCCGGGATGACATCGAGGTCGGATCGATCATCTTCACGGGTGCGGGAACCGAAGCTTTCTGCTCCGGCGGCGATCAGAGGATCCGCGGCGATGATGGTTACATCGGCGATGACGACGTAGCCCGGCAGGGAATCGGACGGCTGGACGTGGGGGATCTCCACGTCCAGATCCGGCGAACCCCCAAACCTGTGATCGCCATGGTTGCCGGATACGCGATCGGCGGTGGCCACATTCTTCACCTGGTCTGCGACCTGACCATTGCCGGCGACAACGCCCGCTTCGGCCAGACCGGCCCCAGGGTCGGCAGCTTCGACGGTGGTTTCGGTGCCAGCCTCCTGGCCCGGAACATCGGCATCAAGAAGGCAAAGGAAATCTGGTTCCTCTGTCGGCACTACACGGCAGAAGAGGCACTCGACATGGGACTCGTCAACGCTGTCGTGCCGGTTGAGGAACTTGAGAGGGAAACCGTGGCCTGGTGCCGCGAGATGTCGCACCTTTCGCCGCTTTCGCTGCGCCTGCTCAAGTCGAGTTTCAACGCGGAGGAAGACGGCCTGACCGGGCTTCAGCAGCTCTCGCATGACGCCACGCTCCTCTTCTACATGTCGGAAGAAGGCCAGGAAGGCCGCAATGCCTTCCAGGAAGGCCGCAGTCCTGATTTCGACAGGTTTCCGAAACGTCCGTGAGGATCTGGCTGAACGCGGCAAGACCGCGCACGCTCCCGGCCGCCGTCGCACCGGTTCTGGTCGGCACCGCCGCAGCCGTGTTCGTGGTCGGGGACCTGCCGCGCTGGGGAGGTTTCCTCGCGGCCCTGGTTGCCAGCATCCTGATCCAGATCGGCACCAACCTGGCCAACGACTATTCGGATGCGAGGCGTGGCGCCGATTCGGCTGACCGGCTGGGCCCGGTCCGGGTCACCTCGGCCGGGCTGGTTACCCCACGGAGAGTTCTCACCGCGACCTGGATCGCCTTCGGACTGGCCGGATTGCTCGGCCTTTACCTGGCCTGGCTTGCCGGCTGGATCATCATTGTTGTCGGTGTGGTTTCGATCGCCGCCGGGTTCCTTTACACGGGCGGTCCCCGCCCCTATGGCTACGCCGGACTGGGCGAGGTGTTCGTTTTCCTCTTTTTCGGACTGGTCTCCGTCAACGGTTCCTTCTACGTTCAGCTTGAGGAGCTGGGCTGGCTGCCATTCGGACTGTCGGCCGCGATCGGCCTGCTTTCGACCGCGATCCTCGTGGTCAACAATGTGCGTGACATCGACTCCGACCGGCGTGCCGGCAAGAACACCCTGGCTGTGAAACTGGGCCGCGAGAAGACCCGACGGCTCTATGTTTTTCTGGTTCTCGCCGCCTTTTTCGTCCTGGCCCTGACCATTGTGCTTAACGGAGGTCCATGGCTTGCCTTGATCGGACTGGTTGCGATTCCGATGGCCCGCGATCCGATCGCCGCTGTGACGGGCCGGACCGACGGGCCCTCGTTGAACAAGGCTCTTTCCGGGACGGGCGCCGTGCTCGGGGTGACCGCAGTGCTGACCGCGGTCGGATTGGTCCTCGGGGCCTGATGTGAACACGCCGGGGCCGGGGGCGCTGAGGGTCGAGGTCATCCCTTTCGCACTGAGCTTCCGTCGACCCTATGTGACCGCGACAGGCAGGCTCGATCGTCGGGAATCAGTGCTGCTACGGGTCCGGGACGAGAATGGGATCACTGCCCTGGGTGAGGGGGTGCCGATGAGCCTCCGGGGCGGCGAGAACCTGCTCAATGTGGTGGGAGAACTCGACGCCTGGGCCGCCGATACGACCGTCGCTCCAGCCAGCGCACCGGCACGTTGCGCCGTCGCGACCGCCCTCGCTGACCTCGGAGCGAAGCGGGCCGGGGTTCCCCTCTGGCAATCACTGGCCCCGACCGTGAAACCACGAACTCTCCGTTGCAACGCGACGATCACGGCTGGCTCTGTGGGCGATGTCGTAAGTCAATGCGAAAGCTGGGCTGCCGATGGCTTCGATGTGTTCAAGCTCAAGGCCGGCCCGGAAAGCGCAATCGAACTCGCGGCAGCCGTGCGTTCAGCCCTGGGTCCGGACGTTTACATCCGGCTTGACGCGAACGGCAGTTGGGGTGAGCGAGCCGCGGCTGTCCTGAATGGACTCGAACCGATCGGAATCGAGCTGGTCGAGGAACCCCTGACTGGCCTGAACGACCTTTCCATACTGAGCCGGAAGACATCGATCCCACTGGTTGCCGACGAGTCGGTGAACGACCCCGCGGACGCGGCCGATGCCGCCTTTGAAGAGGCCTGCGTGGCAGCGACCGTGAAGCTGACGAAGATCG
>WPCI01446715.1_pt1 | contig 27769 bp, 25 predicted proteins | sample 5399871 | NCBI WGS metagenome assembly WPCI01 (sample SAMN12869469, study PRJNA574797) | sludge metagenome | isolation source: wastewater treatment of pH7 | place: China:Beijing | collected 2019-05-20 | reverse complement strand
CGCGGATGAGGGCGTGAGGACTCGCGCACACTTTGCCCTCCGACTTTGGTCTTGACGACACCACATCTGTAAACTCAAGGAGTTGTGCGTGAGCTCTGCTGACTCAATCCCACTCGTTGGCAGCGCGACCCGCAGGGGTATCCGCTCAACAGCGACTTTTACCGTGAATCGCAAAGTGCGCCTCCCGCAAGGCTGCCCGGAGCGATTCCATGAACAAAAGAATTGAAGGCTATCTAGTGCGCACCTACTCACCGAAGCCAGGCGACGCAGACAAGAAGTGGTACGTCGTTGATGCCAACGACGCCGTTCTTGGCCGCCTGTCGGCCCAGGTTGCTGCCCTTTTGCGCGGCAAGCACAAGGCGACGTTTGCTCCTCACATGGACATGGGCGACAACGTCATCGTCATCAACGCTGACAAAGTCGTACTTACCGGCAAGAAGCTGGACCAGAAAATGGCTTACCGCCACTCTGGTTACCCGGGCGGCCTGCGGGCCACCCCGTACCGCGAGCTGATGGAGAAGAACCCCGAGCGCGCCGTTTCAAAGGCGATCACGGGAATGCTTCCCCACACCTCACTGGGACGCGCTCAGGCAAAAAAACTGCATGTCTACGCAGGGCCTGACCACCCGCACGCGGCACAAATGCCGGAAGTCTACGAGCTGAAGCAGGTCGCCCAGTAACGCGGGCTACCTAAGTTATTTAGGAGAATCGTGGCTGAGACCACCGAAGTTTTGGAGCTGGACGAGGAAGTCGTCCCCAGCTCGTACACCAGTGAAACCGAGACGGCTGCTCCTGGAGCTGGCGCCTCGATCACCGCACCGGGCGCGGGCCTGGGTCGTCGCAAGCAGGCTATTGCTCGCGTCCGCCTGGTTCCTGGCACCGGCGAGTGGACGATTAACGGTCGTTCGCTCGAGAACTACTTCCCGAACAAGCTGCACCAGCAGGCCGTGAACGCACCGTTCGCCCTACTGGACCTTGAGGGACGTTTTGATGTTATTGCCCTGATCAAGGGCGGTGGCCCTTCAGGACAGGCCGGCGCGTTGCGCCTCGGTGTGGCCCGAGCGCTGAACGAGATTGACCGTGAGGCCAATCGTCCGGCACTGAAGAAGGCCGGCTTCCTGACCCGCGACGCTCGCGCCGTTGAGCGCAAGAAGGCCGGTCTGAAGAAGGCACGTAAGGCACCGCAGTACTCGAAGCGCTAGGCGGAGCGTTGCGCGAGAGTGCTCTCAAGTGATGGGCCTCGAAGCGCTAGGCGAAGCACTCAGCCATTCACCTGCGATAATCCGCGCGTGAATGAGAACGTAAAAGGTCCCCGGTTCAAATGAACTGGGGACCTTTCAATTAGCAACCTAGATCATGGGCTGTGAAGGCCAGTTGGCCCTTGATCCAAGACGTGCAACCTAGCTCAATGATCTTTCGAAAGGATTGAACCCCTTCGAAATAGAGCCGATCTCACCTGGATCAGATTCAACGTCGATCCAACCCCTGCTCTCGCACGCTTCCTCAATAGAAAGTAGCGTGTCGAGCACGTGATACCCGAACTCGCCGTTGGCAACGTGATTGCGACCGGCCGCCTCGGACTGCAACATGTCCAGAGCGCCAATGCCTCGGCTACCGATTACATCGTCCATGGGGATGATCTCCTCGTCTTGGATGAATGGTTCCGGAGGCACAATCATGCGCGCCAGGGGTCGGATCAACTTCATCTCCCCACCGAACGTATTCGGGTCAGGAATGATAAGTGTGCCCTCGGTCCCGTGGATTTCGACCACTCCCTGACGGAACACAGGGGAGTCGTTACTAAACAGGGACTGCGCCGAACCCCCACGGTCAAACCGAAGTAGCGCTTGAACAGTTGTGGGAACCTCAACGGGGAACTCCGCGCCCTTTAGAGGCCCTACCTCAACCACCCGCTTTTCCTTACCCTTCAGTCCGACTGCCGCGACCGCTGCGACGGGGCCGAGAATGTGGACGAGGGTTGAGATGTAGTAAGGCCCCATATCAAGTAGTGGGCCAGCGCCACCCGCGTATAGGAACGCAGGATTCGGATGGAAAAGTTCCGGTCCTTGATACTGCATTTGAGTAGCAGCGAACAGCGGTTCGCCAATGTCTCCCCGAGCGACAACCCGCTTGGCCGTCTGGACTCCCGGTCCCAAGACGGTATCTGGAGCTACACCAACCCTCTTACCGGCCTTCTTGGCTGCCGCCAGAAGACCTTTGGCTTCCTCACGGCTAACGCCAATGACTTTTTCGGACCATACGTGCTTGCCCGCGTTTACGGCATCGGTCGAAACCTCGACATGTGCGTCTGGAGTAGTGATGTTGATGATCAGCTGGATATCTGGGTTGCCCAGGACGACTTCATTCGTTCCCCACGTGGGAATGCCGTATTTCTCGGCCTGAGCTTGTGCCTTTTCCGTGATCAGGTCAGAGATTGCCACGACTTCCATGTCAGGGTAGATGCCGAGGTTAGTTAGATACTGGTCGCTGATGTTTCCTGCGCCGATTACACCAATCGGGATTGGCTTTCCTGTGGTACTCACTTCTTAAGGACCTCCTCATCTAGGTAAATGCGACTTTCTTCGACCGCGTTAAATAGGTCATTTCCTGGGTAGTAATCGAACTCAATGATCGCTAACTCCAGATCCGGGATTGCATCAATGGTCTCCTTGAGTCGAACCTTCCCGTGTCCACAAGGAACTTGATCTTCGGGTGGGTACTTCGAGATTGCTTCAGGATCGAGAGTGCCATCCTTTACGTGGACCAATTTGACTCGGTCACCGAGCTTCGTCATCAGTTCTACCGGATCGGTACCTGCACGTTGAACCCAGTAGATGTCAACTTCAAGGGCGACCTCGTGGTCTAGCTGGGAGGCAAGATACTCAAGGCCCGTCATGCCATCAAACTCTGCTTCAAGTTCGTGGTTGTGATTGTGATAGCCAACTTTAAGGCCACGTTTTGCCGCGGCTCTACTGGCCTCGTTAAGTCGAGTCGCGATGTGATCGACCTCTTTGCGGTCTGACCATAGCGCGGGATCCGTGTAGGGTTCAACAATCGTAGTCATGCCGAGTATTTCGGCAGCGTCGAATGTCTCGTCCCAAGTCGGGTTCTCGTTGTCGGTTGGAGAACCGTCTGGATTGACAAACGATTCCATAACGACAAAGGCATGACCTGAGGGAGCATCCAAACCATTTGTCTCTAGAGCCTTGGCGATTCTGTCGGCCCTGCGAACGAAGTCGTAAGGCTCCACGGCCTTGAATCCGCGGTTGGCGACCTCAGCTATCGCTCCGTCCAGATCTTGGTCCATCGCGTCTCGCACGGTGAACAACTGGATTGATGATTGCACTGACATGCGACTCAATCTCCTTGCTTCTTTGCGTCATAAAAATTAGTTGGACCAGACTAGATTCCTCGCAAGAATCGTGGGAATGTCTAGTGTTCCCGAATTTACCACGGTTGGATCTTTTTGGCCCGCAAATTTCTTCTGAATCTCAATGCTCTTTTGCGTCGAGAGGCTTCGAATGCAGTGCATGCAGTGTTAGGGGGTCGATGGGCTTTCTGTAATGCGTTGCGACGGGCCTGAGTACTAAAGTAGGCGCTCGCTGGGGTTCCTTAATGGCGCGACACAATGGTACGGTGTCATTTAGTCGATTTTTGTGGCCTGAGTAATTTACTCTACGAAAAGAACCAATCGCATCGAAGCGGAGGGATGAATGATGTATAACGTTGCACTTGTGGGGTATGGAACGCAGGGCGTTTACCATCAAAAGAACATCAATGAGAACGACGAAATTGACATGACAGTTATCGGGTCTTTTGATATTGACCCGGCGGCGGACGTCGATGCGAGGGAATCAGGTCTTCGCGTCTATGAGAATGTCGAAGACCTACTGGCCGATCCAGACGTAGATATAGTCTTCATTTGCACACCTAATGACAGCCATTTTCCCTATGCTATGCAAGCGCTCAAAGCAGGCAAGCACGTGCTGGTCGAAAAGCCTGCCATGCTCTCTTCAGCGGAGATGGAAGAGGCAAGTACCTTGGCTGAGAAGTCTGGGCTAATGCTAATGGTTCACCAGAACCGTCGATGGGATCCTGATTTTGCGGTCATCAAGAAGGTGTATGACGATAAGACAATCGGCGAGCCAACCTATCTCGAGTCACGTGTTCATGGGTCGCGCGGAATTCCGGGAGACTGGCGACGGCAGAGGGCTCACGGTGGAGGGATGATTCTGGACTGGGGTGTGCATGCCGTCGACCGCGTACTGATGATGGTGGACTCTCCAGTCATCGATGTCTTTGGTAAGCGATCATTTGCGCTTGGTAACGATTGTGATGATGGGTTTCGTGCATACTTGACTTTCGAGAATGGTTTCCAGGCCTTTTTCGACATCTCGACGACTGCATACATACCAGAGTCGATGTTTTGGATGCAGTCGGGAACGGGTGCGCTTGAACTCAAGGATTGGTCAATGGAGGGCAAGATCATCCGTAGCACCGGAGTTGAAGAGGAGGATGCCACTCCCATTCAAGCCGGTGTTGGATTGACTAAGACGATGGCCCCTCGTCTCTTTGACTATGGAGAGTTCTATGGCAGGACACCTCCGATTGAGGTTCTGGAACTGCCGCAGGTCAAGACTGATGTAATGGAGTTCTATTACAACGCGGTAGACGTGCTTGACGGAGCGGCTGAGCCAGTGATCAAGAACGACTCTGTTATTCGTTGTCTCAGGATCCTAGAGGCGGTAGTCGAGTCTGATGAAACCGGAGAGGTTCTTCACCCAGAATCGCCGGATCAAAAGATCCGATAAGTGGTTGTATACAGCGTCAAAATACTGGACTCGCCGGCCGTGACCCTGCTGGTTGAGTCGTTGACGCACCTTCTATCGAGCCAAAGCGGACAGGGTCGCAAAGAGGAGGCTCGCAGAACGGAGACCTGCTAATGACGGGTCCTAGAGTTCACCGCGATGTTAACGCGCCGTTACTCCTGATCGCGCTGGTACTTACCGCCTTGAGCTATCAGTTGAGCGGTACAATGGTCAACCCGTTGTTGCCGCTCATCTCGAGCCACTATGGGATGAATGTCGGCTCGGCGTCTATCGTGATGTCCTCGTTCTTCACTGCTTCTTCAGTTGGTGGACTTGTGCTCTCCAGGTGGAGTGACACAATCGGTCGGCGTCGGTCTCTGCTAATAGTGATTGCGCTAATTGGGGTAGGCACCTTTGTGTGCGCGATCGCTCCCTCGTTCACCATCTTGGTCATCGGACGGGTCTTGCAGGGGCTGGGTTCGGCGGTTTTTCCTTTGTCCACGTTGGTGATCCGAGAGTCTCTACCGTCCCGAATGTTCGGTATAGCGATTGGGATCATTGCAGCGTTTAATGGCGGTGTACTTGGATTGGACGGGGTTCTCTCCGGGTGGTTAGCGATACGTTTCGGTTTCCAGTCGGTATTCTGGGTGCTTCTGGTCTTGGCGCTGCTCGCTGGAACTCTGATATGGATCTCGCTTCCCGATTGCAGAGTTGTACGCGGCTCCATGGACTGGAAGGGTGCTATCGCACTATCGGTCATTGTCGTCGCAATTTCTCAAGTCATCTCTGCGGCTGCCGGAGGTCAGCACCAAAACGTCTTGTTGTGGGGCGCGATTTTCGTGATGGCGGCTGCCGGATCCTGGCTTTCTCAACGGAATAGTCCCGATCCAATTTTCTCGTGGAGTCTCGTCAAATCGCGTACCTTCTGGCCTGTCTGCGTCACTACCGCGCTTGGAATGGCGGGCTTAGGTCCGATGGTGACATACTCCGTCGTCCTATTTGCTCAAGAGGGGGTTGTCGGCTTCGGCTTAGAACCCGCCCTCGCTGCTTTTTACTTCTTGACGCCGTTCGCGCTAGGCGGAGTGTTGATGGCTCCGATTGGAGGTTGGATCGGCTCACGTTTCGGATGGGCCTTTCTGCTACGAATGGGCCTTATCATGGGAGTTCTCTCCACGCTTTTGCTTGCTTTCGCCGCTCAGATCCTTCCGGTTGCAATTGCTGCGAGCTTCATGGCGGGTGCGGCCACGAACGGTATGAGTGTCGTTGGTGTCAACAGTCTGAGCGTGCTTCAGTCGCCGACCAGTGCTCCCGCATCGCTACCGGCCCTCAATAGTGCTTCGTTCGGTATAGGCACAAGCATAGGAATATCGTTGCTTGCACCCCAAGTCGCTGAGGGAAGCGCGGATGGGTATGCGACAGCATTTATGATCAGCGGGTTGCTAGCGGTGCTTGCTATTGGATTTACGTTCGTTGTGAAGGAAGTTCCCGCCTCAGAACAGGAGAGCTGACGCGCCAACTACGGTCAACGCCCACACAATGGGGTCAAAGACAACGCTCGTCATACGGGACGCCAGCCATAAACCCGACAGGGCGCCGGCAATGGTCGCTGGGATTAGCCATGCAACGAGCTGAAGCATCGGCAGGCCTATCAAACCGATGCTTGCCGAAAACGGCAGCTTGATGACGTTCACCGTGAAGAAGAACCACGCCGAAGTCCCCAGGAATCGCATGACATCGAATTTGGCCGAAAGCAGGTAAAGGGACATTACGGGTCCGCCCGCGTTCGCCGCCATTGTGGTGAAACCGGCGAGAGTCCCGTAGCCAAGACGCGTGATCATCCCATGGTTCGGATCATCTAGAGCCGTAGGCGGGTCCGACGCATTGTTCGCTTGAGTGTCTTCAGCGTTCTCGATGGTCTGAATGAGGGGTGTTTTTCTTGCGAGGAGGGGCTTTCCGTAGCGTTGGACCAGCGTGAGTGCTATAAGTGCCAACAGGATTATCCCGATTGATCGTTTCATCAGATCATTCGAGACATAGCGCAGGAATATCGCGCCAAGTATTATGCCTACCAGCACGGCGGGGATGAGTGCCCGCAGCGTTCTCCAATCAGCAGAACGGCGATAAGCGATGATTGCAAAAACATCTCCGACTAGCAGCAACAAAAGGAGCGCAGCGGTGGATTCCCTGGCGGGAAGAACAGCGGCGAACAGAGCCACTGTGATTGTTCCCAGTCCGGGAAGAGCAGTTTTCGATAGGCCGACAGTGAATGCTCCGAGGATCAGAAGAACCCAGTTGAGCGCGGAGAATGAGAGCACGCTTAGATGGTAGACCCGTTGAACAGGGTTAGCTTTCTGCGTTTGTTTCCAGGGTCGTTGCGCCTAGCAACCAGATTTGGGTTACTGTTGTGCGCGGGCGATTCAGTGCGACCATCGTTGATCGCAGTGGAACATTGCAATCCGGCACCCGCTTTATGGTCAGATCGGTGAACCGCCGACGAGTGGCTAGGAGACGCGTTGGGCGAGAACGGACGCGACCTCACAGCGGCTAATCGCCAGTTGGTCTTGGGGTGCCTTCTAGATTTTCGAACTAAGTCTCGAATCGACATTGCAAAAATGACGGGGCTAGCGCCCGCCTCGGTAAATCGCCTGACGAAGGTCCTCTTGGATTCGGGGCTGGTAACAGAAGCCGGGCAGGACACCTCAACGGGCGGACGACCGTCCATGTTACTTAGATTCAATCCTAGGGCCCGCCAGATGCTGGCCATTGACGTGTCGGACGCAACGTTGGAAGCCGCAACGGTGGCTCTAGATGGTGAAGTCCTTGACCACGAGTCAATTAATTGGTCTGGTCAAGGCTCCGAGCGCCGTGTTTCGATTCTTCTGAATTACGTGAGAGACAGAGTGGCTGAGGACGGCGATGAATCGTTCGTTGCGGTAGGGGTTTCTATTCCGGGTCCAGTAACAGAGGACGGAGTAGTCATGGTGGCGCCATCTCTAGGGTGGTCTGAGCTGCCGTTGGGCTCAATGCTTCAAGACGTAGTTAGCGTCCCCGTCATCGTAGAGAACGATATGAACCTTTACGCCTACGCCGAATGGTCGAGAAACCCTTCTACTGACGATGAGACTCTCGTCGCTCTTGGTGTCTATCACGGAATCGGCTTGGGAATCGTCGAAGGTGGTCGAGTCTGGCGCGGAAAGAACGGTGCTGGCGGGCAGATGGGCCGCATGTATCTCGATCTGGAGGGCTTTACTGGGAAACAAAACTTCGGGTTCGGTCAGACTGAGGAGCACCTTGGTACAAGCGCATTGAGGCGGAGTGCCATAGAGCGAGGTCTGCTCCCGAAGGATGCGACAAATGTAGATCCTGTGTTTGCGGCCGTGGAGAACGGTTCCGTCGCTGCCAGGGAGTTTCTAGAAGAAGTCATGCTCGGCTACGCGTTCCAAATTGCGAACTTCTCCGCCGTGATGGCTCCAGACACGATTGTGCTATGTGGTCTGTTCGAGCGATGGTCATCGGTCGTCGCTCCAATGCTCTCGGAACGGCTTGAAGGGACTGTTTTACAGGTTCCTCAACTTACCGCGAGTGCGCTCAAGGAAGACGCGAAGCTAATTGGGGCTGGACTATATTCCCTCGACCAACTGGGTGGCATCACGGCACTTGCCTAACTTGACTTGTTATCAGAATGATAACAAGTGCTCTGACCAGCGCTTATTCTCCGTTTATCGAGACTCAATTCCAAAACAGCATTGCACACCTACTGTCTTGTGTGTAATGTGTGAAATACTTTATTTGTAAGGTAAAAATAAGGGTGTGGGCTCAAGTCGGATGATCCCACGAGCCGCGAACAGTGGTGTTTTGCGGTCGGATAATCGCGGGCGGATCAAACGCTTTACGACTGGTGCCGACACAGTCGTTACGTCATCACCAAACAGGAGGAAGCAATGAAGCACCTAACCCCGAGGCAGTTGGTGCCGATCGGCATCACGTTGGCCTTGGCGGCCAGCACGATTGGGGGCTGCGGCCGCTCGGACACCCCAACAGCGACTCCCGAGTCCGAAGACGCCGGTTCTTCGGGAATCAGTGACGAAGCCCCAACGGGTGTCATTGACGTATGGACTGAGGGTGCGGATGGGGCAGAACTGCCCCAGATGTTCGCAAAGTTTACGGAAAAGTATCCCGATGTTGAGATGCAGCTGACGGAGATCCCAAATACAGAGTTCAAATCAAAGGTAACCGCAGCCATTACCGGCGGCACCACACCTGACCTAATGTTCGTAATGTCAGAAGACGCTCCTGCACTGCTGGCTTCAGGGGCCTTCGAGCCGATCCCGGAAGGTCTTGTCAACGAAGACGACTTCTACGAAGCGATCTGGTCGTCTGCTGTTCGGGACAATGTCGCCTACGGGGTTCCGTGGTACAACTATGCGAACTTCACCTATTTCCGCTCAGACCTTATGGAGGAAGCGGGGCTCAGCGTTCCGACCACGTGGGATGAAACCGTGGAAGTGGCGAGGGGACTGAAAGAGGCTGGTGTTGAGTACCCCATTGCCCTCGCTGTTGCTTGGGACCAGTATTCGGGTATTCAGCTAGGAGCTCTCTCTGCCGCTAACGGAGGCAGCCTAATGAATAAGGACCACACCGAGTGGACGATCGACACTCCCCAAAATGTTGAGGCGCTCGAGTGGTGGGCTGGCCTAATCGACGAAGGGCTTGCTTCACCAGACGGTCCGGCCTTCCTTGACACGGTGGCCTGGAGTACAAATGGGACCAACGCGGTTCTTTGGGACAGTGGTCCGTGGTTCTTCAGCTGGTTCCGGGATGCGAATGGTGAAGGCTGGACGGATGAGCACATGACAATCGCTGAAAATCCAGTTGCCCCCACAGGTAAGACTGCATCAAACACTGGCGGTGGAGTTTGGATGGTGCCTTCAGACGCTAAGAACGCCGAAGGCGGCTGGAAGTTCGCTCAGTGGATGTCAGAGAAGGACCAGCAGGTCGAGTGGTACAAGATCTTCTCCAATATGCCTGCTCTAAAGGCGGCGTGGGATGACCCGGTCTTCGACGACAACCCGGTTGCAGAAGCGGTGAAAAAGTCGCTTGAGACGGGCTACCCTCGTCCCCCGGTCCCGACCTGGCCTGAAGTTGGCGACATGATTGGCAAGCAGATGGAGCGGGTGGTCCGTGATGGAATCAGCCCTGCCGACGCTCTGGCTGAAGCCCAGAAACAGGCAGAGTCGATCGGTACAGGCGACTAAGGAAGCTCCGGAATGACGACTCGGCAGGTTCAGCCCTTCATCGGTGAGGTTGCAGAAGAAAGCATCCTCACCGATGAAGGGCTGGGCCCAAAAAAAAGAAAGAAGAGACGCAGCGGTTCAGAAGGGGGATCGCGTGGTGAGACTGTAACCGGTTGGTTGTTTGTTACCCCGTTTCTGATCATATTCACGCTGTTTTCCCTGATTCCGGCGATTCTGGCACTCACCACGAGTCTGACAGATATGACGGCAAGGGATCTTAGGGATCCCTTCAACGTCAATCCTGTCGGCTTTCAGAACTTCATTGACATCTTCGGTGATGCGGCGTTTCGACGTTCGCTGCTGAACACGTTTCTCTTCGTGATCATAACCGTTCCAATAACAATTGGAGTCGGCCTATTCCTCGCCGTACTGCTCAACAACGGGATTAGGAAGCTAAAGGCGGTTTTTCGCGCGGCGGTATATATTCCCGTTATCACCAACATAGTTGCGGCCGCAGTCATATGGAGCTATGCCTTCTCGATAACGGGCCCCGTGAATGAGCTACTCGCAGGCATGGGTCTTTCAACTCACAACTGGACGGGAAGCCAAAACTGGGCGTTTGGGCTAATCGTTGTAATGGGTGTTTGGCGTACGACTGGAACTTGCATGATCCTGTTCTTGGCGGGATTGCAGGCAGTGCCAGAGGAACTGAATGAGGCGGCAGCTCTAGATGGAGCTAGTGCTTGGCAGACCTTCCGTAAGGTCACTCTTCCAATCCTTCGACCAACAACGCTCCTTGTTACAGTACTTATGAGCGTCATGTTCTTGAACATTTTCGAGGAACCCTACTTGCTGACAAAGGGCGGCCCCGTTGGATCAACTCGTCCGGCGGCTCTGTGGGTCTTTGAACAATTCGGTTTTGGAAACATCAGTTATTCGATGGCGGGTTCCGTGGTGATGCTCATCTTGGTGGCAATCGTCGCCGCCATTCAGTTCAGGATGTTGAGGCCTGCAGATGAAGACTAAGCGTAAACCGGGACTTACGGCTCTCTACTATGTGATTGCGGCTCTGATCGCGCTCGTAATGTTGGTTCCATTCTTCTGGGTAATTTCTGGCTCGATGAAGACGCAGGCTGAGTTTCTTACTCATCCGGGTGCCTGGCTTCCTGAGCAGGTGCAGTTTGAGAATTTCACCAAGCTATTTGGGGAGAAGAACTTCGGCGTTTACATGCGTAACTCGATAGTAGTTGGGCTGGGAACTGTTCTTGCGAACGTCATTTTCTGTTCAATGGCCGGGTACGCGCTCGCAAAGCTGCGGTTCCGCGGAAAGAAGTTTGTCTTTCCGCTGGTTATGCTTGCCATGATGGTGCCAAATGTTGCGCTGTTTGTTCCTCAATTCATGGTCGTTGTCCAGCTCGGCTTGGTTAGCACCCTACTTGGCATAGCTATTCCACTGTTGGTCCAACCAATCTGTGTATTCATCATGCGGCAGTTTGCATACTCGATCCCGACGGGTTTGATTGAAGCCGGCCGTTTGGACGGAGCGTCGGAGTTCAAGATTTTCTACAGGATTTTCTTGCCGCTGTCAGGCCCTTCGCTTGCCACCGTCGCGATCTTGTCCTTCTTGGCTTCATGGAACAACTTCCTGTGGCCGTTGGTTGTCGCCCAATCGCAGAAGGTCTACACGGCGCCGGTGGGTCTATCGATTGCATCGCAGGCGGCCAACACCGTTGAGTACGGTGTGTTACTCGCGGGAGCTTTGGTCGTTCTTCTGCCGATTCTGATTCTGTTCCTGTTCCTTCAGAAGTACTTCATCCAGGGGGTGGCCGCCACTGGAATCAAGGCTTGACACCTCCACCCTAGAAAAACTGCTCGAAAGGAAACAGAAATGGACCCTGCAAAGTTGAACTACGCACTGAACGCGATTCAGTGGATCAATGTCAAAGAAGATCCTAACGACCCGAACAGCGCTGATCTTTGGCGCTACGCCGATCCGACATTCGTGGCCGAGTACCCCGACGTCCTGAAGTCCATAAGGGACGCTGGCTTTGATTCGGTAATGATGGAGGTTCTGGACACCCAGACCCTACAGAACTACGAGAAGATGCTGAAAGATGCTGACCTGAAACCTGCACCTGGATATCTCCAGATTCAGCTACCTTCGGACCACGGCGTTACTTTGGAAAAAGGTAGCAACGAGTGGATTCACTGGTTTGACCTGGTGCGCCGGCGCGCTGAAGAGTCTAACTACATGGGACTTGACACGCTGTTCATTGCTCCCGAAGTTGACTTCGAGGCGGATCGCACCACTAAGGCGGCTGCAGTCGGGTTGAACTCCAGTAAAGAGAAGCTTGATGAACTCATTGAGATCTTGACTGAATCAGCGAGAATTCTCAATGAAGAGGGAATCAGGCCGGGTTTGCACAACCATGTGGGAACGTGGCTGGAGACCGAAGATGAGATTGACTACGTGCTTGAACGCATCCCCGCTGAAGATCTCGGAGTTTCCTTCGATATTGGGCATCTAGAATGGGCGGGGATCAACGCCAAAGAGATGATCAAGAAGTATTCTGACCGAATCGTTGATCTTCATATCAAGGACCTCGATCTCGATATCGCGGCCGACAGTCGCGAGAATCCAGCTCCTTACCGGACGACAGCGGATCGCGGTATTTTCCTGGAACCGGGTCTGGGACAGGTTGATCTGATCGGAGCTCTGAGCGAGTTGCCGGACGATTTCACCGGGACGATCATCGTTGAGGTTGATAAGGCTTCGATGGATCCAGACGAATCAGCGAAGGTTACTGCCAACTGGCTCAAGGAACTTAAGGCCAAGTAACCCAATTCGGGAATCACCTACGGTTGCCACCCACATAAGTGCGGGCGGCAACCGTATGTGATTCAAGAGTCCCTAATGCAGTGTGGTCTTTGGTGCCTCCAGAAGGCTCAAGCATTTGAGGGAGAACGCTAGCGGGCGCCTAACGTTCGCTATAGAGAGCTTTGGTTGCGTTGCGAGCGGTTAGTCAGCGATGGTCAAGGCAAAACGCCGCCGAAATCGCCCTGTTCTGCTGACAAGAGACCTCCAACGCAACCAAAGCCTTCCATGAGGCGCAACCGTGGGGGTGGCGCACCCCCAAAACGGGCTCGGCTCACCCGACCCATGTGCGTGGGATGCCTTGGCAAGGTCAATTCACGCGAACCGTCGGTCTCGGCGCGGTTTTGCTCGGCGAGGCCCAAGATTTGCGACGACGCGCGACTCCTCGTACAAATGCTGGTCCCGCAGGGCCTGGTCCTTTTACGAGTACCATTGCAGAGTACGTTTTCACCGGGATCTTTGTTCCCAGGGAGGCACTTCAATGGCAAGACTGTTCGGAACCGACGGCGTTCGAGGGCTCGCTAACCGCGACATCACCGCAGATTTAGCTCTGCAACTTGGGGAGGCTGCGGCTCGTCGCATCAGCCCCGCGGTGGAGGTTTCCGACCGCAAGCCTCGTTGCGTCATCGGCCGCGATACAAGGGTGTCGGGTGAGTTCCTCGACCACGCCATTGCTGCAGGCCTTGCCGCGTCGGGCGTGGACGCAGTCCGCATTGGAGTTGTGCCGACTCCCGCCGTCGCGCACCTGACCGCGACCGAGCACGAGGTCGACTTCGGAGTCATGATCTCCGCCTCTCACAACCCGATGCCCGACAACGGAATCAAGTTCTTCGCGCACGGCGGGTACAAACTCGACGACCAGATTGAGGATGAGATTGCCGAACTCCTAGGTCAGGAATGGGAACGTCCCATCGCCGATGCGGTCGGTGAGGTTTGGTATGACGACGACATGGCTGAGAAGTCTTACGTCGAGCACCTTGTGACGTCTTGCGGCGTCAACCTAAAAGGACTCCGCATTGCCGTTGACTGTGCGAACGGTGCGGCATCAGTACTGGGCCCGGAGGCCCTTCGAGCAGCCGGTGCCGACGTGGTAGTAATCAATGCCTTCCCAGATGGCCGCAATATCAATGATGACTGTGGCTCCACTCACCCGGGCCAGTTGCAGGCCGTAACCGTGGCTTCGGGAGCAGACTTTGGTGTTGCTTACGACGGGGACGCCGACCGCTGCATTGCGGTTGACCACCGGGGCAACCTGGTTGATGGCGACAAGATTATGGGCGTCCTAGCGTTGCAGATGAAGGCCGAGGGGCGCCTTGCTAAAGACACTCTGGTTGTAACCGTGATGTCCAACCTGGGTCTGCTTAACGCGATGCGTCAGAACGGAATTGAGGTCGTCCAGAGCGCGGTCGGAGACCGGTACGTGCTGGAAGCAATGCGCGAGAACGGTTTCTCCCTTGGCGGAGAGCAATCGGGCCACGTTATTGCTAGCGAGTACGCGACCACCGGCGACGGGGTTCTCACCTCCATGCTCGTAGCCCGCACACTCAAAGAGTCGGGCAGGAGTCTGGCTGACCTGGCCGAACAGATCCCCCGACTTCCCCAAACGCTGATCAACGTTAAGGGTGTTGACCGCAACGGTCTTGATCATGAGGGTGTCCGGGAAGCCGTGAAGTACGTTGAGGACCTTTTAGGGGACCAGGGAAGGGTTCTGATGAGGCCTTCGGGCACAGAGCCCCTCGTCCGCGTGATGGTCGAAGCACCAACACAGCAGCAGGCGGATGGAATGGCAGAGACGGTCGCAACCGCGGTGAGGAAGTTCCTGTCAGTTGATGCGTAGTTGGCACCCAGTTAGTTAGAAAGGCACTATCTGCATGGATGCGGTCATCTTCGATATGGATGGCGTATTGGTCGATACCGAAGCGGCCCACGAAACGTTGGGCGAGGAGTACTTTCGGTCAAAGGGATTGGACATGCCCCCGGAAGTCACCAGAACTCTGATTGGCGCAACGGGAGAACAGTTCTGGGGAACGTTCGAAGCTCGCAACCCCGGAGTCGACTCTAGCTCCGTGCGGCGGGATTACGACGAGTTTATGGACTCCCAACTCACTGACTACGCGGCCATTATAAACCCCGGAGTTGTCGAGCTGATCGCGTCAATCAAGAACGCTGGCATTCGGATTGCCCTCGCCACTTCCTCTGGTCGCGACAACGCGGAACGCGTCCTTCGCCAGTGTGGACTTCAGGAGTTCTTTGACGTGGTCGTCTGCGGTGCAGACGTCGCCGAGTCGAAGCCATCCCCACAGATCTTTCTCAGGGCCGCTGAACTGCTTGGTGTGGAACCCTCTTCCTGCGTCGTTGTAGAGGACTCTCATAACGGTGTGCGGGCAGGTAAAGCCTCTGGAGCCGTGGTCCTCGGCAAGGAGGATAAGAGGTTCTTCCAGGACATCTCTACTGCTGACCGAATTGTCACGACACTTTCCGGTGTTTCAGTCCGCGACCTCAAAGAACTATGGAACGAAGCCAGCTAGATCTTCCTTAGGAAGACGTCCTCAATCAGATGATCTGCGTCCTTTTTTAGAACGAGGGTCGCGCGGGGCCTCGTTGGAGCAATGTTCTCCACAAGGTTCGGAAGGTTAATGCTCCGCCAGATACCCTTGGCGGTCTCAATAGCCTCGGTGTCCGTAAGGGATGCGTAATTCCTGAAATACGAATCCGGATTGGTGAACGCGGTTTGGCGTAGTTGAAGGAAACGGTCAACGTACCAGCGCTCGATATCCCTTGGATCGGCGTCAACATAGATCCTGAAGTCGAAGTAGTCCGCCAGGCTCACGCCCAGGCTCCCCGGACCCGTACGCGCAGGCAGCAGGACGTTCAAGCCCTCAACTATGAGGATGTCCGGGTGGTTCACCGTAAGGCGTTTACCCGGGACGATGTCATAGATGACGTGAGAGTAGACGGGAGCCTCAACGTTGCTCTCGCCCGCCTTCACCCGGGCGACAAACTCAAGGAGTGCGCGGCGGTCGTACGACTCCGGAAAACCTTTGCGTCCGAGGATTCCGCGACGCTTCAGTTCCTCGTTCGGTAACAGGAATCCGTCCGTGGTGATCAGATCGACGCGGGGAGTACGAGGCCAGCGCGACAGCAGCAACTGCAACAACCTCGCCACCGTCGACTTACCCACCGCGACGGACCCGGCGATCCCGATCACGAAGGGAGTGGGACGCTGGTATGGCTCGCCCAGCAGGGTCTGACGGCCAGCGGCGTTGCGCCGGGTCGAGTCCATGTATAGCTGTAGCAGGGCGGATAATGGCCGGTAGATGGCGTCAACCTCGGCCAGATCAATCGGGTCACCTAACGAGGCGAGCTTCTCGATGTCTTGCGGGGTTAGCGGAAGAGGGGTCTGCGGGGCTGCGGCAGACCACCGCTCACGTGAGAAGTGAGTGAACGGACCCACGTCGGTTGCTGTCGGCTCAACTGAGAACACTCCATGATTATCCACCAACCTCTACGCTTGAGGGGACACAGGGACGGAGAGAAAATGTCACAGGGGAACCGATACAGTACCGCCGCGAATGCTAAGGACGAGGGTGCCCGACCTCGCCTGGGCTCCGAAGGGGTCGTTGAGATCTCGACCGACTGGGTATCACGACGTCTGACAACACCCGGCTCTGCTGACAACAAGTACACGCGAGGCGCGGTCCTAATGGCTACCGGTTCGCCCACGTATCCGGGAGCGGCGGTGCTCGGATGCCTCGGAGCGGCGAAGGCGGGAGCTGGATACGTTCGCTACCTTGGCCCGAGTCGGTGCGAGGATCTGGTTCTCGCCAGACTTCCCGAGGCCGTGATGGGGGGAGGTCGCTGCGATGCGGCCGTCATTGGTAGTGGTTGGGACGCGTCAATGGCCTCGATCGCGGACACGGTCGCTAGGGATTACGGGCAGAATCAAGCACCGCTGGTGGTGGATGCTGGAGCGCTCGCGGGGGCGAAAGAGTGGGCTGACCGCGGCGTACAGGTCGTTGCAACGCCCCATCCAGGTGAAGCTGTTTCGCTGATGCGGCAACTTATGCCCGATCTGGTTCTGACTAGAGAACAGGTCGAGGAAAACCCGGCGCATGCTGCCGCACTCCTTGCCGAAGCCGCGGGAGCAGTTGTCGTAGTCAAGGCAGCAAAAACCGCCGTTGCGGATCCGGGTGGTCGTGTCTTTGTCTTCACGGCACCCGCCGGTTGGGGCGCAGTCGCCGGAGCAGGGGATGTCCTCGCAGGGGTGATTGCGACATGCCTGGCGGCAACTCGTGGTGGCCTAGAGCGGTCGGCAGATGCGCGACTGTCTGAGCAAGATGGCGTTGCCGAGTGGTCTTTGGCTGAGATAGCGGCAGTCGGCGTTGGGATCCATGGTTTGGCGGCTGGCCTTGCCTCAGGTGCGCTGGATGAGGACTTAGTGCCCAGCGGCAGGCCGGGCCGACCGATCATGGCGACAGATATCGCCGAGGCAATCCCAGTGACAATCGGAGCGTTAAACACGAGACTGGCTCGGTGATCACTGCGGGTCGGATGAGTGTGGGTCACTTTCGAGGCAGTATCCTGAATCCTCGTCGGCGACTAAATCCCGCTGATTGAAAAAATAACGAAATTGAGGCCCCTTGTACCTTCTCCTAGCTCTCTTGCCCTCGATTCTCTGGGGTTCCATGGGAATACTCCTGATGAAGTTCGGGGGGAACAGTCGGCAACAGACAATGGGGCAGATCCTCGGTGGCTTGATCGTGGGTATCCTCTTCGCTGTAATCTTTGGGACTGATCCGAGTCTGGCCGACAACCTGGTGGCCTTCATCTCGGGACTGATCATGTCCACCGGAATCCTGTTCCAAATGAAGGCCTACCACAACATCGGTGTCTCGCGAGTGATGCCATTAACTACGGGCCTGCAACTACTTGGTTTTGCACTGATCGGCGTTCTCGGATTCGGAGAATGGCTTGGCACCCCTGCGCTTCCAGTCGGGGTCACAGGTGTAGTGGCAATAACGGGCGGGGTCCTACTCACTGCTTGGACCGAGAAGCAAGACGTCGGTTCTCCAATCCCTGCCCCGGTGATCGAACCGGGTGAGAGCGCCACGCTTGGGTATGCTCCTGGCGATCCAGTCGCAACGAGCCCCGCAAATAGTGGTGAGGCGCCAACGCCCAACCGGCTCAGAGTCGGAATCATCCAAACCGTACTGTGTAGCGCGTTCTACATCGCTGCACCGCTCCCGATCCGAGTTTTCGACGTTGACCCGGTGACCACGTTCCTGCCGCAATCCCTCGGCTGGGTGGTGATGGGAATACTGGTGACCTTCCCTTTGGTTGCAGGAGACCGTGGGGCCAAGGACGATCGCCTCAGCAAGTACACCCTGCGCGCCATGATCCCAGGGGCGATGTGGGCGCTGGGAGTGGTGGTCATGCAGTTCTCCCAGGCAACGGTTGGCGTGGCGATCGGGTTTTCACTGTCGCAGATGGGCGTCATCATCTCGACATTCGGTGGGATTTGGCTGCTTGGCGAGACCAGAACCAAGAAAGAAATGAGGGTGATAACCCTCGGCGTCGCCTTCCTGGTGCTGGGCGCGCTACTACTGGGCCTTGCTAAGTCGCTTGACGCCCCGATTTAGCCGCGAGCGACTAGCGCAACTCCTGAGAAGCTGCCGTGTCCACTATCCAGAGGGTCTCATCCACGCCGTGCACGTGACCCGCTGGAGTTTGTTCTGCAGACGCCCCTGACCAGGCAGAAGCCACCGCCACGGCCTTTTCCTCGCCCGCAACAACGAGCCACACATTGCGGGCGTTGTTGATGGCACCAAACGTCAGCGACACCCGTTGCGGTGGGGGCTTCGGCGAGTCATACACCCCGACAGTCGTCCCGCTGGCCCTGAGTGCAGAGTTGCCCGGAAAGAGCGACGCGACGTGTCCATCAGGGCCGACTCCCAATAGAAGTACGTCGAACGAGGGGACTTCCTCGCCCTCGTCCGCGAACTCCGCCAACTCAGCCGCATACGCCCGTGCCGCGTCATCGGGTGTCTCAATTCCCGATTGACCGGGACGAGGGACGTAGTGCACGTTCGCGACGGGCAACGCGTCACCGAGCCGGGAAAGGAGCGCCTCGCGTGCCTGGGTTTCGTTCCGCTCAGGATCGCCCTCGGGGAGGAAACGCTCATCGCCCCACCAGATGTGGACCCCGTTCCAATCGATGGCGCTGGCCGCCGCGCTCGCGGCCACCCGCTCCAAGATCTTGATCCCGACAGTGCCGCCGGTCAAAACCAGATGAACCTGGGAAGTACGGGATTGCCGGTCAATCACCTCGGTCACCAACTGCGCTGCCGCGGCGGCCGCGACGGCGTCTGCGTCCGGGTGGATGTCGATTCTGGTGCTCACTGGGTTGCCTCCGTCCGCTTACTTGCCCTCGACCAGGAAGAGGCCCTCACGAAGGGCATCGCCATAAACCTCGTCCGAGTCCAATCGGCGCAGGTCCTCCGCCAGCGCATCTCCCAGAGAGCGCATTGGTAGCCAAATCCGCTGTTCGGGCTGCCCCGGCAGATAGAAGGACGCCACGTTTCCATCAGGTCGTGACAGGATGATGGTCCCGCCTTCACGTTCTAAACGCACCTCGGTGAGCCCCGGCGCACCCTTGATCAGTTCCATGTCGACCGGGCACTCGAGGTGTAGTGCGAGCCAGCCAGCCAGGAGGTCGATGGACGGGTGACCTTCCTCGCCCGCAACGACTGCACGAAGGACTGGTTCGTAGGGTGGTTGGTCCAGTGTCGCGGCGATCCGACTGCGCCAGAGCGTCGTGCGGGTCCAGGTCAGGTCCGTGTCGCCGGGAACATAGTTATCGCGGAGCGCAAGAAGCAGGCCCACGCCTCGGGGGTCGGAACGACTGTCCGTGATGCGCCGCTGTCCCAGCTTGCCGACAGGATCTTTCGAAGGATTGGTCGGTGCCTCATGCGGCCAATAGATAACCACGGGGGCGTCTGGCAGGAGCAGCGGTAGGACCAGCGTGTCGAGATGCTGCGACAGTGCCTGGCTGTGGCGAAGCACGATGACCTCGCTGGCCCCCGCATCGCGTCCCAGGCGTAGCTCGGCATCCAGCTTTCCGTCTGTCTCAGAGTCGTGGGAGAGGACAATGACGCGGCAGGGGTGCTCATGGCTCGCGGCGTTCGCGGCTTCAATGGAGGGTTCGATGTCGCAGTTACCGGCATCGATGACCAGGGTCAGCACGCGCGACAATGCGACTGCGCCGCCCTGCTCACGCACTGTGACGAGGCGACGGTTGATCTGAGAGACCGTCGTGTCCGGTAGCTTGATGATCAAGGTCGCCTCCAGGCTCGTCCGTCAGCTTCTAGCATTGCGTCTGCCGCGGAGGGTCCCCAGGTTCCCGACCGGTATACCTCCGGCGTGCCACCCTCGGCCCAGTGTTCCGTGACCGGGTCCAGTATTTTCCACGACAGTTCCACTTCACGCGGACGAGGGAACAACGGCGGATCGCCGAGTAGCACGTCAAGGATGAGTCGCTCATACGCTTCGGGCGAGGCCTCAGTGAACGCGTGACCATATCCGAAGTCCATGGTTACCTCGCGCACCTCCATGGCGTTTCCGGGAACCTTGGCGTTGACTTGGAGGCTGGCGCCCTCGTCCGGTTGGATGCGGATTACCAGCGCGTTCCGTCCGGGTTCACGGCTACCGGTGGTTGAGAAGGGAAGAGGCGGAGCTTCCTTGAAGACAACGGCAATCTCGGTGACGCGGCGGGCCAGCCGTTTCCCGGTTCGCAAGTAGAAGGGAACGCCGGCCCAGCGCCTGGTCTGAATGTCAACGCGGATCGCGGCGTAGGTGTCGGTGGTGGACCCGGAGTCGAATCCGCCCTCGTCCACGTATCCCACAACCTCTTCACCGCCAAGCCAGCCCGGGCCGTACTGGCCGCGAACTGCGTAAGTGTCGAGATCATCCGGGACGCGCGCGGCGGAGAGGATCTTCATCTTCTCAGCGGCAAGGTCGTCGGCGTCGAAGCTGACCGGTTCCTCCATGGCGGTCAGTGCCAGCAGTTGCAACAGGTGATTCTGGATGACATCCCGCGCGTCACCGATGCCGTCGTAGTAGCCGGCGCGGCCCTCTACGCCGATGTCCTCAGCCATCGTGATCTGCACGTGGTCGACGTATTTGGACTTCCAGAGCGGTTCGAAAAGTTGGTTCGAGAAGCGCAGCGCCAGGATGTTCTGGACCGTCTCCTTGCCGAGGTAATGGTCGATGCGGAACACGGAGTCAGGTTCAAAAACGGCCTCGACGACCGCGTTGAGTTCCTTGGCGGATTCAAGATCGTGACCAAAGGGCTTCTCGATGACGACGCGGCGCCAGGAGTCTTCCTCGGACTCTGAAAGTCCGGAGCGAGCCAATTGCTCACACACCTGCGGAAATGCCGCCGGGGGAACCGAGAGGTAGAAGGCGAAGTTGCCGCGCGTCCCACGGGAAGCATCGAGTTCTTCGGTGACCTCACGAAGGCGGTCAAAGGCCTCGTCATCATCGAAGGTTCCCTGAACAAAACGGATGCCGCCGACCAGTTGATTCCAGGTCGCCTCGTTGAAATCGGTGCGGGAATGTTGTTCGACGCAAGAACGGACCTCTTCAGCGAAACGAGCATCATCCCAGTCGCGGCGCCCGAAGCCAACCAGTGCGAAGCCGGGGGAGAGCAGGCCCCGGTTGGTTAGGTCGTAGACCGCGGGGAGCACCTTTTTGCGGGCTAGGTCGCCCGTAACTCCAAAGATGACCAGTCCCGCTGGCCCCGCGATTCGGGCGAGGCGACGGTCCCGCTTGTCGCGGAGCGGGTTGTTTGTGGCTGTAACCTCGGCTGGGCTCATAGGGCTGTTTCGGATCGGTCTGCGGACCACTCTGTGTGGAAGGAACCGGGGCGGTCAACGCGGCGGTAGGTGTGCGCGCCGAAGAAATCGCGTTGCGCCTGGATCAAGTTGGCGGGGAGGCGCTCGGCGCGAACACCGTCGTAGTAGGCGAGGGACGAGGAGAAAGCCGGGGTTGGTACGCCATGAAGTGCTGCCTGGGAGACAATGGAGCGCCAGGCTTTCAGGCCCTCGGCGACCGCCCCCGCGAAGTACTCGTCCGAGAGCAACAGAGGTAGCTCGGGGTCACGCTCGTACGCCTCGGTGATTCGGCCCAGGAAGCGGGCGCGGATGATGCAGCCGCCGCGCCAGATCCTTGCCATCGCGCCGCGGTCGATGTCCCAGCCGTACTCTTCGGAAGCGGCAGCAATCTGGTCAAAGCCTTGAGAATAGGCAACGATCTTGGAGGCGTAGAGGGCGCGTCGGACATCCTCAATGAAGGCTTCGCGGTCTGTGACGTGCCAGGGCTCGGTGTCTGCGGGAAGCGTGGCGCGGGCGGCTTCACGCTGAGGAACAGAGCCCGAGAGGGCTCGAGCAAAAGTGGCTTCCCCGATCCCAGTGATCGGAACCCCGAGGTCGAGCGCGCTCTGAACGGTCCAACGGCCCGTGCCCTTTTGTCCGGCCTGGTCAACGATGATGTCAACGAAGGGTTTGCCGGTTTCGGCATCTACCTGGCTGAGGACTTCCGCAGTGATCTCGATAAGGAAGGACTCAAGATCACCCTTGTTCCACTCGGCGAAGATCTCGGCGATCTCGGAAGCGTCCGCACCTAACCCCTGCTTGAGCAGGTCATACGCCTCCGCGATTAGCTGCATGTCTGCGTACTCGATACCGTTGTGCACCATTTTGACGAAGTGGCCAGCACCGTTCGGGCCGACATAGGTGCAACAGGGAACGCCGTCGACCTTGGCTGAGATGTCTTCGAGTATCGGGCCGAGGGTTTGATAAGACTGCCTGGTGCCGCCGGGCATGATCGAGGGGCCGAGAAGAGCGCCCTCTTCCCCGCCGGAAACTCCGGTGCCGACGAAGTGAATTCCTTTTTCGGCCAGTGCCTTTTCACGGCGAATGGTGTCCGGGAAGTGGGAGTTGCCGGCATCGACAATGATGTCGCCGGGCTCCAGAAGAGGAACGAGTTCTTCGATTACGGCGTCGGTCGCGGGGCCTGCCTGAACCATCGAGATGACAGTGCGAGGCCTTTCGAGGGAATCAACGAACTCGGCCATTGTCTCTGAGGGGACAAAATCGCCCTCATCCCCATGCTCCGCGATCAACGACTCGGTGCGGGCGAAGGTGCGGTTGTGAACGGCCGTCTTATAGCCGTGGCGGACGATATTGCGTGCCAGATTACGGCCCATGACGGCCAATCCGGTAACTCCGATTTGGGCCTTTTCTTGTTCGCTCATGCACCTGATCTTCCGAGTCGTTCATGGGTGGTGTGCTCGAAGGATTCTACGCTTAGAAGCACTGTGGGTCGCGTATGATCAGGGGTTGGGATGGGTCGAAGGTCCTCCGTCCCCTTGCCCGGTTCCAACCGCGGTAGTCTGGTGCTGTGCGAGCTCTTCGGAAACTTACGGCCGCTCCCGGCCTCGATTTGGTTGAAGTCCCCGAGCCTGAACCGGGTTTCGGTGAGGTAAAGATCCGAGTGGCGGCCACTGGCCTGTGCGGGACGGATCTGCACCTGTACCGTTTCGATGGAGGTGCGCCCGGCTCCCTTAACCCTCCCCAAACCCTGGGGCACGAGTTCTCTGGAACCATCGTTGAGCTTGGCGACGGCGTGCCTCACGGGGACGCCCCGGGCGACCTGAAGGTTGGCCAGCGCGTCTCGGTTGAGGGACACGTGGTTTGTGGTCGCTGTCGTAACTGCCGCGCGGGACGGAAGCACATGTGCGTTCGTGCCGAGGGTATAGGGGTCAACCGCGACGGTGCCTTCGCTGACTATGTCGTCGTTCCCGCCTCGAACGTCTGGGTGCAGCCAAACCTAGTGGATGCTGAACTTGGTGCGCTCTTTGATCCTTTCGGCAATGCAGTCCACGTGTGTCAGCAGGCAGAGCTTACTGGCCAGGATGTTCTGGTCACAGGAGCGGGACCGATCGGTGTCATGTGCGTGGCGCTAGCCAAACATGCTGGGGCCCGTCACGTCGTTGTCACGGACTTGAGCGAGAACCGGCTCGAACTAGCCCGAAAAGCCGGAGCGGACGCGGCGATCAGGCCCGAGCCGGGAGTTCTTGAATCAACCATGGAGAGCTTGGGGATCGTCGAAGGTTTCGATGTTGGGCTGGAGATATCCGGTGCCCCCTCAGCAATGCAGGACCTGATCGATCACTGCACTCACGGTGCAACACTGGTTCTTCTGGGACTGCCCGCTAAACCCTTCCCGATCGACTGGAATAAGGTCATCACGTCGATGCTGACCATTAAGGGTGTCTACGGCAGGGAGATGTACGACACCTGGTATCTGGCGACGTACATGGTGGAGTCCTCGCCCGAGCTTCGCGACGCCCTGCACCTGGTGGTGACCGATCGGTTCCAGCCCGAGCAGTGGCAGGATGCCTTCGATGTCCTCGCATCCGGTGAGTCCGGGAAAGTCATAATTAACTGGGAGTGACGTGTACACGATCCGCGAGAAACTACAGACAGAGCTAACGTCAATTGAGGACGCAGGCCTTTACAAGAACGAACGCGAGATTCTGGGGCCGCAAGGACCAACTGTCCAGACCTCGTCCGGGCCCGCACTGAACTTCTGTGCGAACAACTACCTGGGACTTGCCGATGATCCTCGTCTGGTCGCGGCGGCGCACAAAGCACTGGACGAATGGGGGTACGGACTGTCCTCGGTGCGTTTCATCTGCGGGACTCAGGAGCAGCACCGCGAGCTGGAGCGCGAACTCAGTGACTACCTACGTGTGGACGACGCCATCCTCTTCTCAAGTTGCTTTGATGCAAACGGGGGCATCTTCGAGGCGTTGCTCGGCGCGGACGATGCGATTGTCTCGGACGCGCTGAATCACGCCTCCCTCATCGACGGGATCAGGCTCTGCAAAGCGAAGCGCTACCGTTACGCAAACCGGGACATGGAAGACCTTCGCGAGCAATTGACCGCGGCGCGCGAGGCTGGGGCACAACAGATCATCATCGTCACCGACGGTGTTTTCTCAATGGATGGCTCTTACGCCCCGCTTCCTGAGATATGCGATCTAGCAGATGAGTTCGCGGCCATGGTCATGGTCGACGATTCCCACGCCACCGGGTTCGTTGGTCCCGAGGGACGTGGTACCCCCGCGATGATGGGGGTTGAGGATCGCGTGGACATCCTGACCGGTACGTTCGGCAAGGCACTCGGCGGAGCGTCAGGCGGCTACGTCGCCTCCCACCAGGAAATCGTGGATATTCTGCGACAGCGGGCCAGGCCGTATCTCTTCTCAAATACTCTCGCCCCCTCGATCGTCGGCGGCACCCGCGAGGCGCTTCGGATCGCCAAGAGCGCCGATGAACAGCGTGAACACCTCGGCGAAAGGGCCTCCCTTTTCCGCTCCCTAATGGACGAGGCGGGGTTCGAACTAATTCCGGGGAGCCACCCCATCGTCGCGGTTATGTTCGCAGGCGAGGATGGAGCGCGCGTCGCAACCGAAGTCGCCCGGCTGATGTTAGAAGACGGGGTCTACGTGACGGCCTTCAGTTTCCCGGTCGTTCCGAAGGGAAAGGCGCGCATTCGCGTTCAGCTGTCCGCAGCTCATTCGGAGGAGGACGTGCGGGCCTGCGTGGCGGCATTCGTGGCTGCTCGGAGCAATGCGCTACAGAGTGGCCGGTGAGCTTCGGTTGTCGCTTGAGTGCGCTACAGAGTGGCCCGTGAGGTCCCCGTGTCGTTGGGATGCGCTACAAAGTGGCCCGATTTCACTCCGAGAATTGGGTTTCCAGGGCTCAGAGTTGGCCATTCTGTAGCGCATGCAAAGCTGTGCCGGGCGAACATGGCCACTTTGTAGCAATAGTGAATCAGATGCGAGATCGCACAGTGCCCCCTCTCCCACGGAAGTGTAGGTGAGAGCGAGAATGCGGGTGTAAGAGTCTGTTAGTTGGCCCCTCTCCCACGGAAGTGTGGGTGAGAGGATAATGGGGTGGTGATTTCCTCCAGCACCGATCTCTTTCCCGCTGAACTCGACATTGACCTGGATGCGCTCGCGGCGAATGCCCGCAAGCTGAACGAGTACTCAGGAGACGCCGAACTGCTCGCCGTGGTGAAGGCCAACGGCTACGGCTGCGGGAGGTACGAGGTTGCGAGCCGCCTGTGGCAAGAAGGCATTCGCTGGTTTGGCATCTCCAAACTCCCGGAGGCGCTCGCGCTTCGGAACCACTTCACCGCCTCTGACATCGAGCCGGAGGAATCACGGATACTTACCTGGCTTGAGACCCCAACAACCGCTTGGGTTGATGCCGTCGAATCTGACATTGATGTCTCTGTTTCTGACCGCCGTCAGCTGGGGCAGGTAGTGAGTGCGGTGAGGGCGCTACGTTCCCAGGGTGTCCAACAGTCGCCGGCCCGGATTCACCTAAAAGTTGACGTGGGGATGGGCCGCGGCGGGGCGACGCTTGACGACCTACCCGCCCTGGCCAGTGCTGTGCGCGACGCGATCCAGGCGAACGAGGTGGAACTGGTCGGCTTCTGGTCACACCTCTCGTGCGCGGACGACCCAGAGGGGCCGGGTGCCGAGGTCACCCACCAGCAGATCGAGGTGTATAAGGAAGGGCTTGAGGTCCTCGCTCAGCTTGGCCTCGAACCTCAGATCCGACACCTCGCCGCGACTGCCGGAACCATCTGGCATCCCGAAGCCCACTTCGACATGGTGCGACCGGGCATCGGACTCTATGGTTACTCTCCATCCACCGAGGCCGCCTCCGCTGAAGACTTGGGCTTGAGACCCATCGGGACTTTCCGCGCCCCGATTATCCAGGTGAAGCAAGTGGAACCCGGACATACAGTTTCTTACGGAGCGACTTGGGCCTCGCCTGATCGACGCTGGGTGGGGCTGTTGCCACTGGGCTACGCTGACGGCATTCCTCGTGCAATATCGAACCAGGTCGAGTTCATTGTCGAGACGCAGAATGGTCGCATTCACGCGAAGCAGCTGGGACGCGTTTGCATGGACCAGATGGTCATCGACTTGGGCGCAGGCGAAGATCCTGCCGCCCTCGTTGGTGATTCCGTGATCTTGTTTGGCGACCCAACGCGGGGCGAGCCGAGTGCGGATACTTGGGCCGACTTCGCCGGAACCATCAATTACGAGGTGATTTCGCGCCTTCCGGAGCACATCAATCGCAAGTACTTCCCAGGAGTTGCAGAGTGACTGTTACACAGTTTGAGGTGACCACTGCCGACCAGACCAGAGACCTCGGGGAACGTATCGGCTCACTACTGGGCGGCGGCGATGTGCTACTAATAATTGGGGACCTCGGCGCCGGAAAGACGACGTTCGTGCAGGGTCTTGCACGTGGATTGGGCGTTGTGGGTAACGTGACCTCTCCGACTTACATAATTGCGAGGGTCCACGAATCGCTTGGTGACGGCCCCGCACTGATTCACGCTGACGCCTACCGAGTGAACGATGAGCTTGATCTGGAGACCATCGACCTTGATGCGACGGTCGAGGATTCGGTGACGGTGGTCGAGTGGGGTCGGGGCCGGGCGGAGGCGCTACAGAATGAGCGCCTGGAGATCGAGTTCGATTTTGAGGAGCGTTCTGATGGGGCGTTCGATGCCACGGATGAGCCTCGCCTAATCAGACTCAACGCCGTCGGGGAGCGTTGGGTTGCCCGGCTCAAGGAAGCCGGTATCGCATGAAGTCCCTCGACCTCTTTGGCAAAAACTGGAGCGCCGGGCCCTGCTTGACTATTGCTCCGAAGGAAACACGCGGCAGATGCGGGGAAGAGGGATAGAAACATAATGAAGAC
>WPCI01019047.1_pt1 | contig 27830 bp, 23 predicted proteins | sample 5399871 | NCBI WGS metagenome assembly WPCI01 (sample SAMN12869469, study PRJNA574797) | sludge metagenome | isolation source: wastewater treatment of pH7 | place: China:Beijing | collected 2019-05-20 | reverse complement strand
GAGGTGCTTGTAAGAATCGAGCAGGGTTTCGCGCGCTCCCGCCTCCTTGAGTACCTTCTTCTTAGGAGGGTTCAGAATTACCGGAAGTGCGAAGATCCCAAACCAAAGGGCCGCAATCACCATTGAGACACGAACATCCATTCCGTTCTCACCGGTTATGCCGAACAGCCCAACTTCGGGGTTAATGAAGCCGAAGTAGAGGATCAGTAGCAGGACAATGCCGCCGAGATAACCCGCACCCCAGCCGATGCCCGAGATCTTTCCCCGGTTCCCAGAACTCGAAATGTCATTCAACATCACGTTGTAATTGACCGAAGCGAACTCGAAGAAGATGTTGCCGATGCCCAGCAGTCCGATGCCCAGCCAAAGTGCTCCAATCGGTCCCAGCGGAGACTGCGGATAGACAAAGAACATCAGTCCAAGGCAGATGAAGACTAGGAGGGAAAACCAGGCCAGAACCCGGGCACCTTTCCCGCTACGGTCGGCCCGCTGCCCAGTGATAGGAGCGAGCAACGCGATGACCACACCCGCCGCGGCCAAACCCCAAGACAGGTACTGGTTTGCCTGATAGCTACTGGTGAAGTTTCCATCTCCAGTCAAGAAGATCGTGAAAACAAACGTCGTCGCCACGGCGTTAAACGCTGCCGAGCCCCAGTCCCACAGAGCCCAACTGGCTATCTTCGACTTGGCTACAGGCTGGTCGGAGCCAGCTTCCAGCGGGCCGGAACCACCAGGTACCAGTGCGCTCTCTTCGACTGACATGTGTCCTCCGTGTTGATGGGTTTGTTCAGCGTCGAACTATTCGAAGCTACCAGAATGAGCGCAATGAGCCATTCTTGTTCACGTATGGTTCAACTTCAGCGATCTTTCTAACCTGACGAAGTCCTCAGCAACCGTGACCTTGAATGCTCTTGAGTCACCCGGGACCGTTTCTACCGGAACACCGCGCGATTCCAGCAAACCTGCGTCATCTGTTGCAGCGTCAGCTTCGGATGTGCCCCGAGAAGCTTCGGCCACATGAGCCTGATACAGCGGTTCCCATTTGAACCCCTGCGGCGTTTGCACCGTGTAGAGAGTTGCTCGATCCGGAGTGCTCTGAACAATGCCGGTGGCAGGGTCGACCACCTTTATCGTGTCGACAACCGGCAGAACCGGGATAACTGCTGAAGCGCCGGACTCGATGGCCTTGATGATTGAGTCAAATAGTTCTGTGGGTGCCAAACACCGGGCTGCATCATGCACCAGAATCGGGAGATCAGCGGCGGGACCGCAGGAGCTCCGCGACTGATCAGCTCCCTCAACTAGTTCAGCGTTCAGATGCTCCGATTTGCCCGGCGCGGGAGAACCGGCGCCGTCCGCAACGTCCCCCGATAGCTCCGCACCTACTAGATGGCCCGGGTTTAACTGCTGGGCGTTGCATTCTGCCGCGCCGAAATACAGGTCGATCGCCTTAAGCGCCTCATACACCGAACTCTGGCGGGTCAGCCCACCGGGAACAACCAGCCACGGCATCGCAGAGTCCAGAACCTGCGAAACCACCGTTTCAAATTCCTTCTCATAGCCGGGGGTGCAGGTGACGACCACTCCTCCGACCCGGGGACTCGCAACGATTTGCCCAAGTGCCAAACCAAGAATGGTCTTACCTGCAACCGGAGCCAGGGCTTTCGGTACGTCAGCGCCGAGGCGCGAACCACTTCCGGCCGCAGTCAGCACCACCCAGGCTTTCACGGTTGTCGCTTCAAGCGAAGACTCGTTAGTCCTCGCTATCCTCTTCTGACTCACTCACCATTTCGATGCCCTTATCGAGCACGCCGTTGAGGAAGTCAGTAGCCGCGTCCTCATCCTCATCTCGCGCCAGCGCGATTTCCGAGGTCAGAATTTGCCGAGCCTTCGACAGCATTCGCTTCTCACCGGTCGACAGACCCTTGTCGGCGTCACGCCGGTAGAGGTCACGCACGACCTCCGACACACGAACGATGTCCCCCGAAGCAATTTTCTCCTGGTTCGCTTTGAAACGACGTGACCAGTTCGGTGGCTCTTCAACGTCCACTTCCTGCAGGACGCTCAGCACCTTCTCAACGCCCTTCTCATCTACAACGTCACGCACACCGACCAGATCGACGTTCTCGGCCGGAACCTGGATGGTCAGATCCCCGTCATCGACGCGAAGAACCAGGTACGTCTTGTCCTCGCCCTTGAATTCACGAGTGATAATTTCTTCGATTAGGGCTGCACCGTGGTGAGGATAGACAACTGTCTCCCCAACTTTGAAGGTCATGCTTTAGGGCTCCCGCTCTTAGGCCAGGCGATAATTTTCCTCACATATTCTACCAACTAAGGAGCTCCCTGCGTTCAGCCTTCCGCATAGCCAACAACGATCCTCCACAATGGACGGAGTAATGGACGGCTTTGCTCCGACCTTGCCCCAGAACGGTATCCCCACACAGGCGACAGTACGGAGCCCGGTCCCCCTCAAAAGCAACCACCACTTGCGGCATCCCCACACAGGCGACAGTACGAAGCCCGGCCCCCCCAAAAGCAGCTACCACCTGCGGCATCCCCACACAGGCGACAGTACGAAGCCCGGCCCCCTCCAAAGCAGCCGCCGCTTGCGGCATCCCCACACAGGCGGTGACAGGTTCGACCGAGGTTCATCACCGCTCGACAGACTGCCCTACCAGGACGGTCAAACTTGCGCCGAGGCGACGCGAATCCTCGTCCCGGACCCCACGGCTACATTGGTCCCGGGGATGATGGAGTCGGTGTGCTGAACGGTCGTCGTCCCGTCACTCCAGTTGCATCCTGGCCAACACTCTGCTGGGTGCCACCTGTCACTGACTCTGTTCCTTACGTCTTGGATGCCTTTGGTTGCGATAGCCGCCTCTAGTCAGCACCGAAGACCTTCGAACGAGGGAAAAACAGGTGCTTCTCACTGACCAAAGACCTCCAACGCAACCAAAGCCCGTTATGACGCCCGCAAAGAGGAACGTGACGCCCGCATGGGGGAACGCCGCACGAGGATGACAGGAATCCGTCGTCCACGTCGGTTAGTCAGCCACCAACGGAGCGCGCCTGAGCGACGATGCCAAGCATGGCACGCCAGCAAGACGAAACCCCCGAGATTGCGAAAGTCCACAGCCGGACCTCCGGAGACATGGTGCGCTCGCCGGGCAGAGCCCGCGGGATTGCGAAAGTCCACGGCCGGACCCCCGGGAGAATGATGCGCCCGCCGGGCAGAGCCCGCGGGATTGCGAAAGTCCACGGCCCGACCTCCGGGAGAATAGTGCGCCCGCCTAGCGGAACCCGGGATCGTCAAAGTCCACAACCGGACCTCCGGGCGCATGGTGCGCTCACCCAGCGGAACGCCGGGATCGTGAAAGTCCACGGCTGGCCCTCCGGGAGAATAGTGCGCTCGCCCAGCGGAACGCCGGGATCGTCAAAGTCCACAACCGGACCTCCGCAAGCACAGTGTGCCAGCAGGACGGAACCCCGGGTCAGGACGGTGGAAGCCATCCTCAAGCAACTACTCGTCATCCTGGGACCGGAACCCCGGGTACGGACGGTGGAAGCGACATGTCCGTACGACGCAAGCACCGCACTGTGGACCGTCAATAGCCCAGCTCTGCCGTCAGAATCGGCGACTTCTTGCCTGTAACAATGAAGTCGGCGGGGCCCACAGATTTCCTGCGGGCGCGTGGGTGGGGACACCCAGGGACGCCAATCTTTGGCGTAGTAACTGGACCGAGGCCGCGAGGCGGGAAGTTTCCTCGTATGTCACGTTGATGGCGCGCCAACCCAGATCGGCCAAGGCCTGCTGGCGAGCAAGTAGTTTCTGCCCTACCTTGCGGCCCGAGTCGCCGGACTCGCCGAACTTGCCATACCCGGCAACCTCAAATGCAATCCGATATCGAGGCAATGCGACGTCAATGAAGTAGGTAGCCGCGCCGGTGTGAAGCTCATACTGGGTCTCTATCAGTTCGCCGCGCAGGAGGATCGCCCTGAGACACCATGCGACAATAGCTTCACCCGGCGACTCGAACCCCGGATCAGTAGCAGCAATAACGGCCCGTGCCTGCCGGACACCTCTTGAACGCTCCAGTTGCTGGGCGAGGGATAACCAGTTTTCGCGAACCCTCTCAGCGCGCCCTCGAGAACGCTCATCGAAGCGATCAAACCTTGAAGCATGCCGAAGTAACATCGAGCCGTTGTAATAGGCCTGCAACGGGTGTGCAGTCCGAGCCACATCAAGCGCAATCAGGCCCAGTGGCGCAGTTAGAACCCCAGAAGCTGTCTCGTTCGTCAAGTTGGGAGGTTCTGGAAAGAGGATGCGTCTCGCGTCCACGGCAGGAACACTTCTGCCTCGGAGCTGCACAGATCTCAGAGTCGTAGTCTGCCGAGAGGCAACCTCGCGCCGATAAAGAATGTTGGGGTTGTTCCACCACGTGTCAATACCGAGCATGACCATGGCTCCCTCACCCGTAAACACCGGTCGCGGACCACTCCAGATCCGGTCCAGCGCTAGAACCCGCGCCTGCGCTACGAGGATTCGCACCTCCCAAGGCTTCACACTGGCGTCTATGTGGTCACGACGCAAGTAGGCACCATGAACGAGGGGGACCAGCCCTCGTCCGTCCGCCTCTTCCTTACGGATCTGTTTGTCTCTGTTGGAAATGACAACTGCACCTGGTGAAAGCTCCATCCGACAACCATGGCTCAAGCGCGGCCACCCCGTTTGCCGTTGAAGGAGACCCTGTGGATAGTCGCTTAACCCCGAACCTGGGGACAAACCCCTGTGAATCTCCAAGGAATCCGGTGAACTGTTGCGTTGATGACCCCTTGCGTCTTGGATGCCTTTGGTTGCGATAGCCGCCTTTAGTCAGCACCGAAAACCCTCGAACGAGGGAAAACAGGTGGTTCTCACTGACCAAAGACGTCCAACGCAACCAAAGCCCGTTATGACGCCCGCAAAGGGGAACGCCGCACGAGGATGACAGGAATCCGTCGTCCGCGTCGGTGAGTCAGCCACCAACGAAGCGTGCCTGAGCCACGATGCCAAGCACGGAACGCCCGCGCGACAGAACCCCGAGATTGCGAAAGTCCACGGTCGGCACTTCGCACCACGATACGCCCGCGCGGCAGCACCCCCGGGATTGCGAAAGTCCACGGCCCAGGCAGTTCGGGGCATAAGTGGGCCAGGAGGTTCGGGGGCCACTTAGACCGGGGACAGCCCCCCCAGTTAAGGGAATTGCATATCTGACCCGGCTGACTTGGGTGGCTTGGGTAGTTTGACTGGTTCGAAAAACACAATCCGGTCCCACCCTTTTCTTCGAGTGGGACCGGATTATGTATTGCGACAGTGACTTACGCCTGCGCGCCGCAAACGTGCGTTACAACTCTGCACTAGGACAGTGCGCTATGACTGCGCGTTGCGACGGTTCTTGTGCGAGGGACTACTTGCCCTGGTTCGCTACCGCGTCAATCTTTGCCTGTGCGTCGGGGTCCAGGTAACGGCCGCCCTTTTTCACCGGCTTGAGGGTTTCCTCATCCAGTTCGTAAACCAGCGGAATGCCGGTGGGAATGTTCAATCCCGCAATGTCCTCATCTGAGATGTCATCAAGGTGCTTCACGATCGCGCGCAGTGAGTTGCCGTGAGCCGCAACCATTACGGTCTTCCCGGTCTGCAGTGCCGGAACGATGCTGGACTCCCAGTACGGAAGCATGCGTTCTAGGACATCCTTCAGGCACTCGGTCTGAGGAATCGGATCGCCTGCGTAACGAGGATCACCGTCCTGGCTGAACTCGGAACCCGGCTCAATCGGAGGTGGCGGGGTGTCGTAGGAACGACGCCACTCCATGAACTGCTCCTCGCCATACTTGTCACGAGTCGCCTTCTTGTCCAGGCCCTGCAACGCACCGTAGTGACGCTCGTTTAGTCGCCAGTTTCGCTCTACCGGAATCCAGTGGCGATCAGCTGAATCAAGTGCCAGGTTTGCCGTGGTGATCGCACGGCGCAGCATGGAGGTAAACAGAAGGTCGGGAAGAACTCCCTCTTCCTTCAGTAGCTCTCCGCCGTGCTTAGCCTCTTCGACGCCCTTTTCAGAAAGTGGGACGTCAACCCAACCGGTGAACAGGTTCTTCGCGTTCCACTCGCTCTCGCCGTGGCGTAGTAATACCAGGGTGTAGGTCATTTGCCATCCTTCGTCATTGGGGCCTTCGCAGTTGAAGTCTTAACAGATATGTTGCCCCGACTAGTGCTACGGGCACAACTCAAACTCAACTATCCGAAGATTCTTGAGCACGCGATTATCAGGAACGGAATGAACGAGGCCACTGCGAAGAAGATCGTCATCTTCTTGTTCATGGCCAGTATCGCCGCGAACTCTCGCAGCTTGGCACTCGCCCAGAAGTACGAACGTGTTCCGGCTCCGATCGCGTTTCCCCTGATCCCGAGCCTGCTCATCAGGTTCGCGGCGCGGAAAGCGTGAAAGTTTGAGGTGACAACCGTCCATCGTTCGCTCCGCCCGCTCTCTTCAAGAATCACCGTGCTGAATAGCAGATTCTGCTCAGTATTGACCGACTTGTCTTCAACGAGCAGCGCGGCACCCTCCGGCAACTCCTGGAGTAAAGCATACGTCTGCTCTGCATATAGCATCATGGCCGCGCCCTCGCTGGTCGCCTCATCGGAACCCTGACCGCCGGACATGACAAGCGCGGGATTATCCCAATGGCTCCAGGACTTCTGAAAGCTCACGACCCCAAGATCAACACGCCGGGCCAAAAGTGGTGGAACCCGGTCCCCGATTAGCCCCGACCCCAACACTACGGTCGCTTGGCCGGATCGACCCCAGCGCTTCGTGACAAAGCCATACACCGCCGAGTAAAGGATGTAGCTAATCAGCACGTATGAGAACAGCAGGATCGGCACACCCAACATGATCAGCAGGAAGGCCAGATCAGTCAGACTTCTGAACACGGAGAGAAGCACCAGTGTGAGATAGCCAAGAATTGCAAATCCCAGGATCAAAGAGAGTGAGTGGGCGATTGAAATGCCCTCACGTCTTAACAGGACGATCCCCGCCCAAACCAGGAAGAACGCTACCCCCAGTACCATCAGGAAACCCAGTACCAGCGCTCCGAGGGTCAAATAGGTCATGTCTTCGAGCTCTAGCAGTTTGGCTATCCACTTCACCGCGTCGGCCAAAAGGTACTGCAACGCCAGGAGTGCCCAGAATGTCGATAGCAGAGCACAGCGCATCCGTCTTGGATCGCGGATGATCATCACCAGCGGAATGGCAACCAAGATCACCAAAGGCAGCCACTGCAAAACGGCCGCCAAAGCCTGAGGAAACCACTGATCTAAGAATTGCACGCCTCAACCCTATCGACCAGGTCCGACAAAATACCCAATACTCAGGGTTCGCCGCTGAGAATTAGGGACTGAGCCAGGTAAGTTCTGCGAGCGCTCGGTCAACCGGAGTGTCACCGCCAGCGATATCAATTGACTCGCGCACCAGCAGATCGTTGCCCTCCAACAGGGCAACCACCACACTAGCCACGTCCTCACGAGGAATGGGCAACGGATTTTCATCCGCCAGTACATCAATCCCGGCAGAGATCCTCCCCCGGCCCGGATCATTAGTCAGTCTGGTAGGACGCACAATTGTCCAGTCGAGGGTTGACTCCATCAGCTCAAGGTCTGCATCTCGCTTAGCGCGCACATACTCGCGCCAGTTATCAGAGGCGTCCTCATCGACCGGGAACTGCAACCCATAGGCGGAGATCTGGATGAATCGAGAGACTCCCTCTTCCATCGCCGCCCTCTGACCGAGCACGGAGGCGCCGTAGTCCACGGTCCGCTTCCGGCGAGCCTCAGAGCCCGGCCCAGCCCCGGCAGCGAAAACCACAGCTGACGCACCGGTCAGGACTCCGGCAAGGTCGCTTGCGTTTAGCGCCTCTAGGTTGAAGATGACTGCCTCAGCCCCAAGCTCCTCAACTGCGGCGACCTGCCGGCCCTTTCGGATCACCGAGCGGACGGGTACCCCCTTAGTGACCAGCTGCCGGGTAAGGATCTGTCCGATCTGACCGTGTCCACCAAGAATAACGACCGGCCCTCGAAATCTAGTCACGGCCCATTCCTTTCGTCGGTTTTATCTGGTCAACTCCCAGCAGATTAGTCATCATCGCCCAATCCCTCCGAAAGCTCATCCAGACGGATTACGTCCTCATCGGTAAGCGTCAAAGTTACACCCTCAAGCAACGGTGGCACCTGCTCAGGCACGCGGGCCGAGGCGAGGGGGGCAGTAACTGTCGGGCGAGTCAGCAACCAGGCAATCGCAATCGACGACGGTTCCACGTTGTGTTCAGCCGCAATCTCTCTCACGACATCAATGACCTCAAACGCACCCGGGCTGGCCTGGCGCTTCAAAGAGCCCTCTCGCGCCCCCGCAATGTCCGCCTGCGAGCGGTACTTGCCGGTCAGCAACCCCGATGCCAATGACCAGTATGGAACGACTCCGAGGTCGAAATCTTTACAAACAGCCTCAAGAGAGGACTCAAAAGACCTTCGCCATACGAGGTTGTAAGCGGGCTGTATCACAACCGGGGCCGGAACTCCCTGACGCCCCGCCTCTTCAATCCAGTCACGAATCTGCTCCGCCGTGAAGTTGGAAAGCCCCACCTCACGAATCTTTCCCTCTTGTTGCAGGCTAGCGAAGACTGCAACCGACTCCTCAAGACTTACGTTGGGGTCGAACTCATGGGCGTAGTAGAGGTCGACGTAGTCAGTCTGCAGCCTCTTGAGCGAAGCATCGGCACAGGTGCGGACGTTCTTCTCAGACAATCCCCTATAACCGGGAAGCTTCGCCACCTTCGTCGCGATCACAACTTCATCGCGTTTCCGACCACTCAGCCACGAACCAATGATTGTCTCCGATTCCCCGCCCTGATTGCCCTCTTTCCAGGCCGAGTAGACATCAGCTGTGTCGATGAAATTGCCGCCCGCATCCGCATACTCGTCAAGCACCGCATGCGAGGCCGACTCATCCGCGGTCCAGCCAAACGGGTTGCCTCCGAGGCAGAGAGGATAGACGTCCAAGCTTGATGCTCCAATAGTCGTCATATCTTCACCCTTCATTTTGCCTGCGACGGACTGCCGTAAACTCCCAGATGGTCCAGTCTATCTGTGCTTGGCTGACGCTGGCTCACCATCTTTGCAAAGCCGCCGTTCTGTCGGCGATCCACGGGCTGAGAAGGCGCTCCCGGGGTGGACACAACAACATCCCTTCTCCGGCAGTGTGACAATAACGGGGTGAAAAGAAGTGCGGACCAAACCCTGGAAGCGACGCTTTCGCCCCCGGGTTCTGAGCTGTACTCACGGCTGCGCGATTTCATTGAGGTCGACGATTCATCCAGGCGCAGAGCCGAATACTCCTCGGACGCCTCCAACTACCGGGTTCCGCCCCAGATGGTCGCTTTCCCGAGGAATAAGGACGAGGTAATCGGCGCGCTTGAAGTCGCCCGTGAACTTCAAGTCCCCATCACCTCGCGCGGAGCGGGAACCTCGGTCGCTGGCAATGCCGTCGGACCCGGGCTAGTAATTGACTTCTCCCGCTACATGAATCGGGTTCTCGACATCGACGCCGCCAGCGGTCTGGCGCGGGTAGAGCCCGGAGTCATCCTCTCGGATCTTCAGGTCGCCGCTTCCCCCGCAAAACTTTGGTTCGGCCCGGACCCGAGCACCAAGAACCGAGCGACCCTCGGCGGAATGATCGGTAACAACGCCTGCGGGCCGCACGCGCTCAAGTACGGGAAAACCTCGGATAACGTCGCAGAGGCGGACGTAGTGGACGGCCTTGGGCGTCGCTTCATCGCCGGTTCTAGCAAATCCCAACTCGACCTGGTTCCCGGCCTGAGCCAGTTGGTCTCGCAGAATCTTGCCCTGCTGCGCACCGAACTCGGCCGATTCGGTCGGCAGGTCTCCGGCTATTCCCTCGAACACCTCCTTCCCGAACGCGGCACCAACCTAGCAAAGGCACTGGTGGGCACGGAAGGCACCTGTGTCACCCTGCTCGAAGCCACCGTCAACCTGCACCCCATTCCCGGGGCCCGCATCCTGGTGGTTCTCGGATATCCGGACATGGTGGGAGCGGCCGACGCGGTCGTTGCACTACTCCCGCTGAAGCCTCTCGCGATCGAGGGCATGGACTCTCGCCTGGTCGAGGTTGTCCGCCGCCACAACGGCTCCGTCCCGGAACTACCCCGCGGCAAAGGTTGGTTATTCTGCGAAGTCGGCCCGTCTCCCGACGACGAAAACGCGGACGAGGACACACAAATCCGCAGTGCACTACGCGCCGCCGACAAACTCGTCGCGGCTTCCGGGGCGCTCGACCACCGCGTCGTTCAAAGCGCGGGCGAGGCCGCCGCCCTGTGGCGGATCCGCGCCGACGGAGTCGGTTTGGCCGGACGCACCCCGAACGGGAACCAGGCCTGGCCCGGGTGGGAGGATGCCGCAGTTCCTCCCGAAAACCTTGGACCGTACCTCCGTGATTTTGATGCACTAATGGAGCAGTATTCCCTCACCGGACTCCCCTATGGACACTTCGGCGACGGGTGCATTCACGTCAGGATTGACCTCCCACTCGAAGAACGAAGCGATGTTCCCAAGTTCCGTTCGTTCATGGAAGACGCTGCACGCCTCGTCGGGAGTTACGGTGGCTCCCTTTCCGGTGAGCACGGAGACGGTCGCGCGAGAGGCGCACTGCTTCCCCACATGTACTCGGATGAGGCGATCCATGTATTTGAGCAGTTCAAGGGCCTCTTTGACCCGCAGAATCTGCTCAATCCCGGAGTTCTTGTGAACCCAGCACCGATCACTGACTCGCTTCGTCGGCCGAGTGTCGGGTCGATTCCGGCCAAGGGGTTCTCCTTCAGAGAGGACGGCGGCGACTTTACCAAGGCCGTTCACCGCTGTGTCGGGGTAGGAAAGTGTCGCGCGAACAACTTCGGTATCGGCGATTTTATGTGTCCCTCGTACCAGGCAACCAAGGACGAAAAGGACGTGACCCGCGGGCGTTCTCGCGTCCTTCAGGATATGGCAAGAGGTGCGTTCGGACAGAGGTGGGATGCGCCAGAGGTGGAGCAGGCCCTGGACCTGTGCCTGTCGTGTAAGGCTTGCGGAACCGACTGCCCCGCGGGCGTCGACATGTCGATGTACAAGTCCGAGGTTCTGTATCAGAAGTACTCCGGACACCTGCGCCCAATTAACCACTATGTTCTGGGACAGCTACCACGTTGGTCTTCTCTGGTGACTGCGGTCCCTCCGATCGCCTGGGCCGCAAACTGGGCCATGAGCATCTCCCCTATCCGCAAGCTGGTTTTCTGGGTTTCGGGTCTGGATTCACGCAGAGAGATGACTGGCTTCACCACGCAACGGTTCACTCGCTGGTTCCGCCGGCACGAGGCTCCCACTAAACCAACGAAGCGCGATGTGATTCTCTGGGCAGACTCCTTTAGCGAGTATCTTGACCCGACAGCCGCGCGCGACATGGTCGACCTGTTGCAGGAGGCTGGCTACCAGGTACGCATTCCCTCGTCCGACGCATGTTGCGGACTTACCTGGATCTCAACGGGACAACTGGACGGTGCGAAAAAACGGCTCCGCAAGACATTGGATGTTCTAGGACCCGCGGCAGAGAAGGGGGTGCCGATCATCGGCGTCGAGCCCTCATGCACCGCGGTGCTACGAAGCGATCTGGTGGAACTGCTTCCGGACGACCCTCGCTCGCATGCGGTCGCGTCCATGACTATGACCCTCGCCGAACTCCTCACGGATCCTGAACTAGCGCCGGAGCAGGAGTGGTTCGACGCCCATCGTCTTGACGGGACACAGATCGTCGCCCAGCCTCACTGTCACCAACACGCAGTGATGGGGTATGACAAGGACCTGGCCCTCATGAAATCTCTCGGGGCCGAGGTGACGGCACTCGCTGGATGCTGTGGGCTTGCCGGTAACTTCGGGATGGAGAAGGGCCACTATGAGGTCTCGGTCGCTGTCGCTGAGAATCAACTTCTCCCCTCACTCAAAGAGGCTCCCGAAGGCTCCATCTACCTGGCTGACGGCTACTCATGCAGAACTCAGGCCGAGCAACTCGCCTCAGTAAAAGGAACCGCACTTCCCAGCCTGCTGCTACAGGCGAGTCGCATGGAAACTGCCCGGATCCCGTAGCCTCGGCCGCGGTGAAGTGGCTGACTCTGGGAGCGGGATTCGGATAACCACTATCAGGCGAGGGTAAGTCTCCAGGTTCAGAGCGACGCGGATCAACCTAACTCGATAGCGCAGTTTATAGCGCCAGAAGAAGTCTCTAGGTAGTGCCTAGTCTCCGCTAGGCGTCGAGATCCGACTCGATCATTGCGGCGAGAATCTCAAGCGCCTCTTCGTTGTCCGACTCGATGATTACTTCGTCTCCGTGGTCGGCACCCAGAGTCATGATCATCATCTGGGAGGTTGCGTCAACCGGATCTCCCCCATTGACCGCAATCAGTATCTCCTCGTCATAGTCCGCAGCCCGGTCCGCCACCAGTGAGGCGGGACGTGCATGGAGACCAACTTTAGAGCCAACTTTGACGGTTTTCTGTGCCATTAAACTCTCCTCTGGCCTTTTGCGGAGCTTAACCGCTATCACCCGTAGCTACTCCGCCGGGGTATTCTTGAAGCACTATCTTACAGAGCGAGGAAGCTCCGATAGGGATCCGCCTTTGTGGAACTCACGACCCGTAACCCGGGTTAGTTTTCGGTCACTTCTCGCCTAGTGAAGGACAATCGAAGGGAAAATGCCGTGAACCAGGATCCAGCAAAAGCGCCGTCTGTCATAGAAGGAACTCCGGTTGTGGAGGGGTTCGCGTACGCGCCTGCGGCTTGGACTCGGAGGCCGGAGCTTCCCCCTTCGACAGCTCCAGAGCTTCCCGACGACCAGCGGGAACCGGAAGCGGAGAGCTTCTCTCAAGCAGCCGAAGCCGTGGCGAACAACCTGAAAGCCAGAGCCGAGAAAGCCACCGGACCAGCTAAAGAAGTTCTCACCATGACAGCTGGCTTGGCCACTGATCGTGGTTGGGCTCGGATGATCAAGAAGTCGATTATGTCGGGGGTCCCGGCTGTTCAGTCAACGATGGCCGCCACCAACAACTTCATAGATATGTTCGAGAAGGCTGGCGGTCTCATGGCCGAACGAACAACAGACCTTCGCGATGTCCGAGACCGAGTCGTGGCAAGACTTCAAGGTCTACCGGAACCGGGTGTTCCGCAGGTCGACAGTCCGGTGGTCCTGATGGCCGATGACCTTTCCCCCGCTGACACCGCTGGCCTGGACCCAACAAGTTACGTGGCGATAGTAACTGAGGGCGGGGGTCCAACCTCGCACACTTCGATCATCGCGCGGCAACTTTCGATCCCATGTGTGGTCGCAGCCCGCCGTCTCGGTGAGATTGCTGATGGGACTCCCGTTCTAGTGAACGCCTCCGAGGGAACGATAACTACCGGAGTAGACGCCAGCGAAGCACTCGCATTGGTTGAGCAAGACCGGGAACGCCTGGAGTTGGTTCGTGCTTGGCGGGGTCCGGCGCAGACTGCAGATGGGGTCCCCGTTCAGCTCCTAGCCAATGTTCAGGATGGTGCGACCGCTCAGAAGGCAGCCGCGAGCGAGGGAGAAGGCATCGGCCTATTCCGGACCGAGTTGCTGTTCCTCGACACCGCGACCGAACCAACGGTCGAGGAGCAGACCGCCGATTACGCGGCCGTGTTCGAGGCGTTCCCCAACTCGAAAGTTGTGGTTCGCACCCTTGATGCAGGTTCAGACAAGCCCGTCCCCTTCGCGACCCTCACGGAAGAATTCAATCCCTCTCTGGGCGTTCGCGGCATCCGGGTCACCGGACACAATCCCGAACTCATGTTCCATCAACTCGACGCAATAGCTGAGGCCAAGAAAACATCCCCTGAGACTGCTGTCTGGGTTATGGCACCAATGGTCTCAACGCTCCCGGAGGCTGAATGGTTTGCCAGCCTCTGCCGCGAGCGCGACCTGGTTCCTGGAATCATGATCGAAGTCCCCGCGGCAGTGGTCCTCATTGATCAGTTCCTTGAAGTAGTCGATTTCGTTTCGATCGGCACCAACGACCTGACCCAGTACACGATGGCTGCAGATCGGATGTCCCCACACCTCGCGGAATACACCGACCCGTGGCAACCCGCGGTTCTTGAGCTGATTCGTCAAACCGCCGAGGGCGGCAAGAGGGCCGAAAAGCCTGCCGGTGTGTGTGGCGAGGCTGCCGCCGACCCTATTTTGGCCTGCGTGCTCATCGGTATGGGAATCACCAGCCTGTCGATGGCAACCAGCGCGATCTCTGCGGTCGGAGCCCAGCTTGGGCAAGTGACGATGGACCAGTGCCGTCAGGCCGCGGACGCAGTGCGCGGAGCGCGAGATGCAAAGGATGCAAGAACCCGTGCCCGGGCGGCCCTCGGGCTCGCGTAAGAGCCGCCAGCTTCGCGCAGTTCGCGTCCGACCTTCGCCTATATCGAATCGACGAGACCCAGACTCTGCAAAGCCAAGGCCACACCGTCCTCACCAACCGTCGTGGTGACCCTGTCAGCAAGCTGGCGAACCTCGGGTTCGGCATTGCCCATTGCGACAGAGGTACCACATACCTCAAACATTTCAACGTCGTTGTAGCTGTCGCCAATTCCGATTGCCTGATCGGCGTTGAGGTCTAGGTGGTCAAGCAACAGCCTAATTCCGGCTCCCTTGCTCACTCCTCCCGGGGAGATCTCTCCCGATACTCCAACGGGCGTGGGAATGGAACCGTTCACCACGTAGTAGGAATCACCTAGCTCTGAGCGAGCCTTAGTTACCGTGTTCGGGTCCAGTCCAACAAACGCGGTCTTGGTGATTGTCTCGGTCGGAACATCGTCAATTAGTGGCATAGTCGCAAGCCAGTCGATGATCTCCGCGAAGTCGAAAGGGTTCCCCTTCTCGGCCAGCACAGCGCTGTAAGCCTCCAGGACCGCGACGTAGTTTCGACTGCGATGCGTCAGACCGGTTGTCTGAGCGATGTATTCAAGGTCATTGTCATCCAGATACTCAAGCATGCGTTTGGCATCGTCGACGGAGAATGTTTGGTCGAGGAGGACCTCGTCCTCGAACATCACTGTTCCGCCGCCGTTGGTGACGGCACCGTCGAAGCCGATCGCGAGTACTTCCTCTGGAACGTCACCGTAGGCGCGTCCAGTACACAGGAGAACGAGGTGACCCCGTTCACGCGCCGTTCGAATAGCCGCGATGGCAGAGTCGGGCACTCCATCGATGTGGTCTGTAAGGGTGCCGTCTACATCGACAAAGACGATTCTATGGTCGTCGGTAGGTACCGGTTCATTAGGCATGGATTCATTGTGCCCGTGGTGGGAAAGGTATCCAAGCCAGGTCACGACAACGCAGCACTTCCAGGACGTAGCCCGGCCCTCTCGGCTTCTGAAACTAGTGGCAGGTCTCGGTCAAACAACCCTTGTTGGCGCATTGGCTTCGATCTATTGACACTTCCCGAAAGATGCAACTACCGTGACGCCGTAAGGCATCAGTCCGCAGAAGACTATTCTTTCGAGGCAATACCTGGGAAACCAAAACGCCTGTCATTCTCAGCCTTTGCTCTACGGAGCGCTGCTCGAACCAACCCCTCCTACAAGGTAGTCTGACTCTTCGCCCGGAACATGCAGATTCGAGGAGGAATCGATGACTAAGCGCGAGCACGAACAATTCGGCGCACAGTTTGTTGAGGACGCGGGCGTCTACTCGGACCCCGATCCCACCGACGCTGGCACCATAGCCGCAACGACCGGAGTTAAGATCAAAATTGCCGCTCCTGTTGGCGGCAAAATCGTTCCTCTAAAGAAGCTTTCAGACGAGGTTTTCGCATCCGGCATGCTTGGAAACGGGGTCGGAATCATCCCGAACGGAGGCGTCATCCACTCCCCAGTGTCGGGCACCGTGTTTAACGCCTTCAGGACCGGCCACGCCTACACGATCAGAACGGACGAAGGCGTTGAGGTTCTGATTCATATTGGTGTCGATACGGTGTCAATGAAGGGAGAGGGATTCACGGCTGAAGTTGTTGCGGGTGATCGAGTCTTAGTGGGTGACAGGATCGCGACCGTGGACTTCTCGAAGGTGAAGGATGCGGGTTACGACCCAACCACCATCATCCTGATCATTAACACCAAGAATCTTGCAGATGTGACTCCAGTTGGACCCGAGACCGTCAAGACTGGTGAAGACATCATTGAAGTGCAGGTCTGAGTCCATATGCGTTGCAAGAAGCTGAAACCATTATCTCGGGTATGCTCCGAGGGTGGCTAGCTTGGCCTGACTGGGAAACCCCGGCACGTATGAATCCTATGTGGCCCGTCGTTTGCCACGCACGCTGAAAACTATGTCCCGCACGCCTGGCTCAAGGCATGCGGGACATAGAGTCAAAGTGAACGCTGAACTCCTAGTAGTCCATTTTCTTGTAGTAGCGGCGAGTCGTCAGCGGGTGGTTACGAATGTCCTCAAGCTGATTCGAAGTGCGCTCGAAGACGGTCGCCAAGATCGCGGGAGCAACCAACTCCTGTGTCTTGTCTGATAGGCCATCCAAGGTGAAGTCCTCGAGATCCACAACGACACTGGAGTCGGTGACCCGTGGAGCGAAGCGAGCAACCCTCTCAGTAAGAGCGCGCATTGGGCCTATGCCTTTGAGGATAAGGACACTCACGCCCTCCTCGACCAGTTCGAGGGTGCCGTGGAAGAAGTCAGAGGAGTGCACCGCACGGGTCCGAATCCACTGCATTTCCTCAAGGATGCACATCGCGTAGTAGTCGACCTCGAACCAGGTATTTCCGGCGGAGGTGAGGATGTGGTAATCGTGGTCCGCAAGGTGTTCAGCAAGCTTGCGCGCAGTCGGTTCGCACTGTTCCTTCACGGAGATCAGAACGTCTGGAACCTTCTGCAGTTCGGCGAATGTTTGCTCAACGTCAACGCCCGCGTCCTTACCAAGCAGTTCCAGTGCGACAGCAAGGGTCTGCAGAAAGACAACTTCTGAAGAGGTCGGATCGGCCATCGGAGTCGTAACGTTGTAAGTGGCTGCCTTGGCAATCGGGCTGTCCGCCTTGCCAGTGAGGGCGAGGATCTTTACGTCCAACTCATTGAGACGAGCCATCAACTCGATCGTCTCCGGGGTGGTGCCAGAAACAGACGGAGTGACGACAAGGGTCTTGTCGTCAATGTAGGCGGGCATGTCCTCAAGAAGTTCCGCGCCCAGTTCATAGTGAATCGGGAACCCATTCTGGCGGCGCATGAACTCCACGGCGGGAAGGGTCAACATCATGATGCCGCCGACGCCCGTGAAGAGAACGCGGTCGCACCCCTTGTTATCCACGGCATCACGGACGGCCTCGCGGATGGCCGGGATGTTCTGAGCAGCCACATCGAACACTGCTTTGTACTCGTCGTAACCCATTTAAGTCTCACTTTCTTAGAGGTGTATGGCAATACTAACTTGCTGTCAGACCGCTGGCAACTCCAATCCGACAAATTCTGATTGGGTCGTCTCAATTCCATCTCGCAGATCAAATGTAGTTATAGAAAACCCTAGATACTCGGCGTCGTGCGACTAGCTAATCTGCAAACTGAGTCCAACGAAGCAGGAACCCAACCATCGATCACAGCTCGATGCCGGTCAGACTACAGCTTCATTTTTCGGACCTTTACCAAATTGTTGTTTGACAATAATCTATAGCTGTCGGACACTGTGGGTAGCCTCACGTGCGTGAGGGCCAAGGCGGTCAAACCTGACTGTCTACACAACGAAGTGCTGGGAGACCAAATGACCCCCAAAAACAGAAACCGATTAGTATCCCTATTCGCAGCTTCCGTCTTAGGTGCGTCTGCCATTGCCGGCTGCGCCTCCGGAGGCTCATCTGAGGAGACAGTCGATCAATCAGGAACAGCCACTCCAGAGTCAACGCCGTCTGAGACATATCGGATCGCGTTCATTCCGGGAATCTCTTCCGACCCATTCTTTGGCGCGATGGAGATTGCTGCGGAAGAAGAGGCTGCAAAGCTTGGAGTCGACCTAATCTACCAAGGAAGTTCAGCAGAGTACTCACCTCAAACACAGCTTCCGTTCATTGATTCAGCGATCGCCGACGGGGTGGATGCCATCATCATTGCTGCAACTGACGCTGACGCGCTCCAGACACCGGTTGACCGAGCAATTGATCTGGGCATCCCAGTGGTAACCGTAGACACCTCAGTGACCAATCAGGACAAGCTGGTGGCTCACATCACCGGTGATAACAAGGACGGTGGGGCCAAAGCCGCAGAGACGATGGCTGACCTGATTGGTGGCGAAGGTAAGGTCTTTATCATTTCCGGATCACCTACCATCACGACGGACACTCTGCGGGTCGAAGGATTTGAGGAGACGATCGAGGCAAATTTCCCGGACATCGAGATCGTCGGCGTTGACTACGCGTACAGCCAACCGTCTGAGGCTACTACCAAGGTGGCGGCAGCCCTTTTGAACAACCCTGATATCAAGGGCATTTTCTCAGCGGAGGGAAACGCAGGAGTTGGCGCTGTTGCGGCACTTCGCGACGCCAGCCGAACGGGCGAGGTAGTCCTTATCGGTTACGACGCCTATCAGAACCAAGTTGAAGAACTGGAAGGCGGAATCTACACGGCTCTCATCGCACAGGACCCGGCCCAGGAAGCTCGTCTGGCGCTCGAGGCAGCGGTTGCAGCCATCAAGGGAGAAGAGGTTGCGGAGAAAAGCGTGGTTGTTCCAAACGTTGTAATGACGCAGGACAACCTAGAAGAAACCCGTATCTACACATACGCGTCTAAGTAAACAGACCGAGATAAGTACCCTGCCAAGGAAGGATTCATCAATGAAATCTCTGCAACTTTCGGCCCTGGCCACCGCCGGCATCCTCGCGATCGCGCTGACCGGCTGTGCGTCGGGAGGGGAAGCCAGTTCCTCCTCTACCCAGAGCGATGACACCATCGAGAACTCGGAGTCAGACTCAACGGAGCAACTGAGGATAGCGTTTGTCCCAGGCATAGCCTCTGACCCCTTCTTCAAAGCAATGGAGATCGAGGCGAAGGCTACCGCAGAGGAACTGAATGTTGACCTTCTTTGGCAGGGTGCCTCCGACGAGTATTCACCCGAAGCGCAGATTCCGTTCGTCGATGCTGCGCTCGCGGATGACATCGACGGCTTGATCCTTGTTCCCACAGACGCTGATGCGCTCCAACCGGCCGTGGACAGGGCCGCTGAAATGGGGATCCCGGTCGTGACTGTCGACACCACGGTCAATAACCGCGAAACCCTGATCTCTCATATTACAGGCGACAACCGCGACGGCGGCCAGAAGGCCGCTGAAGAAATGGATACTCAGACCGGAGGTTCGGGCAAGGTCCTCATTATCTCTGCCTCTCCAACCAACACCACCGGCACCCAAAGAGTCGAGGGATTCCTCGAGACCCTAGAGGGCGAATACCCCGGCTTGGAAGCGCTTGATGTCCAATACGCATACAGCCAGCCCTCTGAGGCAACAACAATCCTGAGTACTACGCTGCTGGAACACCCTGACCTCGCCGGTGTCTTTGCGGTCGATGGGACATCGTGTACGGGAGCCGTTGCAGCCCTCTATGGCGTGGCGGAAGATCAGACTCCCGCGCTTATCTGTTATGACGCCTACTCCACCCAGGTGGAGGAACTCGAGAATGGTTCGGTCTCGGCGCTTGTCGCGCAGCAGCCTGCAGAAGAAGCACGTCTTGCCCTAGAGTTCTTGGTCGCGGAGCTCCGTGGAGATGACTCCGTCGCCATAGAATCCGAAGTCGTGATCCCCAATCAGATCATGAATCGCGACAACTTGAGCATTACACGCCAGTACCAATACGCCGAGTGAGAACCCAATGAGTGATACAAAACCTGAGAACCTCGTCGCTAGGATTGAAGAGGCTTCCACACCTGCGCAGAAACTGAAGAGGCTCCTTGGAAATCAAGAAGTCATGCTGATAGTCGTCTATGCGCTAATGGTTCTGGTCTTTTCCTTGCTGAACCCGCGCTACTTTTCGACAGCCGCCTTCGGAAACATCCTCCAAGACTTCGGCCCGATTATGCTCATGGCAACGGGCATGACCTTCGTGATAATCACCGGAGGAATCGACCTTTCGGTCGGCTCACTCGCAGGTTTGTCGGGCGTTTGTGCCGCCCTGACGATCCGCGCAACAACCGCGAATGGGATGGCGCCTGCCCTGAGCATTCTGCTCGGCATCTTGACAGCCCTCTGCGTCGGCGCGATCGTTGGCACCATCAACGGGCTCCTGATCACAAAGGTTGGCCTCGCACCGTTCATTGCGACGCTTGCAACGATGGGCGCATGCACCGGCAGCACCCTCGTTATCACGGGCGGCGTGCAGATTGCAGGCGCTCCCTCGGCGGTCGTTCAAATCGGCAACACCAGATTCCTTGGCATTCTTACGTGGCCGCTGGTGGGTGTACTGCTAATATTGGTTTCCTTTGCTCTGATCTTAGTGAAAACCAAATTCGGAAGACACACCTATGCGATCGGTTCAAACACATTCGCCGCTCGAGTCGCTGGCATTAATGTGAACAGGCATCTGATGAAGGTGTACCTAATCGCGTCCCTCCTAGCTTCCCTCGCCGGAATGTTCGTGTACTTCCGACTCGGATCGGGCTCCCCCGCAACTGGAAAGGGCGGAGAACTTCAGGCCATTGCCGCCGTCGTCATCGGAGGCGCAGCGATGACTGGTGGTAGTGGGCGAGTAACAGGCACAGCACTCGGCGCTCTCATCACGACCAGCGTACTCAGCGGACTGATCCTTGTCGGAGTCGAGCCGAACGCACAGCAGATAGTAGTTGGCGCCCTAATCGCCTTCGCGGTAGCGGTGCAAACTATGGGACAGAAGAACAAGGACTGAGGCAGGACAATGACACAGGCCGCACCTCTATACGAGGCACGAAACATCAGCAAGAAATACGGCAGTGTGGTCGCGCTTGAGAACGTCGATTTTGCCGTCCGCGCCGGCGAGGTCGTCGGACTCGTGGGCGACAATGGCGCCGGCAAGTCCACCCTGATAAAGGTTCTCTCCGGCGTTCACAAGCCCGACTCAGGCGAGCTGCTACTGGAAGGCGAGCGGGTAGAGTGGGAATCTCCGGCCCAGGCCCTGGAGTCCGGGATTGAGACTCTATACCAGGACGCGGGCCTCTGTCCTCATCTGACCGTCAGCGCCAATGTCTTCTTGGGGCGAGAGCTCACGAAGAAAGGGATACTGGGCGCACTGGGGTTCCTTGACAACAAGAAGATGGACAAGGAGGCTCACGCTGAGCTGGCCCGCGTAGGAATTGCCGTACCTGGCTCCGAACGAACCGTTGCGGAACTCTCTGGTGGCCAACGCCAGGCTGTTGCGATTGGTCGGGCAGTTGCTTGGGCAAGCAAGGTCATCTTGCTCGACGAACCAACCAACCACCTTGGGGCAAGACAATCTGAAGAAGTCCTTGAGGTGGTTGAACAGGCCAAGAAGAACGATCTAGGGGTTGTCTTCATCTCGCACACCCTCCCGCACGTACTTGAAGTTTGTGATCGAATCGTTGTTCTTCGACTGGGACAGGTGGTGGCAGACGCACCACGCTCAGAGTTCGACCGAAACTCACTGGTCTCAGCGATCACCGGTTTTGTGGGGGCGGGACGATGAATGAAGCAAGAACCGATCTAGTCAGCGCCGTAGATGACGCCATCAACGCAAATTTAGAAGCGGCGATTCAGCTTCTATCGGAGTTGGTCGCTGTCAGAAGCGTCAACCCGAAGCAGCCGGGTGTCGACGGATCCGCCGAAAAAGGAGGAGAAGCACGCGCAAACGATCTTCTTCAAAGGCGGCTCGAATCTCTAGGAATGCAGATAACCCGTGTGGAAGCTGAACCCGGCAGGCCCAATATTGAAGGAAGGATAACCGGATCGGATCCAGATTATCGGTCCCTTGCCTTTGCCGGACATATCGATACCGTGGCACCAACAAGAGCTGGACAATTGGATCCTCACGTCGAGGATGGAAGACTATTCGGTCTCGGCACCACCGACATGAAGAGTGGACTCGTAGCCAGTTGGCTTGCAGTAAAAGCACTAACTGCCGTGGGCGTGAAACTGAAGGGCGACCTGGTGCTTCACTCCGTTGTTGGCGAGGAAACTATGGATCACCTGGCTGGAACCTCTGCACTGCTGTCTCAGGTTCGCCTTCCAGACGCCGCGTTGGTCGCCGAACCCACCTCGTCCGCGGAATCACCCTTAGTTGTGTCTAACACGGCTGCGGGAAACTACCTATTCAGCGTCACTGTACATGGCAAGTCAACTCACTGGGCATCTAGAAACCAAGCTATCCGACCCGGCGGAGGCGGTGACTCTGTTGGTGTTAATGCGATTGACAAGGGATTCTATGTCTATCAAGCACTGAGACAGCTTGAAGACCAGTGGGGATTCTCCAAGAGCCATCCACAGTTCCCTGCCGGAGCATTCATCATCCACCCCGGAGCCCTGAAAGCTGATGTCGGGTTTCCGGCTCCAGCGTACTTCCCAGATCGGGCTCGCTTTGACTATCTACTTTCATTCCCTCCGGGATATACCTCAGAAGAGATCAAGGATGAGATAACCAACCACGTCCGAAAAGCGGAAGCCTTAGACCCGTGGCTCCGAGAACACCCATCTGACTTCGAATGGATCGATACGTGGCCACCTGCCTACACGGATCCAACGTCAGACTTCGTGAGCGTGGCACTTGAAGCACGCAACGAAGTGGTGGAGCAACTCGGCGCACGGATCCAACCCCAGGTGGTTCCAGCTGGAGCGCAGTCTGATGCTTCGTTCTACGAGGCCGCCGGCAGCCTCGCTCTTGTCTGTGGCCCAGGCGACCTCTTGCTGGCACATTCCCCCGACGAGTCCGTGGACATCTCCCTAATCGCTTCCGCCGCCAAGATGTTCGCGAGGACCGCGATCAACTGGTGCGGGGTGAACGAGGACTAGACAAGGTCCAGGGGAGGAGTCGGATCACATTACAGCACTCCTCCCCTGGAGTTTGTGAAAGGTGACGCTTGGCAAGAAACATAACAGAGACGGACGCTTTCGCCTCTGTTATGTTTAGGACGGTTCGTTACTGCAGTCGTGCTATGTAGCGACATCAAGTTCAAATCCAGGGAGCGCTTAGTGACGACCGTTAAGACAGAAACGTCTGTGAACCATCGAGGGTCGACCGTTGACCGCGCCTATCATCGGATTCGACAGCTCATTGAAGAGAAGCAGCTACGCCCACATGATCGGATCCCTTCGGAAATAGAACTATCGGACCAGCTGAACATCTCCCGGTCCTCTCTCCGGGAAGCGCTCAGCCGACTTGAGCAGGAGGGTGTACTGACCGTCGTGCAGGGACACGGTAGGTTCGTCTCAACACTCACCTCACTCCGAGTAGAACGCCCCATGACCGTCTACGAGAGCATCACAGAGATGCTAGAAGGCCTTGGGTACGCGGTCACCAGCGCCGTACTGGAAGTAGAAGAAATCGGCGCACCCGAGATAGTTGCTACTCCTCTCGAGATTCAACCGGGGGATCCTGTGGTCCGAGTTCTAAGAATTCGGTATGGCGACAACAAGCCGCTGGTTATTAGTGAGGGATTCATCCCAAGAGAACTACTACCGGGGCCACTTGAGCATCGTGACTGGAGCGGTTCAGTTGCACGGATCCTTGCCATGCAAGGTCACAGAGTCGAATCATCGCTCGCAGTGATATCGGCCGTCAACCTTCCTGAAGAGTGGGAGGACCGATACAACCTTGCCGAACTCGGTCCCTGGCTGCTCACAGACGAAATATGCCTAACAAAGACGGGGAAGCCCGTCATGTTCGCCCGCGATTACCACCGGGGCACTGACATCACTTACCGAGTGCTCCGCAATAGATAGCGCCACCATAAGCACAGTCCTCGTTGTCTTAGCACTCACGTTGAGGCATTAACAACGAGGACAAGCTGTTTGGTCTCCCAGACCTTATGCCATGTATTGCTCGTAATCAGAGAACACCCAGTCAGGAATAGGAAGCGTCTTCTGGGGGAATCCACCTACGTGCTGAATGGTTCTGGTGGCACTAGCCGTTCCAGCTTCCGTAGCTTCTGCTGGGCTTGCCCCCGCAGCCCGAGCCATCATGAACCCAGAGATATATGAGTCTCCCGCTCCACACGTATCCAAGCGCTCTGCCGGATGGGAGTCGCACGGTACCAAACCCTCCGAACCAACCCAAGTCGATCCGTGAGGACCAGACATGATAACTACCTCAGAGGCACCCAAGTCCAGGATCGATTGAGCCAGTGGGACAATCGCCTCTCCAGGACGATCATCTGAGGATGCAAATACAACATCAACATCGCTCAGATCTAAGTCTGCAGGAACATCCCACGTAGAGACGTCCGCACTCACCCAACGGGAATGCGGTCTAGTCGCACCGAAGTCTGTGTCCATTGTTCTTGGTCCACCAACATGGATCCAGTCAAACTGCCCACCCTTAGTAAGGAATTCGGGCATGGCGGGAGTCCACATTCCGCAAACACCGAATTCCTCGAACAAAAACTGGCGGTCGTTGTCAACCAGTCGGATAAGTGTGACCCCTGACGGACCGACCATCTGAAAAACGTTGGCGGTATCTATATGGTTCGTCTCCAGCGCCCGCATGATTTCTTGCCCGGCGACATCGCTACCAACCGGACCCACATAGTGTGCTTCATGTCCCGCGATTAAGCAGTTCGCGACGACATTCAGAGCGTTTCCTCCAACAGTGACGTGGTGTTGTTCGAGGTAGATATCAAGACAGTTGTCTCCCAAAGCAACGATTCTCATCTCCGTATCAACAACTTTCCTGTGTATTGGGGAAGAGCGATAGACCCCGCCAAACATTCGTGCCACCATCCCACACAGTCACACGAAACCTAGCCGTAAGGTGGATAGAATGGTTCATACTCAGCTTACCGATCTCCAAACAAACTACAAAAAGGCATTCTCATTAGTGAGTACTTATTGAGATACCAGCCGGAATTTTGCATGCAGAACAACTCACCTCAACGTGAACAAGAAGGCACTCTCACCCAGCTGGCATACCTATCCGTTGATCCACTCGAGGCTGGAGCACCCACCTGATTAGGGTCGCCAGCAGCGCACACCCTGCCGCGCCAAGCCAGAGTGCCTCGCGTCCTGCGTTCTGTAGCACCCAGCCACCTATCAACGGACCTACACAGTATCCCAGCGCAAGCGCAGCTGAGACGAGACCCAAGTAGCGTGCGCGTGAACCAGGCTTTGCCAATGCCCCAGCTACGACGTTACGCACCGGGGCATCGATCATCTCACCAATCGTCCAGACGGAGATGCAAAGCACGATAAGCAGGAAACTTCCTGACAAGAAGGCGAGCAAGCCAAACCCAAGAGTAAGTATCGCTGTCGAGAGCACCATCATCTGAGTCGTTCTGTGTCGTGCGATCACACGTCCCGCAGCGAGTTGAAAAACCGCCAGCAGAATTCCGTTCCAGAAGATTACATAGCCGTATTGATCAGCCTTATACCCAAGACTCTCCATATCGAGAGGAAGAGTCGAAGTCATCTGTGAAAAACAGAGCGCAAAGAGGAATGTAGAGCTAACTAGAGCCAGAGCAAGTCGGTCGCGAGTAGCAATCGACATAGCGGCCAGTGAATTCTTCACCCTCAACCAGTGGCTCCCAACTCGCGGAACACGTTCGGTGTGCGGTGTAGAAGGCAACATCGTGATCACGAGTGTCAGCGCAATCATCGAGCCAATCGCTTCTAGATAGAAAAGCCAATCGAATGATCTCGTGGCTATGAGACCACCTACTAAAGCCGTGAACGCGAACCCAACGTTAATGCCCCAATACTCCGCTGAATAGGCCTCCGTCCACAAACGGATAGGCACAGAACGAACGACCAACGCCGAGAATGGCGGCTGCACGGCACGAACAAATCCCCCAATTAGGAAGAACCCAACCATCAGCGCAATGGGGTTGGCTAGATGTGGGATAGCCGTAGCACTCACTGCGGCGCCAAGAAGCAAGGCTACTAGTACCGACTTCTCCCCGTATCGATCAGCAGCAGCTCCAGCCGCCATGACGGCGACCAGTCCACCGATACCCGATACGGCAATAAACAACCCAGCTACGGCGTAACTAAACCCATGTTCCTGAACTAGATAGAGGCTGAAGAAGGGCGTGGTTAGTTTCGTTGCCGACAAAACAGTCTCTAGAAACACGACAATTACTGGTTCACCTGCCAACGATCTTGATGGCAAGAACAGCCGCAAAAACCGCACCCCGATAACCTCAGCTCTCACGGAGGGCCTGAACATAACCATCGTCACAGGCGAACAGATTCCTTGAATCACTTCTTCCAAAAGTTAGGACTCAACTGCTTACAAAGGGCACTCCTAAGAATAGGAGAACTGGCTCCAGCAGGTTCGAAAAGCGCCCTCATAGCCCATCGGAACGGGTCGGAGAATTCAAATAGAATCTCCCGACCCGTTCCAAGACACAAACTCCAGGACGGTCGACAGCGGGCACTAAGCGCACCGCAACTTAGCCTTCACTCGCGTCGTTACTTTTCCTTTTCGCGCTACTAGTACTCCATCACTCGGTAGTAGCGACGGAGAGTCAGGTCATGATCCCTTACCCTCTCGAGATGCTTACTAACTCTTCCCATGACTGTGTCAAGCACAATGGGCGCAATGATCGCACGATTCTCAGGACTGAAACCCTCCAACGCGTAATTCTTCGTATCGAAGACCGTGACATCGTTAGAGATGCGCTTAGCGAAACTTTCCGCGCGATCCGTTAGCGGTCGAGTCTCGTCTTCGCCCTGGAAGACAATGATGGAGGTGTCTGACTCAAGTAGCTCAAGCGATCCATGGAAGAACTCTGCGGCGTTTACGCGAGTTGTGTGTAGCCACTGCATTTCCTCAAGGACACACATTGAGTAAAGATATGTGAAGCCCCACAGCGGCCCTCCGCCAATCAAGAAATGGTAGTCCGTATCAGCGTGGGACTCGGCAAATCTGGAAGCTTGCTCATCCGCTTCGTGTGCGGCTGATATAAGGGCGTCCGTCAGATGGTCCATCATCTCATTGGCGAGGGACTCGTACCCGTCGAACTCACCCCTGAGGCTGAAGATCTTCCCCAAGAGAAAGGTCAGTTGCATATCGAAGGGCCACGTCTTGGGTAACGCGGTTAGAGTGTAGGTCGCGGCCTTTGCGATCGGGGACTCCTCGTTGCAGGTGAAGCTAACGCTCTTGGCACCCTTCTCATTCACATACTCCATGGCGGCCAGGACATCCTCAGTTGTCCCTGAGGCAGAGGTGAACACAACTAGCGTATTTGGCCCAAGGAGCGCGTCACCCGAAAGGATAAGTTCGCGAGAGATCGCTGAGCGCACGGGGAGCTTAGAGATACGGTTCGCGTTGTACTCATGTGGCCACATCTGCGCATAGGTACCACCGGACCCCACAAGCAGAATGCTGTCGATTCCTGCATCAACAAGCTCCTCAGCCAGTTCCTCGATGGCGGGGCGTAGCGCAAGTGCACTATCGATTTGTGCACGAAGTTCAGACTCATTGAAACCGAGCATCGTTGTCCTTTCAAGACGACCCTACCGGAATATGGTACCGGTATCAGGTATATGAATCTTCACACAAATACCC
>WPCI01041626.1_pt1 | contig 28059 bp, 23 predicted proteins | sample 5399871 | NCBI WGS metagenome assembly WPCI01 (sample SAMN12869469, study PRJNA574797) | sludge metagenome | isolation source: wastewater treatment of pH7 | place: China:Beijing | collected 2019-05-20 | reverse complement strand
AGCATTAGTCCCGCCTAGATCTGTCTTATAAAGGTTATAGGCTTCGTTTACCAATTCCTGAATTTCTAATTCGGGAGGTAACTGCCCATTGGAAATATGTTGAATGGTTGAATCTGCCCTCATGATATCTTTTCCATTTTATTCATCACATCCTCGATATATCTTTTGATTAGAACATATTTATTTTTCGATTAACGCAGTTGTTATTGCTCGGTCGATAGGAAGGTTCCATTTGGGTGGCGCCCAATCAATAACCCTAAAAAACAACTTCCTGGTTGACGATGAGTTTTATCCTCACGCAACCAGGAAGCTGCCTACGGTAAATCAAGAACTGTGAGACTCCGATGAGCAGTTTTGCAGTATTAAAGTCTTCAACCGCTCATGAATTTCAAGCTCCATGTTAGTGTGCAGGCACGAGGATTACAGCGATCTGGTCAGCAGCAGTGCGGAACTCCAAGGAGTTGCCGCGATTGCTGAATGTGGCCGCGCTTTCAAGAGCAGCCAGAAAAGCTGCTTCCTGTTCCATAACGCCTTCAGGGGCTTCGCACATCATCCTTGTGGAACCTGGGGCTTCGATGGTAATGTTCTTGCCATCCACTTTGAAACCTGCAAAGTAGTTATTACAGCCAGCCGAACCAGCAACCTGATCGTCAGCAAAGCCTGCAGTGATCACCGTGCCTTCAATCAGGCTTACAACCGCTTCTTTGCCATTGTTGTATTGAACCACGTTCCATGCGGTGCCATTCAAATCCTGCGAGATTACTACGAAAGTGGCCAGAATTTTACCGGCAGCATCTTTCAGAATCAGGCTGGTGCCGTCTGAAGTGAAGCTCTTGGTAGCAGCCAATGCTGCTGAGTACGCGTCAGCCTGTTTCATGATGTTCTCATCGCAAGCCATGAGTGTTCCAGCGGCGGGCTGTGTTACCGTCAGGCTGTCATTCTTCGAGACATAGGTTGTCATGAAGCGATTGCAGCTGTCAGAGCCGGTCAACGACCCGTCTGTGCCAAATTCCAAGGTTGCGCTTGTGCCTGAGATAGGCAGTGCGCCGCCTAAAGAACTTAATTGCCAGCTTGTTCCCGAAAGGTTAACAGACCCGCTTGAACCAGGCTGGCACGCAGCCAACAATAAAACTGCCATCACAAGAATACTTGCTTTCATCATTTTTTTCATTCTTTCCTTCTTTTTCTCCTTTTTTTAGTTTCCAGTGAGCGCCTTTCAGCGCTCACTGTTTTAATTATCAGAGCATTTGTTGCTCTTCGGCGCCTCTATGTTTTAGAAGCGTACCGGATAGCCGGGACCCAGCGGAAGCCCTGTCAGGAACCAAACGACGAGGAGCAGCAGCCAAACAACCAATACAGCCACTGCAATCGGCAGCATCAAGGCTACGAGAGATCCCACACCAAATTTCTTCACATAGCGCTGACCAAAGGTCACGATCACCGGGAAGTAGACCATCAGCGGGGTGAGGGTGTTTACGGGTGAATCACCGATACGGTAAGCTGAAAAGACGGTTTGAGCCGGCACGCCGAGCTGCACGAACAAAGGCACAAAGATGGGTGCAAAGATCGCCCACTTGGGGAGTGCGCCTGTTATCACAAAATCGAGCAGCACAATCACCAGAGTAAAACCGATCAACAACGGTACTGGGCCGATATTCGCACTGCCGAGCAGAGTTGCCAGCCAGGTTGCGAGGACAGGGGGGATGTTGGAATAATTGAAGTAGGCAATAAACTGGCTGATCATCAACAGCATGAAGATTAACCCGCCTAAACCAGCGAAGGTTTGAACCACAGCAGCGATCACATCGTTGGCATTTTTATATTTGCCGACCCCAGTACCATAAGCCACACCTGGGACGAAGAAGAATATCATCACAATGAAGAGCAAGCTCTGCATGAATGGTGTCTGACCAATGATGGCATTGGTTTCGGGGTCGCGTAAAGGCGCGCCATTGGGAATAGTTGCCAACAATACGATCGCGAGAACAATCAAAGCTGCGATTCCAGCTCTCTTTAAGCCTTTTGCCTCAAGAACCGGGTCAATTGCATCTGCAGCGTGTGCGTGTTCAGAATCGCCTGCATCGTCGGGGTTATATTTACCCAGACGTGGTTCAACCACTTTTGATACGACTAACCCTACAACCACCGTTAAGAGGGCTGCAGCAACAATCTGGAAGTAGTAATCTGCCGTGATCGAGATTGGAGCCATTCCGGTGCTTGCAAGGGCTTCGTTCGTAATTTCAACAAGCATAGCATCAGTAGGAGTTGGGATGAAGTTGGCCATGAACACCGCCGCCACACCGCCAAAACCTGCAGCGATACCGGCAAGCGGATGGCGACCTACCGCTAAAAACGCCACACCACCCAGCGGGATAAGGATCAGATAACCAGCATCGGATGCCACACTGGCAATGACGCCGATCAGGACGATCAGGTAGGCAATCAACCCACCTGGCGCCACTTTAACCAGCTTACGGATCAGTGCGCCGATGAGCCCGGCAACCTCAGCCGCGCCAGCGCCCATCATCGCGATGAGGGTTACCGCCAGAGCACTAAAGCCTGCGAAGTTTGTGACGAAGGAAGAAAAGATGAAGCGGATTCCATCAACCGTCAGTAGGCTCCGAATTGAGGTGGTTTGTTCCACAATCTCATAATGTACATCTTCATCGCCGCCAGGATATGAAGGGATGGAGACATCTTCGTAGTAATCTGGAACCTTGCCATCTACAATGGGAACAGCGATTTCTTCAGTAACGCTGACGCCGATCCACGAAAGGACAGCAGACAGCACAATAACGCCGATGATTAAATATGAAAACATCAAGGGAGGGCTGGGGACTTTATTGCCAACCCGTTCAATTCCGGCGAAAAATTTCTCCATGAACGAGGGTTTAGCGGTTGCTTCTACTTCTTTTGCGCTCATTTAGATTTCCTTTCTGTTTGATAGTCCCTTAAGAATTGGGTGATGACGCGAACGCCAGAGCCAGTTCCACCTTGAGATTCATAGGGTTTAGACGCTCGATCCGTCCATGCGGTTCCCGCGATGTCAAAGTGCACAAACGGATAATCACCGGTAAAAGCTGCCAGGAAGGTAGCGGAGGTGATTGACCCGGCTGGGCGGCCTGCGATATTCTTCAGGTCAGCGATTTCACTCTTTACCATCTGATGATATTCTTCCCACATCGGGAAAGGCCACGCGCGTTCAACACTTTTTTCACTCGCAGCAAGCAGCCCGTCCACCAGATTCTGTTCAGTTCCGAACAGCCCTATGGCGTGAGCTCCCAGTGTTATGATTATGGCGCCAGTGAGAGTAGAAACCTCGATGATCGCATCAGGGTTATAACGCTGGGCATAGAATAACGCGTCAGCGAGAATTACGCGTCCTTCAGCATCTGTGTTGAGAATTTCAATGGTTTTTCCGCTCAAAGATTTGACGACATCACCCGGGCGGTAAGAGTTGCCGCTGGGCATATTCTCAGCTGAGGCAATCAAAGCAACGATGTGGAGGGGGAGTTTGAGTTCTGCAGCAGCCTGCATCACACCAAACACAGCCGCAGACCCGCCCATGTCATTCTTCATAGTTTCCATCGCTTCGGGCGGTTTAATATTCAAACCACCGGAATCAAAGGTCAAGCCTTTACCAACCAGACAGATGGTGGGGGTTCCCTGCTTAGCTTCGCCATATTCCATGACGATAAAGCGCGGTTCTCTTACTGACCCTTTTCCCACTGCCAAAATTCCGCCAAACCCTTCTTTGGTCAGCTGCGCCATATCCCAGACTTTTACTTTCAGATCAAGCCGCTTGCCTAATGCAACTGCTTCATCAGCGAGAGTCTCAGGGTATAAGGCTTCACCGGTAGTGTTGACCAGGTCACGAGCAAAGTTCACTCCGCGCCCAATAATTTGGCCGGTGTGCACGCCAGCATCGACTTTTCCATCATTCTTGGTAAATACGGTTATGCTTTTTACTTTAAATTTCTGTGTTTCGCTCAACTCAGAGCGATAGCGCAAGAAACGATACGAGCCCATCTCCACGCCTTCAGCGAAGGCTTGCCCGATCTCTTCTGATTGCAGCGGCAGTTCGCCGTGAACTGCGACAGTCACATCCGCAACCTGCAGGTTCTGCGCTTCCTTAACTGCTGTTGCGCTCACGCGGCGAATCGATTCGCTGGTCGCTTTTTCTGCCTTGCCCATGCCGACTAAAAGCAGGCGTTTTGGTGCTACAACGCCGCGCGGATAGAGCAGCAGAGTTTGCCCGGTTTTGCCTTGATAATCCTTTGGCTCCAACAGGCCGGCTACCTCAGCGGGCAATGTGGCTCCCTCGAGGGTTCCCAAAATTGCCAGTTCAGAGGTTTCTTTAAGGATTTCACCAATTTTTACTTCTATTTCCATGACTTCTCCTTTAAATTATCTTTTGATACATCCGTTTTTTAATAATTCAATGCAAATCACTATTTCAAATAATGGCTGTTACTTATAATACTTCGGCTTCACCCTCATCTGATGATTCTTCATCAATTGGGATCTCTTTAGGAACATAGTTAGGCAGCCCTCCCGCAGGAATGATGGCCAACAGAGAAAGGCCGGCGAGAAACAAGAATGAAATTTTCAGCGATCGGATGCGCGCTTCGTTATTGACGTTGGTAACAACCGCCATTTGAGTAACTCCAAGATCTGTCTCCCCGAGATACTCATCCATTTCGTTATCACTGATAAAGTCGGCATCATTCAGGAAAAGGTGTTCTTCGACAATTTGATCCGTAATCAATGGGTGGGCAGCTAAACCCTGCATGACAAACATGCCAAGCAGAGAGACTGATAAAACGGCGGCAAGCGCCGTACCCAGCCCGGTAGCGAGGTTGTTGGCAGTACCGCGTAACGCGCCGACATCTCCCGCCAACTCTTTGGGTGAAGCTGAAACAAGCACGTTGAACACCAATGTAAGAATTCCGCCTTCAGCAACGCCGATGAGCATCAAGCTGATGATCACCAGAACCGTGCCCCAATCATTGCGTACCGTAATCGCCAGCAGAATTAAGCCGAGTGTGACGATGATAAAACCAATGATGCCGATTTTCTTGGGGGATAAGCGGCTGAAAAGCCGCACGACAAACGTCGTGCCGACGAAAATAGCGAGGGAATAAGGCACCACAGCAATGGCAGTTTCAAGGCTGGTAAGCCCCTGCACAATTTGTATGTAAAGAGGAATCAGGAAGCTGATTGCCGGGCCAAGAGCTGCAATGATAAAGAGGGTGAAGGTAGCCGCGCGTTCTTCTGCAGAGTCGAGCACTTCCAGCGCCAGGAGCGGCGTTTTTCCACTTTCTGAGCGCTTATGGGTCCATTTGAAGAAAGCCTGACCCGCGAAGAAACCGCCGATGATAAAGATCGGCGATAATGACATCCCCAGAACATGATAAGGTGCGTTTGGATCCGCAATGAGCATGCCCCAGGCAGTGATGTTGTTGAAGCCAATACTGATTAAGGCAATGGAAACTGCCGCCAGAAGAGCGCCAACAAAGTCGATTTTGATGCTGGTATCTCTTGGAACGGGTTTAAATCGAAAACTCAGAAAAATTACTACCAGAGCAATCGCCACAATGAGAACGAAGCCCCAACGCCACGAGACGAAATAGCCCAAAACGCCGATAATCATGAACGCAATCACACCGGCAATCGCCTGCGAGGCGCCAAGAAGCCCCAGTGATTGAGATTGCTGCGCCCCGTGGTAATGATTTGCGATAAGCACAACCAGCGATGGCACCACCAAAGCCGCCGCCAGACCGGCAAAAGCCTGCATTTGAATCATCATGGCTGCGCTGCTGCTGAACACCATTCCCAACATCGCCAGACCATGGGAAACTATGCCGATCTGAAAAGCCAGTCGGGAACCGATCAGCTTTCCGAGCTTGGCGCCAAGCATTACAAAGCCGGCTACCGCCAACGAGTACACCACCAATGCCGTACCTACACTGGATGGGGTGGTATGAAAATCCTCGACAATCCCACCAATCGAGACCGGTAATGCACTTACGTTAAAACTCATCTGGATTTGCGCCAGGGCAATAATCACCATGAAAATCCATGAGGTATGCTGCTTATGTTCAGTACTGCTTGCTTCAGTGTTCATATATTCCCATCTCCTGTTGCTTTGTGATTAATCTATTAATGCACTTTGCTGATGTTTTTCTCGTCAGAAAAATCTCTCTTATTACTTTATAGAATTGTTAATTGGTGGTCAATGGTAATTTGTAAATCCCTACGACAACATTGGTTTGCTTATCTGGATCTGATCGATATCTTCAACCATTCAAAGGGCAGTTATTTGTTTTATCGAACCCCTTTTAAGTTACCAGCCCTGGCAATAAAACGCCAAATTCTTCAAATATCAGGTGAAATTGTATCATAGTAGTCGTGATCTTTGTCAATCTCGTGTACTAACAATCATCACCATGAATTTGATTTTACATTGTTTTTACATTGTAACACTTCACCCAGTCAATCGTTACATGTGGTCTATACAACTGATTGGCCGAACACTCATTAACTTTTTTAAGTCTCAGATAATCACTTGCCTGTGCCTGAGTTCAAACTTATAATTTCAAGCATGCCTGCCACAAAACACGACCCCAAAAAACGATGGCTGAACCTGATGCTGATTTTCATTCTGCTCGCTGTAATCAGCCTCTGGCTTGTCTTCACCCCGCCTAAGCTGGAGGGCAAGTTTCATGCAGTCGGTTACGCGGTCTGCCATCAGCTTGACAGCCACTCTTACAGCCTGGGCGGCAAGGTTCTTCCCTTGTGCGCTCGCTGCAGCGGGACTTTTCTGGGCGTGTTGATCACCTTGATCACCCTTAACTCTAAAACGCGCCGCAGCGGCTTTCCATCGCGCTTGAAACAAGCCGTATTGCTGGCTTTCTTCCTGTTTTTTGCCATCGATGGGGTTAATGCCAGCCTGCCGCTGCTTGGGATGACGTCGCTTTACCCCTCCTCCAATCTTCTGCGCCTCATCAGCGGGTTGCTTTTCGGTATCACGCTGGCAAACGTAGTCCTTCCGCTTTGGCATCAGACGCTTTGGATAGAGCCAAACCCCGAGCCGCTTTTCAATCGCTGGCGTCAGCTTGGGTTACTGTTGTTGTTGGCTGCATTTGCCGGCATTTTGGTAGTTTCAGATTTCGCTTGGCTTTATTACCCAATCGCTTTGTTATCCACAGCGAGTATCATCTTGATATTGTCGATGGTTTATACCTTGCTCTGGTGCATCCTCTTAAAAAAGGAAAACAGCCTGCATCGTTTCGGCGATGGCACTCGTATATATATCGCCGGTTTAATCACGGCAATAATCCAGATCGGGGTGATGAATCTCATCCGCTACCTGCTCAGCGGAAGCTGGTAAACAGTAAAGGAAACAAGAAAATGGACATCTTCAGCATTTTTACCGCATTCGGACTATCAGCCAGCGCTGGTTTGAACGCTTATATTCCGCTGCTCGTGGTGGCGTTAATGGCGAAGTTCACCAACCTCATCAATCTGCAGGAACCCTGGAACCTGATGACCTCTTGGTGGGTCATTGGCGTGTTAATTGTATTGACTATTGTTGAGATCCTGGCAGATATGTTCCCCGGTGTCAACCACATCAATGATATTGTGCAATCCTTCATCCGCCCGACCGCTGGCGCTGTTGTATTCGCTGCCGCTGCCAGCCAAATTGGCGATGTAAACCCTACCCTGGGTTTAATTGCAGGTTTGTTCGTTTCAGGCTCAGTGCACGCCGTGAAAACATTGGCGGTACGCCCGGCAATAAACGCAGCTTCCGGCGGTTTGGGCAACGTGCCTGCTTCGATCGGTGAACAGGCAAGCTCTACCTTTCTCGCGGTGTTCTCAATCATCATTCCGGTGCTCGTTGCCATCATTCTCATTCTGCTGTTGATCATCATCGCCATTTGGGCGAACAACCGAAAACAGAAAAAGACGGCCCGCAGCTCAGAGTGACACAGCCAAGCACTAACTCTGAAGAGAAGGATCGCGCTGCTTTTGTGCAAAAGCGCAAAACCCAAATGGGGCTGATTGCTCTGATTATGGTTGTTTCAACCTGTCTCACAACCTCATTGCTGTTATTGTTTTTTTGGCTGGCTTATAACTATTTGATGCGCTAATCACATTCGTTGATTGGTCAACCAGCCTATTCTGGAATGAGCAGCACTTCATCAGCAGCCAAATCCAGGGTTACCTGTTCGCCGACTGGCATTGGATGCGCTGAGACAAACTCCAGACCCATGCCCGAACAAATGCCTAACTTGATACGATAACGGTCGCCCAGAAAACGGTTTTCTTCGACCCTACCTTTAATGCTGCCTGCAGTTTGATCGTGGCCGGGCTTAATCAGAGAAGAGGATTTGATCAGCACAGTAACATTTTCCCCGAGGTTTACAGACCGCGGCTGCGTAGTAGCGAGCAGGTGCAGTTTGCCGCACTCTGTTTCTACTTCAAGCGGGTTGAGCGAGGTCACTTTGCCATGAACCAGGTTCCCCATTGCCAAAAAACCTGCCACCCAACTATTGGCTGGCTGACAAAAGATATCATCGGGTGAACCATCCTGTACGACGCGCCCATTGTGCAGCAACGCCAACCGGTCAGCCATAAAAAGCGCTTCGTCCTGATCATGCGTCACATAAATTGCCGGAATGCCTGAAGCATGCAGCACAGCGCGCAACTCTGCTTGCAAGTCAACCCGCAGGTTTCGATCGAGTGCAGCCAGGGGTTCGTCAAGCATCAAGAGCTGCGGTTCACAAGCCAGCGCACGAGCCAATGCAATGCGCTGCTGTTCTCCGCCAGAAAGATCAGTGACGCGACGTTGTGCAAACCCGGGCATATTTACCTGTACGAGGGCATCTGCAACCCTGCCTTTGATCTCCTCACGCGCAAACCGCTGCATGCGCAAACCAAACGCCACGTTCTCCCAAACATTCAAATGCGGGAAAAGTGCATAATCCTGGAACATCAAACCAAAGCGGCGTTGATGAACCGGAACGTTGCTCATATCCACTCCATTCCAAAGCACCCGGCCGCTATCCTGCGTTTCAATCCCTGCGATAATATGCAAAATAGTGCTTTTCCCACTGCCCGAGCTGCCGAGCAAACAAAGAATCTCGTCTGAACCAACCTGCATATTCACCCCTTTTAACAAGAGTTTTCCTTCATATTCTTTGTGGATGTTTTCAAGGTGTAGTTGGTTCATGCGTATCCCTTTAATCTGTCCCATTAAAAGCACGGCTCAAACTTTCAAGCAAGCTGATGCTCAGGGCGCAAATGACAATAAGAATTGTAGCCATCGCCAGCGCTTGCCCATAGTTCAACGCGCCGGGTTGTGAAAGATAACGAAAAATGGCCACCGGCATCGTTGGGTTGTCTGCGCGCGCGATAAACGAGGTTGCGCCGAACTCCCCCAGTGAGATGGTGAAGGCAAAAAGCCCGCCCATCAACAACGAGCGGCTGATCAGCTTCATCTCCACTTGCCACCATACCCTCAGCGGTGTTGCCCCGAGAACCGCTGCCGATTGTCGCAGCGAATCGGGAATGGAAGCCAGCGCCGGCTGTACCGCTCTGAGAACAAAAGGCATGGCAATCAGGCTATGCGCCAGCGGCACCAGCCACGGAAACGAAGTACGCGCCAATGGTGAATTGCTAAACGCCACGATGAAGCCCAACCCCAGTGTCACCGCTGAAGCCCCGAAGGGCAGCATCACCAACAGATCAAGCCAGCGTTTTGCAGCAGGACGTTTGACAAAGGCAAAAGCCAGCAGAGTTCCGGCGATGAGTGATATCAGCATGGTGATGGCGGCGTATTGCAGAGAATTGGAAATTGCAGCTACAGGCGATACATAAAAAATACTGCCATGCCGGTTAACAAATAATTCACGGTAAAAATCCAATGTAAACCCGCCAAAAACCGTACCGCGTTGCCCGCGATCTGGTTCGAGGCGCAACATCGAACGGCTAACAAGCGCCAGAAGCGGGAATAACTGAAGCAGAATCAGGAAAACGACCGTCAGCCAGACGATGAACTTCTCCACCAGGGCGCGTGGTTTCGCCAGTCCTTCTCCGCGCAGGCGTGGGAACAGCGGCACGGCTTGATGCTGACTGCCGAGGTTGTACAGCCAGAGAATCACGAGCGTGCACACAAGCTGGATAATGGAAAGCAGTCCTGCCATCGGCAGGTTGAGGTAGTAGAGCGTCTGGGTGTAAATTGCCACCTCCAGCGTGGCAAAGCCCGGACCGCCTAACATAAGGATGACACCAAAGCTGGTGAAATTAAAAAGGAAAACCAGCAGCGTCGCCGAAAATATCGAACGGCGCAACAAGGGGAAGACAAGCTTGGTAAAGGTCTTCAAAGGAGAAGCGCCGAGCACACGCGCGCTTTGTTCCAGCCGCGGATCCAGTTGCGACCAGGCGCTGCCTACCACCCGGATAATTATTGCGATGTTGTAGAAAATGTGCGCGAGTAAAATTGCCCAGAAGGTGTTCAGGAATGTGATCGGCGGAACTTGTGAAGCGGTAAATTTCATCAATATTATATTTACCCATCCGCGCGGGCCGAGCAGTGCATTGAAGGCTGCCGCTGCCACCACCGTTGGCAATATAAAAGGCAGCATCGTCAGCAAACGCAGCGCGCGCCGGCCGGTAAAGTTATAACGCGCAAAAACAAACGCTGCCGGTAAACCAAACAGCAGCGTCAACAACGTTGATAGCGAAGCCTGATAAATGGTGAACCACAATGGTTTGATCACCGCAGACCATGTGATTGTGCCGCTGCGCTCAAACATCACACGCAAAATTGACGCCAAAGGCACGAAGAAGAAAACCAGCAGCAAAACCAGCGGCAAACCCCAAAGGAGGAACCCAGACCGGTTGATCGCGTTCTTCATTATTACTTCATGCTCACGGAAGCATCAGCCGGCTCCACGCGGCAATCCATTCTTCGCGTTTGTTGGCAATCAGCACCGAATCCAATGTGGCTGGTTCTTCAGGAACCATCGCAAAGCGGATAAACGCATCGGGTAGAACTGCCTCAGGATTGACCGGGTAAACAAACATCTGCAGCGGCATATCTTCCTGAAAGGCAGGGCTGAGCATAAAATCAATGAACCTTTGTGCCATTTCAGGGTGTTTTGCCCCCTTGAGAACGCCGGCAAATTCCACCTGGCGAAAACAAGAATTGCCCTCAATGATTGACCCGGTGGGGGATTCAGCGAGCGGCTGCTCAGCAAAAAACACCTCAGCGACCGGGCTGCTGGCATATGATACGACCATCGGTTGCGCTCCACGCCCTGATGAAGCGGAGAAGTTGGTGTAGTAAGCAGTTTCCCAATCGTTTACCACTACCACGCCATTGCTTTTGAGTGCCTGCCAGAAATCCAGATAGCCGGCTTCACCATATTCAGAGATGGTCGCTAATAAAAACGCCAGCCCCGGTGATGAGGTGGCCGGGTTTTGGACTACAAGAAGGGCTGAGCCATCTCTCGCCTGATAATCTGGCTTCGAAAGATCAGAAAGTGTTTGCGGTACCGCTAACCCGCTTTCTGCAAACCAGGCTTTGTCATAGTTGATGCAAACATCTCCGTAGCTGATTGGGGTTACTGTACCTAAGGTTCCATAGCTGAACTCATCAGGAACTTTGGCAAGCGCATCAGGGGTGTAAGGCTCAAAGATTTGCTCTTGAATTGCGCGTGAGAGAAAGGTGTTATCCACACCAAAAAACACATCCGCTTCAGGGTTGTTTTTGGTCAGAATGGCGCGGTTTAATGCCGCTCCCGTGTCTCCGGCCTTGATAAACAACACCGTGACGTTGTTTTCTTTTTCGAAGTCAGCGATCACTTCTTCTGAAACAGAAAAAGAATCGTGCGTCATCACGGTAAGCGTATTATCGGCTGCAATAGTCGGGGTGCTGCGCGCGCAAGCTGCCAGTATCAAGGCGGCTGTAATTAATGAAAATCCAAGAATCCAACGTTTCATTCTATTTCTCGCAATCTTTGATGAACACATAGAAGAACTCCATCTACAATGGATACACTCGCCTGATCAGTGAGCATGACGTTGCTTAAACCACGGCTGCGGTAGAAGATAAGGCTCTCATCTGCGAGTGGGTATTTCAACCCATTGGTTGTAATACCGCGTACAATCGGTGAAAGCGGTAATAACGAGATAATGTCGCCTGGCGTACCGCACACCTCGGCTGCCCGCCGAACAAGAATGACTTCCTGCAATCCATCGTCTATTCGGGCATCAATTCCATTTAGAACCGGCAGGTTGAGCAAATAAATATTTGAAAGCGTCTGATCAAAACGCCCGCCCATGGCAGCAGTAATCGTAATCCGTTTGCACCCTGAATTCACCGCTTCGTGTAACGCCAACTCGAGGTCCGTCTCATCTTTGTCCATCGGAAATTTCATCACCTTGGCGCCTTTGGATTGTGCCCAATTGACCTGATCATCGGTTACCGAATCAAGATCGCCGATAAGCAGGTCAGGCACGAAGCCCAACGCCTGCATGTGCGTCAATCCGCCATCGGCTGCAATAAGGTAATCAACATTGGCTGCCATACTGATGGCACTTTTGGGATTGACCAATTCGCCATTGGCAAATACAAGTGCATGTTTTTCTGACATAAGCAAAGCCCTCCACCAGGGAGGGCGACTCTCGGAAAAAACATCCCTCCGCCGGCATAATCCGGATCAGGTAATGCGGGTCAAGGAAAAATCCCTACTCTCAGCCCGTTATTCCGGGCTCCCCGTTGCGATCTTTAATTGAGTATAGATTGGCATGGGATAGATGTCAAGAGGAAATTTTCGTACAGTGGGAATTAATTCTCATCACTCACGAACCGCAATGATATCCAGAAACCGGCAAACACTTTTTATGCAGCAGAATGGAGAAACGCCTTAAGAAACAGCAGCCCACATCAGGCTTTCTTCGACTCCATTTCAAAACCAGGCACACGCGTCTTGCGCTCAAGGTACTTCAGTCCCCCATTCAGAATAAACACCATTATCAGGTAGATGACTGCCACCGCCAGATAGCTGCCAATCGGGTCATAAGTTTCAGCAGCCGCCCGCTTGGCTTTCGCCATCAAGTCTTGCACGGCGATGAGAAAAACGATAGCCGTGGTTTTCAGCAGCGAAATCGGCTCATTCGCCCAGGCCGGAATCACCAGACGCAGTGCCTGTGGCAGTATGACATACCAGATAGTTTTCCAGCGCGAAAGTCCAATCGACCGCCCCGCTGTCATTTGCGATTCTCCGATCGATAAAATGGCGCCGCGAAAATACTCTGCCTGATAGGCCGCGCTGTTTAAACCCAATGCCAGGTAAGCTGCCAGTGTTTTTGAAAACGTAACGCCTATGGAAGGCAAGCCATAATAAATGATGAACAATTGCACCAACAGCGGTGTGCCCCTGAAGAGTTCGATGTAGCCGATCGAGATTGTCTTTAGCCATTTGGGGCCATAGACACGAGAAACCGCCAACATAATGCCTAAAGCAAAGCCGATGGTTAAGCCCACGATTGTCAACTCAATCGTAACCCCGGCGCCTTTGATAAAGTCAGGCAAATAGCGCTTGAAAATCTCGATCCAGCTTCCCATTTACTTTTCTTCTTCTTTCTTACCGTACAGCTCAGTAATCTTCCACAGAAACTCGCGCGTGCGTTCGTGTTTTGGATTGTAGAAGAGATCATGCGGCGAACCTTCTTCAACAATGCTGCCTTTTTCAAGGAAAACTATTCGGTCAGCCACTTCGCGGGCAAAACCCATTTCGTGCGTCACGACCATCATCGTCATACCCTCTAATGCAAGTTGGCGCATCACTTCCAATACCTCGCCAATCAGCTCAGGGTCGAGCGCAGAAGTTGGTTCATCGAAGAGCATGATACGCGGATCCATGGCAAGCGCCCGGGCAATCGCCACCCTTTGCTGTTGTCCGCCGGAGAGCTGTCCGGGGTAATGGTGGGCGCGGTCAGACAAGCCTACGCGGTCGAGTTCGCTCATCGCTTTGGTGTGAGCTGCTTCGGGTTTCAGATGCCGCACCTTGGTTAACCCCAGCATCACATTATCCAAAGCAGTGAGGTGATTAAAAAGTAAGAAATTTTGAAAAACCATGCCGATATGCTGTCGCACTTTGTCTTCGTCACAGCTTTTTGCAGTAATCTCTTCGCCATCCAGCCAAATCTTACCGCTCTCTGCGCGAGTCAGCAGGTTTACACACCGCAGCAGGGTGCTTTTTCCAGTTCCGCTCGGGCCAATGATCACAATATTGTCGCCTTCGTTTACCACCAAGTCAATATCGTGAAACACAACATGGTCGCCATATTTTTTGGTAAGCTTTTCGATGGTAAGAATCGGTTTTGCCAAATCTGCCTCCAATTTACGGGTTGGCTGGAATTCGTATCCGCCGGTCCAACAAATCCAAGAGGCGGTTGGCGATGAAAACAAGGATAAAGTAGATTGCACCGGCCGCGGCATACGCCAAAAACGGCTGTTGAGTACTGGCGCTGATGAGCTGAGCGCGGCGCAGAATTTCGGGCACTCCAAGCGCATATACCAACGAAGAATCTTTAATCACAATTGCCACTTCGTTGGACCACGGCGGAATTGCCAATCTTAATGTTTGCGGCAATACAATGTAGCGAATCGCCTGGATCTTGCTCATGCCAATGGCGCGTGCAGCCATCATCTGCCCACCGCTAACTGATAGAATAGCGCCGCGGATGATTTCCATCTGATAGGCGCTGGTCACAATTCCCAACGAAACCGAACCCGCCCAAAATGGTGAGAGATTAATACTGCCCGAGACGATGAAGTAGAGGATAAATAGCAGGACGATAGGCGGAATGCCGCGCATCAATGTGCTGTAAACTGAAGTTAACCTTTGGGCTGTCTTACCGCCATACACATTCAAAAGGGAGAGTATTACACCGATGACCAAACCGGCTGGCAGGGCAATCAGGGTGACAGCAATTGTATAAGCGGTACCCGAAACAATGTATTGCAAAAACTTGGCAATATCCACTGCCTGCTCACTCCTCACTTAAGTAATACACATTCTCCAGCGGGGTAAATCTATTGCAAATACTTGATGGGTAAAGGCTCTCGCTAACCCGTCGAAAGCCTTTACCCATTGCATTACAGGATTACTCTGAGAAATACTTCACTGAGAGTTGAAGGATGAAACCTTCTTCGCGCAACTGGGCGATGATGCGGTTGATCTCTTCACGTAATGAAGTATCGCCTTCAGGAACAACGATGTTCAAGGGTCCGGTGGAAAGTACGCCCTGATAGACAATTTTCATCCCGCCAAATTTTTCTACCAGCGCTTTGGCTGCAACATAATCAGCCATAATCACCTGAACTCTGCCCGCCTGCAGGTCCATAAACGCCTGGTCCACGCGCTCATAACGGAAGAGCGTATCAGCAGTTAACTTGCCAGTCGCTTCAAAGTTATCAGTCAACCAGCTATCCTGCACCGTTCCTGATTGAACACCAACAATGAATTGGTCGAGGTTCTCTGGGGTGGGCATGTCACCGCTGAGGGTTTCCAACACAACCAGGGAATCTTCAGTAGTGTAATACTCATCTGTAAAATCAACCGTTTTGTCGCGTTCTGCATCATAGTTGAAGGCCGCGATTGCGGTATCGATCTTGCCGCCCTGAACAGCAGCAATCAAACTGTCAAAAGGCATATCCACCCAAACAACTGTAACCCCCATTCTTTTTCCTACTTCTTCCATCAGTTCAACATCAAATCCGGTTGTCTTTCCTGCCTCATCGACATATTCGAACGGAGGATAGTCTGCCGAGGTACCAACCTCCAACTTGCCATCTTTTTTAATTTCTTCCAGATGATCTGCAGATGAGGAACACGCAACCAATGCAAATACCATTACCAGTGCAATTGCAAGATAAAACAGGCGTTTCATATTTTCCTCCAAATTTTTCAAATTACAAAAGTGATATTGATAAGAATATTATATAACAATTATTTTTTTCAACGTCCTCAGCCTTTCGTTTTGAAACATCAGCCTTTCGCCTTCGGTTGTGAATGAAACATCCTGTATAATTGGCGGGTAGGTAGCAATCAAATCGTCACGGAGCACAAGTTGCCGCCATTAATCAAGTTCGACCGCGTTACGTATCATCATCCAGGAAGTAATAAAACTTCCCCGCCCGCGCTAAATGATATTTCAATAAATATCGAACCTGGAGAATGGATTGCCATTGTCGGTGCAAACGGTTCCGGTAAAACCACCTTTGCGCGGCATTGCAATGCCTTATTGTTGCCCAGCAGCGGGCAGGTTACCATTGAAGGTCGGGATACCGCCGAGCGAGCCAACATCCCCCAAATCCGCGCACGGGTGGGTATGGTGTTTCAGAACCCCGAAGACCAGATCGTCGCTACCCTCATCGAAGAGGATACCGCTTTTGGACCGGAGAACCTTGCAGTTCCGCCGGCAGAAATTCGGCAGCGTGTGGCGGCAGCCTTAAAAACCGTCAGCATGGCAGGTCATACTGAACAACTGCCTCACCTTCTATCGGCCGGACAAAAACAACGAGTTGCCTTGGCAGGTGTACTGGCAATGCAGCCGGATTGCATCATCTTTGACGAATCGACCGCCATGCTCGACCCGCGTGGCCGGCAAGACGTACTGGCAGAAATGCAATCATTGCACAATCGCGGTATTACCGTTCTCTTTATCACTCACTTTATGGAGGAAGCTGCCCGCGCTGACCGTGTCTTAGCGCTGTGCAACGGTAATTTGGTATTCGATGGGTTACCCAAAGATCTGTTTGCCGATAGCGAGCGCCTGCGAGCCTGTGGTTTGGAGCAGCCCTCCACGCTGATGCTCCTGAATGAGATACGCCGGTTGGATTCCAGACTGGCGGCACTGCCTTCGGAATTTGAACCGGCATTGGCTCAAATCCCTCAATACAATGGGGCAATCCACCGCCCATTTGAACAGCTTTCGCCGATGAGCGGAGAAATACTGATCGAGGCGGAAAACCTGAGCCATACCTACCTTGACCATACCCCATTGGCACATCAGGCGCTTTATGATGTAACTATGCAGGTTTTTAGCGGTGCAACGCATGGTTTCTGTGGGGCAACCGGTTCCGGTAAATCCACCCTGCTGCAGCACCTCAACGGTCTCTATCGCCCGCAAAGTGGAAAGCTGCGTATCGGTCCATATTCGTTTTCAGACCCCAATCTGGATATCAAAGCCGTGCGGCGATACGCCGGGCTGGTGTTCCAAAACCCAGAGATTTATTTCTTCGAACAATACGTTGGCGATGAAATTGCTTACGGACCGAAGAACCTTTATGGAAAAGAGGGGCTCGCGAAAAGAGTAAGAGAAGCAATGGAATTGGTAGGTTTGGATTTTGAAAAATTCAAAGACCGGGTCACGTACACCCTCAGCGGAGGAGAAAAACGTAAAGTCGCGCTTGCCGCCACCCTGGCAATGCAGCCCACGCTGCTAATCCTCGACGAACCGACTGCCGGGCTCGACCCTGCTTCAAGGCGTAACCTGCATACCGTCCTTAATCATTCAAAGCAAAGCGGCGTCGAGCTCATCCTAAGTTCACACAGCATGGGCGATATCACTGAACTTACTGAGAATCTCACCATCATGTCTAAAGGGCGATCACTGCGAACAGGCAACACTGCTGACCTCTTTAATGATACACAACTTATTGATGAAGCATCCCTTGGGCAGCCATCCATCGTCAAGCTGGCGGTAGCCATGCGCGCCAAAGGTTGGCCGATACCTCAACGTGTGGTGCGAGCTGAACAGCTTTTCAGCGCGCTTCGCGCAATAAACACAGGAGGGAGCAAATGAGTGAATTTGACTTCCTCTCTCGCATCCCATTAGGGCAGTACCTCCCTACCGGTTCACCAATACACCATCTCGACCCTCGCGCGAAGATCATCATGTTTGGCGGGCTATTGATGGCGATTACATTTACCGGTTCTTATTATGGGCTTGGTATCGCCATAGCCGTTCTCTTGCTGATGCTACTGCTTTCAAAAATCCCATTCGGTTTTGCCCTTAAGGGTTTACTTGCACCGCTTCCTTTCCTGTTGATTATTGCCGTCATCCAGGTCTTCTTCTATTCAAGTATGATTGACCCTCAGGTGCTTTTCACCATCGGCAAAATTCGAATTACACTGGCAGGAGTAATGGCAGGGGTGATGCTCCTCATTCGTTTCTGTGGGTTGATTCTTACAATCAGCATGATGAGTTTCGTAATTTCAACCTCTGAATTGCTGCATGGGCTCACCCGTCTGCTCGCGCCTCTCAACCGTATCGGAATTCACACTATGGATTTCATTATGACCATCCAGGTGATGCTGCGTTTTCTGCCTTTTCTGGCACAATCAGCCGAGCGTATCGCCAAAGCCCAGGCTTCACGCGGCTCAGATTGGGGACAGAAAAGCAAGGGCTTGATGAACCGAATTCGACAGGTCATCCCGATGATCATCCCCCTTTTCATCACCAGCCTGCGCCGCTCTGAAAACCTTGCACTCGCCATGGACGCGCGCGCTTATGGTGTGCTTAATACGCGCACAAGTATGGCTGTTTTACATTTCACCTGGATTGACGCTTTAGCGGTTGTAATTAGCATAATGGTCTCACTCGCGATTTTTCTCGTGTGAGACCATTATTAAGTGAGATTGAAAAAGAATTATTCGACCAGGTCTGACCCTTTACGTCTGCCAACTGTGAATTGTCGATAAGCAGCAACCACCAACAGTGTGATCAATGCTGAAACTCCAGCTTCAGGAAGGCCGGAAACCAACGCGATACTGCCCAGCGCTTTCCATAAATTATCACCCAATACTTGTGTCACCAGAGGTGTGCGGCCAAAGAACAACCCAAGCGCGCCAAGCACGAGGATTGTATTGGTTAGGCTACCGGCGATACCTGCGGCTATCAACCCGACAACCGGCCATTTCTTGAGAAGCGACCATACCGCCCATGCAGCCGGGCCGATAAAGAGCCGTGGAAGAACCGCCAGCAACGGATTGGTGAAGAGCGGATCGAGCGGACCGGTCGGAGCAATTGCCGCCTGAAGCATGCTGAACAAACCAAAAATCAACCCAATCCCCATGCCCACAATGGGGCCTTCAAGTATGGCGCCGATAATTACTGGAACAGCCATGATAGTAAGAGAAATACCGCCAAACCACGGTATGAACCCCCAGTGCGTCAGCCCCAGGAGGATAGTGATTGCCCCCAAGACTGCGGTAACAACGATTTTTCTGGTTCTATTTTGTGCCATGTATCACTCCATAATTTATTTTTATGTTCTCAGGCATCATTATCGGTTTCCCAGAGGTTTTAATACACCCAAACCCTGGTTGTTCTGAGTTATCTCGGGATTGCCATAATACTCAATCACACCAGCCCCTGAGATACTTGCGTTCATCGTCTTCTGAGCCCATACAGTCGCAGTGCCAACTCCTCCGAGTTGGATGCTGACGTTGCCGGCTTCAAGCCTGCCGGCTTTCAATGAGCCTGCGCCGCTCATATTTGCGCTCATTTCTTCAGCCTTCCCTGCCAGATCAATGACTCCAACACCTGAAAGATTCACCGCCAGCGAGGCTGTGTTCAGCTCACCTACGGTAATCAAACCTGGGCCGCTAATCATGAGGGATAGATTGGGGCTTTCAATTTTCGGTGTATCCAGGCTGCCAACACTGGTGAGGCTAAGAGATTTGATCTCTTTCATTGTGATACTGAAGACAATCTTATCTCCGCTCAAACTTCGAATACCTGTCCAGTCTTTCCAGTTTTCCTGGTAATCAATGGACAAAACGCCGTCTTGAACCACCGTTTTAATTCGAGAACAGATTTCAGGCTGAGCGAAAATTACAAGTTCTTCATGGTCGCCCTGGCGCAGCTCAACCCTGCCCATCCCTCTGAATAGCAAGGAGGAAAAATTGCTCACTTCTCGTTTCTCTTGGTTGCCATACTGATTGCTCATCTTGCTCCTTTCTGATAAGCATCGAACATTACTCCAATTGAGTCGCTCAGATGATTATAGCATTCACTATCCATATAATTTTACCTGATTTGTCTTATAATCAATCAAAATAAAATATTTGAGGAGTCAAAATGACCATGCAAACACCACCCAGGTGGGACTTATCGAATGTGTTCCCTTCACTTAATTCTGATGAATACAATGCCGCTTTTAAAAACCTTAACGCCTTGCTCGCTGAAATCGAAACACTGATCAAGGAAAAAACCTCAACCACAACAGGTGCAGAACCTGCTTCTGAGCTTTCCGCGCTCGCTGTGGAGATTATTGATCGTTATAACGTCATTTTGCTTCTCGCGGGAACGATTCGCGCGTATATTGAATCCTTTATCACAACGGATTCATATAACAAGGAAGCCCTGCGCCGGGAATCAGAATTCGACCTGGTGGGAATGAAGCTCAATCAAATTGAAACTCAGATCCTTGCCTGGATAGGGAAAATATCGTCACGCCTGCCAGAAATGTTCTCCAGCGAAGCAAGGCTTGAAGAACATCGCTATTTTCTCGAAGAATCAACGCGTCAAAGTCGTTACCTGATGAGCGAAGCAGAAGAAATGCTCGCCGCTGAACTCAGCCTCAGCGGTTCTACGGCCTGGTCTAAACTTCAAGGTATGCTCACCTCTCAGGCCAGCGCCGAAGTGGAAGTGGATGGGAAAGTAACCCGCCTGCCATCACCAGCGCTGATCAACTTACGCTCCCATCCAGATGGTGCAACACGTAAACGAGGGTACGAAGCTGAGGATCAAATGTGGACCAAGCTTAAATTACCTTTGGCTGCGGCTTTGAATGGCATCAAAGGCGAAGTGAACGTACTCAACCGCCGCCGCGGCCGTGAAGACGCAGTGCACAGCGCAATAGACGCAGCCCACATTGACCGCCAGTCGCTGGAAGCCATGCTCGGCGCAATGCACGATTCCTTCCCGATGTGGCGTCGTTACCTGAAGGTAAAAGCAAAGTATCTGGGTAAAGAAAAACTCCCCTGGTGGGATATTTTCGCACCGGTGGGTGAAACAAAATCTGACTACACCTTCGATGAAGCCAAACAGGTCATCCTTACCAATTTTGGAAGTTTTGCCCCAGAGCTCGAAGCCTTTGCAAGCAATGCATTTGCCAAAAATTGGATTGATGCGGAGCAGCGCGATGGCAAACGCGGCGGCGCGTTTTGCATGGATGTGCCGATGGTCGGCGAAAGCCGCATCCTTTCCAACTTCGATGGCTCCTTTGACCAGGTTTCAACTTTAGCCCACGAACTGGGTCACGGTTTTCACAACGACTGCGCCGTAAAAGCCGGCAAGACAGAAATTCAAAAGTTCACCCCGATGACGCTGGCCGAAACCGCTTCAATCATGTGCGAGACGATTGTCAGCTCAGCGTTAATGAAAGAAGTCACCAACCCGCAGCAGGAACTTGCCATCCTCGAGAGCCAGTTGAACGGCGAATCACAGGTCATAGTGGATATTTACTCCCGCTACCTGTTCGAGAAAGAAGTTTTCGAAAGAAGAGCGCAGACCGAACTCAACGCCGATGAAATCTGCGAGATTATGGAAAATGCGCAGAAGGCTACCTATGGCGATGGGCTCGATGAACGGTATCTTCAGAAATGGATGTGGACATGGAAACCGCATTATTATTCTGCCGGGCTGTCCTTCTATAACTTCCCCTACGCCTTCGGACTTCTGTTCGCCACTGGTCTGTACGCCATCTATCAGCAGCGCGGACCTTCCTTCGTGCCAGATTACATGCATATGCTGGCGAGCACAGGTGAAGCCCCAGCGGCTGACCTGGCTGCACGCTTTGGCATTGATATCCGCACACCAAAATTCTGGCAAGACAGCTTGAAAATAAGCGAAAAACGGGTGGATCGATTCTGTGAACTGGTAAAATAAACAAAAACCGGGAGGGCTTTCCCCTCCCGGAGGTCTTTACTTGTCGAATAAATCAGGTTGGTTTATAATGTCAACCTTGATGCGGGCATAGCATAGTGGTAGTGCGGTAGCCTTCCAAGCTACTTAGACGGGTTCGATTCCCGTTGCCCGCTCTTCAACGACCCATCCGGGTCGTTTTTGATTAATGCAGCTCAGGGTGAGCCGCCCACAAGCGCGCCAGCTTTTCCGCATCTGAAATTTCTACTGAGGTGTTGGGGGTGAGTTTTTTCACATACGCTGGGTCAAGGCTCACCCACTCTGAAAGTGTTTGGCTGATGCGCCCATAACCGTTCTTTTCTTCGTAAATGCTATACTCGCCGGGGAAGTTCGCCCGCCTGAGATGCTGATAATTCGTACCCGGTCCGTTACGAACCAAGAGGTTGTAAATGAGTATTTGTATTTTATAGAGCGCCACTTCTGCCTTCCTTCCAAATAATTGTTGATACTCTTCATAAGTTCCCAGCCAACCATTCAGGTCAAGAAACTTGTTCGTCATGCCCATACTCACCCCATCCGGCTTGCCATCGTCGTCGATGTCGCCGTCACTTGTATACTGCCAGATGAGGCATTTGCCCAGCCAGCCACGAGTGGCAGCCTGATTCTTTATCGATTCAATGGATTGGCTTTCGTTATACCAGGCTACCCAGAGAGGGCGTTTGCGGATGCTTTCGGTAAAAAACGAACACATGCTGATCGAGGTATAGATGCCATTGACCTTGCCTGATAATTTGTCATAATGATCAAAGAAGGATTGGGCGATGGTAAGCACCCGCGATTTTACACTGGTAAGTGATGGGCCGACAGCTGATTTTTCGATATCCAGAAAGACAATCCCTTCATTATCATTTTTCAGCAAATTCCAACAAGTTTCTGCCTGCACTTTGCCCCAATCTCTATCACTGATGCCATAGGCTGTGGATGATTTGTTGTGATGGCTGTAATAATCCATATACCAATATGCCAGGCGATCCACCTTACCTTTTGCCCCCGCCCAATTGGTAACAAAGCGCGCGTCGGTAACCCGTCCATACCCTACGCGGACTGCGGCGAAGTTCGCCTGCACTTTTGCCCAGTTAATGGCGCCATTAAACTCGCTGACATCGATTCCGCGAATTTTGAAGTCTTTATATTTCAATCCCATAATCTCTCCAACCAACCTTTGTATACGCGTAATGCGTATATTCTTGCAATAACCGATGCAAAATCAATGCCAGAACGAGAAAAAAGCCGGGCAGATCTCCAATGGGGTTCAAAATAAGTGATTAATCACAGCTTCAATTGTCGAAAGAAAGGAGATGGTTCATATATCCATCCACTTTTCATTGACGTGTGCTTGCCTTCTCTTTACAATAGTTAATAGTGTCAGGCGCATTGATGCCCACAACCATAGAATAGAAAAATTGGAGAATAACAAATGATCAAAGTCGGGGTTATCGGGTTGGGCACGGTCGCCCAGTTAATGCACCTGCCGATTCTGGGCAGTTTGTTTGATCTTTTTGAAATCAAAGCGGTTTATGATGCTTCTCCGTCTCTCTCGCAGTTCATCTCGCGGCGCTACAACGCCAGGCAAATCAAATCAGTTGATGACCTCGTCAACGACGCGGAAATTGACGCCGTTTTCGTTCTTTCTCCAGACCAATACCACGCAGAACACGCCAAGGCTGCCCTGCTGGCCGGTAAACACGTCTTCATAGAAAAGCCGGTGACGCTCTCTCCTCAAGACCTGCAGGAGCTGATCAACCTGGAAAAGCAACATCCATCTCAAACATGCATGGTTGGGTACATGCGTCGGTTTTCGCGGGGTTTTTACAAATGTGCTGAGCAACTCACAAAAGAACCTCGAGAAATTGAGTATATGCGCCTGCGGGATATAATCCTTGAAGGCGACTTTTATATCGCTCAGACGAAACAACCGTTTATCCCCGCCGACATCAGCGAGGAAATGAAGCTCGCAAGCGCCCGCCTCCGCCGCGCACAAATTGAACAAGCGCTCGGTGCAGGCTGCAGTGAGCAGCAACGCATCTCATATCAGGTGCTCACCGGGCTGGGTTGTCACACCCTCTCAGCGGCGCGCGAGCTGGTTGGACTGCCCGTTGAAGTTAAATCAGTTGCAGTAGATGGCGAACACCTTGTCATCGTTTTTCAATACCCTGGTTTTCTGGCGACCTATGAGGTTGTCAATGACCAGAAGATCGTACAATTCGATGCCGCGATTGAAATCTATCAAAAGGAGCGCTATCTATACCTCAAATACGAAACCCCGTATCTGCGGTATCAGCCGCATACTTTTACGGTTGTAGAATCTGATGATAATGAAACCAATACCAGCCTCTATGGTCCGGATTATCATGATGCCTTTGAAGATGAGTTGAAATACTTTTATGATTGTGTTGTAAATAATAAAAAACCGAAGACTTCATTGGAAGATTCAATGCATGATTTGCTCTTGTTCAAACAAATTTGCAACAAAATTGAATTAGGCTATCCCTGCTAAAAAATCGATCCAATTGTTTCTAAGAAAGGTTCAGCCAGCCAGGGATCGGGCGTTCACCCAAGTGAGAAAAGTGGTACTCAAAAACGCGCATCATATACTCTGCGCCGGCTGTGGGGGTAATCTTTCCGTCCAATTCTTTGCAGGCCTTGGTGATTCTCACCAACTCAAAACTGTCTTTAGCCAGTTTTTCTAATACCTTTACCAAGTCATCAACCATCTCACTCTTGAAGATCATTCCTGCCCCAGAACTTTCTATCAGGCAGCCTGCCCCCACCCGGTCGCTTGCCACCACTGGCACACCCTGCATCAGCGCTTCGTTAACCACCAACCCCCAACCTTCATGGCGGCTGGGAACCAATAACAACTGGTAGCCGCTGAGCACCTGCTGCGCTTCAAATTGTGGGTAAATGCCGCAATAACGTGCCCCCGCTGTTCGCTCAATCGCCTGCTGATCAACAACTCCCGCCCCGTAGACATCCAACCGAATGGTTAGCTTGGCTCTGTTTGCCTGCCTGACAGCGGCAAGCGCAACATCCAACCCCTTACGTTTGATGAGCGAACCGCTGAAAACGACTTGCAAGGCGCCTTCTTCAGTGTTTTTCGAATTGGCGTCAACCACCTTCTTTTCAACAAAATAGGCATATGGGTAAATAACCTGTTTAGGAAACCCCACACGGCGCAGTTGGTCTTCTGCCAATGGAGATACCGCCAACACACAGAGCAATTCGCCGCGCGCCGCTATTTGCAGCAGTGGCCACAGTGCCCGGTAAGCCACCTTCCGCGCCAGCACTTTAAGTGCAGAGCGCAGCCAGCCTTCGTCTTTCCAGTAGCCTACCGGAATTTCAGTGTAAGGTTCAAAGATCACAGCCACACGGCTCTTTTGCGCTAAAGCCCGCAACAGCACAGCGAAAAGGCGTTTATCACCCCAAAAGCTTAAAAAAAGGTGCAGCGCATCCCCGTTTTCTTCAAGGATGCGCTTCGCCTGCTGCTGAAAACCCCGTTTATCAAGGATTGTTTGCGAGCCTGCATGAGTGCCATGCTGAGCGCCTGTCTCCCCGCGGCGGGTGAACCTTTCTTCAACCAGCACGTAATGTATTGACCCCGCGGTCAGGGATTCAAAGCGTGCCAGTGTGTCAGTTAGATATGTATCCAGGTACTTGCCCCAAAAGATGAGCTTCACCTCAGCCTGCTCCCATTAAACCTGTAAACCTCATAGGTTCTATCATTTTCGTATATTTCTACAAATCATCTTTTTCTGTTGCCTGCCCTCGATTTGTTAGTTTAGCCCAAACAAGCTTCACACTTTGGATGAAGTCAGGATCTTTAAATAAGAGGCTTATTGTGAGAATCAATAACAATATGCTGTACAGCAGCTTGTAATGCCATGAAAAACCCAATCCAAAGAAAATCAGCGCCAAAACCAGCGGTAATATTCCCAGCGCCAGATCTGTTAAAAAGCGTTGCCACACACGGCGGCGGTTAAACCACCGGTAGAGGTAGAAATTCATCCCCAATAAAGCTGCCATTGCCAGGTTGGCAATGCCTGCTCCGGGCAGCCCCAAGCGGAGCGACAAGCCATAGACTGCAGCCAACATAACAACGGAAGCTGTAAGGTAGGTTAAAGCAGTTCGTTTGACCTTGCCCATTCCAACAAGTGTCTGGTGAGCAGGGCGGCTGAGACTTAAAATGCTGTATGCAAGGATGATGACGCAGAAGAGTCCGCTGTTGGCGGCCGCGTACTCTGGAGAGATCCATAACGACAACAGTTCTTTCATCCAGATTATCAGCAATCCGCCCACCAGCGCCACAATCAGGCTGACGTAAAAAGACGCCTTGCCCACAATTCGCTCAAGCGCATCATTCTCATCTTGTGAGTGTTTGCGGCTGGCGTATGGCACTAACACCTCAGTGATGTTGCCAGCAATCATTGAGATGCGCGAGGCGGCGCCGGTTGCCACGCTGTACACCCCTGATGCTGCCGGACCCAACGTGAACGCCACCAATAAGCGGTCAAATTGTTGAAAGAGAATCACCGCAGCCGATTCGATGAACATAAAGACAGAAAAGTTCAACATGCGTTTTATCATCGCGCGTGTGGGCATCCAATGCAGCACGATGATCTGCCTAGTTTTAAATACATACAATGCCAATACCAATAAACCAACCAGCAGATTCCAGAGTGCCAATATTATCAGGTTTTTATAGAGCAGCGCCAGCAGCACGCCGCCAAGCAGCGGTAGCAGCGAGTTCAGCAAATCCATCGTGCGCGCGAAGCGATTCATGATTTGTGAAAGGAAGAAACCCTGAAAAACACGGATCAAGAACTGAGGGATGATCATGAGCGCATAAACAGCCAGTGCGATTTTAAACTGAGAGAAGTATATTGGTGATGGGTTAATATTCTCTGCCAGAAAGCTGCGCAGAAAGAATAAAATAACCGCCGCCGCCAACGCCATGCACAAGACAATAACAATCGCAGACGAGAGTATGGCAGATTGGGTATCTTGTGTTTCATTTTCTTCTGATGCAAACTTATTAACGATGGAAGAAATACCAAACGTTCCGATGACCGAAAGCTGCCCAACCGCAAACAAGATCATCCAAAGCCCGTAAAACTCGCCGCCCATTACCCGGATTGCAAGCGGCGTCAGCACCAAAAAAGCCAGTGAACTGATCAGGAAATACGCGAAGTTGTAATAAACTGCCTTAATGTACTTGTTGGTCGCCATGGAGTATCATCGTGGGCAATTGTATGAAATCAGCCCCGCCCAAGGGTAAAGATATTATACCAACTGGCGCCAAGAGGGTTGCAGAAAGTGTAACCTCGGAAAATCGTGTGTTGATATACGCCTGGCGCTGTAATCCAACTGATTTGTTCGCTGCGTTGTGTAGACATGCACTTCAAAGCGATAGATGAACACCTGGGATTTTCAAAATTTGTATTCAAACGGCCAACAGGAAATTTTCATTTACAATAGGAACGTGCGTGATGGCGATGTCAATTATTGGTAAAGGAGAACCCCATCATGAAGCCAAACCGTGGATTAATCTTACTGCTGCTCGCAAGTTTGCTTCTTTCTGCTTGCTCGCCAACGATAGATGATTTTGCTTCCTCCCTCACATCAATAGAAATGGAGCGTGTGAATATGACAAACCCTAACAACCCAACAGACCGCGTGCGCGAAGGCGCGGCGGTGATTTACCTAGCCGGCGGATGCTTCTGGGGGCTTGAGAAGTTAATGGAGTCTATGCCCGGCGTGCTTGATGCAGTCAGTGGATATGCAAATGGTAACGCTGAGGTGATTCCTAATTATCAATCCGTGAGCAGCGGAAAAACAGGCTACCGCGAAACAGTGCGCGTGGAGTACGACCCTGCCCAGATCAGCCTGGATGCGTTGCTCTTCGCGTTCTTCGAGGTGATTGACCCTACAATCAAGAATGCGCAGGGTCACGACATCGGTACACAGTATCAGAGCGGCATCTATTACCCTGATGAGGCCTCAGGCGAAATCGTTAATCGGATCGCTGAAATTTACCGCAACCGTTTCACC
>WPCI01350348.1_pt1 | contig 28060 bp, 40 predicted proteins | sample 5399871 | NCBI WGS metagenome assembly WPCI01 (sample SAMN12869469, study PRJNA574797) | sludge metagenome | isolation source: wastewater treatment of pH7 | place: China:Beijing | collected 2019-05-20 | reverse complement strand
TTGTGGTGGAAGTTTAGGAATAATGAATGCAGATTTAGATTTTCCGTTTACTTTGCAAGATTTCAAAAGCCGGATAACGTACATTAATTTTAGTACTGGAAAATTTGGATTAAAGTGCAAAAGAAGCTCATGCCGGGCGTTATTATTTACAGACCTGACAAAGATAGTTTTCACTACTTTTGAGAACTTCAAAGCAAGCCAGATTGCAGCAATGAAAGAAGTGAAGATCGAACCTGAAAAACCAAAGGAAAGTATAATCAGGAAACTAAATTGGAAATAATGCAAATAGTAACTTCGGATAAAATTGTTAGTGGGCATGAAGTGTTTAAATTGGTGGATACGCACGGGTTGCCATTGGATATAATTGTACTGGAATTAAGAGATCGAGGATTAGGGTTTAATGTTCATGAATTTATTGACTCTGCATTATTAGCAAAATGGACACCTAAACGAATAAAATGGACATTAAAAGTTAACTGCGAAAATAATGGTGTTGTTAACCTTGTCAATAAATACGTAGATCAAAAAACAAAAGCAACATGACCGACTTAGAAAGATTCATTGAGTTATACAAAAGCTTTGGAATAGTTCTTGAACCTGTTTTTTTAGAACATGTTCAATTGTGGGAGATTACAATGAAGCACGGGCAACATGAAAAGATAGATGGATTATACGCGTTTGGAACGAATGTTACATTTAACGCAGAAGGGAAATTTATTAATCAGGAATTTGTTGATTTATCGTAAAGATATAATTCATAGTTTTTTAAAAGGTTTCAACATGGGGATGGCAAAAGTGCTATCCCTTTTTATTTCCTAAATAATAGGTATATTTGTATTTTAGCTATAAAATTAAAACTGATTGGCACTTTCGGTAGTAACTCCAAGTCCAAGCTTAAATACAAATCTTTCCATAGGCTCGCCTTATGACACTATCGCTATTTTTAGCAGCGATAAAATGACATTGGTAGGTGAGACTATTCAGTTAAGGTTAGCTTTATTTGCCAATCCCGCTGATCCAGACCCGACAGAGGAAGAGCAGACTATTTGTTATAATGCAACTTATCCGGCCACGTTTGGACAAGTCAATATGCTTCCAACGTCTTTAGTCCACGCCACGCGGCGCAATGTTCATTCCGTTGTCCTATCATATGTCACCGATAATACCTTCAGCATTCGGATACGTTTTTTGATGCTGATGGATGACAAAGATTTTAACGATGGACTAGCAACGGATAACGTTTTCAGGTTTGAAAAGAACGCTATTGATAATCCTTTGTCCGATGACAACACGGTAGCCAGCGTTTACAATGAAATGAGGCAGTTGAAAATGGAGGTTACGAATTGGGACGGGTCAACGGCAGAGAGCGCAATTTATGAAGAAGATATTAACGCCCGTTTTTGGTGCGGAGGTAATGAATGTTGTCCTTCATTTTACGAATGTATTGTCGATCCTGTTTCCGATTGGGCTTATCAGCTATACCGCGATGCAAGTATAGTGACCGGGTTTTCAGCTTATGAAAATACTAACATAAAATTTCAGGCTAGTTTCAACGCTGGCAATCTTCCATCAAGATATTATGTAGGAATTTACAGAAAAGACAACTACACAAATAATAGTCAATATTGGACTGATGTTTCATTCAGTTACGCTGTTTTTAACCCTACAATGGCAGGATTAAGCCCTAGCCCGTTTAGTACGGCTGCTTTTGCGGCTGGTGGTGCTGCGATGACTAATTTAATTGATGATGTTTGGGAAGCGGACGTAGAATTTGATTATACCTACTTTACAGCAAATGCAACTTATCGCGTTTTCTTTGTCGTATTGGATGACACCGGAAATTATTATAGCTGCAATACTTTGGATATTACGGCTAACGGTTGCCCACCCGCAAATTTAGCGGACATAGAATCCCAAACATGGCAATACGATTCAGGTTCAGTTACATATACCGCCGATTCACTTATTAACGTGGCAACGCGAGGCAGGATAAGAATAGACATGCGATTCGATGTTGACTCTTATGATGACAATATAATATCAAACGGGTTAACGGGAAGTTATGCAGCAAATTTAAAGACATTCGGAACAAGGGTAAGTGAGTTTTTTCCATCGGCTCCAAAGATTTTAACGGTATCAAATGAGATTCCGGTAACTGTTATAAGTGAATCAGCAACTATTGATATTTATAGGGTTGAATTTCAAGTGCCAGAAGATTGGTCAGGTGAAGTAAAATATATAGTTTTCATTTGGAACTTTGATATTGTTTTGGGTTCAAATACCTGTCAGCAACAACTAAGAAAAGTGGTTAAACTTCAAATGCGTACCAACGATGAGGATTTAACCAACTACTTTACGCCGGTTTTAACCGATCAAAACGACGATCCTATAAGCGTTGATGAAATATGTGCTGACACGGTAGAAACTATTCAAATCTGTTTTGAGGAAGCTTTAGAAGATGACTACGATTTCATACAAGTTACCAGGTTAGGTTCATCAGGGATTTACACGGAAAACGATGAATACAGTAATACGCCAATGTCACCTGTAATAAACCCGTTGATTGAAAGCGCAGAGGCTGACACTGACGACGGAGACGGGTGTATGATTATTAACTTGGATAACTTCACATTAAATAATGAGGTTCATTTAGGAGGTGTATTTATAGCCAAAACGCCGGTCGTTGTTGACCCGTGTGATGATATAGACTACGACGCAACAACTACATTTGTATCTCAAAACGAATTTGAAACGGTTCTTACTTATGAATTTGATTTAACGCCGCTAGTGGATGCCGATGTTTTGCAGGTTGAGGTAAATTACAATCCCAATGGCGAAGGCTGGCAAACGGCAATCTACAATAATACAGCAACATCAGACCCTATACTTTACATAGAAATGGAAGGCGGATTGCCGCTTGCGATTATCGAGTACATTGTAAACATTACCTTAGTAAACGGATGTACATACCAGGCAACGCATATAGATATAATCCACTTGATAACGCCGGGAACAGAAAATAACACCGTTTTAGTTTTAAGTCAAACATCATGAGCGTACATACATTTCCATTGAGCGGTGAAATAGAAAACATGAATGCTTATTCGCATGTCATAACTATTAACCCTATTGATTGCACTCCGACTTGTACGCTCACAACTTTGGCGGGGTGCAGCGATTTGCACAACTGTCAGGAACAATCCACGGCGAACAACTATTTTAACCCACTTATTGAGGGGGATACTTTCATGTTTCAACTCAGGTTTTTAGACCGGCACAATACCGATCCTGAAAACCCGGATGATGGATGGGGTATTTTCGTAGTTGCAGAATTATTAGATAATAACGGTGATTTAATTAGCGACGATCATACCGAATTTGCCAGCCGTTATTTAGTTGGCTGGGATGGCTCAAGCTCTTACCAGTTAATTGAAATAGATTTTGACTTACTAAGAACGAATTACCCTAACCTAGTCTGTTTTTCTTTTAAGTTTGTAGCCTACCGATATGTTGAAGATTTAGCGATTGAGGTTGACCACATTTGTAGCCAGCATTTTCAAGACGCTATACCGTGTCAAGAAACCGTACTTATTCACTCTATAATGACAACAGATTGCTGCGATAATTATTACGGTTCTCCGGTTGCTTTTGTTGGTAATGCTAATTTCAAGTATTCAAATAAGTGGAGGTATTACGCAGGGGTTCGCAGAACAAACACGGAATTTGAAAAGCAGGTTTTTGGGGTAAAACGAACTAAGGTTGAAATAGATCGAATCTTCCTTTTGCAATTAAAAAGGAAAATACCGCCGTATTTGTTTATATTGTTAACTGAAATACATTTAGCCGGTGAGCGTTTTTTCGTTGATGACATTGAATATTTTATAGATTCATTTTCTTTTACCAATGAATCAGAAAGAAAGATGTTTATAGGTAGGATTGAGTTATTTCAGGAATGCAATAAAGATTATCAGTGCAATTAAAAAGCTAAAGTTATGAACGTAATAATAAAAAACAAAAGCACCGGACACCAGCAGACGATAACTAAAGATGCGTGGGAAAAGGGAGAAAAATATTTTGTAGGCTATCATTTAGTTGGTGACGAACCAGAGCTATTGACAGGGGAACCGGTAAAAAAGGACACTCAAAAACCTATAAATGAGCCGGTAAAATTCCACGCTCCAACACCAGAGGAATTAAAAACAGAAATGTCTCCGTGGTTAAAACAGCACGTAGAACAACAGGAACCAAAGCCAAAAAGGAAGCGCAAAAAGAAGCCTGAAAACAATCCAGAATAAGGATTTTATATACAAATTTGTTTTAGCATTAAAAAAATGCTAATTTTGAACTATAAAGCTTTAAAAACTAAAACTCTTTCAACATGACAAACGCTCTTTGTAGTACGTCTTGTGGTGAATTATCCACACTCCCTACCAATTACTTTAACTGCATAACCTACACGCGAAAATACGATTACAAGTATTTCGTATTAAAAAAGTGCGATTACCAATTTACGAATATTCTAAGCCCGGCAGAATGGACGGCAGCCGAAGCATCGGGCGATATTATCACTTCGCCTCCTGGAGTGTTGACATTACCAACACCAGAGCAAACTGTAATTGATATTGATGGTGATACAAAGGTCGTTGCGGATATTACTTACACAATTAATTTTATCACTTACCAGGTTTCACAGGGAGACAATGCCGATTGTATGTTTTTTAAAGCCCTTTATGAGAATGCGAGTTCTTATGTTTTGATGTGGTATGACAACATATCAGGCGATGAAAGGTGGTACATTCAAGACGATTGGATTGATGAAATTGCTTTGGGAGGTACGGCATCAGTTACAGGAACATCGCCGGGGTTCAAATTTTCAGTTACTCAAATTCCACATTGGCAGGCTGGGGAAGCAAACAAAGGCCAATGGGCTACGCAGTTCCAAATCGAGGCAGATGGAATGCTTTGTTATACACATATTCCGGGCGCTGCTGCCGCTATTGAGGCCGCTTCATTGGCTAGTTAATAAAAATATAGTTCATGTCCGCAATAGGATTTATTAAAGAAAATCCATACTTTTTTAATCAGGATTTACCTTTGAAAAGCGATTGGTTGCGGGTGAAAGAACAGGCTATTGAGCATACCAGGTACACCGAAAACAGCCGGTTGTCAGATATGAACAGGCCACGTGAGGGAAAAGATATAAAAGACTACCGTAAGAACAACAAGCGAAGGATTACAAAAGCGGCTACCGAAAAATTCAAAACAAAAACCGCTAGAATAATCAGAAGCTCAGGGCTAAAAGTAAATTCAGATAGTCTATCAAGTTCTTTGAAATTGTATTTAGCGTCAAAGCCGTACACGTATATAAATCAGCCGTGCGATTTGATGACTTACTTTTTAGAGTACATTTATAGTTTGTCTATTGATGACCCTAACGCGGTAGAAATACTTTTGCCGATAAATCCAGACAATCCGGGTGTACCCCCAATACTGCCAGCTAATGAAGGCGGTATAGAAAAAAACAAATCAGTAAGCATCAAAAAGATTATCGTTTCGTGTGAGGAAATAGTAGCGTTTAACGAAAATGTTTTTTCGTGGCAGGGCGGGTATATGAAAGTTCCCGGCGAAGCGGAAACAAGACAACCGGAAGCGTGGTATTGGGTTTTGGATAACGAGTGGTTTTACAGATATGTTCCGGTAAGGGTTGACAGCCAGAAAGTGGTTTACGAGTTGCAACAATGGTATTTCCACGACACCGGAATAGGCAACCAAAAAATAATGCCTGTTAATATTCTTATGGGTGATGTTGTATTCGATGAAACAAATAACTTCGCTTATCAGATTTCATTGATTTCTGGATTCTTTGAATACGGCGATGAATTTGTAACTCGGTTTGACGATGGAAGGGCGGTTTGGGTAACTACGGCATTTCCTATTCACGTAATGCAGGAAATGGCATGTACGGCAGAAGGTTGTCACAACGGATGGGTAAAAAAAGAAAGTGGAAAGCCGGTACATTGCGAAGTGTGTCACGGAACCGGGAAAATGGATCGTCCTAGTCCGTATGGGGTTATTGTAAGACCAAAAGACAATTCACTTGACGCGTCAAACTCTGGAAAACCTTATGAATTAATAAGCCCAGACGGTCAAATATTACAAATAACCTACGATATTCCGTTTGATCTTTTAAAGAAAGGCGAACGCCAAATAGGATTAGATGTTTTAGAAAACTCGGTAGAATCAGGGGTAAGCAGGGAAATGCGGTTTGAAGACGTTAAGGACAAATTAGCTAGCATATCTGATAAGATGGCTAGTTTTTTAGAGCTACATTTATTTTTTACTGAATGCCTTTTGAATGTTGACAAATCAACGCGACAAATACCAAGAGTAAATACTCCTATGGACTTTCAGTTAAAAACGGCATCTGATTTAAAGAAAGATGCTGAGGAAGCCATTGGAACGGATAAGCTTCAAAAAACACTAACTTATTACAGGAGTATTTATAAGGATAACGAACTGCTTCTAAAGGTTTATGAAACGGCTTATAAATATTCACCCCTGTTATTGGTTGATTGGCAGGAAGTAAAAGACCTTCACAACATGGGTATAGTTGAAGACAATGACATCGTAAGGCGTGAAAATGCAATCCAGGTTTTCAATGAGATTTCAAAACAAGCCACGTGGTTAAAAATGAGTGATGAAAAGGCTTTTGAAATGGCAGACGATTTGATTGAAAAAAGAGGATTGTTTAAAGAATCAGCTCTTGTTTTAACTAACGAAAATGGCGAAGAAGAAAACGGTTAGCGAGCTGATAACAGAAAAGTTAGGCTATATAAAAAAAAGCGAGCTTGACTTTTTGGAAGGCATAGAATCTTTGGAAGTTGCGATATATTCAGAAATTCTGGACATTTTAAGGAATTTCGCACAAGAGGAGGGAAGGATAATAAAAAGCGGCAGCAATGCTTCATTGTTTGACAGGCTAAAAAAAGAAATATTAAAGATCATTCGTGAAAGCACGTTTGTTCCACGGGTAAATAAGTTTTTAACTAATTTCGACAAGGTAGAAAAAATGAATCGCAGTATTTATGAAAACATACTAGGTTCAAAGGTTAAAACGGATTTATCACTTGAAAAAAAGATAATCATTGAGCAGGTTACAGATGCGCTCGCTAACCAGTCAAGCCTAAACACTAACTTTATAAACCCAATCAGAAAAGTTTTAACAGATAGTGTAAGATTTAACCAAACGTTTCAGGAAGCTGAAGCAAACCTTAAATCTTTGGTCAAAGGAACTGGCAAAGGTGGGTTATTCAGGCGTTACGCTGGTCAGGTAGCAACGGATTCTTTGAACGGTTATGACGGTGCGGTAAATGATGTAATCCGGGATTCTTTTCAGTTGGATGGATTTCGATATGTTGGAAGCCTTATTGATGACAGCCGTCAAAACTGCATTGAGTTAGTTAACGGATCGGGGGAGTTTGAAAAGTTTGCAATAAGACCAGGAACTTATAGAACGGAAGACTTGCAAGCGATCATTGACATAGCAAAATATCGACCGGGATGGAACCCGGCAACAACTACTCAAACTTTCGCACAATATAGGGGAGGTTATCGTTGTAGGCATCAAGTAATATATTTTAGATTAAAACCAGAGGAAAACGAAAAGGTAAAAAAACAATTAGCGCAATAAATTTATAATAATGAGAAATTTCAATGCAAAGACTGTCAAAATAGTTGACTTAAAAAGCGGAAATATTGTCGAGGTAGGCGAATTAGCAGCAGAGGTAAAATGTAAAACACCGCGTTTTGAATATCCTGATAAGATAACGCTCACTTTCGACGCAACGGAAAAGCAAAGACGGGATTTGAAAAATGCTATTGATTTCAACAACGGGGTTGTTTCTACTGAAATGGAAAAAGTTTCTGGGTTGGAATTTGTTGATGAACCAAAAGCGGAAACGAAACCAGAAAAGGTGAAACCTGTTGAAAAGGCTATTGAAAAAGAGCTTGAATTGCAAACTGATTTGAGTTCATTTACATTAAAAGAACTAAAACAATACGCACAATATAACGGTATTGACATAACCGGGCTAACAACAAAAAAAGCTATTTTAAAAGAATTAGAACAAAAATAATTTATTAACCAGCTTAACGGTTTGGGCTACCAGTTAAAAAGCCCGTAAAAAATTTAAGCTATGCAAAAGGAATTAATTGAATTTTTAAAAGGAATCGGTGTGCAGCAAAGCACAATCGACGCCTTAAACAAAGAAGAAAAGGAAAGCGGATTTGATGTAAAAACCTACATTGAATCGCATCAGAGTACGCAGGAAAAACTATTCGAGAACAAACACAAAGACCGGATAGTAGATAAAACAGAGTTAGATAAAAAATTCCAAATTCAGCGCGGCACATTAGCTCAAAAACTAAACAAGCGTTTCAATTTGGGTTTCACCCGTCAGGAACTTGAATCAATGGACTACGAAGACGTATTGGAAAAAGCAGCCGAAAACATGGACAAAGCTATTGAAGAGTCAAGAACGAACAGCGATCAGGAACTTATCAAGAAAAACAAATTATTGCAAGAAAGCAACGCTGCAATAAAAGATGAATTGGACGAATTTAAACAAAAGTCAATTCAGGAAATTGAAGCGGCCAGATTAGACTTTGAAAGGAAATTGACGGCCATAGAAGTTGAAAAGGTTTTCGAGGATGAGTATTCACGGTACAAAATAGGAATTGATGAACCTCTTATCCCTATCATTAAAAAACAGGTCAAAGAAGAAATACTTGCTGCTTATGAAGTTAAACGGGATGGAACGCTTTCAGGAAAAGACGGCACACACGCTCAAGACTTTGAAGGCAAAGGAATTTACGCACATGTAAGCGAACCGATTAAATACCTTTTCAACAAATACAACGTGCCTCAAAAGTCGCAGGTTGTTGAAGACATTAAAGGAATAAAAACGCCGATTACCGCTAATCCTGACAAGCTTTCGCCGGCTGCGGCTGGTTTACTTAGCAGGATAAAGAAGCAAACGGTTTAAATTGAAATAACAATAGAGCAATAAAGGTCAAGCAAAGACCAGCCAAAAAATGCAGTAGCTCATATTTTTTTGGGTGTTTAAGTGCTACCCGTCAAAAGCGCGAAGTAGTATTTATTTAATAACTCAAAAAATATAATAGCTATGGCAGCTAATGTTTTAGAAGCATCCGCGCTCTGTTGTTTACATACGCAGGTCGCACTCGATAACCTTGCCGCAACTCCAGCGGGAAGGGTCGAAGATAAAGGGTTCATGGCAGCCCTTATGTCCGCAGAAAATAAACGTGGATTTGAACAAATTACAAATTCCGTTACCGATTCACGTCGAAGACCGGCAGCAGGTCAAACACCAACAACCGTAGAAGTCAAAATCCGAAAACCTTCATGTGCAACGGTTTCGACTTCCGCAGCTGATCTTTGTACCGAAGGAACTGCAACCGCAGACCCTTACGATTACATTGATGCAGCGGTAACGCATGTTGTAAGTCTTTCCGGGTCAATGTCAAAAGCAGAATTTGACAACCTTTGCGATGGGCCGGATCAACGCCGTGTGATGATTTTACAGGACTTTGCCGACGATTTAATGAAGGCAATGAACATCACAATGCAAACCGACGCATACGGCCAACTTGGAGACTACTATGATTCAGTTGCATCTACTGGAGCAACAACTTTAGACATTCCGATCATTGGAACATCCGGTATTCTCAATACGGCTGCCTTTGCCCGTATTTCAAGCGAGTTCCGTCAACAAGGTTTCAGAGGCCGTCCGATTATGGTAGGTGGCGAAAAATTGGCAGTTGCTCAAGATGTACGCCGTATGGCAGGAACGGGAACATCTTTGAATCTTGACCCTAACGCGGCTTTCAATTCCGTTCAGGCTTTCTACGATTACGACATAGATGCCACAGTGAACGGCTTGCAAACTACAACCGGAGAAAGCTATGCAATTACATGGATTCCGGGTTCTATTCAAATGTTGGAATGGTATAGAAACGCGCCAGGTAGCATCTTTGAGGAGTTCGCACAACACCGCGCCGAAACCACTTTGACTATCAACGGGGTAACGTTTGATTACTTTTTGAGGTATCGTGAGTGTGACCATGAATGGGATTTTACCTTACAAAAATGGTTTGACATTTGGGCTATCCCTGATGAACTTTATACCTGTAACTACGGCAATGGCCGGGTATTGTGGGGGCTTACTTGTGGTGAGATGGATTGCGACATTTTCGGAGCAAGCTCATAATTGGATTCATTATTTTTGTTTTGATTTAATTGCAACTCTGGCCTTTATCGGCTGGGGTTGCATTACAATAAACGAATGAAAAAGGCAATCTATACGGTAATAACGGGTGAGTACGACGATTTGGAAACCGCTCCAAAGTTTGCCGGATGGGATTGCTTTTTATTTACAGATCAAAAGATTGAAGATTCAAAAGGGTGGAACGTAATCGAAATAACCGAAACAGGCGACAATAAAAAGATAAGCCGTAAGTATAAAATACTAGCTCATCAATATTTGCCTGATTATGATCTTTACTGCTACATTGATGGAAGCGGGCGTATATTTAGAGAGCCTCCAAAACAGGCGATACATATTTCGCACCCGCGAAGGAAAAAAGTAAAAGATGAATGCAGCCAGATCATTGCTTTGGGAAAAGAAGACAGCGACACAGTACGCAATCAGTTAGAGAGTTACCAAAAAGAAGGATTCCGGGATGATGTTGGGCTTTATGCTAATGGTTTTTTTGTACGGCCAAACGAACCGCGATATAACAAGATTTATGAAGATTGGTATAGTGAAGTTGAAAAACATTCATACCGCGACCAAATCTCATTCCCTTATGTGCTTTGGAAACACGGCGTAAGAGTTCGCACAATGAAACACGGGTTTTTATCAAAGCTGGTAAAATACAAAGCCCACAAAAGACGGGCAAACGATGTGAGTTCATTTTCAATACATCACATCACACCGGGAAGACCGGATAAGAATTTTGGCAAAGCTATAAACGATATAGTAAAAGGGCTACCGGAAAACGATTGGATATGTTTAAGGGATATTGATACCCTAGTTTTAGACCATGCCACTTTATTTAAGCAGTTGGATGACATAGTTAAATTGCACGGCAAAGAATATGACATGTTCGGGGCTATGACTAATGATTTAGGGTTGAAATGGCAACTATACGAAGGAAAACTAAGCAGGACTTATAACTTAGAAGATCACCACAAGATTGCAAAGAAACTTTCAAGGGAAAAATACAGCGAAGTTACGCACGATAAAGGAAACCACATCGGAGGTTTTTTTATGCTGTTCTCTAAGGCGATATGGCAAAAGATCGGAGGACTCCCTGAGGGATTAGTTATAAAAGGAAAGTTTATTGATTACATTTTCTCTAAAATGGTAGAAAAGGCTGGAGGTAAGATTGGAATTTGCCAGGGTGTATATATTTATCACTTTTGCAGGTACGGAAAACCAAGAAAAGATACAACGCATTTATATAACTCAAAAAAATAATGATATGGCATGCGGTAAATGTGCAGCAAAAAAAGCAGCGGCAAAAAAAGCAGCAACCTCAAAAACAACATCAACAGCAAAGACCGGATACATTAAAGGCAACAAAACCGGATATACTAAAATGTCAAAAAAAGCATCGTAAATGACTTTCAAGTGCTATCCTGATAATTTTATTCCTTTGCGTGGCGATTGTGCAACCTATACCGAGCAGGGAAGCGATTATTATATCAACGACCTGCCGGGATTGTCATTTCATTTACTGGCCAATCTTTCAAATGAGGAACAGGTAACGGCATCAGAATTTTACAGGGTTTCACATAATGAAGGGATACGGCGCTTTGTAAGGGATTTTAAAGCCGCGATGAAAGACAAGTACAATTATAAAAACGTACTTGATTCTGACCGGCACGGGCGGTTAACATCGACGTTTTCGGAAACGGTAGGCACTAAAAAGATCGGCAAAAAGATCACAAAGTTAAATTGTTGGGATCGCTTTCAGACTATTTATATTGAGTATTTGGAGTTCAATTCGCCTGAAACAGAAGACACCGAATACACTTTTGAAATTATCGACGGTTGCGAAACAACAGAAAAAACTGTCACTTTAAGTTGTGGTGTGAACCGGGTTAATCTAAACTATGAAGCCGTTTCGGAGGAAGTTGTAATATCTTATGACAGTACGGATATTCTTTTACCAGACACATTACAATGCAGGGATACCGGGTTTTCATGCCTTTGCAACGGTGTTTGCTCATCGTCAGGTGGATATAGGGGTTATACGGTGCGTGATGTTGAATACACTGATGGAGCGTATGTTAATAGCACCCAACAAAACGGGCTTATCATTGCAGCATCGACTCGCTGCTCAAACTACGAGTTAGGGTGTATTTTTAAAGACGAATCAGCCGCCGCAATACGGTACGCAATCGGAATTGATATTCTAAGGCGGGCGCAATTTTCAGATCGGATAAATCCTCTTGTAAGGAACAAAAAAGAAACCATAGGAGAACAGGTAGTTTTGTGGGATGGGGGCACAAGTGACGTGACCGGGTTCACTTATAAAGGAGAATACCACAAAGAGTTAGAATCTATTGTAACTCAGGCTAAATCTTTCCTACAAGGATTGACAGGCCAAACAAGGTGTATAGATTGCACCGGGTTAAGGATAGTACAAATGACTCCATAATGGCGGAACTCGACAAAATAATAGCTGACATAACCACAACCATTTTAGACGGTGTGAGCGACTATGAAATAGCTGCTCTAAGCTCTTTACAAGGGTTGTTTTTACAAAGAATCCACAATGACCGGAAAACGACAAGTGGAATGAGTTTAGGACAATATCGGTCAATTCAGTATAAGAAAAAAAGGGTTGACGCAGGAAGACAGGTTGATGAAAAAGATTTGGAATTATACGGTAATTTAAGACGATCTGTAAAGATTGGAATGAGCGGAGGAAATAATGTAATGGGCTTTGACAATGACATGTCAAGGCTTATTGCAAGCGGTCAGGAAAACCAGATCAAAGAGGAAGTTTACACACCTTCAGATAGCGAATTACAAGAAATGAACGACGCATATTTCAGGGAATTGGATTTCAGGTTAAATAAATTCTGATGTTAGAATCAAAAATAAAACTTCTTATCACTCATATCAAGGACAAAATACCGGTCTTTGGTGATAACGGTTTTTATTGGGATAAACTGAAAGAACCAGCAAGCGGAATGACAGGGGTAACGGATACAAAGGATATTTATTTTGGCATTCAGTTAAAACCAAGATCAACGCCTGACGATTTTATTTTTGTGGATACTTCTGAAATTGACCACTACAAAGTTTTAGCGCAATATCAATTCGTTGCATCGGTAGGATGCGTGAATAAAATGCAAGCTATTCAAACATTTATAAACGCGCTTTCTTCTTATCCTGGATTGAATATAAAAATACTTTCAGCAAGTTTTAATAGTTCTTTGATTTATAGAACATTATACGGACAAGAATATAGCAATAATAAAGCAAATTTAGTGCTTATTGAGTTTTCGGTTTCTGATATGTTTATTGCTACAAACTGTTTTGATTTGGACTTTTGCGAGGATTGTTGCGCTAGAACTGAGGAAACGTGCTGGTGTGGTTGTTTCACAAATTAAATTAAACGAAATGACAAAAAGAGAAATAGTAGCTAATTTGATCTTAGAGGATTTAATAACAGACGATGAGGCAATCATTTTGCTTTCAAAACGATCTGAAAATTTTGAAAAAGAACTTTGTTTAGTTCAAATAGTTGCCGAACTTCTTTTTAACGAAGACATTGACGCTAATGAAGCAACCGCAATTTTAGGACACACTGACAATGAAGAAATGGAATTTTACAAATACAATATTGATATAACTGACGTACCTCAATTTTCAAGTAATTGATTATGAATGAATATTTGATTTTGTTTTTTATCGCACTTATTACAGGGTTTTCATCTTCTCAAATTGCAAGGGCTTTAGATTTTGCAATGGATTTTGGGCACTACCTGGATTGGTTGCGGCTTAGCATGGTAAAGAAAGCAGCAATTAAAACAGGGCGGTTAAAAGACTTTGAAAGCGACTTTGAAAAGAGGCTTAAAATTATAGACTTTGGAGAGAGGATTGACGCAATGGATCAGCTTTATTGGAATGTTGCTAATGCTTACAAGCCTTTGGTTTTATGGCTTTGTTTTGTTTGTATAAGTCACAGGATTAATTTTTTATTGAGTGCCGTTTTCATTGGGTGTTATTGGTTTTTGCTTGGGTTTAATCCGTTGTTGATTGGGTTTTATATTATATCATTTTCCATTAATCAATATTTCATAAAATGACAAGTTGCAATAGTTGTGAAACGCATTTTAACATTGGGTGCTTTGGGCATTGTGAAGTTATTGAAACCGGATTCACAGCAACGGAAGCGGGAGAACATGCGGTTATGCTTAACTTTTTGGGAGTCGTGAAAAATATTGTAATTGATCTTGAAATAGGAGACGATATAAATATTCCTGCTGGAAATTTCAATGAGTCAAGCGAACAGTTTTTTACAATACAAATGCCGTCGGGGGATGAGTTTACATACACGGCAGACGAAATAGAATACACCTGTTTTAAAGTGACTACAAAAATATCTTTTTAACTTAAATATAAAGCAATGCCAGAAACTACTACATGGGGCGATTTTTACGCACCGCAAACCGATACTCCAATAACATGCGGCAACTTAAACACAACGCTCGACTCATTGCAAACAATGGCATTAGCTATTGAAGGTAATTTAGGAGGTATTACAAGGGAGGTTTATGCAGAAACATCTGGGGTTAATTCAGACAACAAAACAAGGGTAGGATATGTGGAAATATCCGGCACTCCTACGGTTGATGTTGTTTGGGCCGGAGAGGGAAGTACCACGCCGTCGGTTACTATCTCTTATGCGGGTGGGATTATACGGGTTTTGGATTTGTTTACAACCTATGAAAACACAAACGCAGGGGCGGCTGCATTGGATATTATTGTCAACGGTGTTGGAGATGTTGAATTTGATGCTGTTCCTGTTATGAACAAAATTTACCACAATGCCGAATTTTCAGCCGTTTCCGCATCCGCTAACCTTTACATTGACAACGATAATACGCCGCAATTAAGACCTTATGGTTATTCAAGCCCCGGCGCTGGTGAAGGTGAAATAAGTATTCAAATTCCAAACATCCCTGCTGCTGAACGGTACGCACTTAGAGCAATTTGGCCGTTGAGTTAACGATTGCAATGAATAAATATAAAGCTAAAATGAAGAACATATTAACTTTTATTCTTTTACTGTTTTCCGGGTTTGTATTCTCTCAGTCACCTGGAACGCCTGACATTCAATTCCAATCAGCTTTCAGGATAACCAACGCAGTAAACGGAACATTGGACACCGTTGTAATAAGCGGTTACGTTGACGAGTGTGCGGGGCGGTTTACTAATTCTGATATTGCGATAGGTGATTCGATATACGTCTTAGAAGGCTCTGATCTTTTGGTTTTTGGAGTGGTCACAACGCGAACAATAAGTTTAGGAGTTGCCACTTTTAAGGCTATTGATTTTGGCGGGGCGGGCATACTTCCAAGTAACGGGCAGGCAGCGATTTTCAGACCAACGACCAATTACCAATTTCCGGGTGATATTTGTGGATTGAACCCGAATTTACAGCAATATATTACAGCGCGTTTTATGATGCGTTTGGATAGCTTTTTAGCCCTTAAAGTGGATTCGTTGACCCTTAATGACTCAATGCAGGTTATCCGGGATTCGTTAGCAGAATTACGAGCGGATATTGGAACGGGCGGCGGCGGTGTTGGCAAAGGTTACATTATTCAAGATAGCGCACCGTCGGACACTTTATACAAATGGGTGGATCGAACGACATGGGATTCAACTTCGGTTTTTCAGGTCAAAGAATATATTTTGGGAGAGGGATGGAAATCCGTTGGATGGCTCGATACAATTAATTATGTTTTTTCAAATCAGATACCTATTTACGTAGTTATTACCGGCCAAAGCAACGCCACTCCACGCGCCGGGATTCAGGGCGTTTCTGTTTCTGATACTATTGCCAGCCCCTATACAACAATTTGGCACGGCGAGGGCGAATATTGGTCGAATTTATATACTGACCAATCCTGGATGAACGGAGCGGATCATTCCGCTTGGTGGGGGCTTACGTTTGGAAAAACAGCAGCAGAGGAAGATAGGATCATAAAAATTGTCTATGCTGCAAGAGGCGGGTTGACAATATCAAACTGGATAAGCCCATCCGGTACGCAGTGGGATACACTTAGTCAGCGAATTGCTGATAGTAACATTCCGCGCATGGACGCAATAATGTGGTATCAAGGCGAAACGGACGGATGGACGGGGCGAAGGCCGGAACAGTATAGAGAAGATTGGTTCACGGTAATGGATCAGTTTCAAGCACTACCGCAATGGCACAAAAACACAAAAGTTATTGCGGTTCAAATTAACACCGGCGAGATCGGCAATGAATATGACAAACCCGGCTTCCCATCTGGAGAAATGGCGAACACCGTGTTCAATTACCTTGCAAACGATAATTATGAATGGACATATGTTGTAAAAAACAATGATGCGGTTGTCGTGTCGGATTCGTCGCACATTAATGCAGCAGCAAATGTAACGTTAGGAAAAAGGCTTTGGGGTGTATATACCGGGAAGATAAACTATAACCCTATACAAAGATTTGGTCGCTCACAACTGGCGACAGATTCAACGATAATCTGTTTTAACAATACGGTGGTAACATTGTCAACAGCCACCGGAGATAATACGATTATAAACGGGTATTGCAATTTTAACGACGGTTGGACGGGTGTTTTGAGGGTGATTAGCGATGGCGTTTCAATTATTCCGCCCGACGGACAGATGTTTTGCCAGACCGATAATGCGGAAATTATTGAAATCGACACAATTTTCGGGAAATATATTTCCCCCGGATATTTAAGAACTGACACATTAATTTTAAGCCAATGCCCGATTGGCGGTAATTTCGTTTCAACAGTTTCAGCGCCTTTAAAATTAGGTGTGTTTGCCTGGTATGACGCAGAGCAGGAAAATAATATTTATTATGGAAACGGACAGGAAGTAACCACACTGCATGATTTTTCGGGAAACGATATTGACCTGACGAATACCGGAACCCCGATTTTGAACGCGAACGCCGTAAACGGTAAGGCCACTGTTGTATTTAATAGCGGAAACACCGATTATTTTACGCTATCTGATACGGCGTTTTCTTTTCTGCATTATGACTCATCAACAGTAATCACAATATTTAAACCGGGAAACGATGTCGTCACAAACCCTGACAGCCTATACATAATCGTTTCATCCCAATCCGCGCCTGGTAGCTCGCAAAAGGGGTATTCTCTTTATTACGACGATAGGAGCGGTTTCGGGTTCAACGATAGGGCATTTACACTTGTATCAAGCGGGGTGGGTGCGGTAATAATCAACTCGGCCCTTCCGACAACTGCAAATCAGTTCAATTATTTGTTTGCTCAGTCCGACCCAGCAAACGGAACGGCGAATCTGCGATCAAAAATGGAGGCGAATAATGTCGGGTATTCATCAGGCAACGTACAGACCACTGCGCCGTCTGTTTCGACGCAGACTAATTTTGAAATTGGAAGGGTCACGGGCGCAACGCCTTTTTATTTTACCGGAGAAATTGCAGAGATTCTAATATGGAACAGGCATTTATCAACATCAGAGCTAACAGTTTTGCTTAATTATTTAAACCGCAAATATTCATTCAATCTTGAACCATGACAAGGATAATATATTTTATATCGTTATATCTTTTCCCTTTATTCGCATTTGGTCAGAGCGACAACCCATCGACACACCTGAACGAGACGCACATCCAGTTAATCCGGGATAATAAAAGATGGTTTTTGAGAACAGGCGAAGCGGGTCAGGTGGTTTACACGCCAGACGGTATCGAACTTGCCTTTACAGACCTGCCGGAAGGAACCGGAGGGGATTCTATTTCTGTTTTACAAGATTCGATCATTGTCCTTTACGCCGGGGGGATTGAAATTTCCCGCGATACGGTACATGGAACCGGAACGAGCGGAAGCCCTGGCGCTTCGACACTTGCCGACATTTCTGATAATTCGGATGATGGCACAAAGTCAACATATACAATGACATCAACCGTGCCGGTCGAGTTTGAAAGCTCGGATAATAATACAATTCTTTTGCTTGATGAAACAAACGAACGTGTCGATGCATCAAATATCAGGATTGCCGGACTTACTGCTTCGCAACTCATTGCAACCGACGCAGATAAAGATTTAGTTTCTTTGTCAACAGCGACCTACCCTTCGCTTACTGAATTATCCTACGTTAAAGGGGTAACGAGCGCTATTCAAACGCAAATTGATACAAAAGTTGATGGAACCGGATCATCAGGGTATTTGTCAAAATTTACCGATTCTAACACGCTTGGAAGTTCAACATTTCACGAAAATACAGCGGGCTTTGTGACAAATATAGACAGGGGCGTTTCCGTTGGTGACCTCGTTAGTTCAACAGCAGCAGGGAGCGGATTCAGGCTTCAAAGGGGGACGCTGACGGGTGGGTACTTTGCAACGTCGTCGGACATGTATTTTCAAACAACATCAAATCATAGTCTCCGCTTTAGGGTAAACGCTACTGAAACAATGATGCTTCACACCAGCAATCAAGCTGTTTCGATAGGCACTACCTCGATTCCTACGGCGCGGGTTTTAATACATGATGCGACACTTGCTGCATCTGGTTCTCTTAATGGTAATTTGTTAGATTTAACGCAAACATGGAATACAACCGGCGCTCCGACGGCTATTAAGCTGAACGTAACAAACACGGCTTCTGGTGCTGCCGCACGGCTATTGGATTTACAGATTGCATCAACTACAAATTTTCACATTAACAAATCCGGCGGGCTGTACGCTTTAGGCAGCGGAGGTTTCGGCATTGTAACGCCGATTTCAAAACTACACGTTTACCAGGACAATTCAAACACGGATTCAACGGTAGGTTTGACGATTGAACAGGACGGCACGGGGGATGCGTTGGAACACTTTCTATTAACCGGCGGGCGGCGTTGGACTGTGGGCATTGACAATAGCGATGCAGACAAATACAAGGTGATGACCGACAATGCGGACTATCTTGAAATTGACGATAACGCGCAAACGATGGCTTTGTCGATCAACGGCGCTGAAAAAATCAACATATCAAGGACAAAAACCAATGTCACCAATGCGATAAGGTATTCAGGGATTTTGGATGCTTCCGTGTGGGCCGCCCAGGTGGATGACTGGACACCTTCGGGCGGTGACTCATGTTCTATCTTTTTAATCGAAATGACAGGCGGTTCACAGACCATAACCGGGATGAACCTTACAAACGTTTCCGGCCTGACTGTTAAGCTGATAAATGAAGATGGCGCGGATTCTATTTATATCGCGCATGAAGATTTAAGCTCAACTTCATCATACCGCTTTGCACTTGAATCCGGCAATGATTTGATTATACCGCCATCCGGTTGCGCCGAATGTATTTACAGCCCAAACGTTTCGCGCTGGAGGTGTTGGAAGCTGTGGTTTTTCTTATTGCCGTTCAGGTTTAGAAAACGAAAAGCAGCATGAAATATATCCCGCTTTCCATATTACTATTCTTTAACCCCGGCATTGGTACTTACTTACCTGAAAACGGGTTTTTGAATATTGACAAAATGGAGAGGGGCGGGTTAAGCGATACTGATCTAATGCAAAAAGGGGTAAACGATTGCGCCTTAAATCCAAGATGCCATACCGTAATATGGGAAACCCCTAAAACGATAACAAATACTATTATTTTAAAGGGCAATGTAAGGATTCAAGGGTGTAAGTTTTCCGGTGTGTTGTGGGGAAATTACCACGCATCAAAAGGAATAATCTTTGCCGATTTGAACGACCCAAACAAAGACTTATTCGTATTTGATTACAATGGTATTCCGCAGGGTTCCGGTCAGGCAATCGAAGATGTTTTGATTGTCCCGAAAAGCGCCGGGCGGGTTGCAGTTAACATTGGTAACTCTTATAACGTAACGGTTAGAAACATTCATATCCAATCTTTTTACCCAAGCGAACAAAGACATTTTGAAACCGGCATCCGGGGGGACGGCTGCGTAAACCAAACGATTGAAAATATTGATATTGAACATGTGAAATCAGAGGGAATTTTAATGACAGCCGCAAACACTACCGAGTTAATTAATATTCGGGTTTTATACGCAAAGTACGGTATAAGAGTAACCAACGGATCAGTATTTATACACAAAGGTTTATTTGAAAGGTGCGATAGTTCCGGCGTTCAATTCTACGGCACTAACTGCCATTTAGACCATGTTTACACAGAAGCGATACCGGCAACGGCAAGCACCAAAACGAATGTTTTTGACATAAGAAAATCCGTTTTGGGATCCGCGCCTGAGTTGGTCGAACAAATACCGGGAGTTAGGCCACACCTGGATTGCCATTGATAACGGTGTAAACAATGTTGCAATCGGCGGGTTGGTAGCAGCAAAATTCACAAATGGAAGCAAAATAATAATCCAGAGGTTAGGGAGCGGCACGGTAACACTAGAACACGAGGAAGGAACCAGCACCGCCGCAAACCGCTTTGATTGTGCCGGTGATGCAGATATTGCTATTTCTCTTTGGTTAGAAATTATTTACGACGGCGATTTAGATCGCTGGCTGGTTAATAATTAACTATGATAGGAATTATAGGAATATTGGTTGTAACAATTGCCGCGTTCATCGACGGGGCTTTGGAGGGTTGGGGATTCGACGGGCGCATCTACTTTGAAAAAAGATTCGGAGCTAACCCGTCGGGTTTCTGGGGGTCGAAAAGCTGGGAAAGGAAATACACAAACCCGAATTTTTGGAACAAGCATTTCGGGGTGTTTGACTTTTACCACGTCGCGGATGACTTGAGAAAATACGGATACATAACGGGGGCTTTTTTGATAGGGTTTTATTCAGGGTTCGTTTATCTTATTATTGCTATCGTTTTAAGCGTAATATCGAAAAGAACCGGAATGAAAACAATAAGGATTAATAACTTAAAAAAATAAATAAATGGAAAATCAAAAACAAAATTCAAGCGCATCAGCAATTTGGGTAATTGTCGCATTTATAGCCGTTGCAATTGCAGGCATTCTGATTACCGCCCAAATTGCTAACGGAAGTACATCGATTGGGGTAATCGGCGGATTGGTAACGCTTGCAATTGCTTTCTTGTCAGCACGATGGCTACACAATAAAATAGTGTAAATGCTAAACAGAACAATTGCTGTAATAATCGTTTTGTCGATCACGCTTCCGGTAGTCGTGCTGATTCACGACGAATATGAGCAGTATCGGAAGTTGAAAAACGATATTAAGGAAGCAAAAGAGTTGATGTTTTCAATTGAGCGAAGGATTATGAATATAGAATGCGAAATCATTGAAATTTTAGGAATGCAAAACGAATGTATTGAAGAAAGGATTTTGATTGCACATATTTTAAATAAAACATCGGCACAAGTGGCCGGAATAAGTATGTTAAATCCCTGAATATTATGAACAGATACCTAGCTGAAACGGTAGGCATTTTAAGCTCTTACGGATACAGCGTTTTAAGTTATATGAATGATGTAAACGCGCTTGGAACGATCACGGCCCTTGCAGGGGTGTTTTTAACCTCGATGATGGCTCTTGAATCATACCGTCGCTGGTTTATCCGGTACAATGCCGATCCAGGAACGATTAAACCGGGCGAATATTACACCATCACTTTTTGGGCAAAGATGGGAGTAGAGCCGTTTAATGATAACTTCAATCGATTTGTAATTGATATTGGAGATGTCCGGGAAACCGCAACGGAGGTGACTATTGATACGAGCGACAAAACGAACCTTAAAGAATATTCCTACACTATCAAAGTTCCTGAATATGCAAAGCCCGCCAATTTCATTGATTTTAGTTGGGAATCCGTGACGGGTGACATGAACGATTATATTTTCTTTGATAAAATGAGTTTAGAAAATAACCGATTCAAAGGAAAGTACATAAAGACAGAGGGCGCGATAGTGATTGAACAGACTTTGATTTTAGGCAATTAAATACAAGCAATCAATACAACATACATGAGAATACGGCATGAACGTATCTAATAAACTATTGTAAAAAATGATATGATTATTTTACAAATATCAGCTATTGCTTCTGATTTAATTGTTAGTGGCGGGTTTGTTGCTGCTATTGGCGCGTTGTGGTTAGCTATGCGAGATTCAAACGGCAAAGCGTTAAAAGATAAAGATTCTGAAATTGAATACCTTAGAGGTAGGGTAAAGGAGTTACAAAAGAAAAACGATGACCTACACGAAGAACGGTTTAAAATGATGGCAGAATTGAAAGTAACTTTAAATGCAGCTGTTGACACAATCAAACTGACTATTCAAGATGACAAGTAAAGAAAGGGCATCAATACAAATAGAATCCAGTAGGCTGTTTGAAGAAGTCAAAAGGCTAAGTAGTGAATTTGTGGAATTGGTTGAAAAGTTGAAAAACAAAGAACAGGAAAAGAAAGAATTAAGCAAATACAAGCACTCTGAAAATGGAGTCAAAAGAGCGTGAAAAAGCTTTGATTCCCTTAAAACATTGGAAGTTATTACAATCTATGTTCGATGAAGATCGACTAGGAACCGATAGGGTTTATATGATATTTGATATGTCGAAAATGATTATCGAACGAGTTACAAATAACTGCATTGAATTTTGGGGATATAGTCAGGATGAAATGGAAGGTCAATCGCTTTCTAATTTCTTGCATCCTAACGACCTTGAAAGGACGTTGGAGATTGCTAACGTTGGGCTTTTTGATATGGATGCAATACGGGGCTTTGTTAACAGGTACATGCACAAAAACGGTGAGGTTATACACAACGAATGGAACACAGGAAAGACTTTTAATAACGTTTGTTTTGGTGACTGTAAATTGATAACAGAATCAGAATTTTATCATAAAAAGCAAAAGCAATGAAATATTTTATACTCGCTTTATTCCCTCTTTTTTGTTCGCAGCCGGTAGATGTGCCATCATGCCAAAGAACACTTACCTTAACAAATTGGGTCACACCTACGGGCGTGGATTGCTTCATTCCGGTATTTATGTATAAAATGCAGCCTAACGGACAATGGGCTTTTGTGGCAGCTTTTCAAAATAATATCCCTCAAGAAATACAGGTAGAATATGGCGGCTTTTACGCTTGGGATTTTTCTTGGTGTGATTTTAGCGAAGAATGTACTATCTTTACAGTAGCAGAACCATGCGGAACAGGCAATCAAATTGAATTTAATTTTACAGCGTGTCCGCCGGATGACTATAAGTTGAGAATCGAAAAAGAAATGTTAATGAGCAGGGGGAATACGGTTTGTGACACGTGCCCAAATTAATAACTAAAAACAATATTATGAAAGTAAGTATTTCAAACACGTTTAAAAGAGTTGCTTTTACTTTAGTGTCCGTTTTCTTGGTCGCAGTAATTGCAAACTGGCTATTAAATACGGTTATCGAGAATGAGAATACAGCTATGTGGATAAGCGTAGGCATAGGATTTGGAGCCGGTGTACTTGCCTATACCAAATTTAACGATTGGTTAGGAGAAAAAGAATAAAGGTATTTTTCATCTTCATAGAATGTTTTTTGTTTTTCCTCCCTGCTAAAAGGTGGGGAGTTTTTTAAATTTTAAACCAAAAGAAATGACTTTTATAAATCACATTGCATCAATTTTGGAAGCGTTGAAAATATCGCATCCTAAATATTTTATGATTGTGCAAACGCTTCTTTTTGGCGTTTTCATTATACTTCAAACGCATCCTGAATTTGTGCTTGAATACGTGTCGCAAAATGTAATTGACTACGCAACGTTTGTTTTGGTTGCGCTTGGATTTAGTGTAAGCTCTGGCACTACTAAGTTTTTAAGCCCAGACCACAAAAAGGTAATTGAAATTGAGGCAAAGAACGCCGGAGAACTTGACCCTCAAAAACACAAAGTATGACATACCACGTAACGCCCGTTGATGACATTCAGGAACATACAGAATCTGTTCAATGCGAATGTTGCCCGACTGTAAAAACGGAAGGTGAACACATGATTATAATTCACAACGCTTTTGACGGTAGGGAATTATTAGAAACAATGAATGAAAATTTGAATTAAAAGCGAAACGCACCGTTTCCGATGCGTTGGTCTGGCAAGTCTATTGACAGAGATGTTCAATTCGATATAAAAATACAAAAAATTTATGAAAAAATACATAACATTTACCAATATTCTCATTTTAGCCCTAGCTGGTTTAATCCTGTTTACTGTATTTCAATGCAACGGAAATAAAAGATTGAAATCCGATGTTGAAAAGTTGGAGCAAGTAAAGAACGAAAATGCGGCTCTAATTCGACTTATTGACTCAATATCAATAGAAACATCGACAATAACGGAAAACGCTCCCGTAGGCATTACAGTAAAGCCAGGAGAGCCTATTTCGAGCAATTCATCGCAGGTAATCAAATCAGAAAAGGAACTAAGGCGAATTTTAGAGGTTAACGCATCGCTTTTAATCCGGTTATCAGAGGCCGAAAAAGCTAACCGGGATGCACTTGCAAAACTTCAAAAAGACGGTCAGGTAACAATTGAAAACGTGCCAATTGAAAACGCTTTGCCGATTGTAGAAACCGTTGGCCGGGATAGTGGGGAATACTTCACGCTTCATTCGATCATTCATTCGCGGGGTGATTTGATTTATAAAAAGTTCGATGTTAAGGTAAAGCCTCAAATCTTAAAAGTAAACGTTCCCGAAATATCTATTCAGGATAACACCAAAAAGAACTTTTTAGGACTCCAGGCGGGTGCAATTTCTCAAAACAATATTGATCTTAATGAATTGCAAATCCCGGTTTCAATTTTGTACATCAATAAAAACTTTGGAGCGTCGGGCGGTGTGATCTTGGATAACCAATTTAAAGGAATACAGGGTTTTCAAGCTAGTTTAATAGCTGGCATTAAATGGTAAAAGAATACCGGAGGTAAGTTAATTTTTTAACAGGTTTTAGGAAATGTTTAGCCTTGCAAATCGCAGGGCTTTTTTATGCGCATAAGGCTTTGCTTAATGGTGTTAGATTGGTAGATGTGCCACCTGCTTATACGAGTAAGACTTGTTCTAACTGTTTACACATAGGAAACAGACAAGGCAAAAAGTTTACTTGCAACAACTGCAATTTCGTGTTTGATGCTGACGAAAATGCGGCTAATAATATAGCATTGTTGGGGACTTCAGTAAACAGTCCTGAAAAGCCGAGTATGTTGTACTGTCAAGTGCATTCGTTCTTAGGTTTAAAGCCCATCCCATCGCTTTGCGTGGGTGGGTAGTTTACCTTTTCGCATAATATTTTAAAATAAACTATCTAAATATTTGATAATTTAAGAAAAAGGATTATCTTTGTAGGGTAATAATTAATTAATCACTAAAAAAAGAAATCATGCGACCAGAAACAAAAATATATTCTGACTTCATTAAAAGGAACAAGATAGTAGTAGGAAAAACAAATTTATCTGACAGTAATTTTGCTTTCTACTACAAGGGAAAACTTCAAGTAATTCCACTTAGAAGGTGTGATGAAACAATGAAGTATTATGCGGGCGACGATGATGCTTCAATAACTAAAAAATCGGCTGTTTATTTCTATTGCAAGAATCACTTTAAAGACATGGAATAATCACTGTATGTTATGCCATACGGTTCTTACTCAATGGCTCCAATGTGTAAAGCAATAAATTTAGCATAACCAAAAGCCCCTTCGGGGGCAATTTTCAAACCTTTAAAAATTAAGACAATGACAACAATAGCTGAAATTTTAACCCATAAAGCAGTAAAGACAGAAAAAGGAATCCAATCAGCAATGCAACGGCACGATATAAGCAGCGTTGAGGAACTCAAAAGGTTGCTTAAGTCAAATGGAATAGATATTTATTATTTCCCTCTTATGCAATCAGTAAATTACCCTAAAAACGCACCTGAACACATTTTATCAGCATTGAAAACTCTTTTTGAAAAACTGGACAAAGCTAAAGAAGATTGGACAAAAGAAAAGCTTCAAGACTTAGAAACTGAATTGGAATAAATTTATAAACATAAAAATTTAAAAAGATGAAAAAAAGCGATTTAACATTTGCAGAAGGTTTACTTGGAATCCAAGCTGAACAGGCAAGACAAAAAGGAAATACACAAATGGCCTTTGATTGGGATAAGGCTGCCAAAATCATTAAAGAAAAATTAAAGTTGTATCCTGACTTAAAAGCTGAGGCCGGATTGCAAGGAGATTGGGCTTATACTGGCGGTAGTATCTTTAAAAAAGGCAAACCAACAAACAAAAGCTATACTTTCCTATCTTCCAATTGGGCAAAGCCAACGCTTATTTTAAGCTGGGATGGATGCGAACAGGAAGAAATTGAATGCTTTACCAATGCCGATGAAAGATTCACAAGTGATACAAAGTGGGATGAAAAGAGCCTTGAAATTCTGGGCATTAAAATCAAAGACAAAGATTAAAAAAACATAGTGTGAAAGTAGGTATAAAAAAGGCGATCAGGGTTTTAATCCGGTCGCCTTTGCTTTTCTTAACAAAACATAACAGATAATTCGCAATTCAAAGATAGTAAACCCGCATGAGAGATCAAAGTGAATTTATTTTTAAAATAATTTATCAAACATTTGCATAAATTAATAAATTGAGTTATCTTTGTTTTATATTCAATCACAAAAACATTAAGAAGATGACAACGCGAGCTTATCAAATCCAAAAAAGCAAACTTCAAACTGCTAGGGAAAACGCAAAAAAGGCAATGACATTTGCAACCCAATTAGCTAAAAATAAGTTTTCAGAATCTTGGAAAGAGTGTTTACAAACCGCTTGGAACGAGATCAAAGCGAACCCGTCAAAATACGTTTACATTTCTTTTGAAAAAGTTTGCGGTAAGGTTGCAAAACGAGTGATTTTATCAGCAAATTGGTCAAGCCGTTACGAGGTAAAAGGAACTGGCAGACCGTTGAAAGAAAACCAAAGATTGTATTTGGATGCTGCTAAAACGCTTTGCGAAATGGATTACGTGACGGGTTCTTATTTTACAGATTCAGTAATTGAAAAATTCTAATTTCCTCACTTATAAAAAACAAATAAAATGACACTAATCTTTGATTCGTATGCAGCGTTTTTAACCCGTGAAAACAAAGAATATAACGGGGTTTCAAATGATTTTGCAAAAGAAAACCCAGAGTTTGTAAAAAATAACGAAACAAATAAAGGGTGCTGGAACTGTTCCGACTGTTCCGACTGTTCCGACTGTTTCTACTGTTTCTACTGTTCCGGCTGTTCCGGCTGTTCCGACTGTTTCGGCTGTTCCGACTGTTCCGACTGTTCCTACTGTTTCGGCTGTTCCCGCTGTTCCCGCTGTTCCGACTGTTCCGACTGTTCCGGCTGTTCCGGCTGTTCCGACTGTTCCGGCTGTTCCGACTGTTCCGGCAAACAAGGGCAAATATATGATATACCTGTTGTTGAAAATATTCACCAAAAATTATTAGAAGTCATATTAGACAGCGGAAATTCGCTAAACATGCTCGATTGGCACACATGCGAAACAACGCATTGTCGCGCTGGGTGGATAATACATATTTCGGGAAACGCAGGATATGAGTTAGCAAGAAAAACGAGCAATTGTTTTGCAGCAATGCAGATATATAAAAAGTCTTCAAATATCAAGGTGTCTCCGGCCAGGTTTTTCGAGGATAACAATACCGCAATGAATGATATTAAAAGGTGTGCGGAACTTGAAAAAATAGGTTAGTGTTTCATAGTGT
>WPCI01159192.1_pt1 | contig 28138 bp, 25 predicted proteins | sample 5399871 | NCBI WGS metagenome assembly WPCI01 (sample SAMN12869469, study PRJNA574797) | sludge metagenome | isolation source: wastewater treatment of pH7 | place: China:Beijing | collected 2019-05-20 | reverse complement strand
AACGCAGGATTTATCACCCTATATTGAAATTGACCGACAAAGCTGGTTGAAGGGCGATCGTCTTCTCTACGTACCTACGTATTATGCAGTGGCCTGTAAGCCAATAAATTGAACTATTGGATGAGGTTTGCTATCTCCCCTGTAACCAGAAGGATCAACTCATATCCACAAGAACATTTTAAAACTCAAAACATTCAAAAGCCTCAACAAGCTGTGGAGCTAATGCCTTCATAACTAAGGAACTGAACCCCAAAACTATTGTCAATTCCTTTAAAACGGTATATAATCTTGCTCTGTTCGGGGCGTGGCGCAGCCCGGCTAGCGCGCTTGCATGGGGTGCAAGAGGTCGAAGGTTCAAATCCTTTCGCCCCGACCAAATAAAAACCGCGATTATTGCAGATCGCGGTTTTTGTATCAGGTAAATAATAATCGTTTGTTGGAACTCTTTATTGATCCATTAGTTGATAGGCTTTTTCAACCCGCTCCAATACTTTACTTTTACCCAGAATTTCCATGCTCTCAAACAACGGAGGGCTCACTTTTTGACCAGTTACTGCTACACGCAGAACGCCAAACACCTGCCCTGCAGACATGCCAGATTTTTCAACATATTGCCGCATCGGTTCTTCTGCGTTAACATGTGAAAACTCGCTTATCTTAGAAAGAATTTCTTTAGTATCGACTAAAACCATTTTCACTTGTTCTGGTGTTAAATTCTTCTGCATCAGGTCTTCAACCTTTGGTTCGATGGAGCTTTCAAAGAAAAAACCAGCCATTTCAACGGCATCATCCAAGGTTCCAATTCTTTCTTTTACAATAGGTGCGATCTTCAGTAGAGTTTCATGGCTGGTTTTGTATCCGGCTTTATCAAAGAAGGGTTTAATTCTTTCCACCAGCTCTTCATCATTTAGGTTTCGGATGTGGAGACCATTAAAATGGTCAAGTTTTGTGAAGTTAATCGCTGCAGGAGACGGGTTTAGGTTTTCAAGGTTGAATTTGCTAACCAGGTCATCCAGTGTGAAAAATTCAGTATGGTCATCATAGCTCCAGCCCATCAAAGCGACCCAGTTATCTACAGCTTCAGGCAAATAGCCTAATTCTTGAAGGTCAGTAATAAATATCGAATGTCCATCTTTCAAAAATTCGGCTTTTTCGCGTTTACTCATTTTTCCTTTACCGCTCGGCTTCAGAAAAACTGATAAATGCACCCACACAGGTTCTTCCCAGCCAAAAGCACGAATAATAAGGCTATGCAATGGCAGTGAGGGCAACCATTCGGAACCACGAATAACATGGGAAATTTTCATTAAATGGTCATCGACCATAGCAGCAAGATGGTATAAAGCCCAACCATCAGATTTGACTAAAATGTAATCGTCGAGTGTCTGATTCTCCACCTTAATTTCCCCTCGGAGCAAATCATGAACGCTTGTAACTCCGTTTTTAGGTGTCTTGAAGCGAATCACATGTTTCTCACCAGCGGCAACCCGCTTTCGTGCCTCATCCAAGGGGATGTCCCGACAACTCCCATCATAATGCGGTGGAATCCGGTTCTTCTGTTGTTCTTCACGTACTTTTGTGAGCTTATCAGTTGAGCAAAAGCAGTAATAGGCTTTGTCAGATACAACCAATCGCCGTGCATGTTCTAGATAGATCTCTTTGCGTTCGGACTGACGATAAGGGCCATAGGGTCCACCAATATCAGGACCTTCGTCATAATTAACACCTAACCATGACAATCCATCAATAATTTCCTGTTCGGCTCCAGGCATATAACGTTTAAAGTCGGTATCCTCGATACGCAGGATGAACTGACCGCCTGTCTTTTTTGCGATTAGATAATCAAATAATGCTGTTCTAGCGCTCCCCAAGTGCATCCGTCCGGTTGGAGAGGGGGCAAACCTAACGCGAAAGGGTTTTTCTTCTTGAATCATATGACTCCAATTATTTAATTATTCCGATGGACCAATACACTTTGAATCAAACCGATACCAAGCAATAATGACAATAAAGAACTTCCGCCATAACTGATAAACGGCAAGGTTTGGCCGGTAACAGGAATGACACGTAAGTTTACCCCAATATTGACCATCGTCTGAAAGGTAATTAACGTTGCAAATCCATAGGCGATCATCGCGCCGTACATATCACCAGCGATACGAGCTGCTCGGAAACACCTGATAATTACAAATACGAGCAGCGCCATTACCAGCACAGTCCCTACGAAACCAAATTCCTCTGCGATCACCGAAAATATATAATCAGTAGAGCGTACTTTGAGGAAACGCAACTGAACTTGGGTCCCGGCATTATAACCTTGGCCTAACCAACCACCGCTTCCAATGCTGATCAATGCCTGCTCCACGTTATACACATTTCCATGCCGCGTATCCTGGTCTGGGTTTAAAAAGGTGAGTATTCTACTCTGTTGATAGGGCTCTAAAAACGGGAAAGCAATTATTGCAAGAGCAATACCTGTAATGCCGAAAATAATTAGATATTTCACCGGTAGTCCGCTAATCCATAGCATTGAAAACCAAATAACGACGAGCAGGATGGTCGTACTCAAATTCGGCTGAAGAAATATTGGGACAATGATAATGGCAACAATTAAAAAGCTAAGTGCAATCCAGCGAAAATTCTTTGGTTTGTTTTCATTGCTTGAAAAATAATGAGCTAAAACCAGAATAAGCACAATTTTTGAGAGTTCAGCCGGTTGAATATTCACAAGCCCAACCTGCAGCCAGCGTTGAGCGCCAAAACTGGTTGTTCCAATTATTAGAATAACCGCCAGAAAAGCAACAGTAAAAATGTACATCAATCGTGAAAGTGATTTCCAGTAATGGTATTCCAATACTGTAACACCCAACATTACCACCAGGCCAATAGCGAAGAATGTCGCCTGACGGTTAACATAATTGGCTAATTCGATATTGCCAGCGATAGATGATCGAATCATCATTAGGCCGTAAATACATAATAGCAATACGGCTCCAAAAAGTAAAAAGTCAAAGTTACGCCAAAATTCTCTTCGGAACATAGTTCTACCGAATCCTACTGTTCATTGCCCGCTTGATCAATTGCTTTGAGATCAAAATAAGTTTCCATCACACGTTGCACAATCGGGGCAGCCACACTCGCTCCTTCAAAACCATTATAAACAAACGCGACAACGGCAATTTCCGGGTCATCGTATGGAGCGTAACCAACATACCATGAATGAGCAGGCCAGGCTTCGGGTTGGCAAAGATTCTTTTCTTGCGCCACATTATCGCAATACTCCGCCGTACCAGTTTTACCTGCTGATGGAATCTCCAACAAAGCCATAGCATTGGTTGCAGTTCCATCTTCGACAACCCGCCTCATGCCTTGTTGTGCATAATCGATCACCCACGGCTCAACCACTATTTTTTCACCAGTAGGTTTGTTATTTTCATCCAAAACATTAATCAACGGATCTTTGGTTATATCCCATACAAGCTTAGGCGAAAATTCTTGAATGACGTTACCATCTGCATCGAGAATTTCTTTGACAATCGTCGGCTGCATGTATTTTCCATCATTCGCTAAAATTGCAAAAGATTGTAACACCTGCAAAGGGGTAGCAAGGACGTAGCCTTGCCCAATGGTTGTAATATAAGTATCACCAGTTGACCAGTTTTCCGCACGATAGATTCGTTTCCAGGTTGGATCTGGAATTAATCCTTGAACTTCTCCGGGTAGTTCTATTCCGGTTAATCGATAATAACCTAATGCCAGAGCATATTCTTTTAATCGCCAAGCCCCTAACCCGCCATCCGGAATCTCATTCTCAAATCCGCCGCCAATCTTGTAAAAATAAATATCATCCGATAACCCTACCGCTTTCACAAAATTGCACATACCATGCCCGGCACGGTCATATCCCACGTATTCTCTTGGTGTACCAGGGTCATTGGCTGAATATTTCTGCATAATTGAAATTGTACCTGGACAGGCAATTTCTTGTTCAGGTGTTACAACACCTTCGTTAAGTGCACCAATTGCCGCAACCATCTTGAAAACAGAACCGGGTGGATGCATAGCAGAAATTCCATGATTAAGCAATGGTTTTAATGGATCTTCGCTAAGTTGGTTGTAATAATATGCAGGGATAAAGCGTTCCAACCTGTTATTATCATAAGTCGGTTCAGAAACCATCGCTAAAATTTCACCGGTCTTTGGGTTCATAGCGATGACAACTCCATTTTGTGATAGAATCCGGTTTAAATAGGTGTTCCAAAATTTCATTTCATCCACCAGTGCGGTGTAAGCTGCAGACTGTAAGCGTGTGTCGATGGTTAACCGTACACTGTTGCCGGCAACAGATGCTACCGGGGGTTCAATATCTCTTATCTCTTTTCCGGCCGCGTCCACTTCAATGACCCTTTCACCATTTTGGCCAAGAAGAATTTCATCCAGAGAGTATTCTGCTCCAGCAAAACCAACCTTGTCGCGGCCAGCGACAAAACCTAAATCTTCATAATATTCTTGATTCTCCGCAGTGATTGGACCGAGAAAGCCAATTATTTCTGCAGTTAAATAGCCGGTTGGATACTGACGTATAGGTTCAATTTCAACAGTAACTCCTGGCCAATCCCCTTCTTTCTCGCTGATAACCATGGCAACTTCTTTGCTCACATTACATTTAATATTTACCGGCGAAAAAGGAGCGTTTGTATCCCCAATGAAAACGATCTCCTTAATCCCAAAATCTGTCTGGCATGGGGTAAAAAATCGGGCTGATTCATCTGTAACCACACCATTGGTCACAGGAATATCAAGTAATGGTGAGAGCTTTCTGAATATTTCTTCGCTTGTACCTTCGTCAGCAGGCAGGTATGCAGGGGTAATGGCTATGTTATAAGCAGCAGCATTTTGCGCCAGTACATATCCATTTCGGTCAATGATGCTGCCGCGTTGAGTTTGAACGCTAACATTTCTTATTCGGTTTTCTTCAGCAAGTTCCAAATAATCAGCCCCTTCCACTATCTGCAAGCTGAATAGTCTGATGACATAAACTGTAAAAACCAAAAACAGGAGAATGTAAATAATGCGGAATCTCCATTTCTCAAGACCTGAAATAACTCTTTTATCGCTGTTCATGTGACTTCCTTAGATCGATAAATCCAATTTGAAAAGTCCTTAACAATGACATAAACAGGGATTGATAAAAACAGGTTTAAGAAAACTGAAGGTATGATGATTGTGTCAATAGCACCAATTAAGTGAAAACTAACGTCTGATAAACTAAGGGCTGTCACTGTTAATCCATAAAGCAATATACTCGAAACAAGTGTGATGAAAAACATTGATAATAGTGGAGACTGCCATTGTCTCTGGATAATCAATTTCGCAATTATGATAACAGAAAAATAAGTTGTCAAATAAACATACCATGGCAGCGCAGTGATATAAGCCACGAGCAATCCAGCAATCACCGCCAAATAATAGCCTGAATTATCCCTACTTTTTAAGCCCCAGGCAGCTAGCCAAATCAACACTAAATCAACTGAACCACTGATAAGGGTAACTTGTCGGGCAATTGTCGTTTGAATGATTAACAGAATAACGATAATTGGGATTGAAAAAAGGATGCTCATTTTTAGGGAATCGAGGTGGGAGTAAGTGGCGCGATATCAACAGAGCGAAAGTTAGTAATCACCAAGACTGCGCGAAGGTTAGAAAAATCAACCGATGGTTGGATTATCGCAGTTTGAAAAAGCGCATTCTCTTTAATCTGAGGTGATTGAACTTGGCCGACGAAAATCTCAGGCGGAAATGTTCCGCCCATTCCAGAAGTAAAGACTAAATCGCCTTCGGTTAATTGTACCGTAGTGCTCACCATTTCCAGAGAGATATCACCAGTGACAGAACCCTGCACTTGAGCTTCTGTTTTACTATTCTGAAGCTTTACATTAACAACCGAGCTTTGATCGGTAATTAACTTTACTCTGGCGGCCGAAGCGGTTACCGCATCGATGCTGCCTACAAGCCCTTGTTCTGTCACAATGGGCATTCCTTTGAAAATGCCATTGTCAGATCCACGGTCAATAATTACATAGTTCAAAAATGGGCTAGGGTCTTTACCAATTACAGCTGCAGCGATATAGGTATTTTCGGGTCTTTGACGGGCAAAATTCAACAATGCATAGAGAATGTCAGTTTCAACCAATTGTTGCTGCAGTTCCAAAATTTCTGATTGCAAACGTGATACTTCATTCTGAAGTGCCGCATTTTGTTCTCTCAGCGTTATCACATCACGTGGAACAGTAAAAAAATCAACTATGGCATTTACGCGCGTCGAAAACCAGCTTTGAGTGCCCACTAAAGGGTTTATCGTGCTGCTGATCACCTGATTCAGCAATCCGCTGACTGCCATTATCAGAACCCCTCCCACGATCAGGATAATCGCGAGCATTTGCCAGGATCCCATCGGTAATTTTTTCATTTTTGGTTTTTTATGTGCTACCCTTTAGTGGAGCCCCGATCAATCCCAACAAGAAAACGGCGATTGCTCGATAGATTCTCTAAAACCAGCCCCGCCCCTCTTGCAACACAGGTTAATGGATCGTCAGCAACCCAAACGCGTAAGTTTAAGTCATCTTTCAACCTAGGCACCAGCCCTAATATTTGAGCGCCACCGCCTGAAAGGCACACACCAGAATCAAGAAGATCAGAGACCAGTTCGGGAGGAACCTCATCAAGCGCATCTTTGACAGTATCGATAATTATCTGCAGAGAAGGATTGATGGCTTCCCTAACTTCTACCGAAGATACATCAACAGAACCTGGCAAGCCTGTAATCAGGTTTCGACCGCGGGCAGTATAAGTGAGCTCAGTTTGCAGAGGATATGCGGATCCGATGGCGATCTTAATTTGCTCAGCCATGCGTTCACCGATGAGAAGATTATACTTTTTTCGAATGTATTGCAGGATGTCTTCATCGATCTCATCACCGGCGATTCTTAATGACCTTGAGATTACAGTTTCACCCATCGAAATCACAGCAACTTCTGTGGTGCCGCCGCCGATATCAACGATCATAGTGCCTTTTACTTCATTGACAGATAACCCCGCTCCAAGCGCAGCTGCTCGAGGTTCTTCAACCAGATAGGTTTCTCGCGCACCGGCTGCCATGGCTGCGTCGTAAACGGCGCGTTTTTCAACTTCGGTTGCGCCTGAAGGAATGCAAATCGCAACGCGCGGGCGCGGCATTGGAACCACCGCCTGCTGATGTACTTTTCCGATGAAATATTCAAGCATGGATTTCGTAATATCAAACTCAGAAATAACGCCATCACGTAAAGGGCGAATTGCGACATAATTGATCGGTGTCCGGCCAACCATTTCCTTAGCTGCATTACCCACAGCAATGGTTTCTCTTGTACGTTTGTTAATTACTACCCATGAAGGTTCGTTGATGACTACGCCTTTGCCACGTACGTGTACCAAGGTATTTGCTGTGCCGAGGTCAATGCCGATGTCAAGAGAAAATAAGCCCATCAACCAACTAAAGGGATTGGTTGCCAAATGTTACTCCTTCGAACTTTCTTCGTGTCAATAAAAAATTATATCATAACGAATAAGTCAACCTGAGAATTATTACCTTTTCCGTATTGGTGTATTTATGGATTCTGATTCAAATAATTATTAAACGTCAGGTAATTAATATAAATGGCTTTTATTCAGTTATAATATGCCCAGGCTCGATAAGCCAAACCGATGTTGTTGCGGGTGTCGCCAAGTGGTAAGGCAGTACCTTCCCAAGGTACCACTCGTGGGTTCGAATCCCATCACCCGCTCTATTTTTCAAATCTATTTTTTCCACTCAAATATTTTCTTCCATTTGCTAATGCATTTTCCAACCAAATAATGAGTATTGTAAGTTCCACTAAATATTACTATACTAAAAATGATTCGATTTCAAGGTGGTTAAAATGCCTGGGTCAAAAATAATTCTCTACATTGAGGATAATCGAGACAACCGTATCTTGGTTCGAAGAATACTTAACTCAGCTGGTTATGCATTAATTGAAGCAGAAAATGCGTGGCAGGCGATTAATTGTCTGTATCAAAATAAACCTGACTTGGTTCTTATGGATATTCAATTACCAGGTGTTGATGGATATACTTTCACGACAAAGCTAAAATCGTTGCCAGGTTTACGGAACATGCCGATTGTTGCCTTAACCTCGTATGGAATGCCTGGTGATCATGAAAAATCCTTGCTCGCTGGTTGTGATGGACACATTGATAAGCCCATTGATGTCGACGATTTTCTTGAACAAATTTCATATTACATAAATGCTCATTGGAATAGACATTTTTATTAATTTGTAAGACCCTCTCTCAGAAGAGAGTATCTTACTCAGTTGAAATCTTTTGGAGTAATCATGCAGAAACACAAAGCAAAGCGACAAATAGAGACAGCAAGCGAAAAACCGCATTCAAACGTCTCAGATCAGCCGACGATTTTAAAAACATTGGTTTATGTCAGCGTCTTCTTCTCCGTACTTTTTATTGCCTTATCTTATCTCTTTCACCAATTGAGCTATTACCTTCTGACGTTTTTTTCACTTATCACTTTGTATTTCTCAGTCAGCAGCTTCCCCAGAAAAAATTCAGAACCTAAACCAGTTCTTGTGCTTTTACTATCTTTAAGCTATCAGCTGCTTATCGTTTTACTCGCCAGTGTTTTTACCTCATTTCACGGTATCCCCTATGCAATTATCGCGCTCTCCATGGCGTTGATGATTTCATCCACAATACCGCTAAGCAGCCTCAGCGACTGGATTGTCACAATTGGTGTACTCGGGGCAATTGCTTCAGTTCAATTATCGCTGCTCTCTATTTTACCGCAGGTAAATAACCAGGCGCTTTCGAGCATCGTCTTGCTAATTGCAGTCATCCTCTTTATAAAAATTACAGAAATGGTAGGCGAACGGAGAATCGTAGCTTCAATACGGACGAAGCTGCTGCTTATTTCGCTTGCATTAACTCTCAGCCCATTAATAATTCTCTCAGTGATTAATGGGCTGTTTCTCCAACGATCTATACAGGCTCGGGCTGATGAAACTTTGTCTTCTTTTGCAGCCCGTACAGCTTCTTCAGTAGATGATTTTATTATTGACCATCAGCAGTCTTTAAGAGATGAACCAATCATTACAGCTGCTCAGAATTATTTAAGCCTGTCACCCAGTTCCCGTTTAGACTCTATTGATGAATCTGTCCTGATAAAAACTTTCCAGGTGTTAAGCGCCAAGGATTCAATGCATATGCCTTCATATGCGCTGATGGATAAGACAGGCACTGTTTTGCTTTCTATTAATAAACACATAATTGGTTCGCGTTTTTCAGAAACCTCAGAATTTAACGAAGCCATCAAAATCTCATCAGCCTACGTCAGTCACGTTATTTTTGATGCCACTACACCTGCTGGTTCGCTATTCTTTATCAATCCGGTAAACAATGCATCAGGCGAGACGCTTGGATTCGTCGGTTCTCGATTTGACAGCACGGTTCTGCAATCAACTTTATCCAACAACGCAAAGTTGCTTGGCTCTGGTGCATACCCGATTCTGATTGATGAGAATGGGCTCCGTCTGGCTGATGCACTATCGCCGTTGGATATTAACCGTCTTATCGCGCCAATATCCCGTGAGCAGTTCGAACAATTGGTTTCTCAGCAGCGAATCCCTCAAAATATTCCTTATGATGAGATCTCAGTAGTTCAACCAGATCTTGAATCTGCTATTTTAAATTTTCATAATGCTCATAATTTCACTGCGAACCTAAAAATACAAGATAAACTCCTCGCCTTTTCCGGCTCGATGGTAGAGAGTAAGGTCAAACCCTGGACTGTTGTGTACTTACAGGAGAGTGCGGTTGTTTCCTCTGCGTTGAGAACCCAGAACCGATTGACGACATCGATTGGTCTGTTGGTGGCAGCATTTATCAGCCTATTTGTTGTGCTCGCATCCAGCCGTTTTACCAAGCCTATTATTGAACTAACTCAAGCTTCGAAAAGAATCGCATATGGGGATTTATCGGTTCAGGCAAATATTACGTCTGAAGACGAAATCGGTATATTGGGAAGATCATTCAATTCAATGGCAATGCAAGTAAAAACACTGGTTGGTTCACTCGAAAATCAGGTATCCGAGAGGACTCAGCAGCTTTCAAAGCAAAATGAAGTGTTACAGCTTCGCTCACGTCAATTACAAACTGTTGCCGATGTAGCGCGCAGCATTGTTTCAAATCGGCATCTTGACCCACTACTTGATCAAGTAACAAAATTAATTAGCGAACGATTTGGCTACTATCACACCGGAATCTTTCTACTTGATGGAAAAGATGAAATCGCAGTTCTTCGTGCTTCAAATTCTAATCGTGGAAATCAAATGATTTCAGAGCATTATGGCTTGCGTGTCGGTGATGAAAGCCTGGCAGGTTCTGTTTCCGCCACTGGTTTACCTCAAATCGCAACGATCACTAACGAAACTGCCAAATTCATCAATGCTTCTGATATGCCATCAACACAATCTGAAATGGCGCTTCCGCTGAAGCTTGATGAGGAAGTCATTGGCGCGCTTGATATCCATTCATTAGAGCCCGATGCTTTTTCGCAGGAAGACTTAGCGTTATTCACAACTCTTGCCGATCAAATCTCCGTTGCAATAGACAATGCCAACGCATACGAGATCTCACAAAAAAGCCTGATAGAAATGAAAGAGCTTGATCGTGTTAAAAGTCAATTCCTATCTAACATGTCTCACGAACTACGTACACCGCTTAACTCAGTAATTGGATTCTCACGAGTGATTTTAAAAGGCATTGACGGGCCTATAAATGAAACTCAAACACAGGACATTACTTCCATATACAATTCAGGCTTGCATTTATTGAACCTCATTAACGAGATTCTTGATCAGTCAAAAATTGAAGCCGGCAAAATGGAGCTCCACATTGAAGAGATGAATGTCCAGGAGTTAGTTTCCAGAGTAATGGAGACGGCTTCAGGTTTAGTAAAAGAAAAACCAATTCAGCTTATCGCCCAGGTTGCGCCTGACCTGCCAGATGTTGCTGCGGATGAAATAAGAATTGAACAAGTTCTAGTCAACCTCGTTTCAAACGCAGTTAAGTTTACAGATCAAGGTTCGATCACCATCAGTGCGCAGAAACGATTAACTCCGCGCAATAGTGATGAGATTGTTTTCAGGGTTGCAGATACCGGAATCGGAATTCACACAAAAGACCAATCCAAATTATTTCAACAATTTTCGCAAGTAGATGATACCTCCACCAGAAGAAGCGGTGGAACTGGCCTTGGGTTATCCATCTCGCGATCACTGGTAGAACTGCACGGCGGTGAAATTGGTTTAGAAAGCAGTGTTCCTGGAGAAGGAAGCGTCTTCTACTTTACAATCCCTTTACCAACTAGCGAGTCCGCGAACCAGCTTCTGCCAACACAAGACGGTCGGAAAACCGTATTGGCAATTGACGATGACGCTCAGGTGATTACACTTTACGAACGCTTTTTAAATCCGCATGGTTTTGATGTCGTACCTTTGACCAACCCAAATTTGGCGGTTGCATACGCAAAGGAAATAAAACCATTTGCGATAACGCTTGACATCATGATGCCTGAAAAGGATGGCTGGCAAGTATTAAATGACTTAAAGATGGATGAAGAAACTCGCCAGATCCCTGTTTTGGTTTGTTCCATAATGGAGGAAATGGAAAAAGGGTTCAAATTAGGCGCATCCGACTACCTTGTAAAACCATTCATTCACAATGAATTGGTCAATGCCATCAATAAATTGATCAAGGACAAAGAGATTAGGAATATCTTAATTATTGATGATGACCCACAATATCTGACTCTGATGAAAGAAATGATCTTAAATCATTTCGATTTTCCTCCAATTGTTGCAGAAGGCGGCATGGAGGCGCTAAAACGGCTCGAGGAAACCTCGCCAGATGTCATATTAATGGACCTGGTTTTAGAGGACATAAATGGCTTTGAGTTATTGGAAAAATTTTCCTCAGACCCGCGAATTAAACGGATTCCGCTGATCATCCTCACCAGCAGCGATATCAGCTCAGAAGAAATTGCCAAGCTCGGTGTATTCGGCGACCAGGTTATAAACAAATTTTCGATTACTAAAAAAGATTTGCTCGAAAACCTGCACGATGCTTTGAAGCAGCTCCGACCTGATCCATCTGATTAATAACCAATTCTTTATAAAAAAGACCTCTCTTGTAGAGGTCTTTTGGGGTGGCTGATGGGGATTGAACCCACAACCCTCGCATCCACAGTGCGATGCTCTGCCATTGAGCTACAGCCACCGTAAGCGTGTGGATTTTATCACAGCCTTTATTGCGATGCAAGCAAACCGGTAATCGTTGCTGCAGCCAACTCCAGCGGAACTGTCACCTGAGTGCGATCTACCAAATTTTTGATGGAAACATTTCCCGCCGCTATCTCTTCAGGGCCAAGCACTACGACTATTCTAATCTGCATTCGATCAGCAAATTTGAGCTGCTTTTGCAGTTTAGCCGGCTCTGGGAAGCAAATTACTTTTAAGCCCGAAGCGCGTAATTGAGAGCTGAGTGCGATCGCGGAACTGATGTTTTGTTCATCAAATATTGTTACCAAAACACTATCTGGCAACGGTAGAATCTCAGGCATGCAGCCATATTTTTCCATTACCAGCCCAATCATCACATCACCCATTGCAAATCCAACGCCAGGCAGACTGTCGCCACCAACCTCAGAAATCAGGTTGCCATAGTGCCCGCCTCCGAGGATTGCCCGTCCATCTTTATCCGCATCCCATGCTTCAAACACAGTTCCTGTGTAATAATCCAGCCCTCTGACAATTTTTGAATCATATTTAACATACTCAGCAACACCATGAACCTCTAACAGGGAGAAAATTTCTTCCAGTTCTGGAGATTTCCGCCAAAGCTCACCATCGGCAAGCATTAATTCTATCTTTTCTAATTGAGTATCGGTTAAATTCAACTCTTTGCCGTGTGCAAGCCAATTATTTCGCGTTTGTTTGTCCAACCGGTCAATCAATCGGAAAACATCTTTGCGTTGCTCTGTTTTAATTCCCGCTAATGCAATCTGTTCTTCAATTAACTTGCGATGGTTTACCTTAATCACAACTTGATCAGGGGTAAAACCGACTTTTTTCAGAAAATTGGCACAAATTGCAATCATTTCCGCATCAGCGCTTGCGGAATCAGCGCCGACCATATCAATATTCCATTGGAAAAACTCCCTGGATCTCCCTTTTTGAGGTTTTTCATATCGCCAGAAAGGTCCAAAAGACCACCATCTCAGCGGGTAAACCAGCTCATTCTGCTTTTCAGCAATCATTCGAGCAAGAGAAGGCGTTAACTCTGGTCGTAGAGCAACCAGTTCACCGCCTCTGTCTGAAAAAACAAATGCCTGTTCCTTAACAATCTCCTCGCCAGATTTAGCGGCATAAAGGTCAATCTTCTCAATAAATGGACCGTCATATTCCTGGTATCCAAAAGAAACAGAAACCTCATCAATCAATTGATATAACCAACGTCTTACAGCCATTTGTGGCGGGTAGAAATCTCTTGTACCGCGAACGCTCTGAATAATCTTCTTCATTTTGCCTGCTTTATTTTCTTAGTGTAGAATCATTTTAACATACTGAAAGGATATATTAACGTTTACAAGTGGTGAAAGCAACTTACAATTAATGTCTATAATAAGGTATTATCTTGTTGGTTATTATTCCATTAAGTATAAGTAGGTAATCCATGAAAGTAAGTGAATTAATTGAACTTATTGATGGCCATCTTTATAATGCTTCGGCGGATCTCGACAGAGTCGTGCTTGGCGGCTGTGGAGCTGACCTTATGAGTGATGTGCTCGCATCAATACAACCAGAAGCGGTTCTCTTGACAGGGCTTTGCAATCCTCAAGTTGTGAGAACCGCCGTCATGGCAGATGTTGCTGCAATCATTCTTGTAAGAGGCAAAACCCCGCCGCCTGAAACTATTGCGCTTGCAGAAGAAGAAAGAATTGCCTTGGTATCCTCTCCTTTTGGTATGTTCGAACTCTGCGGCCGCCTGCATCGCGCCGGGTTGGAAAGCCTTGAACGTCCCGTGGACGGAAGTGACTGCGATTGTGAATAAGTAGACAGGGGGCTTTATGAGCTCAGACTCTCTTTTTCAGGGAAAAATTGTATCTGATGCCGAAGCGGAAGAAATTACCCGCGTTGAAGAATTAGCCTATGAGCTGAAGGTGGGCGAAGTCATGACGCCAAACCCAGCCACGGTGACACCCGAAACTCCGATGATAGAAGTGTTGGAGCTCTTTCGCCAGAAAAGAATTTCAGGGGCACCCGTTGTTAAAGGCAATGAATTAATCGGGCTGGTAAGTATTGAAGACTTATTGCGCTGCCTGCAGAAATCCGACCTAGACGCTGAAACGCATCTCTACATGAGCACGAATGTGCTTACCATCAAAGATACAGATCCGGTTATTGAAGCGCTGAAACTGTTTGTGACGTATCATTTTGGCCGCTTGCCTGTACTGAATGCAGCGGGAAAGCTTACCGGAATCCTCACCAAAGGGAATATCACCAGTGGAATTCTCAAAGCTATACAACATGACTATAAAGAAGAGGAAGTTCGCCGCTACCGCGCCAGCCATCTTTTTGAAGACATTGTTTCAGATCGTTCCAGCCTGATCTTACGTTACAACATCAAACAGGGAGATTTTACACACGGCGGTGCTGCGTCCTCTGCGATAAAACGAGCTTTATTGCGCCTGGGGGCTGACCCGCAAATTGCAAGGCGTGTAGGAATTGCGATTTACGAAGCAGAGATGAACCTGATCATTCATACTACAAACGGAGGCTTTATTCGCGTTGAGATAGAACCCAAACAAATTTCGATCAATATTGCAGATGATGGTCCGGGTATTCAAGATGTCAATCTTGCAATGCGACCTGGGTTTTCAACCGCCACGGAGACGATTCGGGAACTTGGATTCGGCGCTGGAATGGGGCTCGTCAACATTCAACGCTGCGTCAATTCCATGCGGCTTGAATCGGTTTATGGTAAGGGCACCAATCTGAGATTAAAAATATTATTGCCAGAGAAAGAATCGATGGGAAATAGTTCATAGTTACCTAACAAGGAGAAGACAATGAATCTACAGTCAATTATTGATGCAATGAAATTAAAACCCTTCACAGATTTAAGAGATTACTCTGAAATTGAACCTTCCTGTGGCTATTCTTCAGATTTATTAAGTTGTGTTATGGCAGGCGCACCGAAAAAATCGCTCTGGGTAACCCTTCAGGCGCATGGCAATATCATTGCAGTTGCCGCTCTGCTCGAATTATCTGCGATCATTATTACAGAAGGTGCGCAACCTGATCAAGCCACCATAGATAAGGCCAATGAAGAAAATGTGGTTTTACTTGGCTCTGATTTGCCAACTTTCTATATCATTGGCAAACTTTGGGAGCTGGGGTTGCACTGCAGTCCTGAGCAATTGGAGTAATCCGTATGGTATTAAGGCGTTTCCGCGCAGATTTACACGTACACACTGTCTTATCTCCCTGCGCCGATGTAGAAATGATCCCCCCTCTGATTGTTGAAACCGCCCTCGAGTTGGGCATCAACCTGATTGCAATCACAGACCATAACAGTACTGCCAATATTGAAGCAGTCCAAAAAGCGGCTCTTCATACTTCGTTGACAGTTTTGCCGGGTATGGAACTCCAAACCAAAGAAGATGTCCATTCTCTGTGCCTGTTCGATACGCTTGATCAAACCAATTCTTTTCAGAAAATTGTTAATGCCACCTTACCGGTGCTCAATAATAACGAAGATTTTTTTGGCGGACAGTATATCGTCGATGAGACCGGTGAGTTTCTCAGCCATGAGGAACGGCTCTTAATAACATCTACATCATTATCTCTAAACGAAGCCTACGCAATTGTCTCAGATCTTGGGGGGTTATTCATTCCCGCCCATATCAATCGCAAAGCTTATGGGCTTATAGACAGTCTTGGTTTTATGCCTGCTGATATCGCTTTTGATGCCGTCGAAATCTCGCGTCACATTTCACCGGAACAAGCCATGGCCAGTATCCCGAGTATTTCAAATATTCCGTTGATTCAAAATGGCGATGTTCACCGACTCGACGAATTTTTAGGTAGTTTGCACCTGGAAATGGAAACAGCGAATATTGACGAAATCCGCATGGCTTTGCAAAATAATAGCGGAAGAAAAAGCAAAATCGTTTTGCCCGGTTTCATTGATTTCAAGTAAAATAGTATCAATCTCAGTAATAAACGATATGGATTTCTTGCATCTGGAATGATGACATTTGTATATTGTGGCAATGGCTGCGTTTGATTAAACTATGCACTGGTATATGTGGGTAAATTAGTAAAATTTCCTTTTCCTGGAGCTTATATGGCAATTTCAACAATGGCTAAAACATACGCAAAGAACGAACCACTCGGTGACGAAGCAAAAAAAGCTGTTATTGACACCATCATAGATCAATATAAGGCCATACCTGGTGCAACAATGGTTGTGCTAAACGAATTGCAATCCACATTTGGCTTTATCAGCGAACCCATGCAGGAATACGTCGCGGATCGATTACGAGTTCCTTACTCTCGTGTTCACGGAGTTGTTTCTTTTTATTCGTTTTTCACCACAACACCACGCGGCAAACATACGATTAAATATTGCATGGGAACCGCTTGTTACGTGGGAGGAATGCCTGCTCTGATTGAAAAAACCAAACAAATTCTTGGTGTTCAACCCGGAGAAACCACCCCTGATGGAAATATCACCTTTGAAGTTTGCCGCTGTGTTGGCGCTTGCTCGCAGTCACCTGTAATCGCGGTAGATGAAGATGTCATCGGACGCGTTCGTCCAAACAAACTTCCCCAACTATTAAAACCGATCCTGGAAAACAAAGAGTAGATTTTGAGAGAGCTTTCGCTTCACCTGCTTGATATCGCCGAAAACAGCATATCCGCTGGAGCGAAATCTATTAAGATCATCATCTCCGAGGATACAGTTGCTGATTTATTGCAAATGTCAATCATCGACAATGGGCGCGGCATGAGCAGTGAGATGGTGCGTGAGGTCATTGACCCCTTCACCACAACCCGCACAACCAGAAAAGTAGGTCTCGGAATCCCCTTGTTAAAAGCTGCTGCTGAGGCATGCAATGGCTCGCTTGAAATCACCTCAGAACTTGGCGTTGGTACTCAAGTAGAAGTGCAGCTTAGCCGCAACCATATCGATCGTATGCCTATCGGCGACCTGATTACCACCCTTCTCAACCTGTTGGTTTCCAACCCTCAGGTCCATTGGATTTTTGAATATCGCTTTGATGGAATTTCATCGGTTTTTGATGATGAGGCAGTGAAACAGGAACTCGGTGATCTTCCCATGTCAGAGCCTGGGATTCTCGCCTGCATCAGAAATATGATAGAAGCAACAATATTTGATGTCAACCCGAATTTTTCGCAGGACACCGTCACCATACTTAGTTAATACTTGTAGGAGATAAAAATGCCAACTATCAAGAGTCTCGAAGATTTGAAGAACGCCAGGGAAGAAGCGCTTAAGAAGCGTGAATACAAAGCCACTTCTGGTGCAATCCAGGTCATCGTCGGCATGGGAACATGCGGGATTGCTGCAGGGGCGCGGGACGCCATGAAAGCAATTCTCGATGCGATTGAAAAGGATTCAATCACGGGTGTTATTGTTTCACAAACCGGCTGCATCGGCCTTTGCGAGAAAGAACCGATCGTTCAGGTTGTTGTTGGTGAACAAGCCAAGGTAACATACGGCAAGGTTACTTCGCAGGTCGCCAGGCGAATCATGCAAGAACACGTAGTCGAAGGCAAGGTTGTAGAGAGCAATTTAATAAATCTTTAAAATTACCGATCAAAGAGATAAAGGGTTCCTTATGAAGTATTTTCGTTCTCATGTATTAGTGTGTGCAGATCCAGATTGCATCAAGAAAGGCGCTCACGAAGTCACCGATGCGCTGCAGGACGAGCTCGTTGCCCAGGGTTTGATAGAAGAAGTGCAGGTATTAGAAACCTCCCGTATCGGTGGATGTGATCAGGGACCTGAATTAATGGTGTACCCTGAGGGAGTACATTACTCCAACCTTACCCCTGATGATATGGCTTATCTTGTTGAAGAACACTTTCTTAAAGGCCGTGTCGCGAATAAATTCCTTACTGAAGAGAAAGTTTTTACCGATGAAGAATTAAGCGCTCCCACAGCCAAAGAAATCCGTGTGGTTTTACGCAATTGCGGAAAAATCGATCCGGAAAACATCGAAGAATACCTTGCCGAGGATGGCTATCAGGCTCTTGGAAAGGTGCTTACTGAATACTCACCCGAGCAAGTCATTGAAGAGGTATTAAAGTCAGGTTTACGCGGTCGTGGTGGCGCGGGCTTCCCAACTGGGAAGAAGTGGCAATTTGCCAGATCTTCAAAAGATTTTCCGAAATATGTGATTTGTAATGCGGATGAAGGCGACCCTGGCGCTTTTATGAATCGTCGGGTTCTCGAAGGCGATCCTCATGCGGTTATTGAAGGAATGATTATCGCTGCTTACGCAATCGGCTCTAATCAAGGCTACATTTATTGTCGTGCTGAATATCCCATAGCGGTAAAAACGCTGCGCATCGCAATTAATCAGGCGCGGAATCTTGGTTTTCTGGGTGAGAATATCTTTGGCACAGATTTCAGCTTCGACCTTGAAGTTCGCATGGGAGCCGGGGCATTTGTCTGCGGCGAAGAAACCGCTCTCATGGCATCGATCGAAGGTCAAAGGGGAGAACCGCGACCTCGGCCACCTTTCCCGGCAGTCCGCGGCCTTTTCGATAAACCATCGAACATTAACAATGTTGAAACCTATGCAAACATCCCTCAAATCATCTTTCGTGGTGCTGATTGGTACGCCAGCATGGGTACCGAAAGATCTACCGGCACCAAGACTTTTGCATTGGCTGGCGATGTCAAGAATTCGGGATTGATCGAGATTCCATTTGGTCTCACCCTCCGCGAAATTGTTTATGATGTCGGCGGCGGAATCAAAGATGATAAAAAGTTCAAAGCCATCCAAACCGGTGGTCCGATGGGCGGCTGTTTACCCGAAAAATACCTCGATCTTCCGGTTGATTATGAAGCACTTACCCAAGCAGGTTCGATCATGGGTTCTGGCGGACTTGTTATTATGGATGAAGAAAGCTGCATGGTGGATATCGCCCGCTTCTTTATGGACTTCACCCAGGATGAGTCTTGCGGAAAATGCACACCCTGCCGTGTTGGAACTCGCCGGATTCTTGAAATTCTGGAACGCATATGCGATGGCAAAGGCCAACCGAGTGATCTCGACACACTTGATTACCTTTGTGCGCAAATCAAAGAGGATTCGCTCTGCGGGCTGGGTCAGGGTGCCCCCAACCCGGTGGTGAGCACACTGCAGCATTTTCGGGATGAATACGAAGCGCATATTATTGACAAACGCTGCCCAGCCAAAGTCTGTAAAGCGCTCATCCGCTACGACATCATCGAAGGTTTATGCACTGGTTGTACCGTTTGCGCACGCAACTGTCCGGTAAACGCCATCACGGGTGAACGTCGGATGACGCATGTGATTGACCCCGATATCTGCATTCGCTGTGGAATTTGTATGCAGGTTTGCAACTTCAACGCAATCGAAATCAATTGATATTTGCTTTGATTCTTTGTATCCCTAAGATTCAGGAGGTGCCAGATGGCAGTAATCGACAAGGATGAAAACCTGGTAAAGAAATCTGTACAATCTGCTGTTGAACGTTTTGGTACAACACAAGATGAACTGATTCCAATTCTGAACGAAGTAAACCGTGAAATCGGTTATCTTCCTGGGGAAGCGCTGGATGAGATCAGCCGACTCTTGCGTGTTCCCCGCAGCCAGCTCTTTTCTGTTGCCAGTTTCTACCGAATGCTCTCCACAAAACCCAGGGGTAAACATGTCATTCAGTTTTGCGAATCTGCCCCTTGTCATGTAGTAGGCGGAAGAGAAGTATGGGAAGCCCTTAAAAACCATATCCAAATTGGCGAAGATGAAACCACTGCTGATGGCAACTGGACTCTGCTCACCACCAGTTGTTTGGGTGTTTGCGCAGTTGGCCCGGTGTTGGTTGTAGATGATGACATCTACGGCAATGTGACACCTGAACAAGTGCCCGCAATCCTTGATAAGTACCTTGGATAAAGGAGGGATCAATGAAAGCATACCGTTCGATGGTTCTGGTCTCGAGTGATCCCGAAAGCATGGAAAAGGGAGCCGCTGATGTTTACCAGACGCTGCAATCTGAAATCAGCGCATTCGGTTTGGAAAATGAGATTTCTCTCACCATGGTCGGAGATGTTGGCCGCCACGATGCCGTTCCTCTGGTCATTGTTTATCCCGAAGCCGTAATTTACGGCCCGGTTAGCCGTGAGAACGTACGCACACTTGTGGAAGAGCATCTCTATAAAGGGCGTGTGGCGGTCGATCTGCAGGCGCCGATCAAAGAATTATCAGGAAAAATTGCCTGGTTGAGCTCTCGAAAGGGCACCCTGCCGGCAGAACAACGTATCGTCCTGGAACGCGCTGGAATCATTGACCCTGAATCGATTGATGATTACCTGATTCACGATGGCTATCAGGCGCTTGCCAAAGTAATAACTGAAATGTCACCGGAAGAGGTTTTTACAACCCTTGAAAAAGCGGGTCTCAGAGGAAGGGGTGGCGCAGGCTTTCCAACCGGGACCAAATGGCGCTTCGTTTACAAAGCAAATGGACCGAAGAAGTATGTCATTTGTAATGCCGATGAAAGCGAGCCAGGAACTTTTAAAGATCGTCTGATCCTGGAGGGCGATCCGCACTCGATTGTCGAAGCGCTTGTGATTGCAGCTTATGCCGTTGGCGCAGATGAAGGCTACTTGTATATACGTGGTGAATACAATATTGCCAAAGAAAGAGTGCAGAAAGCCATTTCACAAGCAAAAGAATTGGGCTTTCTCGGTGAAAATATTTTTGGCACTGACTTCAGCTTTAATCTGCATATCCACAGCGGTGCAGGTGCATATATTTGTGGAGAAGAAACCGCATTAATCGAATCTATCGAAGGCAAACGCGGTGAACCTCGAGCCCGCCCACCCTACCCAACAACCAATGGTCTTTGGGGCAAACCGACCCTCGTTAATAACGTGGAAACGTTGGCAAATGTCGCTCCTATCCTAAGGCACGGAGCCGATTGGTATCGTAGTTTTGGACCGAAAAGCAGCCCAGGAACCAAGGTTTATACAATTTTGGGCAATGTCAACGTAACGGGTTTGATCGAAGTACCGATGGGTATCACTCTCCGCGAGGTGATCGCCATCTATGGTAAAGGGATGAAAAACGGCAAACCTTTCAAACTGGCGCAAACTGGCGGATCTTCTGGCTCAATAGTGCCGGCCAGCCTGCAGGATACCCCGATGGACTTTGATTCCTTCAGTAATGCAGGCGTATCACTTGGGTCTGGTGCGCTATTAATTTGTGACGAAGACACTTGCGTGGTTGACTTGGCGAAGGTTTTGCTCAACTTCTTTCGAAAAGAATCTTGTGGTAAATGCAACCCCTGCCGAATCGGCACCCAGCGTGTATATGAGATTATGGCAAATATCTCTGAGGGAACTGCAAAATTGCAGGATCTGGATGATTTGTTGCTGCTTAGCGACAATCTCTTTCAGCTTTCCAATTGCGGACTTGGACAAACTGCTGGCGCTCCCATCCGTGATATTCTCAACCATTTCAGGGCTGAAATCGAAGCCCATATTCGCCTTAAAGTCTGCCCAACCGGCATATGCCCAATGAGCGGAAAAAGAATTTAACTCAATTAACAGGAGAGATGCGACAATGGTCACTGTTACGATAGATGGCAAAACACTGGAAATTCCTGAAGGTACGACTGTTCTACGCGCAGCACAGAACGAAGGGATTGAAATTCCTACTTTGTGCGACCATCCTCACCTAACCCCGTACGGCGGCTGCCGCCTATGCCTGGTGGAAGTTGAGGGATATCGAACTTTACAGCCTTCTTGCACCCTTCCGGTCAGTAACAATATGGTCATCAAAACCAACACTAAGAAGGTATTAGATGCCCGGAAATTTGTGTTAACCCTCATTTTCAGCGAGCGTAACCATTTTTGCCCTTACTGCCAGGTAAGCGGCGGTGATTGTGAACTGCAAAACGCTGCCTACAACGAAGGCATGACCCACTGGCCTTTACAGCCAAACTGGCAGCCTTACCCGGTTGACGCATCCCATCCTTATATCATTCTCGAAAATAACCGCTGCATTCTCTGCCGCCGTTGTGTACGCGCCTGCGCTGAACTAATTGGCAACTTCACACTCGGTTTCGAAGAACGCGGCGCACGCAGCATCCTCGTTGCAGATACTGGCGTTCCGTTCGGTGAGAGCACTTGTATCTCATGTGGTTCTTGTGTTCAAGTTTGCCCAACTGGCGCACTGATTGATCGCACCAGTTCTTACATGGGTCACGAGGTGAATTTTGACTCGACAAAAACCATTTGTGTTGGATGTTCGCTTGGCTGTGGGATCGAGGTCTTCACCCGTGACAATAACCTCGTCAGAATTGACGGCGACTGGGATGATCCGTTTAATGCCGGTGTTATCTGCGAAATAGGCCGCTATGAGCCATTAACTGACAAATGCGACCGAATTCACACCCCGATGATTCGAAAAGATGGTGTGCTCAAAGCAGCAACTTGGGATGAAGCCCTTTCTGCTGCCGAAGCCGGACTTGGATTGGGTAAACCTGGCAGCAGCGCCAAAATTGCTGCCCTCGTTTCATCACGTCAGCCAGCAGAGACTCTTTACAATATCAATCAACTCTTCAATACTGGGTTTGTCTCTACAATAGATGGGAACACCTTCACCAGCGCTCTGCGTGACCTGGCTGAAAAAGTTGAAAAACCTTTCGAAACCAAGGTTGCAAAACTAAAAGAAAGTGATTCCACTCTCGTTCTGGGCATCGATTTATCCAAAGATCACCAGGTTGCTGGCTTCTTTATCAAACGGAAAACAACTGGCGAAGCCAGCCTGGTTGTGGTGGATTCCGGCGAAAATGCTTTGGATCGCTTTGCGAATAAGACACTCAAAACGACCGGCGCATATGAAGATGTTATCAAAGGTCTTTCAGCCGCAGCCGATAAGCTTGGATTAACCAAAGGCAAAGCCCCCGTAAAAGCTTCTGAGTTGGAAGAAATCGCAAAGAAAACTGGCTTGAGCACAGATGATTACCTGGATGCAGCCTATCTTGTGGCTTCTGCTGAAAAACCCGCGATTGTTTTTGAGGGTAAAACAGCCAGCAGCCTGCTGGTAGAATTTGCCAATGCAATTCAGGCTGACTTGATTGGACTAAAAGGCAGCGCCAATAATCTAACAGCCTCTCAGCTTCACCTCGACAAACCCTTCCACGCCGCAGATTACCAGGCTGTTTATGTGGCACTTGGCGATGATGGAGTATCTCAGAAAATGCTCCAGGAACTTCAGAAAATCCCCTTCAAGGTAGTACAAGCAAGTTATGATTCAGCGCTGACAGCCGCCGCTGATGTTGTTCTGCCGGCAACAATTTGGCTGGAACAATCTGGGCATTATCTCAGCACTGATGGGCGTTTGCTTGAAGCGGTCCGCGCCATCACTCCAGAAGAAGATATTTGGACAATCGATAAGACCCTTGAGAAATTTGCTGAAAAACTTGGTTTGAAATTGAATGAGGAATGGGCTGAAGCGATATTTGCTCCCGTTACTTCGGTTGAATTAGTAAAATAAATTGAGATCTTAACGTTATGTATGGAGAGAAAATGACAAAACCAAAAGTATCCTCTGACTGGTTAGCTGGCTGCGCAGGATGTCACATGTCGCTGCTCGATATGGATGAACGCCTTGCCACTGTCGCTGAACTTGTAGAATTACGCGCCACCCCCATCACAGACCTGAAAGAGCCCGATAAAACCGGTGTTGATGTTGGCATCCTCGAAGGCGGAATCAACAACAGCGCAAATGAAGAAGTAGCGCACAAGATGCGCTCTCGCTGCAATATACTGGTCGCTTTGGGTGATTGTGCAGTTTTCGGGGGCGTTCCGGCTATGCGAAACTTCTTCACGCTCGAAGAATCCCTGCGCCGTGCGTATGTGGAGACAGAAAGTACAGACGAAAGCGGTAAAATCCCTGACGACCCTGAACTTGCTGTCCCTACTAAAGTCCGTGCTTTAGGTGAAGTAGTTCCAGTTGATGTCTTTGTTCCTGGTTGTCCCCCTGATGCTGATACCATTTTCTATGTGCTCAGCGAACTGGCTCAAGGTCGAATGCCAGATCTAAAAGGTGATAATCTTTCCTGGTATTAATCCTTAGGAGGTTGAAGAATGGTCGCACAAAAAATTACAATTGAGCCAGTAACCAGAATAGAAGGGCATGCAAAAGTCACCATCAGAATGAAAGACGATGGTTCTGTTGATCACGCCTATATGCATGTGAATGAATTCCGCGGCTTTGAGAAGTTCTGTGAAGGCAGAATGGTTTTCGAAATGCCGCTCATCACTCCACGGATTTGCGGTATTTGCCCGGTAAGCCATCACCTTGCCGCCGCCAAAGCGGCAGATGACGCTTTCGGCGCTCCTCCTCCACGGCCGGCTGCTTTATTGCGCGAGTTAATGCACATGGGCCAAGTTGTCCAAAGCCATGGTATGCACTTTTTTGAATTGGCTGGACCTGATCTACTGCTCGGCTTTGACGCAGACCCTGCTTTCCGCAATGCCATCGGCATGCTGCAGGTAAACCCGGACTTAACGGTAAAGGCAATTAACTTGCGTAAATGGGGTCAGGAAATTATCGCTATCCTGGGCGGTAGAAGAATTCATCCTTCTTTTGCGGTTCCTGGAGGGGTCAATAAGGCTTTATCAATAGCGGACCGAGAGAAAATCCTTGCTGGATACGATGATGCCATCGCTACAATTCAGGCTGGGATTGCTGTCTATGAAGAATGGGCAGAAAAAAATATTGAAGACATCAACAAGTTCGGTGTTTTCAAAACCGGTTATTTTGGATTGGTTAAACCGGGAAACACCCACGAACTTTATGATGGTCAAATCCGCCTGATCAATTCAGATGGAAAAGAATTAGAGAAATTTGACCCACGCCATTATTTGGATCACATTGCAGAGCACGTAGAAAACTGGTCATATCTCAAATTCCCTTATTACAAAAAATTGGGCTTCCCTCAGGGTGTCTACCGCGTTGGTCCTTTAGGCCGGTGCAATGCCTCAGACCAAATCGCCACCCCGCTTGCCAATGCTGAACTTAAGAAATTTAAAGCCTTAAACGGCGGTAAACCCGTTGAGAACACGCTCCACTATCACACCGCCCGCCTTATCGAAACACTATATGCGGCAGAGAATGTAAAAGTTCTCCTTAATGATCCAGATATCCTCAGCAAAGACATCCTCAACACCTGCCGCGACCCGCAGCCTGAAGGTATTGGTGTGATTGAAGCTCCGCGGGGCACGCTAATTCATCACTACTGGGTCAAGGACACCGGTCAAATCGAAAAAGTCAATTTAATTGTCTCCACCGGTCATAATAACTGGTCAATGTGCGAAGCAGTTGACAGCGTCGCCAAAACGTACATCACCGGCCCCGAGATCCATGAAGGCTTGTTGAACCGGGTAGAAGCGGCAATCCGTGCCCACGACCCTTGCCTATCCTGCTCTACCCACGCAGTTGGACAGATGCCAATAACGATTGATTTTGTCGATCAGTCCGACAACTTGATTCGCACAATGTCAAGAGGATAGAGCATATCTTACCTGATCAAAGGCGATGCTCAAGAAACCATGACAGCATCGCCTTTTTTTGGAGGTTCCGTTTTGCGAACACTAATTCTTGGTTATGGCAATAGAGACCGTCAAGATGACGGAATCGCCTGGCACATCCTTACCGGGCTGAAAGCTGCCTTGGGTTTCCCAAATCCCGAAAGTATTGACGAAGACTTCTTGTCAAATGATGACCTTGTATTGGTCTTTCAGCTGCAATTAATGCCCGAACAAGCTGAATATTTATCATTGTTTGAGCGTATTCTCTTTGTTGATGCCCACACCGGCGCAGTACCGGAAGACATCAACTGGCAAGAGATCTCTTCTCAATTCCAGAATTCTCCGTTAACACATCATATGACACCAGGTACACTCATATCGATTGTCGAAACCGTATACAATAAGAGACCTGAAGCTGCATTGCTATCCGTACGAGGTTTTGAGTTTGAGTTCTCGCAGCAGCTTTCCAGTAGAACCCAAGCCCTGGTTGCAGAGTCTTTGACTCGCATCCAATCCTGGCTTAGGAGAGACCATACAGAGGGCAAATGAGCGAAGTTGAAACCACATCATCATTCACTCCAGCGCAGATTTTCGAGAAGGTGGTTAACTCAGGCATTAACAAAGCAAATTTGCGCTTCGTGCCCATGCTGCTGCTCTCCATACTTGCTGGGATGTACATCGCCTTTGGCAGTGTGTTTTCAACCGTGATCGGAACCGGATTACTCGGTGTCGCTCCTTATGGAGTAACGAAGCTGTTGATGGGATTGGTCTTCTCGTTAGGGCTGATTCTTGTTATTGTCGGTGGAGCTGAATTATTCACTGGGAACATGCTGATGGTAGCCGCCTACGCCAGCAAGAAAATCAAGGCTGTTTCTGTCGCACAAAATTGGGCTGTTGTATTTATCGGCAACTTTATTGGGTCACTGCTTTTAGCAGGTTTAATACTTTCAGCTCGAGCTTATTTGCTGGCCAACGGGGAAATTGGCAAGACGATGCTTTCCATTGCAAATTCAAAAATGCAGTATTCATTCTCTCAGGCTTTTTCGCTTGCAATCCTTTGCAACATTCTTGTTTGCCTGGCAGTTTGGTTGGCATTTTCAGCACGGAACACAGCAGATAAAATTTTATCGATTGTGTTTCCGATTACTGCCTTTATCACAGCGGGTTTTGAACACAGCGTCGCCAATATGTATCTGATACCTGTAACCCTGTTATTAAAGCAATTCGACCCAGTGTACGTGGCTTCTACCGGCATAGACGTTTCGGTATTAGGCTGGTCTGAATTTTTCATCAACAACCTGCTGCCAGTTACCCTTGGTAATATGGTTGGCGGAATTGTATTCGTCGGTCTCGCTTACTTTCTCATCTATCGGCCTGTTGGGAAATCCGGCTAACAAAAAGTCAAACATAATTTGTGCAACCTTGAATGCAAAACAAATGATATTTCCCCTAAATCTATCTTAATAGGCGGTATAATTTCAATGCGATGCACGAGCTTTCAGTTACTGAGTCGGTCCTCGAAATAGCCAGCAAACACGCCATCTTATCAGGTGCTTCACGTGTTACTCAAATCAACCTGGTGATTGGCCAATTGTCCAGCATTGTTGATGATTCAGTTCAGTTTTATTGGGATACGATTAGCGAGGACACCATTTGTGCTGGTTCAGCGCTCAATTTCACAAGAATTCCAGCCACATTCCGTTGTGTCGATTGTGAGATTACGTTTAATCTGGATGAAAGATTAGCTCCATGTCCAAATTGCGGCAGTATACGCAGCCAGCTTATCAGCGGCGAAGAATTCTATATAGACAGTATCGAAATCGAAAAATGAGGTAAACATTGTGACCACATTACGCGTTCCCATCGTTGAAAAAATCCTCAGTTCAAATGACCGTATGGCGTCTTTGAACCATGAGGAAATGCGTAAGCAGCAAGTTTTTTCAATCAACTTATTAGCTTCTCCTGGCGCAGGTAAAACAAGCTTTATCCTTGAAACAATCAAACGTTTGGCAGATGAATACAAAATTGGCGTCATAGAAGGCGACACGGCACCTGTGACGATCGATGCCGACAAAATCATCGCCATGGGCATGCCCGCAGTTCAAATTAACACTGGTGGAGACTGTCATCTCGATGCTGCGATGGTGAGCGATGGGTTATC
>WPCI01098934.1_pt1 | contig 28309 bp, 42 predicted proteins | sample 5399871 | NCBI WGS metagenome assembly WPCI01 (sample SAMN12869469, study PRJNA574797) | sludge metagenome | isolation source: wastewater treatment of pH7 | place: China:Beijing | collected 2019-05-20 | reverse complement strand
TGCATACGTCTTTTGTGCATACGTCTTTTGTGCATACGTCTTTTGTGCATACGTCTTTTGTGCATACAAGGTACAGGAGCACAATCAATCAAAACAACTAGAATACTTTTATAAATATCCTTATATTTTACTTAATTACTGTGTCGCACAATATTGGTTATATCTTATATAGGTGTGTTATTGTGCGACCTAGTAAAGTTATCAACAACAATGTATCAAGTATTTTATAAAACCCCTTGCATATTTTATTTTTATTTGATACAATGTATATATAAGATTGAAAGAGAAAAAAATCTTATAAGCAATTCAACCAGGTGACAACAAGGAGCGGTAGAGATTCCGCCTTAAAACAAAAATCTACACCTGGTTGATAAATATCAACTAGCGATAGCGTCAAACTAGCGTCAGCAGGTTGATAAGTGTCAACATCAACTAACGTGCCCAAGTGTAAGAAGCATCTGGGCAAGAATAAAAGAGCATTAGATAAATTCTTTAAGCTTAATCTTGGATATAACCAAGAGATGCTAGCCCAATGCTTGAACATAGACCCTAGTAGTATTCCAGCAATACTAGAGTGGTATGCAAGACTAGAGCTGGGTCAAAAGATTTACAAAGCAATTAAAAATCAAGGTTACTGTAGTTTTACCGCAGACCTATAAGGAGATAACGATGCAAGACATGACATATAAGGGCATAACTATACTAGCTAATTGCAGAGAGTATTCCCAGTGGACTCTCGATGAAAATGGTCGACCATTATACCATCACTATACTTTTGAAGGTGCGGACATCATAAGCTACACTACAGATGAGCAACCAGATGTTGAGTTTGATACTCTGGACGGCTTAAAAAGAGACATTGATATTCATTTAGCAAGATATAAAACAGAGCAAGGGTATAGGGAGTTTTAGCCATGAAGCCTAATACAATTCTACCAGTTAAAGTAACCCTTGAAACATTAGAGGATAAGCACTCAATCAATGAGCTGAAGGCAGAGGTGTCACCTTTTAATGTAGTTATTCAAGCAACCCACCACCTCAAATCAGATAGGGATAAAACAGAGCGAAGTATCACACTAACACGAGAGCAGTTTGAGCAAATTGCAAAGATATTTAAGGAGGTATAATATATGAGTAATTGTGATTGTAAACTAAACCAATACGGCAACCTGGACGCTATGCCAGACGGCTGGACACAAACCAAAGCAACCATTATTCAGTTAAGGAAACTCAATATTCACAACCATAAGGTATCTATAGGCTGGACTAGACGCCAAGGCAAGTACCTGCCAACCTTGATTAACGCTATAGATAAGAGCCATTTAGTTGAGGTAAACCAATATCTTCAGCGTCAAAGAGATAAGTCTAGAGATAAGGCTAATCGATTAGCAGAAAAGTATGCCGAGTATATGACTGACGACCCAAAAGAGAGGGCTAATATACTTCAAGAATACCTCAACAATCAGGCTACAGGGGGCAAGGCTTGCAAGTTATTGGTTGAGGGATACCATGAGAGAGATATTGATAAGATGTTTGAAGCTTATCGGTTGATGGCTGGGGCTAGGCATCGTCACGAAAATACTGACTATGATTACTTGCTCAGGCAAGGGGTCGACAAAGAGCAAGCTAGGAGAATATTAAGCATTAATTAGAAGGATTAAGATGAATAAGTATAAGTTCAAAAAGACTTGGGATGAGATGGGTGATGGAGAAAAGCTAGCCTGCATTAGGTACTTCCCCGAGAAAGCCAAGCAGGACGATGATTGGGACATCAGGCTAGCAGCCTACCTAGAGTTGGGGTTTACCGAGGAAGCCATGGGGCAGGTTAGTCTAGAAGCACTTCAGGCCTCAGTCCAACGACTCATCGACTTCGCAAATCAAAACAGGCAGAAAATAATATTGCTAACAAAAGTAGGTTGCGGCATTGCTGGATTTGTGGAAGACGCGATCAAGGAGCATTTTCGAGAGGCACCTGCGAACATAATTAAGCCCAAGGAGTGGTATGCCTGAGGGGGCAAGGTGGGAACGTCACCACGTGATGTATCACAGGAAGGACTGGCTCCGTACCAGGGACAGTTCAAAGAATAGCCAACATAATCCTGTGGTGGTTACATTTACCGCGGGAGTTATTGCTGGGCAATTTATAAGCATAACTATTTAATTTATACGAAAGGCAGGCAGCATGAATGAAGCGCAATTAAACACTAAGAACAGAATAAGCAACAATCAAGATTATATAGATAGTCGAGACATCGAAGAGCGGATTAAAGAGCTAGGCAAACTCAAGGCGAAGACAGTTAAAGAGTTTGGGGTTATCGAGTGGCACAAGATGGAAGAATCTATAGAGCGTGCGAGCTTGGTAAGCCTAAAAAAACAGTATATAGACGACTACGACGAAAAAAGCTGGGGCTATGGTGCCACATTTATTAAGGCAAGCTACTTCGAAAACTATACGGAAGAGTACACACAAGATACTTACGAGATACCAACCTTCCTACAGTATCATATAGACTGGCGAAGCGCTGCAGAAGAACTATCAATGGACTACACAAAAGTTAAATTTAACGGGGTAGACTACTACACCAGAGAGGCCTAAGAGGCAAAATGACAACAACAACAATCAACCAACCAGCAGAAATGCTAAAGTATCAAATCGAAAATACCCAAGCAAGGTACATCGTAGAAGAGTTTTTTGCTAAAAACGACGAGCAAGCAGAAAAAAAACTCAACGATCACATCGAGGGACTAAGAGACGTGGAATATGCTACAGCCATCGACAACGGGGCAAGCGAAGAAGAAGCAGCAGCACTAGCTGAGGAGATGGATATTTATCTCAACGTGAGCCAGGTTTTCGACTACGAAACAGAAGTAATGGGTTCAGCAGACCCAAGGAACGCCTAATAAAATGCTAGCGTTCGGAATCGACAAGGACGACCTAGGGAAAATCACCATCACCGTTTTGGGGGCAAAACTCCAGACCAACGATCAGGCACTTGGTGAGATAGTTTTGGCAGAGGACGACACCCCCTCAGAATATGAGGCGGCAATTGGTAACATGTTCCCCGAGGTGGAAGAGATAAAAAAATTAAGTGTTAGGAGAAAAGTAAGATGGAAAATAAGCAATTTGATGAGCGAATAGATGAGATAATGTCTAACTTATGGACAAAAGAGTCTCCATTTGGGCAGGTGCTACAAGGAGATGATGAAGTCAAAGCCCAACTCCAAGTCCTCATAACTCAAATAGAGCAGGAGGCTTATAAAAAAGGCTACATAGATAGGGGTATGGAGCAACTTCAATCTAACCAACAAGGAGGAAAATGAGCAATAAATTAGCAACAATAATTGGGGAGCAAGGCATCAGCCACCCCGAAACAGAAAAACTAATCGAAGTTTTTGGTGGACCCTTCGAGGAGGCTAAGCAAGATGAGTATTTGGAGATTAAACGAGAAGCGGAGCTGTTCTTTAGCTTAGTCGAGGAGAACAATGATATTTTTTAGGGGTGACAAGTTTGAAGAGATGCTTTATTCAGCAGGTGTTAGGTATACATTAATTGCTGAGGTCGATGGAGCAAAAATATTTGAAGGAAGTTATGAGGACATCAATGAGGTATTGCATGGAGCTGGTAAGGCAGAACAAATGGTTATAGAAACGATAGATCAGCTGTTAGTAGATAAGGAAGCCAGGCTGATAAGGAAAGTAACTGGGCATAATATAAATTAACTGAAAGGAGAATAACTATGATGAGTTACAAAGATAGATTTGAAGACATTTATGAGCAAACAGATATTAGATACACTATAAGTGCTGAGGTAGATGGGGTTAAAGTATACGAAGAAGAGTTTGAGTATATAGAAGATCTAGAACAAAGCATTAGCAAGGTAGAACGAAGTGTAATTGACGAGATAGATCAGTTAGTAGTAGATGATGAAGCTAGATTGATAGACAAAACTATTGATGATCTAAGAGAAAATAATTGGGAGGAGCAAGATGAATAAGTATAAATTCAAAAAGAAGTGGGATGAGATGATAAATGAGGAGAAGCTAGCCTGCATACGCTACTTCCCCGAGGAGGCTAAACAGGATAAGGATTGGGAAATCAGACAAGAAGCCTATCAAGCGTTAGGCTATACCGAGCAAGCCAAGCAGGATAAGAGTTGGGTTATCAGACGAGAAGCCTACCGAAAGTTAGGGTATACTGAGGAGGCCAAGCAAGATGAGGATAGGGACATTAGGCTAGAAGCCTACCAAAAGTTGGGATTTACCGAGGAAGCCAAGCAAGATAAGAGTAGTAGCATCAGGCGAGAAGCCTACCGAGCGTTGGGCTTTACAGAAGAGGCTAAACAGGATGAGGATAGTGGTATTAGAATAGAAACCTACCAAAAGTTGGGGTATACAGAGGAAGCCAAGCAAGATGATTATTGGTTGGTTAGACTAGAAGCCTACCAAAAGTTAGGTTTTACCGAGGAGGCTAAACAAGATGAATACTGGGCTATCAGACAAGAAGCCTACCGAGCATTAGGATATACCAAAGAGGCTAAACAGGATGAAAATGATGATATCAGGCGAGAAGCCGAGTTATTTTTTAGTCTCGTAGAGGAGGACGAGTTACCTATAACATTTATGGATGAACTATTGGATAGTATAGCTGATGATGTAATGAACTTGAGTATTAGAATAAGAAACAAGAAAGGAGTAGATAATGAAGAAGTATAAATTCAAAAAGAAGTGGGATGAGATGATAAATGAGGAGAAGCTAGCCTGTGTTACTTACTTCCCCGAGGAGGCTAAACAGGATAAGGATTGGGAAATCAGACAAGAAGCCTACCGAGTACTAGGATTTACAGAGGAAGCAAAACAGGACAAGAATAGTGACATCAGACAAGAAGCCTATCGAGTACTAGGATTTACCGAGGAGGCTAAGCAAGATACGTATTGGGAGGTCAGACAAGAAGCCCACCGAGTGTTAGGCTACACCGAGGAAGCCAAGCGGGATGAGGATTGGGATATCAGGCAAGAAGCCCACCGAGTGTTAGGATTTACCGAAGAAGCCAAGAGAGATGAGAATTGGCATATCAGACAAGCAGCCTATCGAGCGTTAGGGTTCACCGAAGAAGCTAAGCAGGATGACGATAAGGACATCAGACAAGAAGCGGAGTTATTCTTTAACCTAGTAGAGGAGGGTAATGACTAGTTATTTATATATTTTAGCGTGGATTATATTATCTACTATAGTTGTAATATGGGCAGCACTAGTAGTTATTATCTGGGTCATAGCTTTCATAGAGGTGCGTAGATCAATTAGAGAAGAGGAGGACGAGTGGGAGTAAAAGTAGAGATTGAGGTGTATGATGCACCAACATTTATTGGTAGAGTTATTAATAGAATTAAAAACATTTTTAGGAGAATAGTAGGATGAAACTAAAAGATATTAAATTAAACTTAGACAAAACATATGATTTAGCACTAGCTATTAGTACAGCGTTTGCTGGGTACTTAGGATATACATCAAGTAGTATTGAACGAAAGATAGTCGGAGCTATCTTGATTAGTAATACGATTGTTTATGTTATTAATACAATCTATAGGAGTAGATAGTGAAAGCTATAGCAATACTAGTTATTATCTTAGTCCTTGCTATATCTTTTATCAGTACCAATAAAGAACAGGCACAAAGTATTCAAGATAAATTAGAACAACAGTCGCAGAAGCTAGATGAAACTATCAAACAAAAGCAGGATGTGATGATTGAAAACCAAAAGCTATTAAAAGAACTGGAGAACAACGGTCAAAAGGTAACTGACTTAGAACAAGAACTAACCTGGAGACAACCATATTATGATAAGTACGGTGAGCAAGTAGTCAATGCAGTGGTAGCAAGTTTTGGTCACGATGACTACGCTTTCAAGATTATGCAGTGTGAGTCAGGGGGTAACCCCGAAGCAACCAACCTAAATACTAATGGTACTTCTGATAGTGGTCTGTTTCAGATCAATAGTATTCATGCAGGTAGGTATGATATGTCAAATATTTTTGATCCCTACATCAATGCGCAAATAGCAAAGAGCATTAAGGATAGCTGGGGTAGCTGGTCACCTTGGGTCTGTAGCAGGAGGGTTTAATGGAACAGCCAGATGTTCGAGGACTAACCAGTAAGCAATACCAACACTTTAGATCGGCTTTATGGTGGATAGCACTGGCCAGAACTAGACAAGAATCATCATACAGAAAGAGACTTCAGGAACAATTAGAGCAGTGGCTAGAACAAGAAGACTATGTCAGGGCTTACGAAGCAGTCAAGCTAATTGAGGACGAAGTAAACCAAGACATAATCCATAAGGGGTGGGTATGACAAGACTGTCAGACTTAGATAACTTGTTTGATGGCAAGGTAAGGTTTAGCTCAGGCGTAGATCACAGTGTTACTATTAGGATACCAGAGCATGTTGTGGACCTAATGGACTTACTAGTAACTACTGGCTATTCGTCTAGACCTGACTTGCTAATTAAGTTGATTATCAACAAAGCTAAGGACGAAGCCCTAGCTACCAAGGACACTAAGTATAAGCAGAGCCTAATAAGCTTAATGGTACAGTACCAAGAGTATCTATTAGCCAGTAAAAAGATCAAGGTTAAGAAAACAAAAGTTATGCCTAAGAAAAAAAAGAAGAAATGGTTAAGCGGACACTCGCACGGTAACACTGGTAAGCGAGCTGTTAGCCCAGAGCTACAGTTAACTATTAGGCAAGAGTACTACGCTGGAGCATCTTATCGTGAGCTTAGTATTAAGTATGGATATTCGATTAATACTATCACTAGGGCGATTAAAGAAAAGGGGTATACTAAGACTAAAAGAAAGCAGACTAAGTGATGAGTTCTCAGTATAAGCTAAGAGGCTACCAAGAGGAGGCAGTCAAGCGAGGGGTGTTTGGTCTAACTAAGTATAAGAAGCCGTTTATTCTGTGCCTATCTGTAGGGGCTGGTAAGTCGCTTGTGATAGCGGACATTTGTCACAAGCTAGATGATAATGTTCTGATTATCTGCCCGAACAAAGAGATACTAGAGCAGAATTACCAGAAGTTATTGTCTTATGGTATTGATGACATCTCTATGTATTCAGCGTCAGTTAACAAGAAAGATATAGCTAAGTATACTTACGCTACTATCGGTTCTATCTATAAGAAGCCTGAGTTGTTTCAGCACTTTAAGTATGTTTGTATTGACGAAGCGGACTTGGTCAACCCAAAGAGGATGTCTAGCATGTACATGACATTCTTAAAGGCGATTGGTAATCCGCCAGTCTGTGGTCTGACAGCTACACCATATAGGTTAGTTCAAGGGTTCTATGTAGACAAAGTAAAGGGCCAAACTTTTACGGGCCAGATCAGAATGCTAAACAGAATTAAGCCGTTTTACTTCAGAAACATTTTATACTATAAGGGCATGAGTAGCTTGATTAACGAAGGTTACTTAGCCAAGATTAGGTATATAGTATCTGATACATCTTGGAGTAGTCTTAAATTAAATGATAGTGGGACGAACTTTACAGACCGTAGCCTCGAGATAGATGCTAGAAAGCCAGATCGAGTAGTAAAGATTATCTCTGCTATTCTTGATTGTGATCAGAACGGAGACAAGTCACTAACTTTCTGCCCAACTAGGGAACAGGCAAAGATTATCTATGATAAACTAGTCGCTCACGGTATCAGTGCAGGGTATATAGACGGGGATCTGCCAAAGAAACAACGAGAGTTGGTGTTATCAGAATATAAGTCGGGAGCGATTCAGCATATGATTAATGTTGATGTATTATCTGTAGGATTTGATGAGCCAAGTATCAGTGCAATTATTCTAGCAAGACCTAGCTTTAGTGTTAGGTGGATGTATCAAGCAGTAGGTAGAGGGGTAAGGATAGATCCAAACAACCCTGATAAAATACTAAAGGTGTATGATGTAGTTGGTTTGACTAGTAGGTTTGGCAAGATTGAGAACATTAGACTAGGCAAAGAGATAGATGGGTTTAGGGATAGGTTGGAATCAGACAAGGGAACGCTAACTAACAAAGCACTATGGGAGTTTTCACCAGACATGGTTAAGGTAAGTAAGAAGTGGGATAATTTGATATGAGCGATACAGATAAAGTATATACATGGAGTGATGCCTGCATGTTAAATGGTGAGAGGTTGAGGACAGGTGAGTACAAACAAGGGATGTTCTTTGTTAAAGAGGGCAAGCTGGTAATCAAAAAGGGGAGTGAACTAGCAGAACTTGCGGCCAGACCAGTCAGCTCACTGCCAGTAGCAGAGCAGAGCCAGAAAGACTGCTCATTTAAGATACAAATATGGAATAGTTTTAATAGAAATTTAAGGTTTAAGGAGGAGATGGCAAGTATACATAGAGTGTTCTGTAAACAGTGCTTTAAGGATTGACAAATATATAAATTTTTGATATTATTATAACAGTTAAGTTAAAGAAGGAGAGAGCAATGACTAACGCAAAAAAGACCACAACTAAAAAGGCTGTAGTAAAGACCAATGGGCTAGAGATTGTAGCCCATATACCAGTCCAACAGTATGGATTTATTGAAGTTAAGGGTGACGCTACCCAGTTAGAGGAAATAAAAGAAACATATAGCCAGCTGAGTGAGAAGCCTATGGTTTGGCCACAAAGAACTACTGACGAAGGGGCAGTCGATACCAGCGATTCACCATCAAACCTATTAGACAATAGTAGTAGAGTTGTACCATTTATTTTTGGTAAAGGTAGTATTCTTTTTAATGATAAGCGCCATGTGTATCACGCTACAGATGGTAAGTCAGTAGTCAGTGGTTCAGCTTTCGCTGATCGTTTTCAAGAAGAGTTTTTGGCAGACCATGTTGCTGGAAAGATGGCAGAAAAGCATGGAGTTGACGCAAGTAAAATTATAGACATGTGGGACAAGAATCGTGAAGCATCTACTAGTCTCGGCACTGCTATTCACGCTGGGTTGGAGTTGTATGGCAAGTATCTTAATCTATCTATGACTATCAAGGGTAGTAGTGAGTCGGCACTGCATAGTAATTCTATTATCAGGAACGCAGTGATGTCATTTTTTGTAGATAAAGAAAAGGAAGTTGCTTTATATGAGCCAGCAGTAGGTTACTATCATCCCAGCAAAGATGCTTGGCTGGTGGGGTTTGTAGATAGGGTGTTGTCTGTAGATAAAGAAAAGAAGATTGTTAGAGTTCAAGACTTTAAGACTAACCCTGATATCAGTAAAAAAATTAGGCTCAAGCCAGAAGTTAAGGGTATTATAGATGCTACTAAGCTAGGGGTATATTGGTTGCAGTTAAGCTTTTATGCCTATATCATAGAGAAGGCTGGCTACACAGTTGAGGGACTAGATATTTTTAACTATGTAGATGATGCATGGGTAACATACTCCCACGATGTAGTAGATGTTGAAGGACTATTATAACCGACACAGATAATATAATAATAGGAGGTAAGAATAACAGAAACTAGATAATGATAAGTAATAGACGAAGAAGCTAATCAAATAATAAGGAGAACAATGGCACAATCAACAGCACAAAATATAGATATGGATATTACAATAAACAACGCTAGGACGTTGAGAGAAGAAGGTACATACCCAGCAGTTATTACAGGGATAGTAGACATCGGACCACAAGAAATAGTTTACCTTGGTACAACTAGCATTATTGACAGAGTAGTCCTGGTCTTTCAGTACGAGGATGGCTCTACATCATACGAAGAGTTTAGTAAAACTATGGGACCAAAGGCTAAACTTAGAAAGTTAGTACAAGGTTATCTAGATAGATCACTCAAGAAAGAAGATGTAGAAAACTTTAAGCTTAGTAGTATCAACGGTAAACCAGTTCAAGTTAAGATCCGCCACAATGAGAAGGGTACTTGGGCTAATGTAGATGATATGCTTCCAGCTAATGATAAAGCTAATAGTATTAAGTTAGAGAATGAACCATTTATTGCGGTATACAACGATCCACAGAAAAGGAACTTCGATAAATTGCCTGATTTTATCCTGAACAAAATGATGGGTATTACTAATTCTAGTAGCGACCTAGATGGTATCGAGGATAATAGTGGTATCGAAGCCGTAGCCTGGGATAACTAAAAGGTTAGGGTGAAAAAGTCTGCTGACGAGATTAAGAAACGACGCCAAGCAAGCCTAGCTTATGCTAATGAGGTAAGACTACAGCTTGCTGGGGTAAAGAAGGTTGCAAAAATCCGTCAGCAGGCTCAAGATAAGAAGCTGGCTAAACAAACAGCCTATATCCAGAAGTTAGTCATAGAACAAGAGCTTCAAGATAGAGGTTACTATAATATATTTTGAGGAGTAGATAAATGAAAGAGTATAAATTCAAAAAGAAATGGAACGAGATGACTAATGAGGAGAGGTTGTCTTGTATTACTTATTTCCTTGAGGAGGCTAAACAAGACGAGGATTGGTATATCAGAATAGAAGCCTACCGAGCGTTAGGGTTTACCGAAGAAGCTAAGCAGGACGAGTATTGGTTGGTTAGACTAGAAGCCTATCAAGCGTTAGGCTATACCGAGCAAGCCAAGCAGGATAAGAGTTGGGTTATCAGACGAGAAGCCTACCGAAAGTTAGGGTATACTGAGGAGGCCAAGCAAGATGAGGATAAGGACATTAGGCTAGAAGCCTACCAAAAGTTGGGATTTACCGAGGAAGCTAAGCAGGACGAGAGTTGGTTTATTAGACAAGAAGCCTATCGAGTATTGGGGTACACTGAGGAGGCTAAACAAGATGAGAGTTGGGATATTAGGCAAGAAGCCGAGTTATTTTTTAGTCTAGTAAAGGAGTAGACAATGAATAAGTATAATTTCAAAAAGACTTGGGATGAGATGACCAAGGATGAGAAGTTAGTCTGCATACGCTACTTCCCCGAGAAAGCAAAACAGGATAAAGATAGTAGTATCAGGCGAGAAGCCTATCGAGTATTAGGATTTACCGAGGACGCTAAGCAGGATGAGGTTGGTGACATCAGGCTAGAAGCCTACGAAAAGCTAGGATTTACTGAAGAGGCTAAGCAGGATGATGATTGGGAAATCAGGCTAGAAGCCTATCGAGTACTAGGGTTTACCGATGAGGCTAAGCAAGACGAGGATTGGATTATCCGACTAGAAGCCTATCGGGCATTAGGGTTCACCGAGGAAGCCAAGCACGATGAGTATTGGGTTGTCAGACAAGAAGCCCACCGAGTGTTAGGATTTACCGAAGAAGCCAAGAGAGATGAGAATTGGCATATCAGACAAGAAGCCCACCGAGTGTTAGGCTACACCGAGGAAGCCAAGCGGGATGAGGATTGGGATATCAGGCAAGAAGCGGAGTTATTTTTTAGTCTAATCAATGATGATAGCGAGAAGGATGAGGTTGGTGACATGAAAACACTAGTCGGTCAGGTAGAGTCTATACTGGCTGAGGTCAAAGAAAAGATTAGCAAACTAGAGAATAACAATGGATAGCTATAAAACCGAAGGACATCATGCGATGTTCGATCGTCGTATGTGGCTAGCTACCAGAGGTAGTAAGTTACTTAGATTAGCTATGGTGTTCGACCTACCTCACGGTGTACATAGAGAACTGCATAGAAAAGTCAAAGGGGAACTACCACCCGATCCCACTACTTGCTACGCAGTACTGGAGCAAATAACTGCTCCAGCTAAGGATATCTGTAGACTAGACCAAGCGATACACACCTTCGATGACCTAAGTCTGTCAGCTAATACCATAGATCGTAGGCGTAAAGCAGGACGGATGGCGGAGTTCTTATACCGCCAAAGACCATTTATCGTTAAGGGGCAGGATAGGTAAACCATACTAGCTGGTTGCTTGGGTGACATCACACGGCAGTGTCACTCAAGGAGCTAATTAGTTCCGCACATTGACATCTGAGAGGAAAGGAAAATGCACAAAGACCGAGAGGGTAGGTGGATTAGACCATACATGACTTGTGGTGATTGTGGTGAGAAGTTGCCGATTGAACTTCATCGTATACACTGCGTTCACTATCACAATTATCCAGTTTATGATTATTGGCTACTGCTCCACGAGCCGTGTGGTACAGCAACCATGGCTTTTGTCTACGGCAAAGAGGAGGGAATAGATACTGTCTGGGAACTATTCAGATACTTTGACATCGAGCATACGATTGATGTTTTTGACGGCAAGCCTGAACCCCATATCTTGGAGTATCACGACCGTGAATATCCTGAGCTAAGGTTTCAGAACACCGATGATAGCCAACTCTGGCTAGAATTACTGGAGGAAGAATAGCAATGCTACTGTTTATTATCCTGTTTATTATCCTGATGGCTCTGTGTTTGCTGGTGCTGTAATAGCAACGGCAAAAGCAACCATCGTCTGTACTGTTTGTGACTGGGAGCAGTTTGCAGTCACAGAGATACCAGAGGGGAGAGTGACTACCGTTAACTGTTGTGAAAGTTGTGGCAAGAATACCCTGCATTGGGTGAACTGGCTACCAAACTTTAGCTACAGGATATGGGGTAAATCCAACAACCGCAGGAGGTAGGCAACCATGGAGCTAATTATAATAATCGTCGTTTGCATTATCCTATTTTTCATTTGGATGTAACACACCTCTGCCCCAGGGGTAAAACCTTGGGGCAGACATTAACAATAATTTAGGTGAAAGGAGAAAAACCAATGATTGGAGTTTATATAACGATAAACGGCGAGCCAATCTTTGCAAGAACGGCGGTCAATCGGTTAAGGGAAACAGGTAAATATGTTTGCGATGATGGTACATTTATCGAGCATGATCCTAAAGATGGGGCTGTTAGGTTAGCAATTAAAATGTTAGAGACAATAAAAAATGTCGATGATGTGGTATCGGCAAGGGCAGTAGATAATAAATAAGGAGTAGATATGGATAAAGAATATGCAGTTATAAGACCGTTCATAGATGAAACTGGGTATCTATGGACAGTGCCACAAACACTAAACCCCCATGAGATTGCCATAAAGATGGTAAAACCCTTGTTAGATCATGGCTATATAGAAGAAACAGCGCTACATAAACTAATAGTATGGGCAAAGGGTGTTGGTTGGTCTTGGGACCGATCACTAAATCGTTTTACTGCCGAGGTAGGTGAAAACGACGGAGGACCCCTTACTGGAATGGCAGGTATTGATTCGATGAAAGTATTCTATAACCATTTCGTTAACGAGATAGAGAAGGATAAGTAGTCTTATAGGAAACTGTGAGATGTTATAATACAAATGCAGGGTCTTGCTTTGCTCTCTTTCACAGGACTCTGCATTTATATAATAACTAATAATAAGGAGGATGCATGGAAGCACCCGATAAAATACCAACACTAAGCAGTCTTAAGAATAGGCTAGCTAGAGAAAAAGACACAATGGTTAGTTTTTCAGTACAAGTTCCAGTCAGAGACACTGATAAATACATAGTTACTATTGGGCTGGATGAAAGTGCAGAAGTAAATGCTATTAATTTTAGTGGAGACACCCAGCTGGAGGCTGAAGAGCGTGCGAACCGTTACCTCGAAACAGGGATCCAAGAGTAAACGGACGAAGAAGCGGAAACAAATTACTAAGGCGGCACTAGAGAAGAGAGTCTGGACAGTCTTTAGTAAGTATATCCGACACCGTGATGCACTTAACCAAGGTACTCCTGGAGTATCTGCTAAGTGTGTTACATGCAAAGAGAGTCACCCATTAAAAGGTGGCTCTCTTCATGCAGGACATTTTATTAGTAGGACAGTGAGGACAATTAAGTTTGATGAATGTAATGTACATGCTCAGTGTCAGGGATGTAACTATCGACAGAGTGGGGAGCAGGGTATACATGCTAAGTATGTAATAGATACTTATGGTATAGATGTATTCAATAAATTGGTACAAGAAAGAATTAATCACTTGAAAATTAAAAAGAAGCCAGAACTAACCAGAAAAGAACTACTAGATATTGAGGACAAATACTTAAGCTTACTTAAACAGTATGAGTCTAAATACCCTATGTTCTTAAAAAAATCAAAAAAATAATATATGGTACAAGCTTGTTCAGGATTAGTAGAATAACAGATAATACCAGCATTAGTACAAGGGAACTAATGAACCATGTTACTAAGCTCTTTATTACCCACCAGGTGGTTAGTTTATCTGAGCCTGGCTTAAAGTCTTTATCTATCTTTACTTTTATATAGTGGTTAGATGTCATTGACTTAGTCCTTCGTCTTAATAGTCTTTTAGTTATGGGCCTAACCTAGGCAGAGGCTCTTACCTAGGTTATATGGTAAATCAATTTAAGCGTTGAAACTTGAAATATATAATAATCATTCAGATGTTAAATGTACTAAGCCCCACTGATAATATATCATGGTCATGTTTATTTAACAATGGCAAATATGCCATAATTAGATTGACTCCATAGTTGGACGCCCGTGGCGGATTCGAACCGCCGTAAAAGGATTTGCAGTCCTTGACCTAACCACTCGGACAACGGGCGACTATCAAGTCACCTGTCGGTGAGAACTCTCGGATGTCTGTGTTTTTTTCGATCTCCGCTATCGTCCGCATGAAAAAATCTTAGCCTCGCAAACGAAAAAAGTAAACCCCTGTTTTTCTGCTGGTTGAGTGAAAAAGTCAAGTAAGCAGGAGGAGGCAGACAGCTGGTGTGATGATTCTAGCGAGGAGAAAAACAACAAAAATTAGGATCAGAAGAGGGGGCAAAAGTTTGGCAAAAAGGGGTAAAAAATCAAACAACCCACAGCGTCGATACTCTTCGATTTCTGGGTCGTAATTCTTGCCTACATTTAGCCTGATTTTTTCCTCCGAACGAATGGACTGCCTGCTTCGAGGTTTAGCCTCTGGGCTGACACAGCCAGCCTGAGCGCTATACTCAGGCTGGGTAAGTTCAGTGGGCAGGGATGCCATAGGAGGTCGCCTGCCCAGCATATTATATCATAAAATCCCCACTCCGCGAGGATCTGGGGAGTGAGGGGGAGAATTAAGGAACCATGAAATCTGTTGTATTTTTGTCTTGGGTGCGAATCCTCACCTCTAATCGTATCACAGTATCGGCTTGGACGCCTGTAGCGGAATCGAACCGCTGTACAAGGTTTTGCAGACCTTTGCCTAACCACTCGGCCAACAGGCGCTATTTTTCGGAGAAAATCCTATGGACTTTAGCCACCACCCCAGCACCAAACAAAAACTCAGCAATCGGCATTGCCAGCTGATACTGTTCTGGTGTTATTTTACTAGTTCTGAGAGCAAGTTCTACCCCAACCATAGTCAACATACCAATGTAGGTTTTCTTGCCCCTCAACAAGCGTCTAATAGCGTAATACATTTTTAATCCCAGTACCACCCAACATGTGCATCGACATAATCACTAAAAATCAGGCGGTCAGACGGCTCACATCTGTTGCAGGGGCATTTTCTAATACGCTTACCCTCATAAAGCCTAACTGTATTTTTGAATATTTTAATTCGGAAGTCGTTTTGGTTAGGATCGTCTAAGATACGGCTATTCTTGCAAAAGTAAATTAGTGCCTTAGCCTCCCTTCTATTACGGATAGCAGTTACCCCATAGCCTCGACGGATACCACGGCTATAGCTAAATCTGTCTGCCAGTATCTCTATCCTTAATCTTAAATCTTGTGCCTTCTCTTTCAACCAGTCCATACTAGTTACCTCCTATAAAAAATTGTTTCAAGAACTCGAATAGCTTGGTAAAGAAACTGACTTGCTCTACCGTAAAACTATCAGCAGGGGTAGGTGTAGGTATGGGTGTGGGGGTTGGAGTAGGTGTAGGTGTTGGATTGGTGGTAGGAGTAGGAGGATTAGGGTTAATATGGGTAGTTTGGTCAGACCTAACCGCACGGTAATTATTATATGAGTCAGTGTCCAACACAATCTGCTCGATATTCCAACGAGTTCCATTATAGTCGTAATAACCACCAAATAATAGCTTAGTATTTTTAGGGTAAGGATACCTAAAGTTGGGCTCATTGACTGGGTTTACTACCGCTGTGTCTACTTTAAGCCAAAGGTATCTAGGTGAACTGTACTTATGGATTGTAGGTTTGGCTACTGGTGGAGCTGTTGGCTCGACATTACCAGTTGTTCTATACCTATCAACATAAGGGACTAAAATATCACCACAACAAGCCGTAGCAGAGAAAGACCTATGAGGGAATACATCGTTTTGATCGGCTGGGAACTGAGGGTTTTGGGTACATAGCCAATTAAGTAGCCATTGCAGGGCTTCTTTTTGCTGGGGCGTAGGTTGTTGATTATATGGCTGGTGAAAGTATCCATCTAGACAAATAGCTATACCCTCTAAGTTAGCCGTAGCATCACCAGCATGGTGTAGCCAAACAGTATGGGGCCTAATTCTATATATCTCACCTAGATTATTTATTTTATAGTGGTACTGTAGCCCTGGACCCAAGGTATTATAGTGCTGGGCAGCTTCGTTACTGTATCTAGCATAGTCATCATATACATCTGGTCTGATTACTGCGTCATGGTGGATTACAATCTTTGTGATAGATGACTCAAATCTATTATGTCCAGCCCATGGTGGGTTTAGATAGCTCTTACTTGTCCAGTCAATTATATTCATTTAGTCTCCTTTAAGATATCATTTAAGCACCTAGCACAAGACTCTAATTCCATACCTAGAGCCATGCTTAATACCCCAGCTAGCAGACTAGTACTATCATGTAGTGAGACTAAGGTCTCAGCAGTCTGAGTTGCTTGCCACACTTCCATAGCCTCCATGTATGATTCGATAGTGTGCTTGAGTGGACACCACAGTTTATCGTTGAAGTCATCAGTGGTCTCTTTAAGTATCCTCATCTTACTTCTGCGATTCTCTAAAGCCATTAAGAGTAACTTCTTATACTGGTTAAACTCGTCCATTGCGCCCTCTTCCCCCTCCTTAACCCTAGAGTAAGCGTCATATAGATTCTCATGTAAGTGGTTAGTTGTAGCTAGGTCATTAGCTATGCCATTGACTAAATCAAATATCCATCCCCTGCTTGTATCACTCATTGTTACTCTCCTTAAATACTTTCATGGTTTCTTTTGCCAGCCTAGCAAGCGTATTATTTCTAGCTTTAGCACTATCTACCCTAGTTGTGTTTGGCACTAATGCATCTTTCTTGTCCTCTGCAGACGGGTTGACCATTATGTTAACCGCATAGTTATTCTGCCAGAGAATAAAGTATGCGAAGTAGCTACTATTCATAGCTGGATTTTTATGGGTCATGCCAGAGGCATTAAGATAGGCTTTAACATTGCCACTTTTATCAGTGCTCTTGAATAGTGGTATTTCTTGGTCGTAACCTTGTTTATTTAGTTCACTTATAAAGGTATTTATCCTTGTCTTTGCAGAACTACAACCACACCAGAACACAAAACCAGGGAGACCTACTGGCTTTATACGATTTGTAGCTGGGTCGTTGATAAAACTTAGTCTTACATTAGTGGTCATCGTCATCTCCTATCAAACTACTTGGGTTGTACTGGTTAGATTCTGGCTCTGTCAAGGTAAGCACTTGATCACCAGCACCACCATTAGCTTTTAGTGTAGAATATGTCTTTCTCATTTCAGTCAGAGCAGCCTGTTTGTCACCAACTGACTCTGAGTTTTCTAGCATGTCACTAATAGTATTAATACCTTTAGATAACATTTTAAGTATATTATTTTCCACTAAGTTAACCATTGCTTTTGATGACTTTGCTAACTCAGACTCAAATCTAGATAATGCTGTTTTGAACTGTTGGGTATTTTCTAGCTTGAGAGTAGCATGATGTACATATTCCATATTCTGTTCAGAGTTAATATGTTTTAAGTATGCCTCATACTTAGGCACAAAGTGTAGCTTAGTATCTATGATGTACTGTGCTAGTTGCTCCTGAGTAGGAGTTACCATTATTACTCAACCTCAGTTGTTTCAGCATCTACCTTAGCTTCTGCCTCTTTAGCCGCTTGTTTGCGTTTGCCATATTCTATTAAAGCTGTTTGTGCATCTGCTATCTCTTTTTGGATACTGATTCTTGTTTCTTCATCTATATTATCTAAGTTGTCAATACCTCTAACCTTTGCTAGTGCTAAAAACGCAGCGGAGTCAATGATATTTAGGTGATTGATAATGCCAATAGCTCCGTCATCCTTATTTCCAAAGATTGACTTAGCTAGGGTTGTTAGTGCTTCCTCTTGTTTCTTGGTTTGAATTTGTAATATAGATATCTTTTGCTCAATAGATACCTTGCTGTCTTGTAAGTCTTGATTTATTTGGTTGCTTGTTGGACCTTTACCCATTAGAACTCTCCTTTTAATTTATTAATTGTTAAAATATCTTGTCTGTCAGCATATAGTTGACCATTATCTATTCTACCATACAAGTCTCTTAATGTAGAGTTAGCCCTGTTAAACTTACCATTGGCTAGGTCGACATTAATTTGCTGGATTTTATCCTTAACTTCTTGGTCAGATGGTAAGTTAGTGCTAACATTGTTCCCGATACCAAACAAGTCACGGATAAAGTTCTTGGCAAACCCCTCTTGTTTATTTAGGTTAGGGTTTCTAGCAGAGCTTAGGTATCTACCACGAGTATCTCTAGTATAGTCACCAGGTACTTTAATAAATCTATCTATTTGGTCTAGTGTTTTAGAGTTCAAAAGAATACTTGGTCCGTACTTCTGAGCTAAGGGACTTAGTACTTTAACAAACTCATTATTATATTCACTAGTTAACTTATCTACCTCGTCATAGTTGCCAGTTGCCCTAGCTACATCATAGGCTTGAGTGAATAACTTATCGTACTTGTTATCTAGTTCTTTTAGTGGTGCATTAGTACCGGAGACCAAGGTGTTTATCTCTGACTCTATCTGGGATGGAAGCTGGAATCTAGAGCGATTGAGTAAATTGTCGATATCACCTAGGTTATTAAAGTCTAAACCACCAGTATCATTGACAGTTCCGTATAAAGCAGCGTCATTTAAGATTGGCAAACCTTGCTGAAATGCCCCAAGTCTACCAGTAGAGTCTTGTGTTAGACCAACATTCGACTGGATTTGCCCTTCGGGTGAACTTGGGTCAGTAGTTGCAGAACCTAAGTCAAACAAGTTCGCTATCCTGCGTTTCTGGTAGTCCTCTAGCCCACCAGCTACTCTAGATGCACTGTCTAACCTCGAGTAGAAATCCCCCAGTTCTTTATAGTAGTCATCAACTAGTGTGTCGTATTCGTTCTTGAGTCGTTGCTTATCTTGGTCAGATGCAAAAGGATACTCTTTATTGATGTTTTCTGCCCTAGCCATTACTCTATCTCTAGCAGATGACATCCTATCAAGACCACCATAATACGCTTCATTGATTTGAGTAAAGCCACTGTCTGAACCTGTTAGGTTATTGCTCAAATCATCCAAGATACTTTCTCCCCCTAGTGGTCCACCATTACCTAGTAACCTATCTAGCCCATTTAAGACATAACCACCAACAGTACCAGTAGTATTTCTAATAACAGATTGCAGTCTATCTTGTGGTATTCCAGAAAAGCTAGATATCCGTCTTAAGATTGCCGAGTCCTTAGAGTTATAAGTGATATCCTCTGGGTTAGCATCTAATCCCCTGGCTAAAAGTTCTTCTTTATTTGGTCCAAGAAGGTTGCCTGTGTAGAGGCTCTTACCAGTTATTGCTTCATAACCAGTTTTAACTACTTGAGGTAAGACAACATTGACAATCTGGGTAACCCCTCTAGCTGGGTCAGTCTGCCCAGTGATATCTTTTTCTACTACTGGCGATATATCTATTGGCATTGCACCCAGCATCCCAGACACAAAGATACTTTGAAAACTATCAGGGTCTACATCGTTGGTAGTTTCAACTAATCTCCTCCATGGCTTAATAAACTTGGCTACTTCTTGTGGGAGTGGGATAGTTATATAGTCATCTTGCTTATTACCAATTACATATACTAAATTATTATCCTTGATGTAGTCTGGGATATTAGCATAAACTGCCTTCGTATCATCGTTGGATAAATTGTGACTTGTGAGCATTAAGCTTGGGATGGCTACTCCTGCAGTCATACGCATAAATACCCCTAGTGGGTCAGCAGCAAACATCCTTAATGCAGAGGCGTTACCCTGAAGTGCTGCGTTAAGGAACGGTACATTTTTTACTATCCCACGCATACTAGCACCTACATTTCTAAAGTAAGTATTAGCATTATTAGCAAAGTATAGGGCTTCCTCAATAGCTTGTTCCTGAGTCTGACCTCGCTTCAGTGCATCTGCTAGCCTGTTTGTTAGTACTCTGTTCTTACTATATAATTCTACAGATTGTAGCGCATTATCTAGGGTATTAAGTGCTATACTTGCTCCTTCTTTAGTAGTCAATCCTTCAGCTAACTTGATTATTTTATTAGTACCATCAGCGTTCCTTATTAAGATTTCTTTTGCAGAGTATCCTGCTGGCTTAATAGCACTTGTAAATGTAGCTCCTTCAAGCTTTGGTGCAATTCTTCTAAACAAGTCATCTACCTGACCACGAGGAATACCAGTTGCTTTTGCTACCTCATCTAACGCACTCTTAATCGTTGATGTAGCATTCCCAAATACAAATGAACTGATGGTATCTCTCGGTAAGTTTCTAGTAAGCTGGAATACTGGTTGGTTGGTGACAAAGTTTCTGTATAACCTGGTAGCTGTAGTAGATATGGTATTTATTAGATTGTTGCTAACTGGTGTAGAATATATAGCTAAGGCATCCAATAACCCTGGGTCAGCTAAGATTACTTCTCCGTCTGCACCACCTGGGAATCTAAACTTAAATAACTTTTCTCCGTCTTTTGGTTTAACATTAAACTCTTTAGCTAGTCTACTGACTTCATCAAAACTATTATTGATATCTTTAGCAAAACTAGTTTCAGGAGTGCTATCAATTAGTTCTTTTAACCTGTTTCTTGCTATCTTTGTCATCTCTTGAGCTGTGTTCTTGTCAGTAATAGACTGTGATAACGATTCAACAAAGGCTCCCTTTGCCCCGAATAAAGAGTTTCTTGTTGACTCCCGATTAAGTAGAGCTATCGCTCCCTCTCTTGGGTCTATCCCTAGGTCGGAAAACTCCTTAGCTAAGTCTGGAGATTTTGCTATCGTATCTACAATATCGTCAATAGCCGTTGAGATATCTTTTTCTAATAGCTGTGCAGCTTCAGACTGACCAGTGACATTAGCTATATCATCATATTTATCTCCAACATTTTTGAAGGCTTTGTTAAGGACATTATCTATCGAGTCCTTTATTGTCTTATTCTTTAATATGTTAGTCTGATCAAGGGACTGGAATAATTCTGATGCAGTTCTATCCTTAACTAGTTTACCCTTTAAGTATCCATTGTCCACTAGATCTGACAACATTATTCTGAAATTATTATTAGCCTTCATCGCAAATGTATCGTTAGCAAACTTATACATGTTCTCCAAAAAATCAGACGGTTTGTCTACAAACTTAAAAGTATTTCTTGTATTAGGGTCAATGTCTTGGATAACTTTTCTATTACCAGACTTACCTTGTCTTGTCTTTCTTGTTGCGAGGTCTGTCATGTCTGCTTGTCTATATAGGTAGTTTCCATATCCTTCACTAGCACGAAGCTCATCTAGGTTTCTTGGACCGAGACCGTCAGCCTGCTGTAAATCTACTGCCTTAGTATAGTACCCATCTGGTCCAGCTAGCCGATTATATATATCCTCTGCTGTAGCTACATTATCACCAAGTTCCTTACTAACTTCACTGAACCTATCTTTATATTTCTGGAGGGTCTTTTGTTCAGCCTTACTTAGGCTGCCTTGGGAGTCAAGGGAGTCCATAACCTGAATAATTCTTTTGTCAGATAAGTAACTACTGATGTTACTTCTGGTTGTATCATCTAGTCCTTGTGCGATGTTGATAACATCATTGCCAGTTCTCTCAACAAACTCTACCCCTTGACCGCCACCTTGAGTTGCCCAGTCGTTGATGATGTTGTTATTGGCATACTTAAGAGCAGAGTCTCCACTGTCTGCAAACTGTTTAGCTACTGCTCGCCTGACTGAGTTAAGGTCATCAACCGTTTCATGATATAGTTTCTGACCTAGACGGATACCTGGCATGTCGCTTAGTGTTAGGAACGCTTTCGTTATCCCTTGACTAATACTATCAGACACTTTACTCCCAACTTTAGTATTTGCTGTGAACTTAGCTACACTAGGGATAGACTTACCTGCTCCATATAATACTGCATTAGCAGCTAAGTCTTGTAAAAAGTTATTAGCAAAGTCATACTCCTCTTGATTAAGTGCTTTGTCAGTAGCCTGTAACCCACCAAATGCTAGCGATGGTCCTAGGTCTACTGCGGTAAATATTGTTTTACCAACCCTACCAGCTGACTGTAGTGCAGCCAAGGTTTTGTCACCCTTAAGTACACCACTACCAGCTGACTGTAGTGCAGCCAAGGTTTTGTCACCCTTAAGTACACCACTACCAACCCTACCAGCTGACTGTAGTGCAGCCAAGGTTTTGTCACCCTTAAGCACACCACTACCAGCAGTACCTAGTGCGGATAAGTATGGTAGTGCAGCCCCAGCTGTAGCACTAGCGATAGCCCCAGCCGCAATTGCATCAATCCCGATTGCTCCCAGGCTACCAGCCAAACTACCGACTGCCTTACTGGTTGTGGTATTTAGGTATTGTTGTTCAGGTGTTAGTTCAGTGCGTGTTCTAAAGCTTGTAGGGCCAGTTGGCTGACCTAAGTAGGTATTCAAAACATCTAAGACAGGTGATGGTAGGTCTGGGTATCTAGACTTTATAGTGTCGAGTAAACTTTGGGGAGCAGTCGCAACCTTTTCAAGTATACTTTGTACAGCACTATCCTGTAGCTGTTGGTCAAAAGATGTTAGCCCAGCCCCAACCTGAGTACCTATCCCAGCCCCTAAGTTAGCGTTCTTATTTATAAAGTCTACTAGTCCACGGTAATACGCTTTTTGTGACTCAGGAATATTTTGCGACTCTAGCAATTTATAGTACTCTTGGACTCTAGATGCCCTTGAAGTCTCATCTGAGTTGTTAAAATAGTCCAAAAGTGTGCCAACAGTCTCTACTATTGGTTTACCATTGGAGTCAAACCCAGTTACAATGTTTGATTCTCGGTCAGTAGGGTTTGTATTATAAGAGGCAAGGTAGTTGTCTGCGTCTTGGCTAGTTGACCCAGTGTATCTATTGACATACTCTTTTCTAGCTATATCCAACGGTCGTACTTCAGTGGCGTACTGAGCAACCAAGTCTCTAGCTTCACTTAACCTTGCTAGTAAATCAGGTGACTGGACTGGCGCACCAGAAAAACTACTGTCTAGTTGCTGGATAAACTGTGGGAATTGGGGTGATGATAGTACATAGTCTGGAGCTTTAACCCTAATCCTATTTGTATTGGGGTCTATGTCAATACTAATGTTAGCTGGATCAAGTGATTTTGCTACCCTAGTAGTCTGGGCAAAGGCTTGTGAGAATGCCCCAGAGCCAGTAAGGTTATTGTTATTTAGGTCTAGTCTTGTTTGAGTTGGAAGTTTAAGCTCTGGTGCAGTCTGGTTAATAGAGGTTAGTGACTGGTTTAATCTATCGCTTAGTTCTTTTGATGTAGCCACTTAACCTCCAAACATACTCATCAACCAAGCCTCGCTTATGCTCTGAACACTAGGCTTTGCAAAACCGTAGTTTACTTCAAGTTGTCTCTTGAAAGAGTCATAGCCGTCATTACCGTATTGTTCTTTATAACTATTTAATTGGGGTGTAATATACTGGTCGTAAAAACTTTGGTTTAGTGGTTGAGCTTCACTACTAACTACATCTACTCCCTGTACTGTAGAGTTATTTTGATTGGTTTGTTGAGCAGCTTGCTGAGCAGCTTGCTGACTAGATACCCTGTTATAGTATGCCTTCGTAGCATTATTATAGTTACTTTGAGCTGCATCATAAGCGTCGTTGATTGCCTGTCTTAGTACAGCCTGTTGACCTTGAGCGGCTAGGCTAGTAGATAAGTTATTAACTGTTGGAGCAACATACCTAGCATAGTTTAGTGTACCTGGCAATGCAGAGTTACCAAGAGATGATCCACGGTTTAAGGCGTTAGTATTTATCTCGTTAACTAAGGCGTTGGCAACTGGTTGTTGTTGGGCGGCTAGTGTTTGGTATAGTTGGTTAATCGCTTCTGGTGTCATACACTTAATCCTGCTAGCTCGGCGGCTGCTTTATTAATTTCGTTTATTCGGTTTATAGTGTCTTGAACATTTTGAGTAATGGAGACTTGAGACTCGGCGGCTTGCTGGTTAACTTTAGACACTTGTGGTAAGTAACCTGCTAGATTTCTCATTTGAGCAGTAGCTAGACCAGTAGAATACAACTGACCTCTAGCGTTAAACTGGTTTGCAGTCTGAGCGTTCTCTAATCGTCTACCTGTATCCAGTGACTGTAACTGTGCAGCTCGCTGTTGGTCGATTAAACCTAACAAGGTCTGCATAATTTGTTCTATGTTATTTAACTGAGGGTTCATTATAGTACCGTATTAGCTAATACAAATTGGTCTCCATTGATGGTGTACTCTTTAATGCCCCAACTATTGTCAGGCTGAGTACCTATTATTATAACTCTTTTATTGTCTTTACTCCAAACCTTTACCTGATTGTTTGCCAGGTCTTGTGCTTTACGCTCTTTATTCAGCCTATGCAAAAACTGCTCGGGCATTTTGAGACTATTCCGTGGGTATGATACATCCATCATAGTGTGTCTTTTCCTCCTACATCGCTATCAATATATAGTAACTCAGCCTGAGACTGATAGCAGTATGTTAGTACCCGAACCTGGTAGTCTCTTACTTTTTTTCTCATCATCAAATTGAACACCTGGCTACCTACTTCTGCCGTGTTACCAAAAACAGCATCTTCATTATCATCTTGGTCAGACTGACCGATAGCTATTTTTCTCCAAACCGAAGGGTTATCTTGGTGGTCTTTATCTACGCCAATAAACCAAGATGCTGTAGCGTTAGCTATGATTTTAACTGCTACTCTCCTTAGTAATGTCCAGCCAGTAATTGAGCCAGGTGAGATATATGAGGTAGAATACTCAACCTTAATCGAACTATCAAAGTCACGGTATACTCCTTCTTGATCAATGATAAAAGTAGCTGGGTACTGACTGTGCATACCAACAATCCTATCACTATTCTGGTCCCCTAGTGCCCACTTAACTGGGGTATTATCATCCATATACCAAGGTGAACTTCTAGATAATAAAGTATAGTAAATCAGATTATGATTTGGATACCCTATCCCACTCCTATCAAAATACATCCTTACTTTGTTAGCATGAAAGATTAAAAATACATCGTTGTTCGGACCGATATTCCTAAGCTCATTATCTATTTTAAGTGACTGAGTAGACGCATCTACCCCAGCATAACGCTTAAATCCCTCTGACCTATTCCAGTAATATAATTGCCCACCACCTTCAGCCACTGCCTCTTGATGTGGCACACCAATGTTCCAAGCAAATGTATCTATCTGTTGTGGTGAACCAAAACTTAGCCCTGCTTGGATTCCAGCATAAACACTATTGCCATTAGTTCTGAATATAACTAGTGATGTTTCTAATTGAGCTAGTGCAGTAATTGGTCCACACGCAGAGTCCTTTGGGCTGCGGTCTGGAGAATAAAACCCTTCATCAAACTGTTCAAATTTCGGACCAGTGGAATCAATCAATGAGTACTGAACAAAGTTAGGGTCATCAGCAAACCCAGATAATACAATTCGGTTAAACATAAACTTAATTAAAGACGCTCCAGGCTTAGCAGTTAAAGTTGCTGGGTCAACAACTGGACTTAAGGGATTGCTGGGGTCTTGGAGAATATCTATATCACCAGCTAATGGGATAACATCTTCATACTTCCAGCTACATAATTCTATTCTGCGTAGTGGAGAAATACCGTCAACATAGTACATATAGCCATCTGCTAAAGCAAACCTAACCTGACAAGCATCTGAATCAACTGGCGCATTTAGCTTCTTTGGTTTACCTCCAGGAATATACTCGGGACCACAGTTGTCACTCGAACTAACTGGTGAACATACCAGCTTCTCACCCTTTGGCAATCGCTCAACATAGATATTGATAGTACCATCTGGGTTCCTAACAGGGTACATTATATGAGGATTAGTACCGCAACAAAACTCAACCCCAGTTTTCATAGCTTTATAGCCATTAGTAACTGTACCCAGTAGTGGTATGCTTGGTGCTATAGTGAAGTCATACTCTTGTTCTTTCATACATGAGTTAGTGTTTGGTAGTGTATATGAAGCCTGTCTATGATTATCTATACCAGTAGCTAATATCCTGATTTTCCTACCGACTACTGGGTCATCAGCCTGACAGTTATTGCGCTCAACATCGTCTAGTATCTCTAGCCGTAGAGTTGCACCACCGTTCATCGCCGCCTGCATCCATCTAAAATCTACTTGAGTATAGTTAGTCTTACTAACCTTATCTAGAAAAACAACAGCGTCACACAGTGGTGGTTCGTCAGGACTTGGTTTTAAGATAACTCGTAGTATACCTTTAGCATTCTCTATGTTTTGGATATATAGCATACCAGCTACAAGCAAATCGTCAAACTCTACATCAAACTCAATAGCCTTACCTTCCCATATCTCTAGATAGGTTTGAGCATCGTCTCTGCTAGGATAATGCTTAACATCTCCAACAGTATTTAGTAACTGAGTACCACTACGAGAAGTTGCCTGAGCTCGTTGGGTGGTCTGCTTTTCACCCATGTATCTAAAGTTTCTAAGGTAAGGAGATTCTCCTGGTGTTTTATGAATATCGTCAATGGCTGTATTAAGTCCTAGTAAATTAGAAAAACTAGAGAACTCTTTGTTACGCCTACCTACTCTAGTCTGCCAGACACCTGTAGTTCTGGCATAGGTATCAGGGAATATATCGTAGTTACGCCTACCAGCATTTCTCCTAGCCACTAGAATCCGCCTTTAATAGTCCGAGTAGTAATGCCACTCTTGAGTCTGGCTAGTAACTCTCTACTCTCAGCTACTAGTAAATCGTAGTCTTCATATAAAGCTCTAGCTGTTGCGGCATCTGCGGACTCTAGGTAGTAATGAATAGCTACTATCTTAATTAAGATATCCCAGTAACCGTCTGGGATTAGTATCGTATCATTGATAGTTCTAAGTCTTGGATGAAAAGCAGAGTATAGCATTATAAGTGATACTGGTCTGTCAATAGGTCTATCAAAAATTATCTTAGTCTTGCCCTGGATTTGCTCAACCGTAAACTCTCCAGGTGCACCTGGCTGGTTAGATTCAGGAACAGGGTTACACATAAAGAAGTCCCTGAAGTCACTAAAGCAAGAGTTAAGAGTCACTGGAGCACATCCAGATGTATCAACGATTGTTAACTGTTCTATCTTAATAATGGTTGGGATTGTCTGATTTCCAGTAGTATCCTGTTTCTTAATTACCCAAGCTGCCGCATTAGTACCATCATCATTTATACTAGCTAGAGTAAATGTATCTCTGAATAAGAATAGTTTATCTAGCCCAGGCTCTTTTGCTACTGAGCGTAAAGAGTTATTAAGTCAACTGATTATACTAGCCTGAGGGATATCACAGTCGGTGTCTCCTAGGTGTGTTCTAAACTCTGTTATAAAATTACTTACTGTTTCCATCTAGCCTCCCTGACAAGCTTTACATGGTCTACATACCTTGTCAGTTACTATTATACTTCTATCTCTGCCATTATCAATAATACTTATTTCGGTCTTTGTTACTGGATATCCCTCACACTCTTTATGGGTTTGGTTGACATTGTCAGATACCCATACCATCTTTGGCTCTCTCCAATGGATAGTCTTGTTTATAACTAGCTCTCTACCACAGTTGTCACTAATACCGATACAAAACTTATTATGTTTCTTTTTGTACGGTACAGTTGTTTCTAGTTTCTTATTAACTCTAGGACATAAGTACTTCTTTCTCCAGTAATCTACCAAAAACTTCGGACGCTCAACACAGGTCTGTTCTCTTTTAATATCCTCATATACAAAGCTTTTATGCTTACGAGTACCGTTAGTAAATACTATCCCTCGTCTCATTCCATTAGGTGTCAGTACATTAAAGATAATGGGGACTCTAGCCCCTAAGACATTAATCCCTAGAACTCTAACCTTGC
>WPCI01449193.1_pt1 | contig 28330 bp, 23 predicted proteins | sample 5399871 | NCBI WGS metagenome assembly WPCI01 (sample SAMN12869469, study PRJNA574797) | sludge metagenome | isolation source: wastewater treatment of pH7 | place: China:Beijing | collected 2019-05-20 | reverse complement strand
ATGGGATGAACTTCGTCTTCCCAAAGGAGCTGTTCGACTCAGATCTTTTACTGTTCCTTCGCACTGAGAAGTATGTGCTGTTCATGATCCCCTGGAAGTACTACTGGATTATTGGGACGACGGATACCTCATATCACGAGGACCTCCGGGACCCGGTTGCCGACGAAGCCGACGTTAATTACCTGCTTGAGCAGGCGAACTCGGTGCTTAAAGATGATCTGACACGCGAGGACGTGATTGGAACATACGCCGGTTTGCGCCCGCTACTTCAGCCGGGGAATCTGGGGGAGAACCAGTCGACGAAGGTGTCAAGGGAGCACACGGTAACCGAGATCGCACCGGGAATGACAGCGATTGCCGGTGGCAAGCTAACCACCTATCGCCAAATGGCGGAAGATGCGGTGGACTTCGCACTGGGGAAGGAAGAGGCCAAGCGACGACCCTGCGTAACGGCAAAGACTCCGTTAGAGGGAGCCGCTGGTTACCGGGCCCTGTGGAGTAGCAGGCAACGTCTTGCTGCGGAGAACAATCTGACGGTAAACCAGGTCGAGGACTTGCTGGACCGATACGGATCCGACATCGATCTGATCTTTGAATCGATTAGGGACCAGCCGGACCTGGCTCAGCCGCTGAAGGGCGCGCCCGAATTTTTGAGGGCTGACGTGGCATTTTCCGTAACTCATGAAGGTGCACTGCATATTGAGGATATTCTTGAAAGGCGCGTTCGCCTGTCCTACACAAAGAAGGACTCGGGACTGGCGACGCTCGATGAAGTAGCTGAACTAGCGGGGAATCTACTCGACTGGGATGAGTCGACTAAGGAGCGAGAGAAGGACCTTTACAAGCAGATTTGTGAAGCCGTTTGGGAAGCACAGAAGGTAGAATCAGAGTCCGAGGCGCAGAAGCTTCGGGCACAGGTAGAGCCGATCAGGCCATTTATCCAAGCCTGAGAGGAGTTCCCGCGAAGAGGCGGGGATAACCGAAGCGCATTTGCGCGGAAGGAGTTCAAAGCACAGTGAGTCTATGGAGCATGTTTGCTTCCGAGTTCGTCGGCACGACGTTGCTGCTGGTACTCGGTGCAGGTGTTGTTGCAAACAACCTGCTGAATAAGTCTAAGGGGCGCGGAACTGGCTGGTTGATGGTCAACTTTGGCTGGGGTTTTGGCGTCTTTGTTGGTGTTTATGCCGCGTGGAAGACCGGTGGTCACCTAAATCCCGCTGTGACGGTAGCGAAGATCGTTCAGCATATGTACGATCCGGCAGTTACCCTCAACGGAATTGCTCCGGATGCTGCGGGAGCGATCCCGGTGACAGCGGGAAATGTGTTCATGTACCTTCTGGCACAGCTGTTGGGTGCGTTCATGGGTGCGGTACTCGCGTGGCTGGCATACAAGAAGCAGTTTGATCTGCCCGCAGATCCCGGCATCAAGCTTGGGGTTTTCGCAACCGGACCGGAGGTCCGTTCAACCGTTTGGAACCTCACCACTGAGGCCATCGGTACCTTCGTTCTGATCGCGTTCGTGGTTGTCTCTGGTGGTACCCCGACGGCGGTTGGCCCGCTTGCGGTGGCTCTGGTCATCGTTGGTATCGGCGCCTCCCTCGGTGGACCGACCGGCTACGCCATCAACCCAGCCCGTGACCTCGGTCCTCGTATTGCCCACGCAATCCTTCCGATTCCCGACAAGGGGAGCTCGGATTGGGGTTACTCCTGGATCCCGATCGTTGGCCCGCTTATTGGCGCGGTTCTCGCGGTCGTGGTTGTCTACGCCTTCGGCTTGGGCACCCTCGACTTCGGAGTCTTCGGATAATAGATGTCAATCCTGTTGGGGGGCTCAACCGAGCCCCCCAACTTTTCAACTAACGCACAAAGAAGTGAGAGGTTCAAATACATATGTCAGATGAGAAATTCGTACTCGCGATTGACCAGGGCACCACGTCCTCACGCGCAATCGTCTTCAACCACTCCGGCGAAATTGTCGGTGTTGGTCAGCAAGAGTTCGAGCAAATCTTCCCCCAGGCTGGATGGGTTGAACACGATCCGCTGGAAATCTGGGAGACCGTTCGCCAGGTCGTAGCGGACGCGTTGGTTGCCGCTGGAATCAACAAGGACGACCTTGTTGCGGTTGGTATCACCAACCAGCGCGAGACCGCGGTGGTTTGGGATAAGAACACCGGCAAGCCGGTATACAACGCCATCGTTTGGCAGGACGTACGCACCTCGAAGATCATTCGTGAGCTTGCCGGGGGCGACAGTGCCGAGGCGATGGACAAGTACAAGAAGCGTGTTGGCCTTCCTCTGGCAACCTACTTCTCCGGCCCCAAGGTCAAGTGGATCCTCGACAATGTTGAGGGCGCACGTGAGAAGGCAGAGGCCGGGGATCTTCTGTTCGGCAACACAGACGCCTGGGTCCTGTGGAATCTAACCGGAGGCGTTGAGGGCGGCGTTCACAAGACCGACGTAACCAACGCATCGCGCACCATGCTGATGGACATCGAGACGCTCAAGTGGGATCCGGAGATCTGCGCTGACATGGGCATTCCGATGTCTATGTTGCCTGAGATCTGCTCCTCCTCTGAGGTCTATGGAGATGGGCGTCCACACGGACTGCTCGCTGAAGTTCCGATCTCGGGCATTCTGGGTGACCAGCAGGCTGCAACATTTGGTCAGGCTTGCTTCGAGAAGGGCATGGCGAAGAACACCTACGGCACCGGCTGCTTCATGATCATGAATACCGGTGAACTAGTGTTCTCCGAGAATGGTCTGCTCTCAACCGTTTGCTACAAGATCGGTGATCAGCCTGCTGTCTACGCGCTTGAGGGATCGATTGCTGTTGCGGGTTCGCTGGTTCAGTGGCTCCGTGACAACTTGGGTCTGATCAAGGAGTCCAAAGACATTCAGGAGCTCGCTGGTTCGGTTGAGGACAACGGTGGTGTGTACTTCGTGCCGGCGTTCTCGGGTCTGTTCGCGCCGTACTGGCGTGATGATGCACGCGGCACCATTGTTGGCTTGACCAGGTTCAACAACAAGGGACACATCGCACGCGCAGTCGTGGAGTCGACAGCCTTCCAGGTGAAGGACGTTATGGATGCGATGGATGCCGACTCAGGTGAGAAGCTGACGCAGCTTCGTGCCGATGGCGGCATGGTTAGGGATGACGCGCTAATGCAGTTCCAGGCGGACATCCTCGGCGTTGACGTTGTCGTTCCGAAGGTGGCAGAGACGACTGCTCTCGGCGCAGCCTACGCGGCGGGCATTGCGGTTGGGTTCTGGGAGGGAGAAGCCGACGTGATCGCCAACTGGCAGGAGGCCAAGCGCTGGAAGCCAAACATGGACCAGGCTGAGGTTGACCGTCAGTACCGTCTGTGGAAGAAGGCAATCTCCAAGTCGCTCGACTGGGTAGACGACGACGTGAAGTAGTCAGGTATTGCCAGTGACACTGAACGTGTCATGACAAAGGGGCTCAGAGATCAAGAAAGATCTCTGAGCCCCTTTTGGGCTTATGGAACCCGTGTCACCGCGCTTGCGCACCCCATGCGAGGTGCCGGACCTGGCTGTGTTTGCGTTCGGGAGTTCCTCCGGGTTACTGCCTGTTCTTTAGGGCTGCTAGGCGCTGCTCGATCTCGATCTGAGATGCATCGGCTTCAAGCTCCTCGAACTGGGAGTCGATGGATGAAGCGGCGACCTCCGCCTGTCCCTGCGCGAGCGCTTCGTTGCGGCGGACCTTGTCCTCAAATCGCGACAGTTCCGAGGTGGGATCCAGGATATTGATAGAGCCCATTGCCTCGTTGACCTTGGTTTGGGCCTTGGCCGACTTGTCGCGTGCAACCAGCTGATCGCGACGGATCTTCAGGTCGGAAAGGCGAGACTTCATTTCTGTCAGGCCGGCCTTAAGCTTCTCAACCGTCTCAGTTTGGGCTTTGATCATCGGCTCGGCCTCGGTGATCTGCTGCTCAAACTGAATCTGCTTCGCGATGGCATGCTTTGCCAGGCCATCCCAGCGATCGCCCTCGGCGGTGTCTCCAGCGGCTCGGCTCTGATCAGCCTTGGCAGAGGCGGCAGCTGCCTTCGAACCCCACTCCTTAGCCGCAGCGACGTCAGCGTCGTAATCCTGCTCGGCCAGACGTAGGTTACCGATCGTCTGTGCTACTGCCTGCTCTGCCTCCGCGATCTCGTTGGTGTAATCGCGGATCAGCTGATCAATCATCTTCTGCGGATCTTCGGCCGAGTCGATCAGAGAGTTGACGTTTGCCTTGAGCAACTGCTGAATGCGACCAAAGATTGACTGCTTCTGTGCCATTTGTCTTCCTTTTCTTGTGGTTGGTCGCCCACCGAGTTGTGGCCTGACCGATCGATTTTTTGTTGTATTGGCTAGTTAGGGATGAGATCAACCTGAGCGATCTCTTGTTCTGTCTGCTTGCTAGAACTTGCCGGAGCGCCCGCCGCCACCCCCGCGGAAGCCACCACCTCCGCCGCCGCCGCGGAACCCGCCGGAACTCCCTCCGGAACTTCGGAACCCGCCGGAACCACCGAATCCTCCAGAACTGCGGTATCCTCCGCCACCGAATCCGCCTGAACGGTATCCGCCGCCGTGGCTTCGTCCGCCGCCACCCATCATTTGCCCAAGCAGCATTCCCCAAAGCATCGAGTTTGACCCGCCGCTTCGGTATTGAGGTTGCTGCATGGGTGCGGACTGCATCTCGGCGAGCGCATTTCGGGCCCATTGCTCGGCCTGCGTTGAGCTGTTGATCGACTGCTGAGGGCTCGATTCCAGTGTCACGCGGGCCTGCTCAAGCTGAGCCATGGCATTCGAAACAGCCGACCGGGCGTTCAGCGACATGCTTCCCCTGGAGGTCTGAGACATCGACTGTGCCTGCCTCACCAGTGCTTCGGCTGCGGCGTAGCGCTCCTTGGCCTGTGCCGCAAGCCTTGAGTTCTGATCGGACGCGGAACGAAGCGGAGCGAGCGCCTGGTCTAGTGCGTCCTCGGCTTTACGCAAATGGTCGAGTGCTCCGAGTGGATCCGCGGTTCCCTGACGGGCTGCCTGCCCCTCGGCAACCGCGCCGTTCGCGTCGTTTACCAGGGGAGCGAACGCCGACTGATTATTCGCCAGTCGAGTCACATCACTCAGGTCCTGTGTGATAGAGGCAATGGCCGCGCCGAGCACTCTGTCGGACTCACCGATTGTCTGTTCGGCGGTCCTGATGCTCTCAAGTGCGCTCAGAGCCAGTGACAGTTGGCTCGCCGCACTATCCAAGCTCTGCACCGCCGCACTGCGGTCGCTTATGAGCTGGGCCTCGGCATCATTGAGATAGCGATCTGCCGTGTCAAGGAATGCTGCGGCCTGCTGAGGCTTGTTCTGGAGGGACTGAAGCTGGATCGGGGTAAATCGCACCGCGAGGTCCTGGAGCCGCTGTTGCTCCCGGGGGACGTCCGCACGTGCTTCTGCGACCCGGGACCGAAGATCGGGTAGGCGGCTCTCCGCCTGAACCTCCTTATCCCGGTCTGCCTGAAGCTGATCTTGCGCCGCCTTTACCGGAGGCATCACCGCCCCGACGATCTGCATGATCTGGGCGGCGATAGCGCCCTTCTCCGGGTCCGAGCTTGCATCATCGAGCTTCGGAAGAAGTGTGAACGCGTCTGTGATCCCTTTGCGGGCGACTTGAACCGCATTTGCGAACTGGTCCGTGCGTGCTCCGCCGAACTGTGCTTTCGCGAACTGGACGTCGTCTTCTGCATCGCGAAGCGCCTCGTCCGAATACAAGAGTTGTTGCTTGGCAGTGGCGACCTGTTCTGCAACGCTTATCGTTGGTACCCCTGCTGCGCTCGCTGATTTCTTCTTCTTGCTCCTGCGGGAGAAGAACCATATCACCATGCCGATTACTCCGAAGAAGATGAGCAGGGCCCAGATTGACACCCCTCCGCCGTTCGAGGGTTCACTGGGAGTAACCGACCCCGAGTTGTTTCCGCTCTCTGCGGCCGCGCTCTCAAGTCCGTTCGCAAAGTACACCGCTGCGTCCGTGGCGGCCTGGGACTCAAGTGGGTTTGAATCACGAATCAGATCGAGGGAGCCATCCCAAATGTTGTCGATCTGTGAGTCCGTGATGACGCCATTGTTTTCAGCGAGCGAGGTACACCAACTGGAGTCGCGCTCCTGATACGCGAGGACGAACACGACGGCCTCGGACGACATTGAGGATCGATTGGCTGAGGCGATGCACCAGTCAATCGCGTCATTGCCAGAGAAATCGGGCACGACGACGAAGTACGGGGAAAGGCCGTTTGCGCGCGCTGCCATGGCTGCGTCACGCACTTCCCCGACCTGCTCCGAATCCAGGAAACCGTCGGGATCTGAGACATAGTCGGTGATCGTCACCGGTCCGGTTTGGGGAAGCGGCGAGGCGACGGCAGGCGTTATGGCGAGTGCCGAGGCTGTAAGCGCAAGGGCGCACGCCGCCGCGGATGTGCCGATAGACGTTCGTTTGCTTGAGCTTTTCAAACCTGTCATTCCCTTACTATTGAGCCGAGGCTCGGCAGACCTGTATGCACCGTCACAGTTTCCATCATTAAGTAACGCACGTAACCTGCTGCTCCGCCATCTCTTTCGCTCTAGGGATACCAGAGTGTGATCCTTGGCGTTGGGAAAGTATCATTGTGGGACTCAAGTATTTTGTGACCACTGAAAAAGGTGAGAGACGTGCCTATCGGCCGAATCAAGTTTTTTGACCCCGAAAAAGAGTTCGGGTTCATCAACGGTGAAGACGGAACGCGTGTGTACCTCCATGCGTCCCTGTTGCCGGCTGACGTACCGAGTCCTCGTCCAGGAGCCCGCGTTGAGTACGGAGTGGCTGAGGGGCGACGCGGCCCCCAGGCAATCTCGGTGCGTTTCCTCGATGATGCCCCCTCGGCGCAGAAGACCCATCGCCGTAAGCCGCAGGACATGGTAATGGTGGTTGAGGACTTGATCAAACTCCTCGACTCATCATCGGATTCCCTGCGACGCGGACGATACCCGGAGAACTCAAAACAGATATCAAAGGTGCTTAGCGCCGTGGCGGATGATTTTGGTGCCTAGGACCGTGGCCGCCAGCAAAACTGGAGCGGACGAGGAACACGCTACCCAGCGCGCCTGGCGACGGGACGAGGTACTGCTGTCCGCAGTCGACCTTGCTATGGAGGCGACTGAAGAAACCGCCCGCGCCGGCATGGTCGGTGAGCACCTGGGTGCCATGATGATCGGCGAACGCCTGGCAGTGCACCGATTCGCCACCCTGAATCCCGGCTATCCGGGCTGGGTGTGGGAGGTGTCGCTCGCCCGAGCCCCCAGGTCGAAGAAGGCAACGGTCTGTGAAGTCGAGTTGATCCCCGGTCCCGCGGCGCTACTGGCACCGAAGTGGGTGCCGTGGAGCGACCGCCTGGAACCATCGGACGTCTCCCGCACTGACATTCTTCCGTACGAGGCCAACGACCCTCGTCTTCGAGCCGGCTTCGAGCAGACCGAGGAAGAGGGAGCCGACCAGCGAGCCATCGACCAGATCGGCTATGGAAGAAAACGGGTTCTCTCGCAGGACGGTCTGGATCAGGCAGCTGAGCGCTGGTACAACTCGGCCAACGGCCCGGTTCCTGGCACCAAGGCGAAGGCGATGTGTGCCAACTGTGGATTCCTGCTGAAGTTTTCGGGTTCGATGGGAACCCTTTTTGGGGCTTGCGCCAATGGCTGGTCCCCGGACGACGGTTCCGTTGTCAGCCTTGACCACACCTGCGGTGCACATAGTGAGACAGATCAACCGAAGTACAGGCCCCAGTGGCCGGTGGTGCCCTCGCGCATCAATGATTCATCGGTCGAGTACTTTGAGATTGAGGACTAGGGTCCTCTGACGGGTAGACGTTCCAATCACTGGAACAACTGCGAATCACCCTGCCGGGTCTCACAGACTTTAACGCCTGCTTTCTTCGTTGAGTAGCAGTAGGTGTTGGGAACCCATTTTACCAGAGCTATCCCACGGTGACCGGTTGGTGGGAACGTCAACTAATCCCGGGACGATTTGACCAGACTGTGCTCTGTGAGCACCTCAACGCAATCACGAGAAACGAAATCCCCTGAGCGCAGTGGTCTGGACAGCTTCTTCAAGCTGACCGAGCGCCACACTTCCGTAGGTCAAGAACTTCGAGGTGGACTGGTTACGTTCATCACGATGGCCTACATCCTTATCCTTAACCCCGTCATTCTCTCTGCGATTCCCGATAGTGGAATCACCCCGCAGGCAATCGCCGCCGGGACAGCTCTGGTAGCAGGGCTTCTTACAATTGCAATGGGAGTTTTCGCGAACTTCCCGATCGCAATGGCTGCTGGCATGGGACTCAACGCTATCGTCGCGTTCAGCCTTGGTCTGGGCCTGGGTCTGACCTACCAGGAGGCCATGGGCCTCGTGTTCTGGGAGGGCATCCTGATCCTGATCCTGGTTCTTACCGGGTTCCGTCAGGCAGTGTTCCGCGCTGTTCCCCAGCAGCTTCGATCCGCTATCTCGGTTGGTATCGGCCTGTTCATCGCTTTCGTTGGCCTAATCAACGCTGGCATCGTCCGACCGGGTGGCACCCCCGTTCAGATCGGCGTCAGTGGTTCACTGGTTGGTTGGCCAGCACTGATCTTCGTTCTCGGTCTGATCCTGATCGTCATCCTCTACACCCGCAAGGTGAAGGGTGCGATTCTGATTGGTATTGCTGTAGCGACTGTTCTCGCGTTCATCGTTCAGATGATTGCGAAGATCCCGTCGGTAAGTGACGAGGTCCCCGGTGGCTGGGCATCATCAGTTCCCGAGTTCTCGGGGTCACTGATTCAGACGCCTGACTTCTCAACCCTGGGTGCAATCGACTTCTTCGGTGCGTTCCAGAAGCTTGGCTGGTTGCCAGCGCTCCTGCTGATCTTCTCCCTGATGCTCGCCGACTTCTTCGACACCATGGGGACCATGGTTGCCGTCGGCTCTGAGGGTGATCTTCTTGATGAAGAGGGAGCGCCCTACGGCTCCGACAAGATCCTCATCGTCGACTCCCTCGGTGCGGTTGCCGGTGGTCTCGGCGGCGTCTCATCGAACACCGCCTATGTCGAGTCTTCGGCGGGTGTGGGCGAGGGGGCACGGTCCGGACTGGCCTCGGTCTTCACGGGGCTCTTCTTCCTCCTGTCGATCTTCCTGGCACCGCTGGTCACTCTGGTTCCCTCCGAGGCGGCTTCAACCGCCCTGGTCTTCGTTGGTTTCCTGATGATGACCCAGGTGACCGAGATTGATTGGACCAACGCTGAGATCGCGATCCCCGCGTTCCTCACCATTGCTCTGATGCCGTTTGGCTACTCGATCACTGCTGGAATTGGTGCTGGCTTCGTGTTCTACACTGTTATCCAAGCCGCCCGTGGCAAGGCCAACAAGGTTCACCCGCTCATGTGGGTCGTGTCCGCACTGTTTGTTGTTTACTTCGCCCTGGGCCCGATCCAATCAGCGATTGGTGGTTAGTACCCACTTGGAGGCCTAGTAGTCAGTGTCAAAAACTTTCCAGTCTTTTCAGTACTACAACTACAGACTCTGGTTCGCGGGCAATCTACTTGCCGCATCTGGAACCTGGATGCAACGTATCGCCCAAGACTGGCTGGTTCTGACTCATTTGTCCGGAGGGAGCGGACTGCAACTCGGTATTGTCACCGCGTTGCAGTTCGCTCCCATTCTTTTTCTGTCCCCGACAGCCGGCGTCTTTGCGGATCGGTTCGACAAGCGGATGATCATCCAGGTCACCCAGGCTCTCACCGCCCTGCTGGGACTGGCGATGGGCGTCCTGGTCCTGACCGACACCGTCCAACTGTGGATGGTTTACATATTCGCAACTGCTGGTGGCATCATCTCCGCGATGGAGAATCCCGTCCGCCAAGCATTTGTCTCTGAGCTTGTTCCCACACGGATACTTCCAAACGCAGTTGCGCTCAACTCGACCTCTTTCAACCTGGCTCGACTACTCGGACCGGCAATCTCGGGTTTCGTGATCGACTGGGTTGGAATCGGCTGGGTCTTCATCGTCAACGCCGCACTGTTCCTCGGCCCGGTTTTCACGGTGTTGTTCATGCGGGAGCGCGAACTCCTCAAGTCCAAACCCGCCCCTCGTGAAAAGGGACAGATCCGCCAGGCCGTGCACTATGTTCGGGGCAGACGCGACATTATCCTCATCCTCGTTATTGTCGGTGTGGTCTCCCTGCTGGGTCTGAACTTCCAGGTCACCTCGGCCATGATGGCGACCGAAGTTTATGGATTGCCGGCCGGAGGTTTTGGTCTGATGAGCACGACGTTAGCCGTGGGTGCGGTGGCGGGTTCGCTGGGCGTTGCCAGGCTCAACAAGCCGAGACTACGAATGATTGTGGCTGCAGCGCTCTTCTTCGGTATGCTCTTGACGCTCCTGGCCCTCGCCCCGACGTACATCTGGTTCCTAATCATCGCGGTCCCCGTGGGCATGTCACAGCAGATCCTAATCGCCAGCGCCAACGCAGCAGTCCAGATCACCACCGCCCCCGGCTTCCGCGGGCGCGTCATGGCGCTGTACTCGATGATCTTCATGGGGGTGACTCCCATCGGCTCGCCGCTGATCGGCTGGATCGCCGAGCACTTCGGCGCCCGCTGGTCCATGGCCGTCGGCGGACTTGCCTCAATGGCGGTCGCAATCGGCGTCGCATTGTTCGGCTACTTCCACTGGAAGATCCGCCTGCAGATTGACGATGTGACCCACAAGCTTCACCTCAACGTCCCCATTTCGCCGGTGCGTTCGGGGTACGAGGATCTGATGGATGATTCTCAGATCGAAGCCCAGGCGTCCCTCGACCTCGAAGAGCAGATTACGGACGAGGAAGCAGAACTCAAATAATCTAGGGTGTCCCCCTAGTCGCCCGTCATCTGGTCAACCACCCAGTCGACGCACGCCAGGAGCGCCTCGATATCCGCGGTTTCGACGGATGGGAACGAGGCGATGCGAAGCTGGTTTCGTCCCAGTCCGCGGTAGCCCTCGATATCCAAGATCCCAACCGTGCGGAGTACGGAAGCCACCTCCGCAGCGGGTATTTCCGGTGCAAGATCAACCGTCGAAGTAACGATTGAGCGTTGCTCGGGGTTCTTCACGAACATCTCCGCCCACTCGCGCTGGTTCGCCCAGTTTGCGATCAACTCGGCTCCCGCGGCGGCCTTGTCCTGTGCGGCAGCCAGGCCTCCCTGATCAAGGAGCCACTTGAGTTGCTCATCGAGAAGAATCAGGGTGGCGATGGCAGGGGTGTTGAGGGTCTGATCCAGGCGTGACTGCTTCAGTGCGCTCGCCAGGTTCAAGAATGAGGGCATGAAGCGTCCGGCACTGTTTGCGCTGAGTTCCTCGGCGCGTTCCACAGCGGCGGGGGAGAGGACCGAGAGCCACAGTCCGCCCTCGGACCCCAAGCATTTCTGGGGAGAGAAGTAGTAGGCGTCGATCAGGTCCCAATCAACGGTGGAGGCGCCAGCGATTGAGGTGGCATCAACGACGGTTAGCGCTCCTCCGGGAGCCCCCCGGTACAGTCCAGAGGCGACACCGGTCGAGGTCTCGTTCTGGGGGTAGGCGTACACGTCCGCCTGGGCGACATCATCGCGGACCTCAGCGAGTTCGCCAGCTGGTGCCTCGTTCACCGTGACCTCAAGCCAGGGCGCGGCAGCCCAGTCAGCCGCGCACTTCCCCCCGAACTCTCCGAAGACGGCGCACTTGGCGTGCTCGCGGACCAGGGAGGCGGCGGCAACGGACCAAAACGCTGTTGCTCCGCCATTACCGATTGCGATTTCGTAACCGGAAGGTAGCGTAAACAACTCGGAAAGCCCCTCGTGGATGCTATGAACCCGGGCCTTTACCGCAGGCTTCCGGTGCGAGGTTCCAAGCTCTGTTGCTACGGCAAGGGCTTCGACCTGCTCGGGGCGAATTCGTGATGGACCCGCGCCAAAACGGCCGTCCGATGGAAGCATTTGGGGGCTGGGGGGATAGATTTTGCTCACGCGATAACCGTAGATCGTTGTGGAACTTCGTGCAGGCACACCCACTGCCTGGGACACGCCGGTATCGTGAGTGTGGGCGCGCCAAACGGAGCGACCTGGCGTCGGAGTGAGGGAGGGCGGTCCAGTGGGCCCTGTTGATCTAATTGACACCACCGAGATGTACCTCAAGACCATCTACGAGATGGAAGAGGACGGGGTGGTTCCGATGCGTGCCCGCATCGTCGAGAGGCTCGGTCACTCGGGTCCGACGGTGTCCCAGACTGTGGCTCGCATGGAGCGTGACGGCTTGGTAACAGTTCGCGATGATCGTCGTCTGGAACTGACCGAGCCGGGTTTCTTGCTTGCCAGCGAGGTCATGAGGAAGCACCGGCTGGCCGAGTGCCTCTTGATCTCGGTTATCGGAATGGACTGGTCTGCTGCACATGAGGAAGCATGCCGTTGGGAGCACGTCATGTCCTACGACGTCGAGCAGAGACTGAATGCTCTGCTTGACAATCCGGACAGGGATCCTTACGGAAATCCGATTCCCCTGGCGGAACCACGTGCTGGAACCCACGAGGTTCGCAGGGTGAACGCTTCCGAGGTGAGCGCCGAGCAGGCATTGGCGGCTGACTCGAAAAGCTCCGGTCGTATCACCCGCATTGGTGAGCCGATCCAGGCGGATCGCGTTTTGTTGGCGCTTCTTGCGGAGGCAGGAATAGGCGCGGGAACCCCGGTTGAACTGCGCCAGGACGGTGAAAGACTAGAGTTGCGAGTTCTCGACCTGAACGATCCTGAGGCCAGTAACGGAGCCGGAGTGGTGCTCTCTGCTCACCTCGCTCCCCACCTCTTTATCGAGGGTCTTTAGATACTCGTTTTCGTTGGAAACACGGGCTTTGTTGGATGGGTAAGTATCCCTCTATCTTGGGTCCAGAGATCTCGCATATGGGACTAAAGACCCCTTACGGCCTGTCAGGCTATGCGAGTTTTCGACATCCGTGAGCGATTTATCGTTATCTTGTCGTGACAATCCCACGCTCGCCCGGTAGTGTGGCATTTGGTTTGAGGAATCAAGTCCCCAAATCCGCTCCTTGGGAATGCCGAATCTGCACATCCCAGGGCGGCGAATAATCTAGTGCAGAGCGGGGGAACCATCTCTGGTCACAGGTCTTCGGACTTGTTGGTCTAGGGGTTAAGTCCACCAGGACGGGGCACTCCGGCCCTAACCCGACAGCTAACTTCGTAGGCAGATAGCAGGAGAAATATTTAGTGACAGCAAAACTTGCTCCGCGTCACCGTGGTAGCGAAAAGGCATTCACCCCTATTACAGGCACCTTCGGTGGCCTCGGTAAGCGTAGCGTCGCTGTTGCTTCTGCTACCGGCGTGGCACTCACCGCAATCGTTGCTTCTACAGCTGCCGCCACTGCGCCGACGGTTCTTCCTCAGGCTCCCAGTGGCGATTTTGTTTCTAACCTCGAGTCGACCGACACCGCAACCCTTGTTTCTTTGAACATGGATTGGGATTCTGGCGACACCGTGAGCGTCAAGGCTGCAGAGCCTGCCGCAGCGGAAGAGTCGGAAGCTCCGCAGGCTGAAGAGGTCGCTCAGGCCGCAAACCGTAGCAACGGCGTGGCTGATGCCGCTGTTGTTGAGCAGGCTCCCTCTGTTGACATCCCGGCTGGTGCCGGCGGCGCGGGTATTGCCGCAGCTGCTCTGGCACAGGTCGGCGTATTCCAGGATTGCACCGCCCTCGTTGAGAACGCACTGCGAGCTATCGGCATTCCTGCCGGTGACCTCGGCACCGGTGTTGGGGAATATCTTGCTTTGGGTGGCACCCAGGTTTACGGCGAACTCGCCGTTGGTGACGTCTTGATTTGGCCAGGCCAGCACGTTGCTGTCTACATCGGCGGCGGACAGGCCGTACACGGCGGATGGAACGGAAGTAACACCGTTGTCTACTCCGTAACCACAACTGCCGGGTACCCCAGCGCAGTCGTTAGGTTCTAGTAGAACTTACTTATCGCGAGAAAAGCCCTGCAGCGTTCAAGTGACGTTGCGGGGCTTTCTGCAACCCACTCCCTTCCCCGACTTGCCAATCCGGGAAAGAGGGAGCGACGGCGGCATAGAGTGACGTTATGAGTGATGATCTCGAATCGATGCAAGACGCTTACCCCGGAGGTGTCATTCTCCTCGCCGCCACCCCGATTGGGAATCCCGGCGATGCGAGTGAGCGCCTGCGTCAGGCGATCCTTGACGCGGACATCGTTGCGGCCGAGGACACGCGGCGTTTCCGAGGCCTCTGCTCCCGGCTAGACCTTTCCCCGGCAGCCCGCGTAATTGCCCTCCACGACCATAACGAGGGGGAGAAGGCAGCGTGGCTGGTCCACCAGGCCGCTGAAGGGGCTACTGTCCTGGTGGTCTCCGATGCAGGCACTCCAACCGTTTCCGATCCCGGTTTTCACCTGGTTCTGGCGGCGGCTGAGGCCGGAGTGCGCACCGTTCCGTTGCCCGGTCCGAGTGCCGCGCTCGCCGCGCTGAGCGTTTCGGGTCTTCCGACGGACAGGTTCGTGTTCGAGGGCTTCCTTCCTCGTAAGAAGTCGGAGCAGAATCGCCGGATCGCGCAGTTGGCTACTGAGCCTCGCACAATCATCCTCTTTGAGTCACCTCGACGTACCGGTGCAACTCTAGGGGCGCTTGCCGAACGGCTTGGCGGGGATCGTCCCGCGGCCCTCTGCCGCGAACTCACGAAGACGTACGAGGAGGTGCGGCGGGGAACCCTTTCCGCCCTCGCCTCGTACTGTGCTACGAACGAGGTACTAGGGGAAGTCACCCTGGTCGTTGGGGGAATGCCTGAGGGCCAGTTGCGCGCCGAAAAGGAGGCGGAGAGCGGAAGCCTGGCGCAGGTGGTACTCGACCTGGCCGAATCCGAGGCGCTACGGCTGAAGGACGCCGCCGCTCAGGTCGCTGCGCAACGCGGGGTGAGAAAGAACCAGCTAATGAAGGCGGCTCTGGAACTCCAGTCGGGTGGATCAGCCGACTGGCTGGCCGCCTCCGAATCTCCACTCACGTCGGGGTCAGACACGGCGTGATCTGGGCCTGAAAGGATCCCTATGTGATTGGCAGCCCGTCTCAGGAGTGGACCAGCTGGATTCGGGTTTTGCCCATCTGCTCCAGTGCTGCCTCGCCCTGATCAGCGGAAACCGGAACGGTCAGATCAGTCAGCACCCGAACGTGGTGAAGTCCGCGAATCTTAGCCGCGTCGAGAGCAGTCTCTTTCACACAGTGTGACAGCGCAATGCCGACAATATCGACCTCATCAATGCCCTCATCCGAGAGAATGTCCTCCAGGGTCGTGCCATCGGGGCAGACGCCTTCGAAGCCGGAGTATGCCGCCTCGTACTCGCCTTTCTTGACGCAGTAATCGACCCGAATCGGGCCCAGGGCCGGGTGAAGTTCGGCCTCTGCGGTTCCCGCGACGCCGTGGGGCGGCCAGGTGTCAACGTAGTCAGGGTTATCAGAGAAGTGCTCTCCGGGATCAACGTGCCAGTCCTGGGTAGTCACGATGAGGTCGTACTTTTCATCGTTACGAATCGCGTAGTCGGCAATCCGCTGGGCGAGGGTGTTTCCTCCCTCAACCCCAAGGGCCCCTCCTTCGGTGAAAGTGGGTTGTACGTCAACGATTATTAGAGCCCGAGCCATCGGCGCCTCCTCGTGCTCTTCAGCACAATAACGGTCGTGATTCCTCGCCTAGCCTAGTGGCTAACAGGCCACAATGGGTACTGAAAGTCCGAGACGTCGGAGTGGGCCAGTAGGCTAGAACCCATGAGTCATATCCTTGCTGCAGTCGCTTGGCCCTACGCAAATGGCCCCAGGCACATCGGTCACGTCGCCGGTTTTGGCGTCCCCTCTGATGTCTTCGCTAGGCACATGCGAATGGCGGGCCACGACGTTCTGATGGTCTCGGGAACTGACGAGCACGGCACTCCGATCCTGGTTGAAGCCGATAAGCAGGGAATCACTCCGGCTGAGCTTGCTGACCGAAACAACCTGTTGATCGCTGAGGACCTGGTAAACCTCGGTCTGTCCTATGACCTGTTCACCCGCACGACCACCGCGAACCACCACCGGGTTACCCGGGCAATGTTTGAGGTGGTGCGTGACAACGGCTACATGCTGCAGCAGACGGCGCTCGCGGCGATTTCTCCGTCAACCGGGCGCACTCTTCCGGACCGCTATATTGAAGGAATCTGCCCCATTTGCCACACTCCCGGTGCTAGGGGTGACCAGTGTGATGCCTGTGGTAATCAACTTGATCCGACGGACCTAATCGACCCGCACTCGACGATAAATGGTGAGACTCCTGAGTTTGTCGAGACCACTCATTACTACCTTGACCTCCCGGCTTTGGCGGGTGCTCTGACCGATTGGCTCAGGGGTCGAGAGGTTGCCGGGTGGCGTCCGAACGTCATCAAGTTCGCAATGAACTTTATGGAGGACGTGCGTCCGCGTGCCATGACGCGCGATATTGACTGGGGAATTCCGGTCCCAGGCTGGGAGGATCAGCCTTCGAAGCGGCTCTACGTCTGGTTTGACGCTGTGGTGGGTTATCTTTCGGCATCGATCGAGTGGGCCATCCGCTCGGGCGACCCTGAGGCGTGGCGCAAGTGGTGGAACGATGAGGCCGCTGAGTCCCACTACTTCATGGGCAAGGACAACATCGTCTTTCACTCGCAGATCTGGCCGGCTGAACTGCTGGCATACAACGGCGAGGGCGACCGGGGCGGCCAGCCCGGTGACATGGGCAGGTTGAATCTCCCTACCGAGGTTGTTTCGTCTGAGTTTCTCACCATGGAGGGTAAGAAGTTCGCTACCTCCCGCGGCATCGTGATCTACGTGCGGGACATGCTTGAGCGCTATCAGCCGGATGCGCTTCGATACTTCATTAGCGCAGCTGGCCCCGAAACATCGGATGCAGACTTCACTTGGGAAGAGTTCCTGCGCCGAACCAATAATGAGCTGGTTGCAGGGTGGGGCAACTTGGTCAATCGCACGGCAAACATGATTCACAAGCGTTTTGGTGAGATTCCTGAGCCTGCGGAACTGGAAGAGATTGACCAGCAACTGTTGCATGAGGTTGAGTCGGGCTTTGCTGCCACCGGTGACCTGATCCGCGCTCATCAGCAGAAGGCAGCGCTAACTGCAATCATGCGAATGGTCGCCTCGGTCAACCGGTACGTCACAGAAACGGAACCCTTCAAACTGAAGAGCGAAGAGGATGAGCCGCGTCTACGGACCATTCTCTGGGTTCTGGCCCAGTGCGTCTCTGACCTTAACCTGATGCTCTCTCCCTTCCTGCCCCACTCCGCCAACGCGGTTCATGCAGTTATGGGGGGCGAGGGCCAGGTGGCCCCGATGCCGCGCCTGGAGTGGGTCGAAGAGACGATTGACAGTGCGGAGATTGGTGCGGAAGAGGGAGCCGAGGTCAATGTGGCTCCCGAGAACCAGACCGATCCTGTAACCAAGAGATACCCAGTAATCACTGGTGACTACACCGACGTCCCCAGTTGGCAGCGCCACGACGTGGTGGCCCGGACTCCGATTGCAAAGCCCGTACCGGTATTCCAGAAACTCGATCCTTCGATCGTTGAGGAAGAACTGGCTCGCTACGGCAGGAAAATCTGAGAAATAGCCCAGTTATCAGAGCTAACGAGCCAGAGAACTGGGCATAAGCAGGCAACTTAGAACGGACGACTTAGAGCGTGACAAGTGTTGACAGCCGCGGGCAGTCCCTTCTCGGGGGCTTTGATTTTGGGGCGCCCGCTCCCGCCTCACTCGGTGTCCGGACGATGGGAGTCGAGAGGATCACCGAGGGTCTAAACCCTCAGCAGAAGGAGGCGGTTGTCCACCAGGGCGCTCCCCTTCTGATCATGGCTGGCGCGGGATCAGGAAAGACCCGAGTCCTCACCCATCGGATCGCATACCTACTCGAAACGGGCCGCGCCCGTCCAGGCGAGATTCTGGCGATCACATTCACTAACAAGGCCGCCGCCGAGATGCGCGAGAGGGTACAAAAGCTGGTTGGCCCCGACGCACGACGCATTTGGGTTTCGACCTTCCATTCCGCCTGCGTCCGGATGCTCCGCGAACATCACGATGCCGCCGGACTCAAGTCCACCTTTAGCATCTATGACCAGCAGGACTCGCTCAGACTGCTCCAGATGGTGTTGCGCGACCTGGATGTGGACGTAAAACGTTTCACCCCGCGCTTCGTAAGCGGGAGAATCTCCGACCTTAAGAATGAACTGGTCGGTCCGGCAGAGTATGCCAAAAACGCGCCGAGCGACCCGGTTTCGGAGCTGGTTGCCAAGGCTTACACCGAATATCAGAAGCGCCTACGAAATGCGAACGCCGTTGATTTTGATGACCTCATCATGAAGACGGTCAAGATGCTACAAACGCATCCAGCGATTGCCGAAGGTTTCCACCGCCGATTCCGTCATATCCTGGTCGATGAGTATCAGGACACGAACCACGCCCAGTACGTCCTGGTTCGTGAACTGGTTGGCGACGGCTCAGACGGGGTTCCACCGGGCGAACTGACCGTTGTCGGGGACTCAGACCAGTCCATCTACGCTTTCCGTGGTGCTTCGATTCGCAACATTGAGGAGTTTGAGCAGGACTACCAGAACGCCAAGACGGTCTTCCTTGAGCAGAACTATCGTTCGACGCAGTCCATCCTCGACGCCGCCAACTCCGTGATTTCGAAGAACCGTGGGCGCAGGCCAAAGAACCTTTGGACTGCCGAAGGAAGCGGAGACAAGATCGTCGTTGAGGTTGGCGACAGTGAGCACGACGAGGCTCGGCTGATCATTGCTGAACTCGATAGGCTCTCGATGTCCGGGGTTGACTGGGGTGATATCGCCGTCTTTTACCGCACTAATGCCCAGTCCAGAGCGATCGAGGACCGCCTGATCCGCTCTGGAATCCCGTACCGAATTGTTGGGGGGACTCGCTTCTACGAACGCGCCGAGGTTAAGGATGCGCTTGCCTACCTTCAGGCGGTAGTCAATCCAGACGATGTTGTAGCAATTCGCAGAGTGCTCAACACGCCTCGCCGGGGCATCGGAGACAAGGCGCAGGCGACCATCGCCGCTCACGCTGAGCGATATGGCATTTCCTTCGGGGCCGCTTTGGCTGACACCCTTGATAGTTCTGAGCGTCCGGTCGAGGGATTGGCCGTCAAAGCGCGCGCCGAAGCTGCAAAGTTCTGGACTTTGTTGGCGCAGGCGCGAGTACGTGACCTGGAAGGGGAAAGTCCAGCGAAGGTGCTGGACGACCTGCTGACCCAGACCGGATACGTCGATCAGCTGAAGGCCTCACTGGACCCGCAGGACGCTTCTCGCGTCGACAACCTCGCCGAGCTTGTCTCCGTCGCGGAGGACTTCCAGAAGGAGTGGGACACGGCAAGCCTGAACGGTGCGACAGGGTCTGTCACAAATGCTTCTGCCGCGACTGAGCCTGCGGAGGCGATGAGCGGGGGAATAACCGGGGTTCCCTCGGCATCGGACCCGGGGTCACCGCAGACACCGCTGATGGGATTCCTCGAACGCATCTCACTGGTCGCGGACGCCGACCAGATCCCGGATGAATCCGAGCGGGGCGGCCAGGTCACGCTCATGACGGTTCACACCGCTAAGGGGCTGGAGTTTCCCTACGTTTTCGTCACGGGAATGGAAGACGGAACGTTCCCCCACAAACGGTCGATGGAATCTGAGTCTGATCTGGCCGAGGAGCGGCGGCTCGCGTACGTCGCCCTGACCAGAGCGCGCAAGCGCCTATACCTAACCCGCGCGGCCTCCCGTAGCGCCTGGGGTGCGCCCGAAGACTTCCCGCCGTCCAGATTCCTCGATGACCTGCCCGAAGAGATCATTGAGGTGCGAGGACAGAGCACGCGAGAGAGACTGTGGTCGGATCGCAGTTCGAGTCGTTCTCTTTTCGCGGACTCGGAGTGGGCTGGGTACGGGGGCGATGATGGCACCCCGGCGTTTGGATCAGGGTCGGGCAGTCGCTCGGGGGGGCGGCCACTGATTCGCCGGGATATTCAGCGCCCGACGAGCCGATCGACGGGTTCGAGTGGCGGAACCCGCTCGCTCGCAGCGGCAGGGGAATCGACAGACGATCCTCGTCTCAGCCTGGGAGTCGGGGATCGCGTGAATCATGCCACCCTCGGTGAAGGCGTCGTTGTTGGAACTGAGGGAAGTGGCCGCTCAAAGGTTGCAAACATCGAGTTCACCGGGGTAACGAAGCGCCTTTTGTTGCGGATGGCCCCCGTGACGAGGATTTAGCGCCTGCCCGGAATCGCCAATTGAGTCTCTTTTCTGGGCGATTCGCGGCATAATCGAAAAGTCGAACCTGGACAGAAGGGAACAACGGAGTGGACCTATACGAATACCAGGCTAAAGACCTATTTGAGGCCGGAGGCGTGCCGATCATCCAAGGCATCGTCGCAACGACCCCCGAGGAGGCGCGAGCTGCGGCCGAAGAACTCGGCGAGTATCCCGTGGTCGTGAAGGCCCAGGTCAAGATCGGTGGACGCGGCAAAGCCGGTGGGGTCAAACTGGCGTGGAGCGCGGACGAGGCCGAGGCCCACGCGAAGAACATCCTCGGAATGGATATCCGGGGACATAAGACCTATTCGGTCCTGGTGGTACCGGGGGCGGATATCGCCGAGGAGTACTACTTTTCCATCCTCTTAGACCGAGCAAATCGCCAGAATATTGCGCTCTGCTCGAAAGAGGGCGGTATGGACATCGAAACCCTGGCAAAGGAGAGGCCTGAGGCGCTGGCCAGGGTTGCCCTCGACCCTGAGGTTGGGATCAACGACTCGGTCGCGCGTGACATCCTGAAGAAGGCAGGTTTCAACGCTGAGGAAGCAGAGCCGATCGTCCCGGTCCTCAAATCTCTGTGGGGTGTTTACAAGCTGCAGGACGCTACCCTCGTCGAAGTGAATCCGCTGATCCGGACAGAAGACGGTCAGATCATCGCCCTGGACGGCAAGATCACCCTTGATGACAACGCCACCTTCCGTCACCCCGATCACGAGGGACTCGCGGACCACAGGAGCGGTGACGAGCGTGAGGTGAAGGCACAGCAGGCCGGACTGAACTATGTTCGGCTGGAGGGAGAAGTCGGGATCATCGGTAATGGTGCCGGACTGGTCATGTCAACGCTTGACGTGGTCGCGAGGGCTGGCGCTCCGCTCGGTGTGAAGCCAGCGAACTTCTTGGACATTGGCGGTGGTGCCTCAGCGGAGGTCATGGCGAAAGGCTTGGACGTCATCCTTGGCGATGATCAGGTCAAGTCCTGCTTCGTGAACGTCTTCGGTGGGATCACCGCATGCGATCAGGTGGCGCAGGGAGTGGTCGATGCGTTGGGGATTCTTGGCGACAGTGCAAACAAGCCAATTGTGGTTCGCTTGGATGGGAACCGGGTTGAAGAGGGACGCAGGATTCTGAAAGACGCGGCAAACCCGCTGGTCACCATGGTCGAGACGATGGATGAAGCCGCCGCGGTCGCCGCGGAACTGGCCGCCGCGAAGTGAGGGACAAGTAAATGGCTATTTTCCTAACCGAATCTGATCGCGTCATCGTGCAGGGCATGACCGGGTCTGAGGGCATGAAGCACACTAACCGCATGCTGGCGGCTGGAACCAACGTTGTCGGTGGAGTTAACCCGCGCAAGGCAGGGACCAGCGTTGAGTTCAACGTCGAACCCTATGGGCCTAGGGGCGATGCTGGACTGGTGATCGCCGGACCGGTTGAGGTTCCGGTCTTCGGCACGGTTGCTGAGGCCAAAGAGCAGACCGGCGCAACGGTATCGGTCGTGTTTGTCCCGCCAGCGTTTGCAAAGAGCGCAGTTGTTGAGGCCATTGATGCAGACCTTGATCTGGTTGTGGTCATCACGGAGGGGATCCCGGTGGCCGACTCTGTCGCTTTTGTTCATCACGCTCGGAAGAAGAGCGTTCGACTGATCGGTCCGAACTGTCCGGGCATTATCAGTCCTGGCAAGTCAAACGTCGGGATCACTCCGGCAGACATAACCGGCCCGGGCCGCATTGGTTTGGTGTCGAAGTCGGGGACCCTGACCTATCAGATGATGTACGAACTGAACGACATCGGATTCTCAACTTGCGTCGGCATTGGTGGTGACCCGGTCGTTGGTACCACCCACATCGACGCGCTTGCCGCGTTTGAGGATGACCCAGACACCGACGTGATTGTCATGATCGGCGAGATCGGTGGTGACGCGGAGGAACGCGCGGCCGACTACATCGCCGCGAACGTTTCCAAGCCGGTCATCGGCTACGTCGCGGGCTTCACCGCGCCGGAGGGCAAGACAATGGGTCATGCCGGAGCCATCGTTTCGGGTTCCGTTGGTACGGCCCAAGCCAAGAAAGAGGCGCTTGAGGCAGTCGGAGTTTCAGTTGGTGAGACCCCGAGTCAGACTGCGGAGTTGGCTCGCCAGGCCTATGCGAGGTTGAAGGCTGCTGAGTGAGTGAGGGATCGGGCGGGCCCGATCTAGATCAGACGGGCCTGGAAGCGGCTGAGCCGGAGCGAGAATACCGTCTTCGTCAGCCAATCGGTGATGGCCGCAGAACGATCACTGTGCGAATGCCGAAAGGCTGGATCCGTGCGGCTCTTTCCGGAGTCGAGGGCGCCCTGCTCTCGTGGGCGGTCCCAGCGCTTCTGGGTATCTTTGGTCTGCTGACCGAGGGTTCTAACCCCTGGTTCCAAGAGGTCGACATCTCTGCGGCCGCTTCGATCGGAACGAACTATTGGGCGCTATCACTCGGTGCCCCAATGTCCATCGGTGGATTGCCGATTAGTCTTATCCCCCTGTTGTGGACCGCCGCCGAGATCCTGATCCTACGGGGCCTGATGCTCTCCGGGAAGGACAACCAGGCATCATCGCAGTGGTATGCGGTTCCGTCCTACGCGCTCACTTCAGTGATCATTCTCTTGGCATCGCCGGGAACTGCTTCGACCGGTGCCGTGCTGATCGGGGCCACCTGTGTGGCGCTTGTTGCCTCGACCTGGGCCGTCATCGCACAGACCGATCAATGGCCCGAGTGGATCACTCGGGTGTCGTGGCTCTGGGAGGGGCTACGAATGGCGCTGATTTGGTTCGGCATCGCCGCGACTATCGGAGTTACCGCCGTCCTCGTTAGCCTCTTTGCGTCCTGGGGCGCCGTGAGTCAGGTATCGGAAGCTGTTGGAGCTTCTGGGTTTTCCGCCTTCCTGCTCTGGATCGCGCAGGCCACGTACCTGCTGGTTTTTGCCGGGTGGGCGGTAGCGTGGCTTGCCACCCCAGGCTTCACCCTCTCGGGGGGCGAGGTCTCAAGTCCGACTTCGGTTGCTTCAGGCGCCCTCCCCGCGTTCCCGATCACTCAGGCCGTTCCCACTACGGCACCCGGAAACTGGATCGTGCTTCTGCTGATAGTCATCGCCATTGGCGTGGGGGCCGGGTGCGGCAGGTGGCTCAAGCAGTCCGACATCCGACACATCGCGCTGGAGGCGGTTTCGGCTCTGCTGGGATTCTCAGCCCTGATCGGGGCCTGGTTCGCGCTTTCAACCGGTGCGTTGGGCAGCGAGCTCATGGTTCGACTTGGTCCGATGCCAATTGCTTGGCCCATGACGACGCTGGTTTTCGGGTTGGTGGCGGCGGCGAGCTACGCGATAGCCCAGGGCGAAACCGTTCGCCTGATCAAGCAGATCATTCAAAGGTGGAGAATGGAGTCATGACCGACCCCCAGCACGCCGCCTCGTACACCCCCGTGGCGAGACCACGTGGCAAGAGAGCGCCCTCGGTTCGCAGCGCCAGAATCTTTGGCATAGTGACGGCTATTGGGTGCGCGTTGGTTCTACTTTTTGTGCTGATCTTCGCTCTGACGAGCAGTCCGTATCGTGCGGCCATTACTATGGGTGCTGGCATCGCCCTACTGGGTGTGGCACGAGGGGTTTGGTCCGGTCAACCGTGGTTTGCCAGCCGTTCCAAGTGGTCTGATGTCGTGGTCTATGTCGGGGTTGGGGTCGCAATCATCCTGATGGCACCTCTGGTGGCGATCGGCGCGACATAGTATCGGGCGACATAGTGTCGAGTCGCGAGCTTGGCACCCGCTCCGTTGCTCGCGACTACTTTGTGGGACGAGGATCCTCGATCATCCTCGTGACGCTCTAGTCGGAGTAGTCTTGTTGGTCGCCGCGCGCATCAAGTGTGTACTCCACAATTGCCCGTGCGGCCTCCGGTGCGATGAGTAGCCGGTTATGACCCGTTACCGGAACGGTGACGATCCTGGCACCCGGAAGCTCCAGACTTGAGGGCACGTTCTGATCCCATGCGGCTCGAATCGCGATAATCCTTGAATTCTCGTCGTTCCTCTTAGCCAGTTCCACGATCTCCTCATTCCAGGGGACCAGCGAACGCATGTTCAATCGGGCGGGGGAGAGGTGCGCTATGGGCGCACCCTGGTAGGGAGTGCCACACGAGATTATTCTGCGGATTCGCCATCCCTGCTCCCCTGTCAGGGCGACTTTTCCGACCAGGCCACCTTTTGAGTGAGCAACGATTACTACATCCTCAACGTCGTTCGACTCCAGGTAGTCGGAGAGCCTGTCGCCCAGTTCTCGCAGGGTTCCCTCCTGCATGTCGAACTCGGGAAGCAGCCGCACGTCAAATCCAGCTTCCAAAAGGGCCCTCGCCCATGGCTTCAGGACTTCCCAGCGTTCCCACGCGCCGGGAAGCAGGATCGCAACTGGGCTTGCAGTGTTCGGGCCTGTACCCAGGAAGTACTCAACCGAGGATCGCTTTAGGGCTCGGCCAGTGCTGATTACGATCTGGGTCCGCCAACCCAATTGCCAGTCGCGAAGCGCCAACCAGAGATGGCGTGGTTCCTCAAAAACAGACTCGGCACCCGGTCCTATCAGGCGACGAAATCGGCGTGGTTCCGGAGTCAGTTTGCCAGCCATGCGTCAACCTGTCCGTTCCATTCGCGTTTCTGGGCGGGCGAGGCGAGAGAAGCTGTGATGCTGGAACGAGCCAGCTGGGCCAGCTCCTCGTCCGAGAATCCGTGAACCGTCCGCGCTAACTCATACTGGTCGAGTAGTCGAGAGCGGAACAAAAGCGGATCGTCAGCTGCGAGAGCGACGGTGGCTCCAGCCTCGACCATCTGCCGCAACGGGAACTGGGAAGCATCGGAGAAAATACCGAGTTGCACATTGGACGTCGGACAGATTTCGAAACTGATCCCGTCGTCGATGAGGCGGTGAAGCAGCTCGGGGTCCTCCACCGCGCGAATCCCGTGGCCCAGGCGGGTCGGGGCCAGGTGACTGACGACGTCGCGAACGGAGTTAGGCCCCAGAAGTTCACCTCCGTGGGGAAGCGAAGCGAGTCCGGCTCTCCGGGCGATTTGGAAGGCATTAGAGAACTCGGAGGTGACACCTACACGCTCGTCGTTCGACAGCCCGAAGCCGATCACCTCTCCGGGTCCGTCCCCCGCATACTGCGCAGCGAGTCGAGCCAAGGCTCGCGCGTCCAGGGGGTGACGAATTCGGGAAGCGGCGACTATGACGCCAACGTCAACCCCGTTCGCGGAGGAGGCTCTCTTCGACTCATCCAAGACTATTTCGAGCGCGGGGGTGAGACCACCGACCCACGGGGCATAGCTGGTCGGGTCGACCTGGATCTCAAGGCGAACAGAACCCTCGGCCGCCTCGTCCTCGATCGCCTCGCGAACCACGCGGCGCATGGTCTGTTCAGAATGGACCAGGTGACGGGCGGAGTCATAAGAACGTTGGAAGCGGAACCAGCCCCGCGCGTCGGCGGGAACAGAAAGTGGGTCGTGCTCGTGAAGGTGCGGTGGGAGGCGAACCCCCTGCTCACGGGCCAGTTCAAACATGGTGGAGGGACGCATTGAACCCGTGAAATGCAGATGCAAATGGGCCTTGGGGAGCGCGGTGAGATCACGTGGCCCTGCGTGATTGTCCGGGATCACCTGGTTTTCCCGCATCTAGTGCTGGTTGTACCAGGTGATGATCGTCGACTCGTACTCGGCATGATCGGGCTCGTTGAGGAGTTCATGGAACGCGTCTTCGACAATCTCAATAGTTACCATGCCCTCCGGCGCGGCCTCGGCAAATTCGACGGAACCCTGGGCCTCGGCCAGACCGTCCGCGGTGCCGTGCATGATCAGGGTGGGGACACACAGTACCCGGGCATTTTTGATGACGTGGTCACCCTGGACCACCATTGATGAGCCCGTAAGTAGTGGGACCTTGCCGTGGTAGACCAGGGGGTCGTTCCGGTAGGCCTCGACTACGTCCGGGTCTCTGGAGATGGCCGTGTCATCGAGGGAGACGGACTTGAGGGATGGGAAGACCCGGCCAATCCTCTGACCGAACTTTGCGGCGCTGAGCCCGACTTTGGGTAGGGGACGTAGGGCCGGTCCGGTCACGGCGACTGCGTCGATGTGGTGCGGGTCGAGCAGTATGGAGGCGAGGGTGATTAGTCCGCCCATCGAGTGCCCAAACAGGTAGTTCTTCTCGGTTCGGGTGACGCGGTTCAGTTCTTTTCGGGCTTCGAGGTGTTCGGCGATGAGGGCGCCCACGTCGACCGTCGCACGCGCTCCGGCCGAGGTTCCATGGCCCGTGAAGTCACGGAACCAGACGTCATAACCGGCCTCGTTCAGCGCCTCCTTGAGAGAGGCATAGCGACCGTGGTGCTCCGCGAAGCCGTGCGCAACGAGCACGCTGCCACGGGGCTGGTCGGCCTCGATGAGAGAAGACTGAAGTTCCATGTGAACCATTGTCCCACTTTCGGGATATAGGACGGTCGGAGCTCTCCCTCGTAGACGTTCCGACGCCCACCCCGCAAAAGAAAACTACTCCGCTGTTGCCAGGAGCTCTTTGATGCGGCCGATGCCCTCGGTGATGTCCTCGTCCGACACCGCGTACGAGAGACGCAGGTAACCCGGGGTTCCGAACGCTTCGCCGGGAACAACCGCCACCTGGGCCTGGTCGAGGATCACGTTGGCCAGGTCCGAAGACGACTCCACCTTCACCCCACCAATGGTCTTGCCCAGCACGCGACCGATGTACGGGTACACGTAGAACGCGCCGGTTGGGGTTGGGACGTCGAAGCCGTCGACCTCTTTCAGGAGTTCAACGATCAAGCCCCGGCGTCGATCAAACGCCTTCCGCATTTCCTCGACAGGCTCCTGCGGGCCGGTTAGCGCAGCAATTGCAGCCTTCTGTGCGATGTTGTTGACGTTCGAGGACAGATGCGACTGGAACGCGTTCGCGGCTCTGATGACATCGGAGGGGCCGAACATCCAGCCGACCCGCCACCCGGTCATCGAGTAGGACTTGGCGACGCCGTTGACGACGATGGTCTGGTTGGCGATCTCTGGTACGACGCGCCAGACCGGCTCGGCGACCGCGCCATCGTAAGTGAGTTGGTCGTAAATCTCATCCGAGATGATCCAGACGCCGTTTTCGAGGGCCCATTCGCCAATCGCGCGGATCTCCTCGGGCGTGTAGACGCTGCCCGTCGGGTTCGATGGGGAACAGAGGATAATCGCGATGGTCTTGTCGGTACGCGCGGCCTCAAGCTGGTCTACCGTCACCTTGTAATCGGTCTGGTAGCTGGTCTCCACAGGAACCGTCACACCACCGGCCAACTGGATCGTCTCAGGGTAGGTGGTCCAATAGGGGGCGGGGAGCAGCACCTCGTCCCCGTCATTGATGATGGCCGCGCAGGCCTGGAAGACGGCCTGCTTGCCACCGTTGGTGACGATCACGTCGGCGGGAGAAAGAGGAGCGTCGCCAAACACGCCAACTCGGTCTGCGATCGCCTGGCGCAGGGCTGGGAGTCCGGAAGCCGGCGTGTACTTGTGGCTGGCCGGGTCTGTGACGGCCTGGAGCGCAGCCTGAACAATATGGTCAGGAGTGGGGAAATCTGGTTCACCCGGTGCGAAGTTGATTACAGGTTCACCGGCCGCCTTCATGGCCTTGCTCTTGGCGTCGACGGCGAGGGTTGCAGATGGCGCGATGGCGCTCAGACGCGCTGATGCGCGATGGTTCAAGGATTTACTCACAACCAAAGACTGCCAGAGTCCGGGGATACTGTGCAGGGGTGGGTCAGAAAAATGGGACGGTGAGATCCGACGCGTGCGTTGGACAGGAACAGATCACCCAAACTACAATCGGCAAAGCGTTCTTGTGCCCTTACATGGGGTGCGGACGTGGATAGGGCAGTGGCGCAAT
>WPCI01108581.1_pt1 | contig 28455 bp, 17 predicted proteins | sample 5399871 | NCBI WGS metagenome assembly WPCI01 (sample SAMN12869469, study PRJNA574797) | sludge metagenome | isolation source: wastewater treatment of pH7 | place: China:Beijing | collected 2019-05-20 | reverse complement strand
CAGACTATCGGAAATAGAAATGATGACGGAAGCGGAAAAACATCAAGTCTTGCATGCCTTTAACGATACGAAGGCGGATTATCCAAGAGAAAAGACCATCGTCCAGTTGTTTGAGGAGCAAGCTGCAAGGACGCCGGATCGTATAGCGGTAGTGTTCGGGAGTAGTCAAGTGAATTATTCTGAGCTTAATGAACGAGCAAATGCATATGCAGGAATGCTAAGGGACAAAGGTGTAAAAGCAGGAGATTGTGTAGGTATAGTGTTAGAAAGATCACTGGAAATGGTTGAAGGAATAATGGGGATTTTAAAATTTGGTGCAGCATACTTACCTATAGACCCTAAAAATCCGAATGACCGAATCGAGTTTATGTTAAGAGATGCAGATATAAACATTTTGTTTACTTCTTCAGAATTTTACGATCAGTTTGATTTTGCAGGTGAGATGATTGATGTAAGTGAGATAGAGAAGTACGAAGGAAATACACAGAACTTAGAATTATTGATTAAACCTAATGATTTGGCCTATATCATATACACTTCAGGGACAACGGGTCATCCTAAGGGTGTAATGGTTGAACATCAAAGTCTTACTCAAACAATGTTATGGGAAAAAGAGGAATACAGATATAATGAAGAAAATGTTGTCCTTCCATTAGTAAACTATGCATTTGACGGATTTAACGTTTTATTTTATACACCGCTTATTTCGGGAAGTAAGGTAGTTTTAGTAAATAATGAAGAAATGAGCAATCCATCTAAAATAAGTGAGTATATAAAACAGTACGGTATTACTGATTACTTTAGTGTTCCATCCATTTATTTAATGGTTGCGGAGTATCTATCGCAGTACGATCGACTTGACTTAAGGATCGTTACCTTGGTTGGGGAAGAAATAACCCAACAAGCAATCGAATACACCAAAAGATTAAATACAGAAATCGAAATCGTTAACGGATATGGACCTTCTGAGGGTACAGTATGGACCACGATAAAGAGGGAGGTTGAACGTGATGATAGCATTCTTATAGGAAAACCAATAGCAAATACAAGTGTGATCCTCTTGGATAGAAGTCAAAATATAGTTCCGATAGGTATACCAGGAGAAATTTATATTGGTGGAAGCAGATTAGCCAGAGGTTATTTAAATAATCCTGAATTAACAGCAGAGAAATTCATTGAAAGTCCATTTAAAACAGGAGACAGATTGTATAAAACTGGGGATGTCGGAAAATGGTCAGTTGATGGAAATATTCAGTTCCTTGGAAGGGAAGACAATCAAGTGAAAATAAGAGGGCTCAGAATAGAGCTCAAGGAGATAGAGGCTGCATTACTCTGCTATCAGAATATTAAAGAAACAGTGGTAATGGTTAATGAAAGTAAAGAGCACGGAAAATACATCTGTGCATACGTAACTGTTACAAGCACGCTAGAGAAAGTCAAACTTAAAGAATATTTAAAAGAAAGCTTGCCTGAATATATGATACCCTCATATATAAAAATTATTGAGAGGATTCCACTTTCAAGAAACGGGAAAGTGGATCGCAAATCACTTCCTAAACTAACAACTAATGATTTAATTTATGGAAAATATGAAGCGCCTAGAAACGAAACAGAGACGAAATTAGTTGTTTTGTGGAATGAATTTTTAGGGACGCATAGAGTGGGAATTGAAGATAATTTCTTTGAATTGGGAGGAGATTCTCTAAAACTAATAAAGCTTTTATCTAGAACAAGAGACATTTTTGGAATCGACATTGAACTGAATAAAATATATAAAAGTCCTACTATAGAATTTATGGCAAAGTATATTCTAAATGAAGAATATAGCCGTATGTATGGTGTAGATAAGTTACAGTTACTGAATAAGAAGCAAAGTAAAAATATTTTTGCTTTTCCAGCTGTAGGTGGATTTGGAATAGTGTATAGTGATTTGGCAAAGTCAATCCAATCTCACTCCTTTTATGCATTTGATTTTATTGAAGAAGACGAGAGAATTGAAAAATATGTGGAACTAATTCTAAACACGCAACCTGAGGGTCCTTATCAACTATTAGGTTACTCAGCAGGTGGCAACTTAGCGTTTGAAGTTGCAGCAGAATTGGAGCGGATTGGAAAAGAAGTATCAGATCTCATTCTATTGGATAGTTATAAGATCGATAATAATAAGACAGAGATTCAATCAACTTATACAGAAAACTTGTATCAGAATATCGTAGAAGAAGCAAAGAATGATCCAATGTTTAAAGAGTATCTTGAAATTAAGTACTTCAGAGAAAAAGTAATAGCAAGAGTTAAAGCGTATACACAATTTCTAAACAACATTACACATGAACACATCATTCATGCAAACATCCATTTTATTAGGGCAGACGAGAATAAAGAGGAAAAAGAGGATGAGCAATTTCTTCTGCTTAATTGGGAAGATTTTACCAAGAAAGCAGTGGAATATTATAATGGGTTCGGAGAGCATGGAGAAATGCTTATTCATGACCATTTATCCAGAAATACGGAACTGATTACTGACATTTTAAAAAATGTAGAACAGCATTCATTATTCTTTAAAGCATAAATCGGAACATATCAAATTAGTAGAGTAGGAAGAAAGAGATACTTTCTTCCTATTTTTTTATGTACTATGTACAATGTTGTTGCATATAACACTTGAAAGATGGAAGTGATTTACTGTAACCTAATATAAGGATGTCATTTGAATCAAGCCAAATGCCTGCTATAAAAGAAATGAAATACGAAATATTTTTGATGAGTATTAACCATTATAGAAGAAGGTGAAACTTTGGAGAATACATACAAGCTGTTGATCATTGAAGACGATAAGGATATGGCCCAGGCATTACAAAATGTCCTTGTTAAATGGAAATTTGAAACCGTTATATGCAGAGACTTTGATAATATATTAACCATATTTGGGAATGAAGAACCTCACATCGTATTGATGGACATTAATATCCCTTCATTTGATGGTTTTTATTGGTGTAAGAAAATAAGAGAAATTTCGAGCGTCCCTATTATTTTTTGCTCCTCTAGAAACAGTAATATGGATATCGTTATGGCTATTAATAATGGTGGAGATGATTATATTCAAAAACCGTTTGACAGTCATGTATTGGTGGCTAAATTACAAGCAATCATAAGAAGAACCTATGAATACAGAACAACTGAATCTCAGTTAATCGAATCTAATGATGTGATATTAAACCTTAATGATACAAAAATATATTATCAAGATCAAAGCTTAGAGCTCACCAAAAATGAATTTAGAATTTTAAAAACGTTAATGGAAAATAAGGGAGAGGTTGTTTCGAGGGATAATTTAATGCGAAGGCTTTGGAATGATGATATTTACGTAAATGAAAATACACTGACGGTAAATATAAATAGACTGAGGAATAGATTAGAAGGTATCAATGTGTATGACTTCATTTTAACAAAAAAAGGAATGGGATATATAATTCAATGAAATTAAGTGATTATGCAAAAAATCATAGATTATGGATTTTATGTAGTGTACTTATTCTGATAGTGATTAATGGGGTATTGTTTACGAGTACAGCTATCAATCAAAGTTATATAGACATTGTTTATATGGATTTATTAATCGTAGTTATTTTGCTGTTCAATATTTTCTACGGGTTTATTAGTGAGAAAAAAAAATATGAAGCTGTTTTTACTAGTTCTATAGAAACATTGAAAAACAACAGGGCTAGAAATGATTACTTTATAGATATGTTTATAAAATTCTCAAAGAAACAGCAAAATAAATTTTTGGAAATTGAAGAAAATTACAAGAATGACATTAATGAAATTCAAGATTATACTACTCAATGGGTTCATGACATAAAGGTTAATATAGCTGTATGTGATCTACTGCTTGATGAGATTGAAGCAGAAAGTGGCAGAGAACTCCGTAATCAAATCGAACAAATTAAATTCAGGATCAACCATATTTTACATGTGACAAGAGCTAATCACTACGATCAGGACATTTTAGTGGGAGAAGTAGATGTGTGTCATGTTTTAAGAAGTGCAATCAAAGAAAATGCTCTTTTCTTTATTAATAAAAACATTGAGATTGAGACTGATTTAAGTCCATTTAGTGTTATCAGTGATGAACGTTGGATTTATTATATTTTTGGCCAAATCCTTAATAATAGCAGTAAATATACACCTGAGGGGGGGGCATTGATTATTAAAACAAATGAAGATAAACAAGCTTATTATATAACTATCAAAGATAATGGAATCGGTATTTCGAAAGAGGATTTATCAAGAATATTTAATAAAGGCTTTACAGGTAAAAATGGAAAGATTGGAACAAAATCTACAGGAATGGGTTTATATTATGCTGAAAAAATAGCTAAAAAACTAAGTGTAGGCATTAAAGTGGATAGTGAAGAAGGGGAGTATACTGAATTTTCTATTATATTTTATAAGTTGTCCGATTATTACAAAATGTCAAATGAAGCAATAAATATTTAGTTAATGAAATAGGGGGTAATCTAAGTGGGAAAGATAAATTTATTTTGTATTCCATTCGCAGGTGGGTCAGCAGTAGTGTATTCTAAGTGGAAAAAATTGATGGATCCTTTTATTGTGGTAAATGAAGTGGAACTGGCAGGCAGAGGAAGAAGAATGAATGAACCCTTAATAGACAATATGGAAGAAATGGTTGAGGATATATATTATTCTATCAAGGATTATATAACAGAACCGTATGCTATTTTTGGGCATAGTATGGGAGGACTTCTTACCTATGAGCTTTGTCACAAACTGCAAAAAGAAGGCTATCCTGATCCAGTGCACGTATTTGTCTCAGGTAGAAAAGCTCCACAGTTGAAAGCAAGAAGAAAAATAATTCATGACCTGCCAAATGAAGAATTTATTTCTGAGATCCTAAAATATGATGGGATGGATAAGAGTATTTTTGAGAACAAGGAATTGGCCGATATCTTCCTGCCGATTTTGAAAGCTGATTTTAAGTTAATTGAAACCTATGAGTTTAACCATCCATTCAATTTACTAAATTTCGATATTTCTGTTTTCCATGGAATAGATGATAAGGCAGTTGATTTTGAAGAGTTATCTCATTGGAGTGAAGTGACTAAAAAGGAGAGTAAGATTTATACATTCCCTGGCGGACATTTCTTTATCAATGAATATACGGAACAAGTAGTGAACAAAATCAATGAAACGTTCAGTAGCCTAAAAGAAGCGGTGAACCAGAAAGTAACTCTGATGTAGAAAAGCATTTATTTAATTACTCGATTTGTCAATATTTTATGCAAGTGGTGATATTGTAATGGGAGATATATTTTGCGTTCATACTAATGAGGATTTAGATTCTGCTACTTTTGATATATTAAAAGGTTATTTGTCTCTAGAAAAGAGAAGCAAACTTGAAAGATATTATCATTTTAAAGATGCACAAAGAGGGCTATTCTCAGAACTATTAATTCGTTACATCATTAGAAAAAAAGGTTATTTAGGTCAAGAAATTCATTTTGAAGTAAATCGTTATGGAAAGCCGTCTTTTTCAAAAATACCCGAGTTCGAGTTCAATATAAGTCATTCGGGAGAGTGGATTGTCTGTGCGGTTGATCAACATCCGGTTGGAATTGATGTTGAGCTTATTAGTGCTATTGATTTTGATATTGCTCATCAATTTTTCACAACGAAAGAATGTAAGTATATATTTTCTTCTGATGAACAAAAATTATCTAGGTTTTATGAGATATGGACACTAAAAGAAAGTTATATAAAAGCAATTGGCCAGGGTCTATCTATTCCTCTAAACTCATTTTCAATCATCAAGCATGATTCATATTTTACTGTTGAAACAGAGAAATTGATGGATGGGCCAATTTACTTAAGTCAAATACAACTTGATACTGCCTACAAGTTAGCAGTATGTTCCTATAATAGAAATATAACAAATCAGCTTAGCCTTGTCAGTCCAGCAAATTTAATTGAGTATACACTAAAAGAAAATTATTCCTTTTAAATCAAACATAAGGAGCAGTACTGCTCCTTATACCCTCTTAAAACTTCACCGACCATACTTCTTTCTTGCCAATAGGTTTTTGCTGAGTAAAACAATCAATACAAAAACTGCAATATCCGCTCTTTTTAACCCCAATCTAACATGAATGTCACATTCGCTTATAGAAATGTAACCTAAATCGATAGTAGCGCTCTTTTCCTCTAATTTATAATACAACTATAAGAATCAATTTAATGATAGTTTTAATGTCCTTTCGTATAAGTAGATTTTATGGAGGTTGTATAGATGAAAAAAATAGTAGAGGTATCAAATGTGACCAAGGAGTATGGGGAAATCGGCAGTGCTTTCCGGGCGCTTAAAGAGGTCAGTTTAGATATCAATCAAGGAGAATTTGTTGGTATTATGGGTCCCTCAGGCTCAGGAAAGACAACATTATTAAATATTATGTCTACCATTGATAAAGCTACTTTAGGGGAAGTGCTAATTGATGGAGAGGAAATTCATAATTATAAGGACGCAGAGCTTGCAAGGTTCAGGAGAGACACGATCGGATTTGTCTTCCAGGCTTTTAATTTATTAGACAATATGACGATAAGAGATAACATTGCTCTCCCTCTTACATTGAATAATGTAAAGCATAAAATCATCCTAGAAAAAATTGATGAATTAACTAAGCTTTTGGGAATTTCAAATCAGTTAGATAAGTATCCGTATGAATTATCAGGCGGTCAAAAGCAAAGGGTAGCTATTTGTCGGGCGTTAATCACTTCACCAAAGGTTATTTTCGCAGATGAACCAACAGGGGCTCTTGATTCTAAGTCATCTTCAGAGGTTCTAGAGTGTTTTAAGAATATTAATAAAATGATAGGAACAACGATCATCATGGTTACCCATGATGCTAACGCAGCAAGTTACTGTGACAGGGTCATGTTCTTGAAGGACGGTAAATTACACGGAAGACTGGACAGCGATGGGAATAAAAAGGAATTATTCAAGAAAGTGTTAAACATGCTGGCCGTAATGGGAGGAACGGAAAATGAACTCCTTTAAAATTGCCTATAAGCTTTTAAAGAATAATTTAAAAATATATGGGTTATATTTTCTAGTTCTAGTTGTTACCGTGGCCACTTATTACAATTTTACAGCTATACAGTACAATGAAACGTTCGTTCAACTAACTGAAAGGCTCCAATCTGCTGTAGTAGCAAGTGCAACGTCTGGATTTGTTCTAATTTGTACAGTGATCTTTTTTATGTGGCATGCCAATGGATTCTTTTTAAAGCAGCGACAAAAAGAAACTGGGTTGTACATGTTAATGGGAATAAGTACTTCTAAGATTGGAAGAGTATTAGCAATCGAGAGTATTCTGATTGGCAGCCTGTCATTAGCCATTGGCCTATTTATTGGAATATTATTCTCTAAATTATTCTTAATGTTCTTAGGTAAGGCCATGATGCTGGAAGAGGCAATGCCTTTTAGCGTATCAGCAAAAGCGATCATTCAGCTTGTTATTGTGTTCGGAATCATCTTTGTTGTACTGGGGGTGAAGAACTATAGAATTGTAAAGAAAGCACAATTGATTAATATGTTAGATGCTGCTAAAGAAAAGCCTTCACCTCCTAAATATAGTTATAAAAAAGGTTTTATAGGTGTACTCCTAATTGCAGCTGGGTATGTTATAGCACTAAATTTTAAAGCATGGGATTTGGATTTATTGTTATCTGCGATGGGAATTTTAATTCTGGTTAGCTTGGGAACATATCTATTCTTTGGAAGTTCACTGACCATAATTTTAGGGAAGTTAACAAAATCCCCAAAAATTATATATAAAGATGTTAGGCTAGTCAGTGTCAGCAACATTTTCTTTAGACAAAAAGTCAATTATAGAAGCTTAGCTATGACGGCTATTTTAGCAGCGGCTACTGTGACTGCATTTAGTGTCAGTATTGCGTTTAAACAGTTTGAAATGAATCATGAAATAACAGAATCTCCATACAGTTTAAGTTTTGAAAGCAATTCTACACGTGTTAAAGAGGAAGTTAAAGAAGTGATTCGAGAGTCAAAACATGATTTAATCGAGATCAATGAGATTCAATTTTTTATTGGCCAGGTCGAATACGTTAGTAATAAGCAAAATATAGATCTGAATAACAAGGCTATTATTACAAGTTATTCTCAGATGAAGAAAACACTTGAGTTTTTGAACTATGGTAACAAAACGAGCATTTTGAATCAAATTAAGCCAGAACGTAACGAGATTACCTTTATCCTAAATGCTAATACGATAGCTTCGCCCATTTATGTTGTTGGTGAAGAGGTAAATCTGAATGGAAAGAAATTTCTTATTTCTGAATATACACAGGTCCCTTTTACAGGCAATATTAAAAAATATGGTGACAAAAACATTTATATTTTAAATGACAGTGACTATAAAGAATTAAGAAAGAACAACTCAGAGATTGTATTAAATGGTGTACGAATTACAGATGAAAAAGAGAGTAAAGAAGTAGTCAATAAAATCAAGGGAATTGTACCGGGTGGAGAAGAAAATGTTAATGGATTGCATCAAAATTTTATATGGGAGTACTATGCTTTAGGTCCATTTTTCTTTTTAGGGCTGATCATGTCTCTTGTTTTCATGCTTGCGACCTTCAGTACGATTTACTTTAAGATTTTAAGTGATGCCTTTACCGATAAGGAACAATATTCAATGCTGAAAAAAATAGGAATGAGTAAAAAGGAAGTGCAGAGATCTGTTTACCTGCAAGTTGGAATTGTATTTCTATTACCTGTTATTGTAGGAATGATTCATAGCGTGGTAGCAATGAACATGCTTGAACAGATTATGAATGTGAGATTTACTCTTCCAATTCTATCTGGCATCGGATTATTTGTTCTGATAATGCTAGCTTTTTATATCGGACTTTGTAAAAACTATACGAAATTGGTATATGAAGAGTAATAGAGGGATGAAAGCATTATCTAGTTTCAGCTTATACATTTACTATAAAAAATTTCTATATAAAGTTAGTATCGACTTTAATTTTTATGAAAGAGGAGATTTTAAATGTCTTGGTTTACTAAATGGTCATTTGCGAATAAAGCTGCTATCACATTAATTTCAATTATTATAATCGCCTGGGGGACGATCAGCTACTTTAATATGCCGATGGAATTTTTGCCCCAGGCAGATAAGCCCCAAGTAACAGTTGTTGTTATGGGCCAGGGAACAGATTCTAAAACGATGGAGGAACAGGTAACATACCCAATTGAGCAAGCGACTGCTACAATAAAAGGAAAAAGTGGAGTGCTGTCAACCACAGGAGATGGATTTTCAAAGATTGATTTATATTTTGAGTTTGGGACTGATATGGAACAAGCGAAAAGAGAAGTACAGGAATCCATTGGTACGATTTCCCTACCGCAATATGTTTCAAAGCCTTCTATTATCCAGCTTGATACGTCAACGATTCCAATTTCCTTCGTCGCTCTTACTTTTAAAGACGGAGTAACATCAGAAAATATAGAATTTATAAATAAAAAAATTGAGCCAATATATAATGACGTAAAGGGAGTAGCTGGAGTTCAAAAAACGGGAATCGAAAAATCTTTTATATCTGTTAAGCTTGATAATGAAAAATTAAATCAAAATCAAATCCCTATCCAAAAAGTTATGGAAGTTCTTAAAGGACAAAATGGAGCATTTTCCGTTGGGGTAGATACAATTGATGGAGAAGCCAGCAATATTAAAGTATTAGGTGATTTATCAAGTATCAAGGAACTTGGAAATGTAACTGTGCAGGGTAATGTGAAGTTAAGTGATCTTGCTACTATAAAAGAGACCAAACCTGAAAATGTCATTAACCGATTTAATGGGAAAGACAGCATTGAGCTGACAATTAGTAAAGATAGCAAAGCCAATGCAGTGACATTAAGTAAGGAAATCGAAAAGGTAACAAAAAAGATTAATGATAAATACGATAATGTGGAAGCGACTGTCTTTCTTTCAACTGCTGATATGGTAGAGAATTCTGTTCAATCGATGATCAAAGAAGTTTTACTTGGAGCATTATTTGCAACGATTGTTATTATGATCTTTTTGAAGAGTATCAAATCTACATTTATTACCATCGTGTCAATACCGCTGTCTCTATGTATAACGGTCATTCTGCTGTCTAAATCTGGTATTACCTTAAATACACTGACCCTTGGCGGAGTGGCAGTTGCAGTCGGACGTCTCGTAGATGATAGTATTGTAGTCATTGAAAATATCTATAGAAGAATGCAAACTGAGAAGTTCTCAGCAAATATGGTAGTAGAAGCAACGAAAGAAGTTGGCGTTGCAATTACAGCTTCTACTTTGACTACTGTAGCTGTATTCTTGCCTATTGGTTTAGTAAATGGAAGTTTGCAGGAATTTATTTTGCCATTTGCCTTAACTGTCACTTATTCTCTATTAGCTTCATTACTGGTAGCTATAACAATTGTACCAGTAATGAGTGGAGGGCTCTTAAAGAATACAAAGCTCAAAGAGCATAATCCTTCGGCACGTTTTACTAAAGTAATTAGTTGGTCTTTGAATCATAAATGGATTGTATTATCTCTATCATTTATGCTATTTGCTGGCTCAATTATCGCTTATTTCACAATGCCAAAAGGAGCGGTTGAAAGTACGAATACAGATTATATACAGGTCACTTTAAATTACCCAGCAGATACACCACTGGATAAGGTTAAAAAGAATGTTCTTGATTTAGAGAAAGCCATTAATAAAAAGGATCAAGTTAAATATGTGATGACATATTTAGGGAATTCTTCGTCTTCGGCTCAAAGTGGAGTAGTCGGATCTCCAACAAAAGGCCAACTTAGGGTTTTCTTAAAGGATGAAGATGACGCAGATAAAACCATAAAAGAAATTGAAAAAGAAAAAGAGAGATTCTCAGAAGCTGAGTTTACTGCTGTAGCTGCATCAGTGACTGGATATGCTGATACAAATATAACGATTGACGTTACCGGAAATAATGTAAAAAATCTTGAAAATGCTACGAATAATATAAAAGATAAAATTAAAAATATTGAAGGAATTCAAGAAGTATCTACGAATCAAGATGAAAAGAAAACAGTTTATTCCTTTGTTGTAGACCCATCGAAGGGGAACACTGAAATGGTAGCCTCACAGCTGAGAGTTATGCTAAACAAGACACCGCTTGGAAAACTTTCAATTGACAACAGACAGACTGATGTCATGTTAGAACCTGTTCTTGATACAAAAACTCCTCAAGACCTAAGAGATATTACGATCATGACAGAATCGGGAAGTACTCCTATCACTCAAGTGGCGGCATTAAAGAGTGATAAAGCATCAACCAATCAGTTCCATAAAGATGGTGAACCATATTTACAAGTAACTGCTAAAGTCGATCCTTCAAAGCTTTCTGATGTAAATACCAAGATAAAATCTGCAATCTTTGGGGAGGAAGGAAAAAAAGGAATTAAACTTCCAGAAAATGTAGAGGTGTTTGTTGGAGGCGCCAGTGTACAACAATCCGAAGATTTTAATGACTTATTCACGACCATGCTTGTATCTATAGGGTTGGTATTCTTAATCTTGGTTGTGACATTTAAAGGATTTAAAGTACCAATTGCTATTCTATTCTCGCTTCCACTTGCTGCTATAGGATCGATACTTGGTCTCATGATAAGTGGGATTTCAGTTGATATTACCGTTCTGCTTGGTGCTTTAATGTTAATTGGAATTGTTGTAACAAATGCTATTGTATTATTAGACCGCGTGAAGAAAAATGAGAAAACGATGACGATACGAGAGTCACTCATCGAGGCTTCAGTAAGAAGAATGCGTCCAATTATCATGACAGCAGTTGCAACCATTTGTGCGATGCTTCCATTATTAACGAAGAATGCTGAGACAGGCAGCCTTGTTTCTCAAAGCTTAGCAGTTGTTGTTATTGGTGGTTTAGCAGTTGCAACCATGCTTACTCTAATTGTCATTCCGTGCGTATATGAATTATTTAACTTTAAAAAATTAAAAAAGCAGAGATTTGAAACATCGTTGAATGATGATGTAAATGTTTAAATGATTTTGTTTAGTAGAAAACTATCTGATTATTTCAGGTGGTTTTTTGCTTTTTAGAAAAGATGAGGGTGTTGTAAAACTAAAATAAATATGCAATGTTATGAATCAACAAAACTAGCTGAACATCCAATAGATAGCGATTTTGTCCATACCAACGAGGCTGTTTCAATCCTCGATCTTTTATTTCACTAAACTATCGTTCAATTTTTTCATGCTCTTTCATCAATTACCTGCCAAGTGTTGTTTGTAAAATATTTGATAATACATGATGATGGGAGTTTATTTGCTGTTTACCTTTCCATGGATTCATGGAAAGGTATTGTCTGCACCTACAGCTCAAAAATTATTCTTTTTTAATAATTGTAATAATCATTTTGGGGATATTTGTACTAAGGGGCTTTTAATTAAATAAACATTCTAATTGGAAAGAGGAATTACAGACTTATAATTAGAGGATTGAATTAAATCTCAAAATGAGTGCCAGTGAAATTAGAAACACCAATAAGGAATAATTTTGAAATATAAAAGTGGAGAGAGAATGAGTACGTATTAAGTCACGATATTGAACTATATAATGGAAATCGGCATTAGGCTTTCCAAGGATGGTAGCGTATCCAAAAGGAGTGGTGTAAATTACCCTTGCAGCTGTGTTAACTTTTGTTGCTAGCATTGTTGCAGTAGATACGATTATTTTCAAATTTCATAGGAAAGTTACTATCCGCCTTTATATTTAGTAATGTATACTCATTATTTTGCCGAAAAATTTATAATATTTCTTAATTCTCTCCAATGTTTTTTTCAATACTAAATAAATGGTATTGAAAAAACAGTGGGGGGAAACATAATAGTTCCTAAACATCCAATGCTTGTCTGTTCTTGAGTTGTGACTTATGAATTGTAAAAGCATCGTATCGAGCCTATATTTTTTATTATGCATTAGCGGGCAGTTAAGAGTCAGAGAAGATGATGGGGGATGAAGAAAATCCCCACTGATGGAAGTTTTATTCTATATTTTGGTATATAATTCTACTACAAATTCATCTTTTCTTCTCCATTCTTGTTTTCGCAAATATGTTACTTTTTTTAGTACTGACTTAAGAAGATAATTTTTTTTCTCTACATCTGTTGTAGCATAATATGCTTCCAACACAGTTTTAATCTTTGGAACAAATTTGTGTATATGTTTTTCTTGTTCTAGTGTTTGATTAATTTCTTGTTCAAGTTGTTCAATTTCTTCTTGTGTAGTTTTTAATCTTACTACAATAGATTTCTGCCGTTCTAAAAAAGTATCAATATCATATATACCCTTCTCTAACAAATCATGAAGATTGCCTTTTTGTTTTTGTAAATCATTAATTTGTTGTGCTTTTTTTTCTAAAGCTTTTTGTTGGAACTGAATATTATTTTTTATTTTCTTTTTTTGCACCATGTTCTCTTGTATCTCAAAGCTTTCAATGATTTGTTTTAATCCATCAAGGATACGTTGTTCAACAAGTGCTAAAGAAGCTCCTTTTTGAACTCCTTTGCAAGAAGATTGGACACATCGTACTTGAGGATTAGGGCGATCCTTCCTTGGTTGATAAAGCATGGAATGGCCACATAGCTCACATAACAAAATGCCTGCCAATGGATTGGAAAGTTTTTTTGTTTTTATGGTTGGAGGTCTCCAGCGTTTACTGTGAGCCATGTTTGCTTTTTGAAATAATGCTTCCGATACGAGTGGAGTATGAGCATGATCGTGTCGTTGCCATCTTTCCTTCGGTACTTTTTTACGAATGTACTTTCCATTTTGTTTGGTATAACGTATTTTCCCCCAAATAATGTGACCAAGATATACTTCGTTTTTTGTAATAGAGGAGATAGTTGAAGGATTCCAATATTCACCTTCAGGAGGGGAAATACCTAACCTATCCAATTCTTGGGCAATTGCCTGTCTTCCCATTCCATTCGCCATTAATTCAAAAATTTTTGGTATCACCCAACTTTTTTCAGGATCAGGATAAAGTTTTAAGTTATTATCTCGTAAGTATCCATAAGCTGGAACGCGAGAGATAGATTTTCCTTCTTTTGCAGAAACCCTTCTACCACGCTGCATACGTTTAACAATTGTTTTTAACTCTTCTCGAGCAATTAAAGATTTTATACTAAAGGTCAACTCTTGATTTTCATCATTGGGATCAATAATTTCTGTTGGAGTAATAATGAATGTCTCTGAATAGCGAAACACACGATAAATCGTCCCCTGATCTACCATATCCCCACGACCAAGACGGTCTAAATCCATTACTAACACAGCATTAGCGATGCCTGATTCTACTTCTCGAAGAAGTTTTTGCATCATAGGTCTTTCAGATATATATTCACCAGAAACAACTTCTTCTAAAATATCAATGATATTATGGTGCTCTTTGTGAGCGAGTTCTAATAACTGAGTACGATGACGTTCAAGTGTGTCATAATGTTGTCCGTGTTCCATTGCCTTTTTCTCTTCTTCAAGGTCTTTTCGACTTTTACGTAAATAGATGAATACATCAAGTTCTTGTGGACGGTACATTAGTTTCACCTACCTGCTTGTCTATTATTATTGTTATAAATATGTATGGCTAGCTTGTCCTATGAAAGTGATAGTTCGTCTTTTTTTCTGTCTTGCATACATATAATGCAAGGGGGGATATGATGAAAGAATTCCAATTTGGTAATACAAAAGTCATTATCCATTCACCACTTGCATCAATGGAAAAAGAAGAACAAAAAGAATGGTTTCAACAAGAGTGGGAAAAGAAAAATCCAATTTTAAGGTCTATAGTTGAAGCGGCAGTGAGTTGTCAGGAAGACGAAAAATAAAAAGAGCATCCTCTTTACTTAAGAGGTATGCTCTTCTTTTTTTTCTAAATTATTCATCGACATAAATAATTGTTTTTTATTGTGAATAGCTTTTTTAGTTCTGTAAATAATAATCTTGATCATTGTTATGGAAAGTAGGTGAAGCTTGAGATAAATCAATACCTTTCTCTAAAGTCTCTAATAAATAATATCCAAATGCTTTATCCTGTTGTATCAAATTATGTAATAGGGTACTTACGCGAGCAATTCTATATTTTGTTTCATCTTGGGTTAATGAGGAATTATCTATTGTAATGAGGCGAAGCTCATCTTGTAGTTTTTGTAATAATGAAAGTTGAATGGTATCCGTCTTTCCTGTTTCAAGATTACTTAAATAAGCTGGTGATACACCAAGCTGTTTTGCAAAAGTGTTTAGCCCAATGCCTTTTTGAGTACGTAGTGTACGAATGTGTTTACCAATTTCATTTATCATAAGACTAACCTCCGCGGATTTATTGAAAGGAATACATAAAATGAATAAGCGAAAGAAAATTACAATTACATCAGTAAGTTATGTTCATGATCCAGAATCAGCTTAACAATGGTTTGAAGCGTATATCAAGATTGTTGAAAAAGAATTAGTTAAAGCAATTAATAAGGACTAGCCGCTATTTTTGATACATACAGTTTAAATAGAGCATCATGAGAGGAGGTCCTGAATTGAAGACCGTTGCATATTATAGAAGTTCAATTGATTCTCAGGAAAATTCAATCGGAATGCAACAAAATTCAGTTCTTACTTGCTCCATTGATATGGCATTGATTATCGATGAAGAATATATTGATGAAGCGGTATCAGCCCGAAAAGTCAGTTTAAAAAAGCGCCCAGCCCTACAAAAATTACTACAAGATATCAACAATAACGATGTCGGAACCTTATTTTTATTTAAGTGAGATCGACTAGCTCGAAATGTGATGGAGTATTATGAAATTTATCAAATACTAAGAAACAAGAAAATAAATGTTATTTTAACTGCGCCGAATGAGCCGCCAGTGTACTACACACCAATTGGTGAATATCTTGAACTAATTATGGCGGGTATGGCCCAACGTGAAGGCGAACAAATTATTGAACGTTTAAAGCAAACATTAAAGTCAAATTTCCAAAGTGGTAAAAATCCAGGACGTCTTCCGTATGGCTTCAAATGGAATAAAGAAACGAAAGAAATTGAATTGGTTGATGAACAAGTACAAATTGTTAAAAGGATTTATCAAGAACTTGTATCGGGAAAATATGAATCCTTGAAAGAACTTTGTAGTGTATTAGGTTTGAAGGGAAACGGCAAGTCTTGGATTCCAGCTGATATAAGAAAAATTGCATTAAACCCGACATATGTTGGATTACGAACCATGAATATTTTTGGTGAAGATATTACTAGTAAATATGAAAGACTTTCCATTATTGATAAGGATACATGGAAAAAAGCATGTAGTATTGTCACCATTTTATCTCCCCAAAAGACCCATCAGGATTATGTATTTGAACAAGTGTTATTTCCATTGCAAGGCTTACTAATTTGTTCGAAATGTAATGAATTATTACAAAAAATAAAGGCTAGAAGAAAAGAAAATTTAAAATATAAATGTTTAAACCATTCTTCAGTTTACGTTTTTAAGAGTACAATCGAACCATTAGTCTTTGAACGCTGTAAAGAATATTTTCATAGCCTACTCACTTCTCATTTCCATGAATTATTTAATCGATATGAACAGAATGCTAAGAAGCAAGTAAAACAGAAAATACAAACCATTGAAGAGAAAATCCAGCTTATGAATGAAAAGTTAATTACAAAAGTAGATACGTGGTATCACGAAACTGATGCACCTTATAAGGAACAGAAAGAAATCGAAATTATAGCGCTGTATGATGAACTGGCAAAATATAAAAAACAAAAAGAACAAGTAATACAGGAATTAAGTGACGTAAAGCAATTACGTGAAAAGATAAGTAATTATCAATCTTCTATGTCGTTGTCCTATGACGAGATAAAGGAGAATCAACAGTTAGGTTCCTTTTTTCAAGATTTAATACAACAAGTTAAAACCGACGGAAAGAACTGCGAAATTGTTTTTAAACACCCATTCTTACGTACTCAAGAGGTGTTAACATCATGAAGCTGTCTCACATATTACAACCAAATATGAAGGCTGCTTTTTATGGCCGTCATTCTACGGACAAACAGGATATGGATATGCAATTGAATTCCATTATGGAAGTGATTCGCAAATATAATTGCATTCATACTCATTCTTTTCTTGATAAGGCTGTTTCCGCTCGTAAAAATAAAATTACAAATAGGAAAGAGCTTGAAAATATGTTCGAAGCAGCAAAAAGAAAAGAATTTGATTTTGTCATTGTTTATAAAAGCGATCGTTTGGCCAGAGATCCTCTTGAGCATCAAACGATACGTATTGTCATGAAGACGCTAGATATTCCCATCATTATTAGTTCAACCGAAAGTGTGTACAATACTAATACTGACTTGATTGTGCAACTTATGGAAGATGGTTTTACTAAATATGAAGTTGACACCATTATCGCCAGAACTCAATCAGGTCTAGAAAACAAGGCAAAACAAGGGAAATGGCTTGGTGGTAAGCCACCATTTGGTTACACATATGATAAGAATAGTGAGCAATTTATTGAACACACCGAAGAGCTTTGCTATGTAAAAGAAATCTTCAATTTATATGTAAATGGTCATGGGTTTCAGTATATTGCTAATACACTACCTAACGGTTCCCGTCGTGGAAAAGATTGGGGGAAAGAGAATGTAAAGGCGATTGTGCTTAATCCTTTTTATTGTGGTTTAATGTCATGGCGCCGGCAAACAGACGGAAAGCAAAATGCAAGGGATATTTGGATTGAAGCACCAAATCACTATGTGAAGCCAATCATTTCACGAACGACATGGGAATCATGTTGGCGTATTTATTCAGAAAAACGTAATGGCAACATGGTTCCTAAACATTACAAAACAAGTTTTTGCTACAAGGGTTGCTTTCTTGTGAAAAGTGCCAGGAACTAATGAAAACAAAGAATCAACAGACAGTAAGTTCTACAAATAAACAGTATGGAGGGAAAATTTATTTTTGCACTAACTGCAAATTAAGAATAGATGCAGACCTCCTTCATGATAAAGTAGTGAATCAAACACTTACTGATGTGAAAATAAGTGGATTTCACAATGTATATCATGCGATAGAACAAAAAATTCAGTATGAGATACAAGAATTGAATAATAATATTCAAAAGCATCAGCGTCTCTTCGAAAACTACACCATCAAACTTCACAATATTACAGAAGAGCTCAAACAGCGTATGAAAAATAACGATTATAAACGTTTTTTGAAGTCCTTAGCGATTTATCGCTTGGATGTACAGCGAAAGCTAGATGGAGTAACACAACAAATCAATGACTTTAAACAGCAAATCGCCCTCAAAGAAAAAGTTGAGAAAAGCAAAGAAACATGGTTACATACTTTGAATGAAGTATTTCAAGATGATGTCAAGCTTCAAGAAATAAGCGATATGGATAAAAGACGATTTTTATTACCTCTCATTCAATCTGTATCCATTAAAGAAAATAAAAAGCGTAACGAATATGATATTTCATTACAGTTACGAACCGATTTTTCAAAGCGTGATGTACAAAATCAAATCAGCTTGATTTTGTAAAACAGCTATCACATTGGTGGCTGTTTTTTCGTTATTGATGTATCGGTATTTGGGTTGAACTGTAGATGAAAATTCTTTTGCTAATCACCGATTTTGATACTCTTGAGAAAGAGCTTGTATCTTAAGGGTAAAGGGTTTGTTGTTATTTATTATGGACAGTGATTTAGAGAAATAAACGTGTTCGGTGATTAGGGAGAAGAAAATATTTAAGGTTTTTAAGACCTCGGTAATTTAGTAAATGAAAATACCTTTTATTTTGTGGTAAAGAAAGAGGAGAATTAAAAAATTTATTTATTAATTGATACCAGATTTGATACTCATATAGATTTTTTTTGTAATAATGTATTAAAATTATTAAGGAGAAAAATGTAATAATTTTATTATTCATTTTGTTTGAATTAAAGCTTTGGTTGTGAAAAAATTTCATTTTATATTAATTTCAATGGTAGAGAGGAGATTTTAATGTACAAAATTGTAGAATCTGTAAACAATGAAATGAGAATAACAACTTCAATAACAGAAGAAGAATTTAATGAATTAAAAAAAATTAGTGAACCCATATGGGAGATTGATGGGAAAATAAGATTTTTTGATTTAATAAAAGAAGAGTACGATGAGTACATGTCAATAATAAAAGATCAAAAATCTACAACTACAAAGGTTGTAAGGGCTATCAATAATTATTTGAGTAGCTACAAGGCTTTTTTAGATAGATGGGAAACTTTTTTTAAGCGTCATGGTTCTCAAGAGCTTATAGATTATTTTAAGGTTTCTGTTAGTGAAGTTTATGATAAGTGTTTTGAATATAGGTTTATTTATAACCTGCGTAACTATGCACAACATGCAGGTATCCCTATTTCAAGGATTAGTAATGCTTTAGATAAAGATATAGAAATTAGTATTAAAAAAGAGACTTTTATAAATTCTCATTCAGGTATGCAGCCTAAGTTTAAAAAGGAACTGCGGCAATTGCAATTTGAAGAGATTGATATAGACAATGCTATTAAAGTTGTACATAAAGAATTAGAAAAAATTCATAATAAGTTTATTGAGAAATTTATAGAATCTATAGAAGAGTGTCTTTATTCAGCGAACTATATAAGAGAGTTTTACAAAAAACACAATAAGCATAGTGGTGAATTGTCAGTAATTTCTCAGGGAAGTGTAGATGCGATAGTTGCTATGAGTAAGGAACCTGGTACAACGACTATAAATCCCTACCTGGTACCTTCTAAAATGGCCTTGTTCATTTTATCAAGTGCTAAAATCGTTTTCAAATTTAAAGGGAAGTTGATAGGGAAATCACAGAGTTTTCCAGAATTATTGAAACCAAAAAGCGCATTAGAAATGCCTAAATTCACGAGCGGTAGTCGATATGTGGAATATCAAAAGATCACATGGGCTAAAATAGAAGAAACTACAGGTTTTGCATGGAGAGATGGATACGATCGACTTTTCACAATATATATGCCAGCTGGTTTAGAAGATAAAGTTTATAAAAAAATTATAAATTCTTTAGAGCGAGAAAAAGTGTTTCCAAAATACAGTAGTCATAGTGAATAAAAAACAGTGACTCTAGTATTTTTAGAGATGCTGTTTCTTTTTATGCCTTTATTAGAAGAAGCTTTATAGATTAATTTTTAAAGTATTTAATAGAACATACTTGAATTTGGTTACATCCCCGCTAACTAAACCAGTACAACCGCCACAGTACACTCATGTCAGCCTATAAAAATATTAAAGATGAAAACTTTAGATACTATATTTTAAAGCAAAAAGCAGACGTATTTCATGCGATGAAAAGCTTTTTTAGAGAAGAATCAGGTGAGAAAATGGCATAACCTCTTTTAAAGAGGTTCTTTTTTTGTAAACTTTTTATTTTTTTAGTTGACAATGATAATGAAAATCATTATCATTTATTCGAGAAATGATTACATTTCGAATTATATATTTCGGAGGAGATGTAAAGTTGAAACAAAATAAAAGAAAACGTATAAATGCAATGATTATAGCGGCAGCGTTATCACTTCCGTTTGCTGTGTATTCAACACCTGCTTTAGCGGCAGTAGCAATTGAGGCGAATAAAACTGGACAAGGTTTAGAAGATGGTACATATGACGCTGTTATTAAAGCGTATAAAGATAAAACGAATGAAGAGTCTATGGCAGCTGTTTATATAAAGGATCCGAAATTAACAATTGAGAATGGAAAGAAAATTGTAACAGCAACGTTAAGTGATAGTGATTTCTTTCAATACTTGAAGACAGAGGATATTCACACTCCAGGTGTGTTTCATGATGTGAAAGTAATATCAGAAGACAAAAAGAAAAATGGAACGAAAGTGATTCAGTTTGAAGTAGGGGAATTAGGAAAAAGGTATAATATGCGAATGCATATTTATATTCCAACAATGGCCTATGACAATAAGTACCAAGTACAGTTTGAAGTAAATACATTGAATTTAGATAAAGATGTTCCAGAAGCACAAAAGGAAAATAAAGAGGAGCAACAAGATGAAAACGGAAATGTAATATTAGATAAGCAATTACAAAAATATATTAATAAATATAACTTAAATAGAGATAATGTAGATGCGCCAATCACAAAGAAAGATTTATTACAAATTAAAACATTATCCGTTTATTCAGGTAAAGGAATAAGTGAAATAACTGGTTTAGAGTATATGACAAACTTAGAGAAGTTGACGTTACGAGAGTCTAATGTAAAAGACATATCAGCCATCTCGAAATTGAGAGGTTTGAAGTACGTTGATTTAACATCTAATTCAATTGAAAGTATTCACCCAATTGAGCAGTTAGAGAATATTAATATGCTTTTTTTAAGAGATAATAAAATTTCTGATCTTACACCATTAAGTAAAATGAAAAAAATTAAAACATTAGATTTAATCGGTAATAACATTAAAGATATCCAGCCATTATTTACATTATCAACTATGAAACAATTATACTTAGCAAATAATCAAATCAGTGATCTTACGGGAATTGATCGATTAAATAATGTGGAACTATTATGGATAGGGAACAATAAAATTAATAATGTTGAATCTATTAGTAAAATGAGTAATCTTATTGAACTAGAAATTTCTGATAGTGAAATAAAAGATATATCACCATTATCCCAATTAGGAAATTTACAAGTGCTGAATTTAGAAGAGAATTATATCTCTGATATATCGCCGTTGAGCACTTTAACAAATTTACATGAGATAAATCTTGGAGCTAATGAAATTTTTGACGTAAGGCCTGTTGAGGAATTAGGTAGGCGAATTTCAATTGACATTCAAAGACAAAAAATCTTTTTAAATGAAGCAAGTGTAGATGAAGAAATAAAAATCCCAGTATACAACCTTAAAGGAGAGCCACTTCAAAATATTAATCTACAAAGTGAGGGGGCTACTCTGAATAACGGATTTATAAAATGGAATAGTCCTGGAGAAAAAATATATGAATTTAAACTAGATACTAATTCTACTGAAAGTAAAATAAGATTTAATGGCACGGTTATACAGAATATAGTTGAAAAACAAAAAGAAAGTCAAAATGTAATTCTCGATAAAACTTTACAACAACATATTAATAAAGAGAATTTAGGTAGAGAGAATGTAAACGCTCCTATCACAAAAGAAGATTTATTACAGATTAAAAAATTAGAGATACTTAAAGAAAAAGGAAATGAGATAAAAAATATAACAGGTTTAGAGTACATGACGAACTTAGAAAACCTCACTTTAGAAGGAGTAGGCCTGAAAAATATTGAGTTCATCTCAAACTTGAAACAATTGAATAATGTGAATATATCTCATAATCAAATTGAAGATATAACACCACTATCTTCATTGGAAAATTTACAGTGGTTAAATCTTGCGGACAATCATATTAAAGATGTAACGGTTATTGGTTCCATGCTAAACTTATTTAGCTTAAATCTAGCTGGAAATGAGATTCGTGATGTAAGGCCGTTAATACAATTAGGTCAGTGGTTTACAATTGATGTTGGAAGACAAAATATCATTTTAAATGATGCAAAAATAAACGAAGAAATTCAAGTTCCTGTATATGATTTAGAAGGAGAAAGTATTGAAAATATTCAATTGGCAAGTGAGGGAGGGACGTTTAATAACGGAGTAATAAAATGGAGTACCCCAGGTGAAAAGGTGTATAAATTTGATTTAGATTCTGATGAAATTAGCATAAGGTTTAACGGAACAGTTATACAGAATATAGTGGAAAAAGAAGAAGAAAAAGAGCCGGTAAAAGAAATTGAAGAAACAAAAGAAGAAGTGAAAGAGCCGGTAAAAGAAGTTGAAGAAACAAAAGAAGAAGTGAAAGAACCAACAAAAGAAGTTGAAGAAGCGAAAGAAGAAGTAAAAGAGCCAACAAAAGAAGTTGAAGAAACAAAAGAAGAAGTGAAAGAACCGGTAAAAGAAGTTGAAGAAGCGAAAGAAGAAGTAAAAGAGCCAACAAAAGAAGTTGAAGAGGTAAAAGAAGAAGTAAAAGAACCAACGAAAGAAGTTGAAGAAACAAAAGAAGAAGTAAAAGAACCGGTAAAAGAAGTTGAAGAAACAAAAGAAGAAGTGAAAGAACCGGTAAAAGAAGTTGAAGGTACAAAAGAAGAAGTGAAAGAACCGGTAAAAGAAGTAAAAGAGGAAGTAAAAGAGCCAACGAAAGAAGTTGAAGAAGCGAAAGAGGAAGTGGACGAGCCAACAACAGGAGTTGAAGGATCGAAAGCGGAGGTAAAAGAAACAGGAAAAGAAATTGAAGGTTCAAAAGACGCGGTAAATCAATCAGCAGTAGTCCAAGAACAAAACGTGAATAATCAAGTTGTGAAAGAAAATAAACCAGCTGTTAATAAGCAAGAAGAAAGTAAGAAATCATTAGGAGCAACAGGTGGACAAGAGAATACATCAACATTACTTTCAGGCATAGCGTTAGTTCTTTCAGCACTGAGTATGTTTGTATTTAGAAAGAGATTATTTAAGAAATAAAAAACGTTTTATCTTATTATAACGTAAGATGATTATATGAGTTTTTGAGAAGACATTATCATGGCGATTTCATTTTGAAATATGCTTATGGTGATGTCTTTTTTAGAAGGATATAAATGGAAAAGGTGTGAATATATTAGTGAAGGAGGAGAGGTTATGTATGTCAGTTCTATTTTGAAAATTGAAGAGGTGGCAGCATTTATTGCGAATATGAATAAAGATGCTACTCATCATGTTGGCTATTGTGGAGATGAGAAAGAGGAGTTGTTACAGACAATTATTCATGATTTTTCAGATATAGGCTGGGAACAATCTTTTGTTGCTACTTATGAGAATAATAATTTAATAGGTTTATTAGGATTTGATGTGGATGAAGTAAAGAAATGTGCAGAGATATGGGGGCCGTTTATTATCGCAGAGAATTGGGAAGAAGTTGCTTTACATATGTGGAAGGAACTTATAGAAAAGGTGCCTTTTCATATTGAGAGATTTTATGGTTTTTATCATGTGGAAAATAATAATTGTGCCCGTTTAATGAGGAATTTACATGCAAAAGAACAAGGTCGACATAGTATTCTCGTTTTAAATAATATTGTGGAGCACCGTATTATATGTAATGTAGAAGAGGCTTTACCACAAGTGTTTGAGCAGTTTATCGCTTTACACAATCATGTGTTTTCTAATACGTATTATGACGGAAACGAAATTATTGAACGTTTAAGTAATACGAATAAATTATTTGTAAGTATGAAGAATGATAAGTTAGAAGGTTATGTATATGTGGAAGTAAATCCAGAGTTTCAAGAAGCGAATATCGAATTTATTGCAACCGCTGAAAATAGTAGAAGAAAAGGTGTCGGAGAGCGGTTATTACAAAAGGCAATTCAGTATATTATTTCCTTCCAAGGAATGAAGGAGATAGAATTATGTTTAAATACGAATAATGATCGTGCGATGAAATTGTACAAGAAAGTAGGATTTGAGGAGAAGGCATGTTTACAACACTATATAATAGAGTGAAAACCCATTCGTATGAAAATTATATTTCATACGAATGGGTTTTATTAATCTACTTTTCCCTCAGTTGTTACGGATTCAGAAGTAATTTGAGGTGCTAATCGTTACATAACCTTTTTTATTTTTTGAGATACTTCTTTTGTTTGCAAATTAACATCTTCTTTTCGCAGCTCCTTAAAGAGCGAAATGACCATAAGAACGACTACGATAGAAAATGGTAGTGCTGCGATGATAGCTGCGATTTGTAGTGCATTTAATCCTCCAGCTTGTAATAAAATAGCGGCAATTATCGCGATTGTTAATCCCCATATAAGTTTTAAACTATTTTTCGGTGATAAGCTTCCGTTACTCGTTTGCATTGAAACAACAAATGTTGCTGAATCGGCAGAAGTAACGAAAAATGTGGCTACTAAAATTAACCCGATAATCGTTAAAAAGGTAGAAAATGGTAGATGTGAAATAACAGCAAATAATCCAATCTCTGTACCATTTTTTGCAATTTCATCAGCTATTCCAAGCGATTGGAACATTTCCATATGGATAGCGGTGCCGCCAAATACTGCAAACCAAAATGTACAGATAAGAGTTGGGACTAATACAACTCCAAAAATAAATTCTTTTATTGTGCGTCCTTTAGAAATACGTGCGATAAATGTGCCGACGAATGGAGACCAAGAGATCCACCATCCCCAATAGAAAATAGTCCAGTTTTCAATCCAAGAAGAAGATTTTTCACTAAATGCTCCTAAATTTAATCCCATACTAGGTAAAGCGCCGATATAAGAACCGAGTGTAGATGTGAAATATTTCATAATAAATACAGTTGGTCCTAAAAGTAAGAAAGAGATGAGTAAAATACTTGCAAGAGAGAAATTCAAGTTACTCAAATATTTAATCCCACGATCTAAGCCAGTTTGTGCACTTGTTAAATATAAAACAGCGAAGATAGCTATAAGTACGAGCTGAGTAAGTAAAGTGTTATGAATGGAAGGGAATAAATAGCTTAATCCTCCAGCAATTTGTTGAGCACCAATCCCAACAGATGGTACAATGCCAAACACTGTGGCTAAAACAGCTAAAATATCAACTGTTTTTCCAATACGGGAATTTTTCGATCGATTAAATAATGGAGTAACTGTAGCCCCGATAGTGCTACCTTTTTGTTTGCGGAATGTGAAATATGCAATTGTTAAAGCGACCATTGCGTATAGTGACCACGGAAAGAGTCCCCAGTGGAAAAATGAATATTGCATAGCGAGTTTGGCGCTTTCTTCTGTACCTGCTTTTCCTGTTAACGGATCTGTAAAATGTGAAATCGGTTCAGCGATTCCATAAAAGAGGAGTCCAATTCCCATTCCTGCCCCAAACAACATGGATAGCCAAGATGGATAATTATATTTTGGCTTTTCTCCATCTTTACCGAGACAAATAGAACCGTACTTGGAAAATGCTAAATAAGCAGCCAAAATAATCATTGTAGTCATAAGTAGAGAGTAAAACCATCCAAATTTATTGAGGATAAATGAGTTTAAAGAAGATGTAACACTTTGTAAATCGTAGCCTTGTATCCAACTTGCTGGGGTAATTCCCCATATAATGAATAATGTTGTTAGCAAGAAGGAGATATAAAATACACTGTTTTCTTTTTTTATCATAGAATCCCACCCTTATTTAATAAAGTTAACAATTATAATAATCATAACAATTAAGTTTTTAATTGTCAAAAAATTCCCTTTTTATAATGTGAAAGGATGCAATTTGTTTTAGGGAGGTAAAGAGCAATGCGTTCACGATATGTACAAATTATAGGAAGAAATAATATGAAATATTGCATTTTATATTGTTACATCCAGATTTTATGTTAAATTCTTGAATGGAATATTAAAATAGGGGGTCAGGATATGAACAAGAAATCAAAGATCAATAAAGTGATGCTTAGCATTAGTACAATGGCTTTATCGTTAGGCGCACTTCAAACTCATGCAGCAGCGGAAGAAAAAGTACCGTATAACGTGTTAAAAACGAAACCGGTTGGAATTGAAAAGTCGGTAGATGAAGTTGGACATATTTCAAAAGTTGATGAAACTTTATCATTTCAAGAACGTTTAAAAGTAGGAGATTTTTCACAGCGACCAGCATCTATTACGAAGAAAACTGCAGTAAAGCAGGTTAAAGAAAGCTATTCAATGGCTGATTTAAACAAAATGAATGACCAAGAATTAGTTGAAACGTTAGGCAGTATTAAATGGCACCAAATTACAGACTTATTCCAGTTTAATGAAGATGCAAAGGCTTTTTATAAAGATAAAGGAAAAATGCAAGTCATTATAGATGAATTAGCTCATAGAGGTAGTACATTTACGAAAGATGATTCAAAAGGAATTCAAACGTTTACTGAAGTGCTGCGTTCAGCTTTTTATCTTGCATTTTATAATAGTGAATTAAGCGACTTAAATGAAAGAAGCTTCCAGGATAAATGTTTACCTGCTTTAAAAGCAATCGCAAAAAATCCAAACTTTAAGCTTGGTACAGTTGAACAAGATACAGTCGTATCTGCGTACGGTAAATTAATTAGTAATGCTTCAAGCGATGTTGAAACGGTTCAATATGCATCGAATATTTTAAAGCAATACAATGATAATTATACTACTTATGTAAATGATCGAATGAAGGGACAAGCAATATACGATATTATGCAAGGTATTGACTATGATATGCAGTCGTACTTAACTGAGGCTCGTAAAGAAGCGAATGAAACGATGTGGTATGGAAAAGTAGATGGGTTTATTAATGAAATAAATCGTATTGCTCTTCTAAATGAAGTAACGCCAGAAAATAAATGGCTCGTTAATAATGGCATTTATTTTGCTAGCCGTTTAGGGAAGTTTCATAGCAATCCAAATAAAGGATTAGAGGTTGTTACACAAGCGATGCATATGTACCCACGCTTAAGTGAACCGTATTTTGTTGCGGTAGAACAAATTACAACAAATTATAATGGTAAAGATTATAGCGGGAATACAGTAGATTTAGAGAAAATACGTAAAGAAGGAAAAGAGCAATACTTACCAAAAACGTATACATTCGACGATGGATCAATTGTGTTCAAAACAGGAGATAAAGTATCAGAAGAAAAAATTAAGAGACTATATTGGGCTGCGAAGGAAGTAAAGGCACAGTATCACCGTGTAATTGGAAATGACAAAGCGTTAGAGCCAGGAAATGCGGATGATGTATTAACGATCGTAATTTATAATAGTCCAGATGAATATCAGTTAAATAGACAATTGTATGGATATGAAACAAACAACGGTGGAATTTATATTGAAGAGACAGGTACATTCTTTACATATGAGCGTACACCAGAGCAAAGTATTTATAGTTTAGAAGAGTTATTCCGTCATGAATTTACTCATTACCTGCAAGGTAGATATGAAGTACCAGGTCTATTTGGAAGAGGAGATATGTATCAAAATGAAAGGTTAACTTGGTTCCAAGAAGGAAATGCAGAGTTTTTCGCAGGATCTACTCGTACGAATAACGTTGTACCAAGAAAGAGTATAATTAGCGGATTATCATCTGATCCTGCAAGCCGTTATACAGCAGAGCGTACACTATTTGCTAAATACGGTTCTTGGGATTTCTATAATTACTCGTTCGCATTGCAGTCTTACTTATATACGCATCAGTTTGAAACATTTGATAAAATTCAAGATTTGATTCGTGCGAATGACGTGAAAAATTATGATGCATAT
>WPCI01307988.1_pt1 | contig 28459 bp, 27 predicted proteins | sample 5399871 | NCBI WGS metagenome assembly WPCI01 (sample SAMN12869469, study PRJNA574797) | sludge metagenome | isolation source: wastewater treatment of pH7 | place: China:Beijing | collected 2019-05-20 | reverse complement strand
AGATGATGCCCGAGCCATGATTGGCATGCTACAGGCCAGCGGTGGTGCAAGAGGGATCACCTTGCGTGCGTGGTGCGGCGGGAAGTGCTGAAGGGGGCGTGGATCGCAGTGGCAGGCATCCTGAAAGGGGCACCGTCCACTGTCAGCTCATCGGTGAGCGGTCACCTCATCGGTGAGCGGATGGCAGTACGACGGAAAGTGTTGCCGGGGGGACCAGCTGGTCGGGGCTCGGGGCAAATCTTTCTTCTGGCAGTAGGATCGTGTCGATGGATGAGACTGTTCCACGGAACCCGCCGCGCCAAGGCCAGGATCGCCCACCTTCGGGGTTCGCCGACCTGTGGTGGATCCCGGTGGGTGCGGGCGGCCACTTCGTCGTTTATGCAAGTGGGTTGTGGGAGCGTATGTGCGCGATGCGGAACCGGCGAGTGGCCAGGCGTCTGTTTCACGCTGCGCTCGAAATTCATGTGGGAGACGACCACCTGCTCGTCGAGATGGCACCGGCATGGGGAGCACACTCGGGTTCACACGGGATCGTGAAAACGGGTCCGGTTGGAATCCGGATTCTCGGAAGGTCCCGCTTGTTTCGCTACGAGGTGCGCTGCCGGGAGGACGGGTCGTTGCCCGATCGGGAGTATGCTCCCGAGGCGCCGACGCGAATGGAGTTCACACTCGGATCCGCTGAACAGGTCAGAGAGTGTCTCCTGCTGGTTCCGGGGTACGTGTGGGGACGTGATGCCTTGGGTGTGGGTGACATGTGGAACTCAAACTCGCTGATCGCCTGGCTGCTGGTTTCTGCTGGCTGCGATGTCCGTGGGATACATCCTCCCGCGGGTGGAGAGGCTCCGGGGTGGGCTGCGGGTATCGCGGCGGCGAAGAACTGACGGGAAGCGTTGCCTGGAGTCAGCAGGGGCCGGCACCCGGGTGGGTACCGGCCCCTGCTGGTCCATCGGTGAGCTGTCAGCTCATTGGCGAGCGGATCGAATGGTTCGGCGACTAACCGAGTTTTCCCTCGTACAGGCACTGCACCAGCTCATCGAGGTTCTTCTCAACTGCGCGTTCTGCGGCGACGGCGACAGGAGCAAAGACATAGGTTTGCGGTTCGTCCACGAGGAGCTGCTTGGCGGCGTCCAACGCAGCCTTGTCCGCATACGTGTAGTAGTTGATCTTCTGCACGCCACGGGTGATGCATTCGCGGTACTCGGCCGCGCTGAGACCGGAACCGCCATGCATGACGATCGGCACCCCAGTGCGCTCGCGCAGGACGGAAATGAGATCGTAGTTGATCTTGGGCTCGGCCTTGTAGAGCCCGTGCACGGTGCCAAAGGAGCAGGCGAGAGCGGTGACTCCGGTGGCGGTCACGAACTCCTCGGCGAGGTCGGGGTCCGTGTAGAAGGAGGCGTCGCCCACGCCTGTGGTGCTGTCGACACCATCCTCGCGGCCGGGCATGACGCCCAGCTCGGCTTCAACGCCCAGGTTGCCGCGCTCCTTGGCCAAAGCGACCACATCCTTGGTCACCTGAAGATTCTGCTCGTATGGAAGTCGTGAACCGTCGAACATCGCGGAATTGAAGCCAACATCGAAGCCCCTCTTGACGTAATCGAAGGACTCGCCGTGGTCAACGTGAACGACGAGCGGGGCGCTCGAGCGCTTGGCCAGCTCGACCATGGCGGGACCGATGTTCTCGATCGAATTGACGGGTTCATGTACTTCGGCGTGCTGGACGATCAGTGGAATGCCATACCGCTCGGCAACATTGATTGCGGCTACCAGCATTTCGAACGTTGGTGTGTTGATGGCCGCGATGCCACAGTTGTGCTTTTCTCCGAATTCGAGGGCCTCTTTCAGGCTGATGAGCATGTGTACTCCTTTGAGTCTTTCTGGCGAAAGGTTGATGAGGGTGATGACGGTGTTTTGTTGAGGCCTCGAAGTCTGCCGAACATCGCGGCATCATCGCTGCGGTTCAGGTTTCGGATATTGAAACCTGCTCTCTCGTTGCGGACGGCATGAGCCCGAATTACTGACGGCATGAGCCCGAACGAAACGATGTTCGGTTCGACTATCGTCGCGACCATGTTCAAATATATCGCCATATCTGCAATATTTCTCTAACTTGTGAAGGTTCCAATCAATCTCGCTGCTGGTTCTATCTGGGAATACATTGATTTGCGCCGCCGTTGTTTTACAACTCAACGTTTCGCGCTCCGAAGAAAGTCAGATACCTCGGCGTGCCCGAAGTGCTCGGCCCAGCCCGCGGGGTCGAAACCGAAGGCGCTTTCGACCGCAGCGGGATCGGCCCCGTGTTCCACGAGGTACTGCGCCAGTTCCCGCTCTCCGGCAGCCGCAGCGTAATGGAGTGCCGTTGTGCCGGTTTCGGTGGCACTCGTGAGGGGAAATCCACGTTCGACCAGGGCCCGGACCACATTCCAGTGGTGCAGGGAGGCCGCATCAGCGAGAATCGAGTGCCTTGCATTGCTCAGCCGTGTGCTGGTCCCCGCTTTCTCGAGCAGTAGCTGGCGCGCCAACTGCGCCTCGCCAACATCGATTGCCCGGACCAACGGATCGCTCTGATCCACCCGTGCGCGATAGAGATCGCGGAGCAGGCAGACCTCGGCGCCATGAGCCATGAGCTCGCGGTTGAGATGCACAGCCAACGCGGCCATCGAATCCTGCGCGAATGGGCCTCCGCGTTCCCCCAGAGGGTGCAGCAAGCTTTCGTCGTCCAGCTCGGAAATTCCTTCGCGCCACAAGATGTAGCCCTGCTTCAGGAGATCCAACCCTCCAGCCGCTGTCAACGGCAGCTGCTCCGGCCAGTGCCTGTTGTCAAACATGTTGGCGCAGGGCGGGGCATCCGAGCCGCCGAAGAAGGCGCGTGCTCGCTTGCCGAACACGTCTCGGCCCACGTGAGCGATGCGCCAGGCGATTGTCGTGATCGGTGGGACGGGAGGTTCCGGAACCACGGATTCGATGCGGACGACGTCGTCGTCTCCGCGTCGAAGGCTCCTTGCGCCGGCCACCGGTTCCCACAGATATTCGGCATCGGTCAGGTCCTGTAGTCGCGGCCACAGATGTGCTTGCCAGTAGAAATCGAGCTGGCCGAGGAGTAAATCGCGCCACGTCGTATTCATTTTCGTACCCTGGCACGCGCATTCCGGGATGGCGTGGGGAGGGAATGAATGCTGCTCGAAGGGACGAGGAAGCGTTCCGGTTGAGGGCCGTCGAGGAGGTGACACATCGCGCGAGAGGTCACCGTTGGGACAATGTCAGGTATGTGGCCTCTCGCCAGAACTGTTGCCTCTCGCCAAAGGCGAGTCGGTTGTCACCCTGTCGGTTGAGTGGAGATCCAGAGGATCGAAGTCGAAACCAGGGGCCTTGGTTTCAGTGGTGCTCAACTCACCGGGTTTCGGTGGTGCTCAACTCACCGGGTTTCGACTGCGCGGACAATGCCCGCTCCGCTCAATCAACGGCGGTCAATCCACCGGCTCGTGCCGGTGCGGTCATTTTCGCAGCCCGACAGGATGTATCAGGGCGATGCGTGCACGTAGGGTTGATTCTCGTGTGGAAACGGCCAGGACACACCACCTCCGCAGCTTCTTTGTGGTTACATATATGTGTAGGTCGTTTGGCCTACACCGCACGTTCATCTCCGACCGCATCCGCGAACTCGCGGCCCAGATTTGGAAAGCCGAGACAATGTCATCGTCCCAGCCAGCACATGCGACCAATCCAGGTTCTTCCTTACCCAATCTTGTCCAGCGGGTGACGTCGCGGCATACGGAAAACGCCTCCTCGGTTCGCTCGGGCGCCCAGGTGGCCATCATCGGCGGTGGTCCCGGAGGTTACGAGGCCGCGACGGTGGCCGCCCGCATGGGCGCCCAGGTCACGCTCATCGAAAGCCGCGGCTTGGGTGGTTCCGCCGTTCTCACGGACGTGGTGCCTTCCAAGACCCTCATTGCGACCTCCGAGCAGGCGCAGGATACTTTGATGTCAGCCCAGCTCGGCATCTCCACCGGGGACGTCACGATCGACATGGCGCGGGTCAACGAACGCGTGCGTGAGCTGGCCCGCTCCCAGTCGAACGACATTCGCTCCGGCCTGGAGGATCAAGGAGTGCGCGTCATTGATGGGCGCGCTCGCCTCGATCCAGGGATTGATGAGCAGGGACGGCGCCACATACACGTTGACCCCGTGAACCCTTGGACGGGGGAGCCGGTGAACGACCGCCCCGAGGAAATTGAGGAGCTGGACGCGGACATCGTCCTACTTGCCACCGGAGCACGTCCGCGCGAACTGGCCACCGCCAAACCAGACGGCTGCCGAATTCTCACGTGGACGCAGCTCTACACACTGGACGAACTGCCCGAGCATCTCATTGTCGTGGGCTCCGGAGTTACCGGCGCCGAGTTCGCCGGAGCATATCGGACTCTCGGAGCACGGGTCACGCTCGTCTCCTCACGTGACCGTATTCTGCCCGGCGAGGATGGCGACGCGGCCGAAATCATCGAACGGGTCTTCGTGGATCGTGGCATGAACATTGAGCGTCGCTCACGCGCGATGTCCGTGGAAGTGCAGGGCGACGGCGTCGTCGTCACGCTTGATGATGGACGCACCGTCGAGGGATCCCATTGCCTCATGGCGGTCGGTGCCATTCCCAATACCCAGGATCTCGGGCTGGCCGAGGCTGGCGTGGAGACCACGGAGCTGGGACACATTCGTGTGGACAGGGTGTCCCGAACCACGAGCTACCGCATCTATGCCGCCGGGGATTGCACCGGGGTGCTGCCGCTCGCGTCGGTCGCAGCACAACAGGGACGCATCGCCATGTGGCACGCCCTCGGCGACTCCCTTGAGCCATTGAATCCCGAAGAGGTGGCGAAGGCCGTGTTCACCTCGCCGGAGGTGGCAACGGTGGGGCTTTCGGAGGATGGAGCGCGCGAAGGTGGATTGATCGTGAGGGTCGCCCAGCTGCCGTTGGGGCGCAATCCGCGCGCCAAGATGCAAGGTGCATCCGAGGGCTTCGTGAAGATCATTTCTTCACCGTCCGGAGTGGTGCTCGGTGGCGTGATCGTGGGGCCGCACGCCTCAGACCTCATCTTCCCGCTGACCATGGCGGTGCGCCGCCGCATGACCGTTGATGCACTTGCCTCCGCATCCACGACCTACCCGTCGATCTCGGGAACCATCTCCGAGGTTGCGAGAATACTGCACTGAGCGGGTGTTTCGCGTCGGGGTCGAGTGGGCTCTGGATACGGAGATCGGGCGAGTATTTTGTGCCGACATGAGCTGAAGTTGGTGAGATGGGCAGACCCTGAAAGCGTTTGATGTGATCGAGTGGTGATGTGCGCGTTTCAGGTTTTCAGTAGCCGCTGGGTGATGCGTGCGATGGCGGGATTGACTTTCTCCGGTCCGAGGATCGTACCGAGGATCTGACTGACCGTTTGGAGCGCGACCAGACCGAGCGCCACATCGGTGTCCGATTCGGTGGGTTTTTCATGTCCGGCGCGTTCGCCGACCATGGCGGCGATTTGTTCCAGGGTGCGGGAGTATGCCTCACGAAATTCGGCACGCGACTCTTCGTGACGCACGGCGTAGATCCACCCCTCCAATCCGAGGAGGGTTCTTTCGAGGGACTCGGACAATTCGTGGGATGTGCCGGATACGTCGCTGTCTGGATCGGGGGAGACATCCTTGATCATTGTCGCCAATTCCTCGGGATCCACGCTTGCCAGATATGCGGCGTCATCTTCGGTCAATCCGCGCATGATTTCGAGGAAGAGATCTTCCTTTGAATCGAAGTTTGCGTAGAGTGCGCCCTTGGTGACTCCCGCTTCCTTGGCTATGTCAGCGACGGAGGCCCCCTCGTAGCCTCGGGTGGCGAACAGATGGCGGGCGGCAGACAGTAGCCTCTCGCGGGTGTGTTGTGCCCGTGCCCGGCGCCCGTCCGTTGACCGGTTGACGATGTTGTTCGAGGCGTCGGTGAGCCCCTTGGCTGCTTCGTGCAGTGAGGAGGAGAGCTGGGACGTGGCATCGCGAGTAACCGCCGAGCTCGTTTGCGAAATGCCTGTACCGATGGATTTCGTGAACTGGCTGAGGGCCTCCGCCAATGCTTTTGTGGCGGAGGCGAGGTTGTCATCACGCTCAGGGGAACTCATGCTGCCACTCTATCATTCCGCCCAGTACGAAACTTGAATACCGATCGGAATGAAAGTACTGTTCGGTTTGTAAACCAAATGGTATTTCAAAGGGGTGGGTATGGATTGTGTGTTGCATGTGGAGAACCTCCACAAGAGCTTTGGGAAAGGTGATCGTCGTGTGGCAGCCAATGCGGGGATCTCTCTCGAGGCCCGGGCGGGCGAGGTCCTGGCGGTCCTGGGGCACAACGGCGCGGGGAAGACCACATTGGTCAATCAAGTGGTGGGTCTACTGCGTCCGGACTCCGGTCAGATCCGGGTCGCGGGAACGGATGCGATTGCCCATCCCGCAATCGCAAGGAGGCTCTGCAGCGTTCAGGCACAGGCCAACGTGCCGATTTCGGGCCTGACTCCGACACGCGCCATCGAGTTGGTGGGCCGGATACGTGGCGGAGAACCGGACCTCGTACGCGAGCGTGCGGCCGAGCTCATCAAGGGACTGGAACTCACTGCGTGGTCCAGCACCCGCGCCGAGAAAGTATCTGGCGGAGTCGCAAGGCTCACGGCCTTTGCAATGTGTGCGGTCGTGCCCGGGCGAATCGTCATCCTCGACGAGCCAACCAACGATGTCGACCCTGTTCGCCGCAGGCTTCTCTGGGAGCAAATCAGAAAGCTGGCCGACGGCGGCGCCGCAGTTCTGCTCGTGACCCACAACGTCACCGAGGCGGCATCCATCATCGACCGCTTGGTCGTTCTCGACCACGGGCATGTCATCGCGGCGGGAACTCCCGGTGACATCGTGGACGAACACTCGCCCCAGGGTTGCCTGGAGGATGCATATATTGCACTGGTTGGCGAAGCTGAGGAGCAGGCGGCATGAGCACTGAACACAATTCCCCAACATCTGCACTCGCGAAGGAGTCCGCACTCGCGAAGGAGTCCGGGGTGCATCAAAGCTCTGACACCCATTCGCGGAACGAAAATGCGGCACGGACTGATGTTCTGGTGCAGAACGAGCCGCCGGCGCGGGTTGCCGGCACTCTGACGCAGATCAGGCTGCTCATGCAGTGGCAACTCTCCCGGTCAGCACAGGCAATGCCATTGTTGGTCGTTGTTCAACTCTTGCTCGCGATAGCCACTGTCGTCGGATACGGCTTCCTCGTGGGGGACGCGGATGCGACGGCGGGCTTGTATCTGACCACGGGAGCTCCCGCGATATCGCTGGTGATGGTCGGCTTGGTCATGACTCCGCAGTGGGTGGCGCAGTCGCGCACGGAGGGTTCGCTCGACTGGATGCGAACCCTGCCCATCGCTCGTCCGCTCTTCCTGATAGCTGACCTCGCGATCTGGACGCTCATTGCCCTGCCGGGCCTAATTCTCGGGCTGGTGATGGGAGCCGCTCGGTTCAACGTGGAGCTGTCTCCCCAATGGTGGATCGTGCCGGGTGCGCTGCTGGTGTCACTGACCGCAGCCTCGGTTGGATACGGCATCGCGAATCTCTTTCCTCCGCCGGTGGCGCAGGTACTCTCGCAGGTCTTCGTTTTCGTGGTCCTGCTCTTCTCGCCCATCTCCTTCCCGGCGCAACGCCTGCCCGAGTGGGCACAGACCGTGCATCAGTGGCTTCCCTTCGAACCCATGGCGCAGATCGTGCGAGGTGGGCTCGCCAGTGATGTCTTCACAACGCCCGGTCGAGCCTGGTTCGTCTTGGGGGCCTGGTGTGCGCTTTCGGTGGCTGGCGCGGTCTGGGCTCTTGGACGGCGTCCTTGATCAAGGTGCTCGTCAATCGGTCATCCCAGACAGATCTCGTGGTAAGGAAATCTGGCTGATTCTGTTGAGTATTTTTCCGCTGCGACCGTGCTCCGCCCCGTTTCTTGCTCTCAAGCCGATGTTGCAGACAAGGGCTTGAGGCTGGCGGGCGCATATGTGAGGGGGTGGTCGCCGTCGTCGTCAAAGGAGGGGATGCCGGGGCACCGATACGCAGGTGCCCCGGCATGTCCTGAACAATGGGCGGTCAAGCCCCGTGTGGTCTCCGACGTCCATGAATCGGCGACATCTGATCAACTCATCACGTCAACGATGCCTGGTAAATGTCCTCGATGGTGGCATCGAGCGTGTGGTTGAATTCTTCCTTGCTCTGGCTCGCGCTCAGGCCTTCGAGCAACGCGCGGCTGAAGCTGGCGATGAGGCCATTGGTCTTGGCCAGTAAATCGTTGGCTACCTCGCGAGGGTATCCGCCGGACAGAGCCACAACTCGCGTCACGTTCGGATACTCGATGAGATCGCGGTAGAAGTTGTCCACGGTGGGTATGGTGAGCTTGAGGGCCACCCTCTCTCCGTCGAGCTTCTTGAGGTGAGTGAGGATCTCGGCTTTGAGGAGCTCCTCGGCTTCGGCCTTGTCCGGAATTTCAACGGTGACCTCCGGTTCGACGATGGGAACGAGTCCCGCCTCCAGTACCTGTTCTGCCAGCTTGAACTGCTGATTGACAACGGCCTTGATGCTTGCCGAGTTCGCCTCGTGAATCACCGAGCGTTCCTTGGTTCCGTAGATGCCCTGCTCCTTCGCGCGGGCAAGTGTTGTCGGAGCAAAGGGTGACGGATCGCCAGACCGTCAGCATCGCACCAAAAAGTGCGCGTCTGCTGCCCGATCACGGAGCGACGAATCGCCGGAGGTCGGCATTGGGTCAACACACGAGCTTTCCGTCCGGTTACAGTGCAACTACCCAAATAACTATCGCAATTCGACACCGAACACGCGTCAAATCAGCACTCCTGTGCTGAAAACGGATAGCCGTTCTTCAACGGCAAGAAAATGTGGACAGGTGAAAGGCGAGCACTGACGAGCGGTGGGGGAACACTTGCGCTTGGCAGCGGAATTTTGACAGCCAAACGTCTATCGGCTGGTAACCTCGTCTTCTTCGGCTACCCCGGTCTCTTTTGCTGTCGCCTCGGCATCCGGGAAGGCCGGCTCTTGTTCCTGCGCCAGCTCTCGGCGCCGTGTGACCCGCGCGATGGCAATGAAGGTCGCGATCATGACAGCGATACCGATCAGTACCGTGTACGGACTGGCAGTGATGCCGGCAAAGATGAACATGACCAACACGATGAGGCCGTTGGTGACCGCGTAGGGAATCTGTGTTTTGACGTGGTCGATGTGGTCGGAGCCGGCACCGGTGGAGGCGAGGATCGTGGAGTCGGAGATTGGGGAGCAATGATCGCCGAAGATGCCGCCGGAGAGCACCGCGCCGATACAGACCAGCATGGGTGCGTCCAGGCCGATGGCAATCGGGATGGCCAGTGGAATCATGATGGCGAAGGTGCCCCAAGAGGTGCCGGTGGCAAAGGACATTGCTGCGGCGGACAGGAAGATGAGTGCGGGAATGATGAAGGCGGGGACGTTGCCCTGCAGCATCTCCACGATGAAGTTCGCGGTGCCCATTTCAGCAAGTACGGAGCCGAGTGTCCAGGCCAGCACGAGGATCACCACGACGCTGACCATCCGGTTCATACCACGGACGTAGGCGTTGAGGATGTCGCTGATCTTGCTGACCTTGAAGACGAGCATGAGAACAATCAACACCACGGCTGCGAACAGGTAAGCGGTGGAAAGTGCGGCGCGGAAGTCGGAGCCTTGGACGGGTTCGAAGGGGAATCCGAAGCTCGCGAGAATGCTGAAAAGAGTCACGAAGAGAGTGAGCAGGGGAATCCAGATGAGCATGGGATTGCTGGCGGGTTGGGGTTCGTCGCTTGGCTTCGAGTCATCGGTGCGCAGGGGAGTGGAACCGGGCCAGTACATTTCTCCGGTCTCGGCGACGCGACGTTCGGCGCGACGCATCGGGCCAAAGTCGCACTTGGCAAGGGCCACCACGGGAACTGAGATCACCGTGAGGATGGCGTACATCTGGAAGGGGATGGCCTGAATGAAGGTGTCGAACTCGGACTGGTTGATGCCGCGGCGTCCAAACTCATCCGCAATGAGACCCATGATGTAGATGCCCCAGCCGATGAAGGGAATGAGGACAGCCACGGGTGACATTGTGCAGTCGAGAATCCATGCGAGTTTTTCGCGTGACGATTTCACTTTGTCGAAGATCTTCTCGAAGATTGGCCCGAGGATGAGTGGCGTTCCGAGGTCGGAGAAAAAGATGATGAGGCCGCCGACCCAGGTGGAGATCTGGGCGCGGGTCTTGGTCGTGATGAAGCGGGCTGTGCGATTGGCCAGCGATGCACCTCCGCCCGAGCCCTCGATCAGCGCCACGAAACCACCGATGAAGAAAAGAAGTACGAGGACACCGGCGTTGTAGGAATCGGTCAGGGTGACAACGAGATTGTCCTTGACCATGATCATGCTGGTGGACACCGGGTTGCCGCCGGTGATGATCAGTAGCCCGACGAATACAGCGACGAACAACGAGATCACGACGTTGCGGAACCAGACGGACAATCCGATCGCGATGATGGGTGGTATCAGTGACACGAGGCCCATGTGTTCCATGGGATTCTCCGTTCGGTTGTGGACGAGGCAAAGGGAATCTTCGATTGGCATGGCAAAGATCCATGTGTCGTGAAGAACCGTATGTAATGTCGGTCATTCTGTCATGAATACTTATGCAATGTCAGAGATCTTAAATGTTGGCCTTTGATGAGAAGAGATCGTTGTCCTGCAGGAACACCAAAGATTGTTCCCGTGTAACGAATATGGAGCTGTATGGTCGCCGGTCTTGGTTCCTGGATTTGTTGAGTGATTGGTTGTTCGGAACGGACTGTGCGAGGTGATGTCCGCTGGTGACCGCCCCGTGTTCGTGACGAAGGCGGCCGCTCAAACGGGCGCAATGAAATGAATGGCATGACGATTGGAGGAAGGGAGATCGTGGCGAGAACGATGACTGAACCGGAGTTGACTGAACCGGAGTTGATGGAAGCGGAGTTGATGGAAGCGGAGTTGATGACGTTGCCGAATTTGCCCCAATCAGGTTTCCCCCATGGTTTGACCTGGAGCTCACTCCAGATACCACGTGTTCGGTGGTCACCTCGTACCCGGTTCTCACCGCCGTCGCCCTCCTGACGTGTGTCGCGGTCATGGCTGGACCGCTGCTGGGGGCATGCGATTGGCGAACTCAATCTTTCCCATCATGTGGTGTGGGCCGCGCTCCTTGCCATCGTCTTCGTGTTCTATTGATGGTGTGTTGCTGCGTTGCGCGGGTTTTTCGATCGCTCAGGTGCTTCAGGTGCTGTCCGTCAAGGAGGGTACCGCCACCGTGCGGCCGGGTGGATGCAATGCGGGTGGCACTGCGCGCGCTCGATGAATCTCTGGACGAGAAGGACGCAGCGTTGCGCAGAGCCCGCGAACAAGTTTCGGTATGGCGCCGGGAGTTGGACGAGGGCGAACCGTGACCTGACGCCCCGATTGGGCGCGCTGGCCAGCGGCACCGCGGGCGTTGATTGACGCACCAAATCAGGCGAGCGACTCCCGAATCTTTGCGATGGTTTGTTCTATGCGTCGGGTGCGCGTCTCTGGCCGCTTGGCTTCCGTTACTGCGCGCACGTGCTCCTTGCGGTGGCTGTAGGGGAGAGCGTTGAACGCGATTTTGATTGCCGGATCTGCTGAGAGTGCGGTTGCGAGATCTTCTGGAACGTGGACCTCACGTGCTGCGGTGTCGAGTTCAATTGTGGCGACGACGGCGTCGCCCATCTCCACTCCCAGTTCCTTGCGTGCCGCCTTGGACAACCCGATGAGGTTCTTACCTCCCATGCTGGCCAGGCGTAGGCGTGCTGTTTTCGTGCCGATGGTTACCGAGACCGCGGCTCGCTTGCCTCCACCCAGTTCCGCGACTTGGGCGTCGGACAACTCAATTGCGGTCGCGGGACCACGGGGCTCGAGGACGGTCTGAACTTCGATCATGGCTGGAGCCTAGCTGAGCTGCTAGGGAATCGAAAGCGCACCAGTGAAAGCTTTTACGTTACACCTCGAGCGTTATTCTTGAGCGTCCCGGCAATACTTCTTGTGTGAGCGCTAACATGAGGAAGCGTCGAACGCTAGAGCTTAGATATTCAGGGGGGAACAATCGTGGGTTTCATGGATAAGATGAAGGACATTTCGTCGCAGGCTGTGTCCGAAGCAAAGACCGGGTTACACAGGTTCAAGAGTGACGTTGTGTCCGAGCAACGTGATGAAGGAGCCGTCGTGCTACCTGCAGAGGCAGAGAGTCCCGTCTATGAAGTTGTCAGCCATATTGATGGAAAGAACGCGAAGGTGCGTCTGTATGTGGATCGCCTCGAATGGGAACGTGGACGTGGAATTTCGCTGGGCAAAGTCACCGCGGGCATGATGACTTTTGGAATGTCAGTGGCTGCAACCGGTATCAAGGGTGGTAAGGATGCATACGAGATGGTGCCTCTCAAGGCAATTACGAGTGTGTCCAACAAGAAGGACGGACTTCTTTATCATCTTGTACAGGTTCAGGCGCATTCTGGTGAGATTGCTTTTCGCGTTAGCCGGGATGAGGCGGCGCAGTTCAGGCAGGAGATTCTCGATGCCATGCATGCGCTCGAGAACCAGTCCTTTTCCGTGACTGCACCTATCGGCACAGCTCCCGATTTCGCCGTTCAGCTGCAGCAACTCGCGAGTCTGCGAGACTCGGGTATCTTGAGCGATGAGGAATTTGCGGCCAAGAAAGCAGAGATCTTGGCGAGGATGTGAAGATCCACGCGATTTCGTGATTGCAACTGGAATGGAACCGTTCGAGGAAAGGACTAAAGAACTGTTCTCGTGAAACCAAGGAAAGTTAAGCTGCCACAGAAGCTCGATTGGTATTGTCTGAACGGCGTCGAGTCTGTTTCGGCGATCCTTCACGAGGATCGCCGAGGCATCTACGTCCTTGAGTTCGCGAACGGTGAACGGTATGTGGGGCAAGCTGTGAATGCCGCACATCGGTTCGCTCAACACCGCCGTGGTGGCAAGCATCATGCACCCTGGACTGATATCACCGCTTTCGGATTTATGTCTGTTCCTGAAGGGCCTCTTGCAACACATGAGTACGCGATGTTCTGTCAGCAAAAGGCCGAGGGCTTTGTCCTTCGCAACAAGACGTGGAACCACGACCACAGTCAGCCGTCGCCTCTCGATGACGTGGTTCCCATAGAGATCCAACAGCACTGGGCGACCGGTCACTTTCCACCACCGGACGTGACGGCGCTCGCGGCCTCTGCGAACAGACTCCCTGAAGCTGAACGTCCAAGGCTTTTTACAAAACGTCGCGGCCAAGAACTCCTTCCCAATGGTTGTCCGGTCCACGACGCTGTTGTTGACAATCTGGCGAGATTGATCCTGCTTGCTATTCCTCAACCGACCGAGACGGAGGGACGTTTTTGGACGCTTTCGGACTATCCCTTGACTGCGGGAGGGCGTTTCGCCACTCTGAACGTTGGGAGGCTGGAACTTGCCTATTTCCCACGGAAACCGTGGGAAATCCTCTTTGAGGACGGTACAGCGGAATCGACACTCTACGTCATGTACAACGCCGAATTCGGATCGTTTACCTCAGACTTTGATGCTCCGGCCCAGGCCGATGCCTCACATGGCTTCGAGGTAGAAGAAGATAACGGCGGCTACGTCGTAGTCTATGCGAACCAGCCGAGTCGTTATTCTCTCCCAACAGACGCCGTCTATTATCCATTGGGCGAGTTTGATATTCGCGATGTCAAACCTGAAGGAATCACAGGAATTCGGAGCCTCGCGGTGCGGTCTATGAGAAACGGGAGCGCTCAGCTATTTCGTAGGAGTCATTCACGTGAGCTGACCCGACTCGTATATCAGCGGATGCTGGAGTTGAAAGACTAACTTGGCGTGGTGCTGTTGATCGGAGACCGAAGCTCGTGCCGGGTCGCCGCGGATACTCGGCTTGATAAACTTGCTGACCCAGTCCGCGCACCCGGTAGATTTGGCCAATGGGAACAACGAATTACGAGTCGACTTTCATCCAGGTCGCAGAGGATTGCCCGGTGGAGGCAGCAGAAGCACCTTCGGTGGGCCCCCGTGAGAAGAGCGTCGCATCGCTGCAGTACGAACTACTCGCGGACCGGCCCTACGAGATGACCTCCGACGATCTCCTGTTCCAGATTCATGCGATTCGTAATGAGATCCCGGAGTCCGAGCAGTCTGTTGCCCGCGAGGCCTTCTTTGAGAAGCCGCAGGCATGCCTCCGTTCGTCACCGCTCGGAAAGCGGTACGGATGGGGATTCCATTTCGACAGCGAAGGCAGGGTTGCTCTGGTTCCCAAGGGCTCGGAGCGCTACGAGGAGTTTGCCGGAGCCCCGGACATCAGGCAACTCAAGGCCATGCGATCCAAGCGCAAGGGCTGAGGCGACGGATACAAGAGCTGAGGGGGTTATACGCAGAAACTGCACTGACGGAGTAAATCAGCCCAGTTCCACACCGGCCTCACGCAAGAGCCGGATGGCTTTCGGTCCGACTCCATGCAGGGCGAGGAGTTCCGTCTCGGTCCAGCCGTCCAGATCGCTCAGCGCCGTGACTCCGACTTCTGCTAGCGCCGAGGTGGCGGGCCGTCCGATGAACGGAAGCTCGTTCTCGACTTCCCGCACGCGATACTCGATTACGCGTCGAATGAGGTCGATGGGGACGGGATGATCCAGCGGGAACTGTACGGATCCCTTGCCTTGCTTGTATTTTGCGAAATCTTTGGCGAACGCCTCGTGCCCGGAAGGGGTGGCATAGAGCCCAGTGTGCTTTGCAAATCCGCCGACGTAGATCAGTGGCCGCCCGCGCAGCTTCCATCCGATCATTCCGTAGGCGAACGATTCTGTGGCATTCGGAGCGATGTCGACGACGGCGTCACGAACCAGGTTGATCCGCGCCAGAGCGTCACCTTCGAAGTTGGCGAGGTAGTCGGAAACAGATTGAGGGGCCATGTGGCGAGTGTAGACGATCAGGCCAAGATTGCAGCGCGGTTGGTTGTCGTTGCTTGTTTTGGGGGTGCTTCTATTTCACTGTGGCGCCGAGGCGGCGAGCGCTTGCTCATTGGGCAGTTACGATGCAGTGGTGTCCGTAGGTGTGGCGCTCGTTCCGCCAACCCGCCAAGTGTCTCTCGACCCGACAACTCCGCATTTTTGCTTCGTTGAGCGCCCTCATGTTGGAGATCCATGCGGGCTGCGGCATTATACCCAACCTCATTCACCGTACGGCTCAGCTGACGTTCATCATCAGAATGGTTGAAACCGGGAGAGCGGTTTCCTTTCTGCCGGCTTCGGTGGGGATTGCGCATCCGAGCTTGGCCCTGCGGCCGTTGGATCCTCCGGTCATGCAGGAAGTAGGCATGGCGTATCGGCCGGGGGAAATCCCTCGGAACGTGTGGATCGGCTATCCCAACGTATCAGCGTGACCATCTGGGAGGCGTCGAGCGTGGGGCAGTCTCTGGGTAGGTAAGGAGCCTCCGGTTCGGCCCACGCCGGCGGGTTTGGGTGATGGCGGAAGCTGAAAAGGACGGCGGCGGACTACCTCCTTCTTTGCCCGATTCTCGCGTGGACTGGTCTGTATTTCTTGACTGAATTGGAAGCCTGCCGTTGTTTGCGAAACTTGAGCCGTTTTGTGTCGGAGGTGGCAAATAGTCTGTGTGTAAGCCGCAGGATACCGGGGGCTCAGATGTGCTCTGAATCTTTGGCTCTTGGCAAGCGGTGGATGGTGTGATGGATGGCGGGAGAGGGAAACCAATGGCATTGCTATCGAATCGGCGCGAAGGAGTGTCGCAGAAGAAGGGCTTGGGCAGCAAGAAGTCCTTGGACAGACCAACGAAGAGCACTCGGAGAAAGAGGAGTGAACGTTCGTCCGAGCAGGGGATGGCGAGAGGTGTGCGGTCAAGGTTCAAGGAATCGGAAAGTGGGTGCCACCGGGTGGAGAAGATTGGCTCGTTGATCCGCGAAGGAAAGGTTCTCATTTCTGTTCTCGAAGCAACACTGCTCACGATATGTGTTGATGCGATCGAACGAAGGCAGCGGTTGGTGCTGACCTACACGAGTCACCGGGAGACGACTCGTCGGGAAATGGAACCAATACGCATCATTCGTTTGAGGGACCACTGGTACGTGTCGGGTTGGGATCACTTGCGGGAGGATTGGCGATCATTTCGACTTGATCGGATCAGCGCGATCGATCTGGCGAAGGAAGGTTTTGGTGATCATCGGGTGCTCGTGGACGATCCCGTCGAGATCTTCGAGGAGGAATTCCACGCTGCTCATGGCGTTGCTGTCTCGTTGTCGCTCAGGTGCAGTCTTGCCGAGGCGATACCGTTTCTCGCCTCGTGCGATGGAATTTTGGAGCCCTTCGAGGACAGTGAATGCTGGGTCGACGTGATGGCGACGTCATTCGACGGTCTTCTTCTGATCTTGATTGAGGAAGAATTGGAGTTCGAGGTACAGAGTTCCAGGGTGTTCGGCGACTACGTTCAGGCCGTTGCTTGCCGGTTGATCAGGGCAGTTGATCTTTCTGGGGAGGGTGGCAGCGAGCATCAACACCCGGCTCTTGAATGAAGATGCAGGGTTCCGGTGTGGACGAAATGTGGGAGACCGCTTGGCGGTGAGCTTGGATTTGTAGTAGAAGGTGATCTCACGGACTACATTGTTTTGACCAAGTAGGAGCCATCCCCTATTGTTCCTCAGCTTCTCCCCGGCGTTCTGGCCCTTCCAGAAGCTTGTCCGGTCCTTCGTTGGGTGTCTGGTTGTCGGCCACCTCGTCATTCTTCAGAGCCAGCCGGAATGCCTGCGCCCCACGTGAAAGTTTGTTCTTCGTCGTCTTTGCTTTTTCAAGAGCGTCGTTGCTCAGCTGTTTCGTTGCGTCCACAACTTCTGCACCGGTTTCGATCACCCTGTCCCGAGTATCGGCGACGGCTGTTCTCCATTGAAGCGCCTCCAATTCCGTATGAGGGTTCTCAATGCCGAGTCTCGCTTGAAAATCGACGACGTTAGCTGCCGCATGATTGCTGGAACTGACGATTTGGGGTGCGGCCTTTGGATGAAAAAGAACCTTCGAGTTGGCCAATCGCGCCGCGGCATTCATTCGCTCAAGAAGAATGTTGGTGGACTGCGAGATGGCTTCCAAACGATTGTGCCTCGCGGTTCTTAATCCGAGGCGGTGATCGTCGAGTTCCTCGGGCGAAGCATCGAAAACACGGTCGAGTTCAAGAATGCCGAGCGCCTCCTGCAACTGGAAAGAGCGGGCGAGAACCGCGAGCCACTCGTCGACTTTCGGTCCGATCTCCTCCACGACATCCGCAAGATCGCCGATCTTGGATTTGCGCTCCAGTTTCTCGGCGAACGAATTGAGTTGGCGAAGCGCATATGCCTGAGTCCGGGCAATAGTCGTCGATGTGGAGTCGATTTTTGACCACGTTACCTCGGAGACGCGTCCTACCTGCTCCCGGATGCGCATGGCTTCCTCGATGGAGAGGTCAACACCGATCATGTCTGCCAGAACAGCGTCTTTCTGGCCCCGAAGGACGTCATCGACTTTCTCGTCAATTGTGGCAAGGTAGTTGGTTATTTCATCGAAGGTCTGCTGCATGGCCATCTGCGCCATGATCCCAGCGACACCAGTCAGAATCGCAGGATTGGTCACGAGGGCTCCCATGCCATTCTCGAACTGAAGATTTTTGACGAACTGGCCGTTCTTGGCACGCGCGGTTGCATGTGAATAGCCGGTCTTTGAATTCTTGACCAAGGGGACATTCTTTGCAACCTGCGCGGATTCTTGCGTCAGCTTCATCCAGCGGCCAGAGTTTGCTGCCATTTCGGACCCTGCTTGAGCCACGCCAGCAGCCGAACTGAAGGTGGCCCCCAAGCGCTGCACATCAAGCTCTTTTGCCGTGAGTCCCTCGGAGGCGAGAAAGCGTTCCACGAGAGTTGCTTCTCCGATGACTGCCAGACCATCACCATCGCTGACCAGGTGAATCTCGTCGCTCATCAAAGGCTCCTGTGAATACTTGGAAAGGGAGTTCGGGAACAGGTCAATTGTTGCACAGGAAAGGCGTGGAGTTGGCGTGGTTGGCTGCTTTTGGTGGGTGAGTTCGAGCGGAGCTTGCCTCCGACAATGTTTCGGCACAAGTCGTGGATGCTACGGGCCCGACTTGCCCAGAGTTCTTGGTTCATGTTCTTGTTGGCTGACCTCGTCAATGGTTCGTGAGCGCCGGGTGTTTGCGTGCTTCCGGTTCCTTGGACATTGTTCCAAGGCTGCGCGGGTACCAGGATGAAGCCTCATTTTCTCGTAAGCGTCACCCACAGCTTGGCTCCGTTTCAGACCTTTCTTGCTTCCACCAGATGCCTCGTTGACCACGCTGCGAATGACGCACCACCGCGCATCTGCCGGTCCAATGTCATCAGCTTGTCCTGATACTTCTCAATGTCCTCTTTGAACCCGGGCACCCACCACACGCATTTGCGCAGGATCCAGATGATCGCGCCGACGTCGAAGAACTCCATCCTGCACCGCGCCGTCCGTAGGTCAATCACGTCCAATCCGGCTTGGCGCGCTGCAGCACACTCCGTTTTCGGATCACGTAATTTGCGCGCCTCGGGCTGCGGTCCGAGAAAGTATTCGATCAACTCGAATGCCGATGCCGGACCCACGTGTTGGGCGACGTACCGACCACCCGGCGTCAGTACTCGCGCGATCTCCGCCCAATCCGGGAACACCGGATGTCGGGAGGTGAGCAGATCGAACGAGCCATCCGGAAAAGGGAGCGGTGCGCCGGGCTCTGTTTGTTCAACAGCGACGCCCCGCGGTTCCAGTATTTCTCTTGCTCGGTCAACGTTCGGCCACCACGGTTCGGTGACGACCATCCGAGGTGGCAGGACGGGCGACTCGTTGATGAGCTCCCCTCCGCCGGTGTCGATGTCGAGAGCGCTCTCCGCGTGAGCCAAACGATCGGCCAAGATCGTGGAGTATCTCCACGGTGGTCGCTCTTCGGTGGCTCGGCCGTCAAGGAACCCGAACCCCCAGCCGGAAACGTCGGCCGCGAGGGCTTCGGCAACGAGATCGTCAAAAGGGCGCATGGTTCAGGGTAACCTCTCCTCGAGCCATGTCAGCCGCGATTTGTCTGAGCCAAACGTTCGAGCAGCTGGATGGACTCATCAGCTTTCGCCGCCGGTACAAGCAAGTGATCATGGTTCAAGCCGGCAATGACGTTGCAGGAAATCCCGTGGTCTGCCAACACGGCAGAGACTACCGCCGTCAATCCAACGGATTCGAGAGCCGAGTAAACCTCCAGCGTGAGGCAGGTGAACACGGGTCCTGATCCGGCTCCGAGCATGGCGGCGCACTCCACGGGGACGACGGCACTCAAACCCTCCGACTCCCAGATGGCTGCGAGCAGATCAATGTCTGGCGGGATGGCCTGAATGGCAGCGTAGACGAACTCGCCTCGCCGCCTGACGGACATAGAAGCAAGAATCTCGTCAAGGTCCATGATCGATGCGCCCATGTCAGCAATTCTAGAGTGCGTTGAACAGGTTCCTCTGTAGCCAGGTGAAGGGATTGTGAAGCTCAACCGCGAGGCGCATCATCGTCTGTCCACGTTGCGGAGAATTCGATCCCCGTGAGCCAAGCCAATAGTAGAAGTCGCTTGAGATGGATCATGGATTTTCGCTCTCGATCTCGCTGATGGCGCTCTGGGAGACCCCAAGTTCCTCGGCGAGTTGAGTCGGGGACAAGCCACGCGCCATGCGGGCATGTTGGATCGTAAGACCGAAACCCGCGGGAACACATAGGCGTGCTTGGGCCGTAGGCGTCCCGTTGGCGTCCTCCAAGCCGAAACCCGCGGGAACACATAGGCGTGCTTTTCGTGTTGTCATCTTCGAACCTCCCTCTATCTGAATATCAGGATGCCGGCAGGGTATCGGAATTTCTGGATAGGTGATGGTTGTCCGGCTTTTTGGATATGTCAGCTGGGGTGATTGGCTTTCGTATGCGCCGGCGATGCCTGGTGCCTGCTGTGCCCCGCCCGGCCAGCTCAAGTGCGAGTCTTCTCTCAACTACGTGGGTACACAGCATTGAGCGCCGCCTTATAAGGCACAGCTCAATGCTGTGCGCCCACGAAGAAATCCTGACGGAGTCCAACGGTTGGTTGTCCACGCCTCGGTCTCCTTCCATCTGAGAAGGAAACGCGCGGACGAGAACATCTTGTTGCTCTGTCGTGCACAGCCAAACGAGGCTCGAAACAACCGTGGGCATGCTCCCGATCATCAAACGGAATCATGCCCACGGTTGTGCACTTCAGCTGGCTACCGAATCCTGCTTTCAGTCTCCCGAGCCAAGGCCACAGTCTCCCGAGCCAAGCCCGCTACCAGTGCTCTTACCTCACTTACACCAAGCCCTCAGGCACCTTGAACCCCAGCTTTCCGGGGTTCATGATGCCCGCCGGATCGAGATCGTCCTTGATGGCGTCGAGAAGCGGGCCAGCGTTCGTGCCGATACTCTCGCGCAGCCACGGCCCACGCTCCAGCCCCACCGAGTGGTGATGGCAAATCACGCCGCCCGCTGCCATCGCCGCCTCGCTGAGCCTCTTCCAGTGGTCCGAGTACGAAACCAGCGCTTCGCCGTCGTCGTTCTTCGATCCGCTGGCGATCACATACAGGGATGCGCCGTCACGGTACACGTGCGAAACGTGCCCCATCACGGTGTCCATCTGGACCAAAGCGGCCTCGCGCATCGCCTCCCAGACGCCCTGAATCTTGTCCCACGTGGCTGCTACCTCGACGGACTCGGCGAGCCCACCGGGATTGTTCACCTGGTCAGTGAACCATGAGACGTCGAAGCGCTTTTCCTCCCACGTGATGGCAGGTTCGGGTCCGAGGCTCCGCGCCCCGTTCCCCAGAGCGATCTGATTCACGCGCGCCTCCTGGGCTGCCACGATCTCCTTGCTGCCCTCGTACAGCAGCACCATGAGCCACTCGTCGTCACTCTCGGTGGTGAACTGAGCGTGCTTGGCCGATCCCTCAACAGGATCGTAGATGCGGGCCACGGCGGGGTTGATGCCGAGCCACAAGGTCTGCTGGATGGTGTCCAGCGCATCCCGGAACGTCTTGAACGCGTAGGACTGGAAGATCCGGGCCTCGGGCGCCTTGTACACCTTGAGGGTCACCTCGGTGAGTATTCCGAAGGTTCCCTCTGCGCCGATGAAGAGCTGGCGCAGGTCCGGACCGGTGGCCGAACGAGGGGAGTAGTGCGACTCGTAGATGTCGCCGGTCGGCAGAACCACGCGCAGCTCGGCCACGATATCTTCCACGTTTCCGTACAGGCTGGAGAACGTCCCTGAACCACGCAGCGAGATGCTGCCCGCCACGCCTGCGAGCGAGAACGACTGCGGATAGTGGCCCAGCGTGAAGCCGCGCTCGCGCAGGTAGTTGTCCAGATCCTGCAGGATGATCGAGCCCTCAACCTTGACGTGCCCGGAGACCTCGTTGAAATCCAGAACCCGGTTGAAGTGCCGGACGTCGATGAGGATACCGCCGGCTTGGGGAATGCCCGCGCCGGAGACCCCGGACCCCGGCCCGCGCACCACCACAGGCACCTTGTTGGCGGTCGCCCACTTCATGGTGGCGACGATGTCGGATTCATCGCGTGGGGTCACCAGAACCTCCGCGAGCCCCCAGGATTCGTGAACCTGGCTCAGCTTCTGCGCTCTGAAGGAGGAATCCTGCGAGAGCGTGAACAGCTCGTCCTTGTCGGTCGAGACCAGGTCGGCTCCCAGAAGGCCCTTGAGGTCCTCAATGTGTTCGTTGGTAAGCAATGTATGTCCTTTCGATTGGTTGCGTTGTGCGCGAGTGGTTGGCGGCCTTAGTGGCTGTAGAGAAGGCCGAGCGGTTCGTTTTCACTCGCGAATGTGGTTGAGGGCTATCGCCACACTCCCTGGTAATGGCTTGTCCCGCTCGAGATGAATCCGAGAGCGAGCAGGTCTGTCACAACTTTGTTGGCTATGGCCGGGGCTGCAGCGACGCCCGGTGATTGGATTCCGGAAACCTGATAGAAGCCGGGCACGCCGGGTGCGGGTCCGATGATGAAGTCCTCGCCGTAGCTGGAGGCTCGCAGGCGCGCTTCCACTTCGACCACCGGCGTGACGTCGATGTCCGGGTAGATGTGCTTGGCCTGTTCCACGATCCAGTCGATCTCCTCGGCGGTGGGAACCGAGTTCGTGCGGCTGGGCTGCTCGAATGCCGAGGGGCCAAGGCTCAGAGTGCCATAGGGACGCGGAGTGACGCCGCCGCCCTTGGTGTAGGGCGAGGGCACCGGTCCGGCGCCGATCTCGTAGGGATGGGAGGGATCGTCGCGTACGATGACGAGCGTTCCGCGCCGCGCATGCAACGAGAAGTCGCGAGCTCCGGCGGTTTCGGCGATGTGGTCCGCGAAGATGCCGGCCGCGTTGATGACCAGTTTGGTCTCGATGGTTCCTGCGGTTGTCTCCACGGCCACGACCCGCCCGTTTTCGACGACGACGCGTTCCACACCCACGCCCATGAACACCTCGGAACCGCGGGCCCGGAGGATCTTGGCGGCTGCGTGGCAGACCTCCTCGGCTTCGACGTATCCGGTGGTTGGGGTCATGAGTGCTCTGCGGATGTCTGGGGAGAGCCGCGGTTCGATGTTGCGGATTTCCTCGCCCGAGACGATTTCCACGGGCACACCTTTGGCCTTGCCGCGCTCGAAGTATTCCTCGACGCGGGCATCCTGATCGTCAGTCAGTGAGACGACGGCGGAGCCGGTGCGGCGCAACCGGATTCCCAGATCGCTGGCGAGCTTGTCCCAGAGCCTGTTGCCCTCGACGTTGAGCTTGCCCTTGAGGGTGCCGGGCTTCGGGTCGAAGCCCGAATGGACCATGCCGTTGTTGCAGCGAGTGGCGCCGGTGCCGAGGGTCAGCTTGCTTTCGAGCGTCACCACGCTGTTGCCGAGGGCGGCCAGCTTCTGGCTCACCACCATGCCGATGATGCCGCCGCCGATCACCACGATGTCCGCTGTGGATGGGGGAGCGACGGGTGCTCCGGTCAGGGTTCTGGGTGTTTCTTCCAGGGTGTCGTCACTGGTGAGGTCGACGACGACCTCGCGCTCACCCGAAACTTTGAACCAGGCATCGGAAAGTGCGTGACCGATGGCGACGACGTCATCCCAGCGGGCGGTTCGGCCCTCGATGCGAGGCCGCCCGTTCAGGCTGGAGATCGCGAAGCTGGCGATGTCGCTGAATCTACTGAGCGCATTCTGCAGCTCTCCGCATTGTTCGGCGCTCAACTCTGGGCGCCTGCTCGGCCAGTTTTCAGTGGCCATTGTTTCCTCCAATTCGTTTGGTGAAGTCCTCAGCGGCGTCGCTGAGGTTTCGAAGAAGGCCCGGGTCCAGCGCGTACGGCTTGGACTTCGGCCAGTCCTGGGACATGGACAGGGCGCCAACCACTCCGTGTTGGCCCCACACTGGAACCGCCACACAACACACGCCGTGGCGGAATTCGTGGACGTCCTCCCCGTAGCCCTGCTTGCGCACCTTCTGCACTTCGGTTTGCAGCTCGCTGGGGGAAGTAATGGTTGATGGGGAGAGGGCGGCGAGAGGTCGCGTGATGTAGGCGGCGAGTGCGCCGGGCTTGTAGGCGAGGAACACCTTGCCGGAGGCTGTGGCGTGTGCCGGTCTGCGTGAACCAGCGACCGCGAGGGGTGGCTTGCCCTCGGATTCCGGATTGATGGCGGCGGCGACGGTGAGCACGGCGCCCTGGTCGAACACGGTGCAGTGGACGAGGTGGCCGGAGGATTCCGCGAGCTCTTGGATGTAGCCATCGGAGAGCCGCATGAACTGGCGCTGGCGTGAAGAGCTGGCGGCCCAGGTCTCCACCGTGGGGCCGAGGCGGTACAGGTTGAACCCGTTGGGCCGCGATTCCACCAGGCCGAGATCCTGAAGGTAGGCGAGATGCCGGTAGACAGTTCGCTTGGGGATTCCCGTTTCGCGGACGATCGTGGTGGTGTCCGTTCCCGCAGGTCCGACGGTCGAAATACATTCAAGGATCTGGAATGCGATCTCCACCGTCTCGATCCGTTTGCTCTGACTCTTCATGTTTGAATCATGACGGGGAGCACATGACGAGGCAAGTTTAGTGTCACAGGGTGGCACTGGGTTGGGTGCTACGTGGTAACCGGAGGTACGCAGTAGCTGCTGGTGCGCGGACGGGAGGTTACCCCAAGCTATGGCGATATCTCGGGTTTAAAATGGGATTTTGGGTTATGTCGCCTATATAGGCCAATCTGCCATCTGGAACCCGAGTTCCCCTGTGAGTAGCAAGGCCTTCTACCCTCTTGATCCTGCTCGATGCCAGCGAGCCGCTCGATGATTGAGAGGGGAAATCAACGGCAGATATATGGGCTGCGGATGCACCTAAGTTCCCCGTGGGGCAGATGCAGAGGACGGGGGAGCGACGGGTAGCAGCAGTGCTCGCCATCATCATGAGTCAGATTAGCGGCTTAACAGCGAGGCTCAGCCGTGGATGTTGGAATTCCTCGAGTCTCAGGCCAGACGCTCCACATCCACCTCATCGCCAAAATTCTGGATAATCTCCAGAGGCGGAACCAACCCTGACGCCGTTCCGAACATTGCTTCTGCTATAGGACGTATGAGTACCTGCAGATTCTGGTGAATCAATGGAGCGGCGACGTAATTACCGAACTCGGTCAGTGCTTCATCTGATGGTTTGATGTATCTGTTGGCTTCAAAGACCACTCCGTAGCGTATGTTCAGGATGATCGGAGAGGCCTCTTCGGATTCAAGTGTCACAAAGAAGCTGTACTGCCTCTCGTTCACGCTGATACGGCGCGATATTGAGAAGTTGATGGTAAGGGGATCGGATCCAATGCGGCTTGTGTCCACTTCAAGTCGAACGCCGTCAGTCCATCCGCGCTGGAACTCTAGAGAGCGGAGAAGCCTGGCAATCCCGATGGTGCTAGGCATGGCAAAAGTCCCTTGTGTCCGAGGCCAATGAACTTGTCATTGTAAATGTCGATGATGTGGAGGTCCGATGCGAGCCACTGCTTTGAGCACCTGCATTTCTCAGACTGGGTAGAAGGAAAGACTCCATGTCTATTTCGGCGGCCCATTGGCTGGTGGCTTCGTCAAGGATCTTGGAAGATTTGCTTTCCGAATCCCGGGAGGGTTCATCTCGCTGCGTAGATCTGGACTTGCGGGTCTTTTCGAACCAGAGTTCTTCCCTTTTGGCATCCATGGAGATATGTGCACTGACTGCCATGGCGTAACGGATCAGCGTGGAAAGCCGCGGATCCCGGCTACCTCGTTCGATCTTGCTGGCAGCCTGACGAGATATGCCAAGTTCTTTGGCCACACTGCTGATGGTCATCCCACGAGACTTTCTGATCTCGACCAACTGATCCAAGAGTCGCTGCCGAGTTTCTTCCATGTCAACGGCGCTTGCATCAGCCGGGTTCTCTAGATCAATACCTAGAATTTCAGCGAGATCCATCGTTTACCTCACCCTTGATTCTTTGGATCCATGTACATCGAGTGTAACCTAAAAGTTGACAAGGCGTTCACTTTCTTCATCAACTATGGCTGAGCCCACCACTCGTCCGCTTGACGTTGGGCTCTCTGGACCGCCTGGTTCTGCTGTTCTTTCCAGGTGTCGTCTGAGACGTCCTTGGGAGCGAATACCAATCCCAAGAGAGTCTCTTGTGTCGCGGGTTCGGCGAAGTAGAGCCGGAGCCGCTTTCCTTTGATGAGTTCTTCTCCCTCGATCTCTTCAAGCCGGATCTCAAGGATCTTTCCCTTTGCGACACCCATTTGGTCGACGTGTCCGGTCCTCTTGTGCGACCACGAGGTTTTCACGACGACGGAGAGTTCACCTCGTTCGGCCCGGCGCAATGCGGTGAGAATCGTTGTTCGCACCCGCCGATCATTGGTTCGGGATAGATTCATGGCACGAAGGTGAGTATCGAAATCCACCGCCCAAACCGGTGTGCCATTCGGAGTGCAAGGATAGTGTTCCCACCGGTAGTTGCCAGGCGTGCATGCTCGTCCGGGAGGCCAATGGTGAGGCAGAAAAGACATCGGCAGGCTCCTTCGAGATTCGGTCTTGCTTGGTGGATTGCGCCGCCCAAGATGAACGACACTTTCACTCTATTGGTGACCTCCGACAGGAAACGGAGCTTCGATTTGAGGCGGGTGCGACGCGGAGGCGCCGTGGCTACGCCGTCGTCGTCCCTGATAGAGCTCACCCTCATCCGTCGTGGTGCGGGCACTCAAGAGCCATGACCAGCCTCGTCACCCAGTGGGTCCGGCCGCAATGACACAGAGTGGCACTATTCTTGACTCGCCTGCGGCTGCGGGTGAGCATTGCGGATAACCAAGGGCACTACCTTGGGAAACGACCCATACGAGGCATCCCGCTGGTTACGCCTGAGGGTGAGCCTCAAATCCACGCAAAGAAGCGAGAGGATAGTCGAATGACCACTGTGAGTGACGCGCACGTACTCGTGCTCGACGAAGGCACCACCAGCACCCGCGCCGTACTGTTCGATGCGGCGAGCGTCGTCGTCGAGAATATCGGTGAACCGCTGGAGATCGTCGCCAAGCCCAACGGGGCGACGGAGCAGGACGCCAACGAAATCTGGACCAAGTCGGTGAAAGCCCTGCGCGAGGTCGTGGAGCGGGCGTCGGCATCCGGCCGTACGATAGCCGCGCTGGGCATGGCGGTACAGCGCACGACGACGGTCATGTGGGACCGACGCACGGGCGAGCCCGTCGCCCCGATCCTCAGTTGGCAGGACACCCGCTGCGCCGACATGGTTGATGCGCTGCGGCCGGCTTGGGATGACAAGTTCACCCAGACGACGGGAATGTCGTTCGGTTCGGCCAATGTGCTGCTGCATGCCAGCTGGTTGCTCAACAACGATCCCGAGCTGCGGCGCCGGGCCGATGCAGGCGAGATCATGGCGGGGACGCCGGACACCTGGCTGATCTGGAAGCTCACCGGCGGGCCGGACGGTGGCCGGTTCGTGACGTCGACCTCCTGTGCGGGCTCGTCGGGCGCGATGAACATCCATACCGATCGGTGGTGGGATGAGTTCTTCGCAGAGTTGCGGGTGCCCGTCGAGATCTTCCCCGAGATCATTCGTGAGGACGCCGATTTTGGCGTGACAAGGGCGAACATCATCGGCGCCGAACTGCCGATCACGGGCATCGTCGGCGACCAGCAGTCAGCGCTCTACGGCCAGGGCGGATTCGCGCCGGGCTCGGTGAAATGCACCCATGGCACCGGCAGCTTCCTCGACTTCAACATCGGTGACAAGGCGATCATCCCCGGCGGGGGCATCGATTGCCGCGTCGCCTGGTTCACCGACCAGAACAGCTCCTACATCATGGAGGGCGGGTCATTCGTCACCGGTAGCGGCGTGGACTGGATGGTCGACGGCATCGGAGTGCTCGATTCCGCATCGGCGATCGATGCGACGTACGCGGCGGCGGACCCGAACTCCGGATTGGTCTGCGTGCCGGCCCTTGCGGGTTTCGCAGCCCCGTACTGGGACGGTGCGGCACGGGGGCTCATCGTTGGCCTCAATCGCGGCACCACGAAGGCCGACGTCGTCCGCGCAACACTGGACGGGATCGCACACACGATCGCGGATCTGCTCGGCGCGATGTCGCAGGCCTCGGGAGTCACCCCGCAGCTCATCGCCGTCGACGGCGGCCTCGGACGATCGGATGCGTTGCTTCAGGCGCAGGCCGACCTGATGAACACCTCTGTTGTGCGCGCCGCGCAGTCGGAGTTCATCACTGCTCGAGGAGCCGGCTGGATGGCGGGCGTGGCCAAGGGGGTATGGGACAGCCCGGAGGCCGCCGACGCCACCAAGGAGATGGGCAAGGTCTTCGAGCCGCGGATGAGCGACGCCGAACGCGAGGTGCGCCGGGCAGCATGGCAGGACGCTGTGGACCGGACCCTCGGCTGGCGCCGGTCGGTGGTGCCCACGTCCTGACCTATTCCAGCTGCATCTGCTCCCCATATAGATCCGCCAGATTCGCATCGCGCATACAGATCCGCAGTGCGCGGGATTCATATCCGCTTCGTGCGGCACTCAGATCCCGGGCCGACAAGTCGGTCCGGACAACGTAGGAAAGAAGGTTCGATCCCCATGTCCGACCCCCAACCACTTATCACCGGAGATCCGACGGCGGACCTGCCCGCCTTTTACGCCGAGGCGAGCGCTCTGTCCGGACGGGACAGGAGCCTGTCGATGGAGCGGATACATATCGGCCCCGACGCGCTCCTACAACTCCCCGGCGTGGTTGCGGACC
>WPCI01187914.1_pt1 | contig 28590 bp, 27 predicted proteins | sample 5399871 | NCBI WGS metagenome assembly WPCI01 (sample SAMN12869469, study PRJNA574797) | sludge metagenome | isolation source: wastewater treatment of pH7 | place: China:Beijing | collected 2019-05-20 | reverse complement strand
GGTGATATATTTCAATTAGTTAGAATAAAAAGAAAATTAAGAGAAGGTGACACCATGTATAAAGAACCATTTCAACCAACTTATGAGTATGCGCTTGAATGTGATAAACATGATGAACTGAAAGATTTTCAAACTGAATTCTATAAAAAAGAAGGTACTATATATTTAGATGGAAACTCATTAGGGCTACTTTCAAAAAGAGCAGAGAAATCATTACTTACGTTGCTAGATTCGTGGAAAGAGTATGGCATTGACGGCTGGACAGAAGGTGAGCACCCGTGGTTTTTCCTTTCAGAGAAATTAGGTAAACTTACAGCCCCTCTTATTGGTGCTTTACCGGAAGAAACTATTGTAACCGGTTCTACAACTACAAATATACACCAAGTTATTGCGACGTTTTACGAACCAAAAGGAATACGTACAAAAATACTTGCGGATGAATTAACTTTCCCATCAGATATTTATGCACTTCAAAGTCAAATTCGTTTAAAAGGATTAGATCCAGAGGAGCATTTAGTAAGAGTGAAAAGCCGAGATGGTAGAACACTTTCTGAAGAAGATATTATCCATGCGATGGAAGATGATATCGCTTTAATTTTATTACCTTCTGTTTTATATAGAAGTGGTCAAATTCTGGATATGAAACGTTTAACAACGGAAGCTCATAAACGCGGCATTCACATTGGATTTGATTTATGCCATTCAATAGGATCTATTCCGCATCATTTCAAAGATTGGGATGTCGATTTTGCTGTTTGGTGCAATTATAAATATTTAAATGCAGGACCGGGTGGCGTTGCAGGAATTTATGTGAATAATAAACATTTTAATAGACTACCAGGGTTGTCTGGATGGTTTAGTTCTAGAAAAGATAAGCAGTTTGATATGGAGCATACATTAACAGCTGCTGATCATGCAGGTGCTTATCAAATTGGTACACCGCACGTTTTAAGTACAGCACCATTAATTGGTTCACTTGAAATTTTCAAAGATGCTGGTATTGAACGTTTACGTGAGAAATCTTTACATATTACGAGATACATGCTGAATTTAATTGGACATGAATTAAAAGATTTCGAATATACAATTGGAAATCCATAAGAGGATGAAAAACGAGGCGGGCACATTTATTTAGAGCATGCAGAAGCAGCACGTATATGTAAAGCACTAAAAGCAAATGGAGTAATTCCAGATTTTAGAGCGCCAAATGGGGTGAGACTTGCGCCGGTCGCTTTATATAACACATACGAAGAAGTGTGGAAATCTGTACAAATATTAAAGAAAATTATGAAAAATGAAGAGTATAAGCAGTTTGAAAATAAGCGAGAGGTTGTGGCATAAATATGAAAACATCAGAGTGGATTGATATTTCACAACCGCTAAATAATAATATTGCAACGTGGCCAGGAGACACACCGTTCTCGTATGAAGTTTCATGGTCAAAAGAAGAAAGTGGCTCAGTAAATGTCGGAAAGTTAACGATGAGTATTCATACAGGCACTCATATTGATGCACCATTTCATTTTGATAATGATGGAAAGAAAGTATTGGATTTAGATGTTCAAGTTTATGTTGGCCCAGCACGGATTATTGACGTTTCTAATCTTGAAAGCATCGGGAAAAAGGAATTAGAAAGCTTTCATTTAGAAGGTGTAGAACGATTATTATTACGTACATCTTCACATGGAAAAGCTGAAGAATTTCCAGAGGTGATCCCTCATTTACGTGCAGACATAGCGTCGTTTCTTTCAGAGAAAGGTATTCGTTTAATCGGAGTAGATGTACCATCAGTTGATCCGCTAGATGATAAAGAATTAGCAGCGCATCATCAATTATTTAAACATGGAATTCATATTTTAGAAAATGTCGTACTAGATCATGTAGCAGACGGTGATTATGAACTTATTGCATTACCACTTGCATTAACTGATGCAGATGGAAGTCCAGTTCGAGCCGTTATTAGACCAATATAAGTAGAATCATATAAAAGGGGCGTTTGGCTAATATGAAAGAAAATGAAAAAGTAATTATGGAAAAAGGGATTCATACGGATTTTAAAGAGAATATGACGTATGGGGAGTATTTACAATTAGATAGTTTACTATCTTCTCAAAAAAGATTATCGGACCATCATGATGAAATGTTATTTATCGTTATTCACCAAGCAAGTGAGCTTTGGATGAAGCTCATTTTACATGAGCTAAATGCGGCGATTGAATCTATTAAACAAGATAAATTACAACCAGCTTTTAAAATGTTAGCACGTGTATCAAAAATTCAGTCTCAAATTATTCAATCTTGGGATATTCTTGCGACATTAACACCATCAGAATATATTGAGTTTCGTGATTCACTCGGTCAAGCTTCAGGTTTTCAATCGTATCAATATCGTATGATTGAGTATGCACTTGGCTATAAAACGCCACACGCATTAAAAATTTATGAAAAGGATCCAGAATTACATGCACGACTTCATAAAGCGCTACATGCACCAAGTCTATATGATGTCGCGATTCAAGCATTAGTAAAAGAAGGATTCCCTATTCATAAAGATGTATTAAACCGTGATATTACGCAGCCTTATGAAGAAGATGCAACAGTAGAAGCAGCATGGTTGGAAGTGTATGCGGATGTGAAAAAATATTGGAATTTATATCAGCTTGCTGAAAAATTGATTGATATTGAAGACTGGCTACAACAATGGCGTTTCCGTCATATGAAAACAGTAGAAAGAATTATTGGACATAAAATGGGTACAGGTGGATCCTCCGGTGTTTCTTATTTAAAGCGAGTACTTGATCAACAATTCTTCCCAGAGCTTTGGAATGTTCGTACGAAATTATAAAAATAAACCTGTCAGTTCATTATGGCTGACAGGTTTATTTTTATTTGAGCACAATTATGTTTAAAATGAAGGAACAAGATATAATAAATGGAGTAACTATTTAAATGGAGGTAAAGTTTTTGGATTTCAAGCAACTAGAAAATAAATTCGAAAAGAAAAAAGTGAATACATTTCTTGTTTATCAAAAAGGGGAATTAACAACTGAGTATTATAAAACACCCGAATGTGCAAATAACTTATATAAAATAAATTCGATTACAAAAAGTATCGTATCTTTATTAATTGGTATTGCAATTGATAAGGGCTATATAAATGATATACATACATCAATTACAGAGTGGATTGAAAATGTACCTGGGGAAAAACATGATTTAACGCTATATCACTTATTAACAATGACTACTGGTGAGGACTGGAAAGAGTTTGGGAATGGAGTAGTATTCCCAAATGACTTTGTAGAATCAGAGAACTGGGTACAGTACATATTAGAGAAGCCAATAATTGAAGAACCTGCTACAAAAATGAATTATAATTCAGGTTCTTCTCATTTACTGAGCTATATTATTCAAGAAGCTACTGGAATGTCGACAGAGCGGTTTGCAAAGAAATATTTATTTGATCCATTAAAAATTAACGAATACGAGTGGTAACAAGATCCGCAGGGTATATATGTAGGTGGCTTCGGTATGAAAATGAAATCTACCGATTTATTAAAATTAGGAAAATTATGTTTGCAAAATGGATATTGGAATGAAAAAGAAATTGTATCAGCGAAATGGTTAAAAGAGTCAAGTAGGGCGCAATTTGAAACATATGAACATGTCGGCGCATATGGATATCACTGGTGGGTATTACATAACGAAAGATTTCACATACCGTATTGTATATATTTCGCTATGGGATACGGCGGACAATACATCGTTATCATTCCTCAATTAGAAGTAGTATCTATTATAAGTAGTCATATGCCAAAACGTGGGCTCGTTCCGTTAAAATTATTTATTGAGCATGTACAGGGAAATTCTAATTACATATAAGAAAAGGAGGGAATGTATGAAGGATGAAAAAATTTTATCTTTATTTAGACTATGTTTAAGCCTTCTAGCATTTAGTGCAATCATTACGCAATTTATAATACGGGCACAAGTGAAACCGTTCAATCCAGTTAACTTTTTTAGTTTCTTCACGATCGAAAGTAACATTTTAGTTGCATGTATTCTCCTTTTAAGTAGTATCGGAACAGCTACATTTGGTCGATCAGAACAGTTTGGTATACTTCGTGGTGCAGCAACGGTATACATACTTACGACTGGACTCATTTATTTTTTATTATTAAGAGGGTTAGAAGAATCACTTCAAACGGCAATACCATGGGTAAATACGGTGTTACATTATATCATGCCAATTGCTATGCTTTTAGATTGGATATTAAATCCACCAAATAAGAAAATCACTTGGAAACAAGCTTCAAGTTGGCTCTTATTCCCGTTTTTTTACGTTGTATATAGCTTAATTCGTGGTCCAATCGTGAATTGGTATCCTTATCCATTTTAGATCCGAGAATAGGTGGATATGGTAGAGTACTTTTATACAGTATAGGGATAGCAGTTGTAATTGGCACTATTTGTATATTGGTAAGATTTTTAGGGAATCGATATTTTAGAAAAGAATTTTAGAAATGAAAGAAACCCGGCTGTTATGAATCTAAATAGCCGGGTTTCTTTCATTTTATCTACTCGTCTTCTGAAACGACATTTTAATAAATTTCTCCGTCTTCGTTTCAAATTCCACATCAACAAAAACACCATATTCTTTTCCGTCTTCACGTAGCCACAATTTGAATTTTTCAACTGTTATTTGAACGGTTTTTGGTTTTCTACCTATATGAAGGTAATCAATAATCTCTGCTTTTGGGTACTTTTCTTTCGTTTTCTCTACAGCAAGCTTACCCCATTTTGCATACGGCGGCTGCGCATGAACAATTGATGAGCCTGTATATACATTTGAACATGTTGTTAGGAACAGAAGGACGAGTGCGACACGCTTTAACAAATTCTTCATGATGAACTCCTTTTATCCTTTTTTTATATTGTTTACATTTTCTTTCTACGATATTAGTTTGGATTTTTTGTCTTCTTTACATAAAAGCGAGGCTTTTACAAAACATAACCAAGAAATCATTTACATAATTAAGGAGGGAAAATTATGCGCCAAAAAGCTATGTTTAAAATAGCGGTTTTACTTGCGTTTATAGGACTGTCTTTAATGGTCAGTAGTATACAACTAAAGAATGTAGAAGCATTTTCTAATCAAGTCATTCAAAGAGGAGCATCGGGCGAAGATGTCATTGAACTGCAATCTCGTTTAAAATATAACGGATTTTATACGGGAAAAGTAGATGGTGTTTTCGGATGGGGTACATATTGGGCACTTCGGAATTTTCAAGAGAAATTTGGATTACCCGTTGATGGTTTAGCTGGAGCTAAAACGAAGCAAATGCTCGTGAAGGCAACGAAGTATGACAAATCAACTGCTAATAAAGGAACGACAACGAATAAAGGAAATAGTGGTGGCACTGCACAAGAGAATAAACCACCTCAAAATAAAGGGACAAATGTTCCAAACGGTTATTCTCAAAATGATATTCAGCTGATGGCAAACGCAGTATACGGAGAATCACGTGGTGAACCGTATTTAGGACAAGTTGCAGTAGCTGCTGTTATTTTGAACCGTGTTACAAGTGCGTCATTCCCAAATACTGTTTCAGGTGTAATCTTTGAACCTAGAGCATTTACAGCGGTAGCCGATGGACAAATATATTTAACGCCAAATGAAACAGCAAAAAAAGCAGTTTTAGATGCGATTAACGGATGGGATCCAACAGGAAATGCTTTATATTATTTCAATCCAGATACTGCGACTAGTAAATGGATTTGGACTCGTCCACAAATTAAAAAAATCGGTAAACATATTTTCTGTAAATAGAGCGGAGGTGGGACAATGTTACGAGGTATTATCATTGTATTATTAACAGTCGGTGTAGTAGGAACAGGCTATTGGGGCTATAAAGAGCACCAAGAGAAAAATGCGGTTTTAATTCGAGCGGAAAATAGCTATCAACGTGCATTCCATGATTTAGCATACGAAGTCGATTTATTACACGATAAAATTGGCACAACACTTGCGATGAATTCACGATCATCTTTATCACCTGCATTAGCGGATGTATGGCGTTTAACATCTGAAGCTCGCTCAGATGTAGGACAACTACCTTTAACATTAATGCCATTTAATAAAACGGAAGAATTTTTAGCGAATATCGGTGATTTCAGTTACCGTGCAGCCATTCGTGATTTAGAAAAAGAGCCGTTAAATGAGCAAGAATATAAAACGCTACAAACTTTATATTCAAATGCAGGAAATATACAAGATGAACTAAGAAAAGTACAACATCTTGTTTTGAAAAATAATTTACGCTGGATGGATGTAGAAATGGCACTTGCATCAAATCGCGATCCAGCAGATAACACAATTATTGATGGATTGAAAACTGTAGAGAAAAACGTAACATCATATTCTTCTACAAACTTCGGACCGACCTTTACAAGTGCGCAAAAAAATAAAAAAGGTGGATTTGAAGCGGAAGGAAAGGCAATTTCTAAAGATGAAGCGGCGAAAATTGCCAAATCGTTTTTGAATTTAAAAGGAAATGAAAAAGTAGATGTTGAGAAAAGCGGAAAAGGTGCGAAAGAATCCTTCTATAGTGTGAAAATTAAAGATGAAGCAACGAACAATGAGTTCTATATGGATATTACCGGAAAAGGCGGATATCCAATTTGGGTTATGAATAACCGCGAAATTAAAGAACAGAAAGTTAGTTTAAACGATGCAGGTAGTAAAGGTTTGAAATTTTTAAAGGACCATAAGTTTAATAATATGGAGCTTTATGATAGCTCTCAATATGATAATGTTGGTGTATTTACGTATGTAGTAAATGAAAATGGAGTACGAATTTATCCAGAAGCAATCCAAATGAAAATTGCTTTAGATGATGGTTCTATCGTTGGGTTCTCCGCAAAAGAATACTTAGCGTCACATCAAAAGCGAACAGTTCCATCGGCAAAGCTAACTGCAGCAGAAGCAAGAAAGAAAATCAATCCGGATGTAAAAGTCATGGAAGAACGTAAAGCTTTAGTAGTCAATGATTTGCATAATGAAGTGCTTTGCTATGAATTTGTAGGCACTTTAGGAAAAGATACGTACCAAATATTCATTAATGCTAATAGCGGGGCCGAGGAAAAGGTAAAGAAAATGCAAGCTGTTGAAAAAATTTATGATTAAACCTTAATAGTGAAGTGGTGAAAATAATGAAAACTCTAATATATATATTGATGCTTTGCTTCGTTATAACTGGATGCAGTATTGGAAAAAAAGACAATCCAAACGAAAAGCCGGAACAAAAAAATGTTTCAATGAAAAATGTTAATTATACGAATAAATCAAATAAGCCAAATGAAAAAGCAGCAGATCATTTAGCATCTTTAGCAGCAAGTGTGCCAGGTGTGAATGATGCAACAGCGGTCGTTGTTGGAAAATATGCTATTGTAGGTATTGATGTAAAAGCAAAACTTGATCGAACTCGAGTTGAATCAATTAAATACTCTGTTGCAGAAAGTTTAAAAAATGACCCTGACGGTGCTAATGCAGTCGTTGTAGCAGATGTTGATACGTATGAACGCCTCAAACAAATCGGAAAGCAAATTAAAAAAGGAAAAACAGGTGAAGGTATACTAGATGAATTAGCCGCTATTGTGGGCCGAGTAATGCCACAAGTTCCAAATGATATGATAGAAAATAGAGAAACGAATCCAATTAAAGATAATGATAAACAATTACCAAAAGATGAAGAACAAGAGTTAAGAAAAGAACAGGATGATCAATCAAATAATCATTTGAATAAATGAAATTAGCCTCGTACTTAATTGTACGAGGTTTTTAAATACAATATTAAATATTCAGTTTATTTTTAAGGGAATATATGGTTTAATTATCATGGGAGGGACAACTGTTATGATGAAAAAAAGCGCATGTATATTGTTTAGTTTATGCTTAGGTTTCAGTATGACAGCGTGTGAACAGAGAAAAGAAGTGAAAAACCAAACAGCAACTTCTTCTACTGTGATGGAAAGGCAACAGAAAGAGTCTATCAATATAAATCATTTCTCGAGTATAAATGAAGGAATGACTTATACAGAAGTGAAAGATTTAATTGGTTTTGAAGGAGATTTACTTATAGAAGAAGGGGTAGAGCATTCTACACAAATTAAACAAATTTTTGCTTGGAAAGGGAACGATCCAAATTCATTTGTTGAAATTACCTTTTTAGATGGAAGAGTGCATTCAAAAGCACAGCAAGGTATAAGTTAATAAGCTAAAAAATGGGAGAGTTTAGCATGAACATACACACAGGGGAAATTCAATTAGCTCCGTATAAGGAGAAATATAAAGAAGTTATACAAACATTTACTTTACCAAGTGAACAAGTTCAGTTTACATCAGATCCAAGCGCATTACTGGAGAAAGCGAAAAGTGATTATACAAAAAATGTGATTGTTATTTTAGATCACAATGGGGTACCGGTGGGTCTTTTCGCATTGGAAACGGGAGATAGAGTAAAGGAGTTCACAGATAATGAGGATGCTTTACTTTTAACGTCATTTTCTATTAATCACAATAGACAAAGAAAAGGATTCGCTAAAAAGTCATTGTTATTATTAGAAGAGTTTGTAAAACGTTATTTTCCAATAAAAAATGAAGTTGTACTTGCTGTGAATGAAAGAAATATTCCTGCACAAAATTTATATGCAAAAGTTGGTTTCCAAGATAAAGGTTTTAGAAGAATGGGACCAATTGGCCAACAAATAATAATGCATTTACCTATAATGAAATAATGAGATAGAAAACTTACTCTTGAATATTCAAGTAGTAGGTTTTTTTATTTTAACAATATATAATATATGTATATAAAATGAAACAGGAATGAAGGATATAAAAAATGAATCAAGATAGAAAATGGAATATCGTTGGACGAAGAGTGATTAAAACTGGGATTGCAGTTTTTCTTACAGTGTTAGTTTGTGATTTTTTTAACATCCCAACTATTTTTGCTGTAATAACAGCAATTGTTACAATTGAACCAACTGCAACAGACTCAATAAAAAAAGGACTTATTCGCTTTCCGGCCTCAACAATTGGATCGGCATATGCCATGACTTTCACATTTTTCCTAGGCCACCAAGCAATTTCTTATGCATTAGCTGCAATGTTTACGATCGTTACATGTCAAAAACTAAGGTTACATGCGGGAACTTTAGTTGCAACTTTAACTGCCGTAGCAATGATTCCAATTACGGCAAATCATTATTTTACTGCATTTTTAATTCGTTTAGCTACTACATCTACTGGTATTATAGTATCTACTTTAGTGAATTTTTTCATTTTTCCACCCCACTACACGAAAATGATTTTTGGATGTACAGAGGATCTATTTGCTAAAACAGCAAATATTATGGAAGAATGGATTACTGCATTAGTTGCAGGAAAAGGTGTGAAAAAGGAGACTGCTCAGGATTTATCTAAATTGACTTTATTATTGCATAAGGCGATACAATTTGTTCAATATGAGCAGAAAGATTGGAAATATCATCAACATACAAAGAAGGAAATGAGAAGCTTTTTAACGATGCAGAAGCAACTTCATATATTACAGCAAATCATTTACCATATAGATAATTTAGCTCGGGTATCAATTGAGACTTGTGACTGGTCACAAAGTGAAAGAGAAATATTACAACGAACAATTCATTCTATAATTGCTATATTGAGAAACCGTTGTAATGAAATTGATGAGGAACATTTCAAACTTATTGCTGAATTAGACAAGTAATTTTGGAGTTATAAAAATGATTTAAAAGATTATAAACCAAATCATTATCATCACCATTTTTCAAGTGAATCTATTATTTTATTTGAGGTATTATCTATTCATGATATGTTAGAAGAATTAAAACAAATATCCGAGAAATATGAGTGGGAAAACCGATTCAATTGATAAGTTCATTTTACTGTGGGGGGGATAATATGACACTTTATATTGCATTACTAAGAGGAATCAATGTCGGTGGCCATAAAGTAATCAAAATGGCTGATTTAAAACGAGTGTTTGAATCAATAGGGTTAAAACAAGTGAAAACATATATACAAAGTGGTAATATTGTGTTCGAATCTGAGGAAGGTATAAACTTTCTAAAGGACCAAATACAATCTGAAATAAAAAAAGAATTTGATTTCGATGTTCCAGTCATGCTAAGAACACATGATGAATTTATAAATATTATTAAACAATGTCCATATGAAGTTCATTCATTGTTAGAAGGAGAAAGTGTTCATATTGCTTTTTTAGCTAATGTACTTTCTGAAGAAGAGAGTAGTCAATTGCTTACATTTAAAAGTGAACTTGAAGATTGCTATATAGATGAGAAGGTCGTTTATTTATTTTTCAAAAATAGCATTCGAAATTCTAAATTAATGAACCAGTTTCAGAAGTTACATACACCAGCTACAGTTAGGAATTGGCGGACTGTGAATAAATTAAAAGCAATTGTAGAGAGTATGTAAATATAAAAAGATGAGGTTTTCTACATGTAGAAAACCTCATCTTTTTACTTATATTGTTTTGCAACTATGAGTTCGACAATAGGATAAATAAAGAATGAAGAGCAAATTGCGATGAACAGGGGGAGGTTTTTTACTCCATCTAAATTAGCCCCCATAGAAAATCCTTCGGAGAAGATTAATAAAAGGAACATTACAACTACAAGCACAAAATACGCAATTTTAAAGCTTTTATATGTAATTTGTTGTCCCATCTCATCTTGACTTTCTTCTGACACACCGTGGGGATCTCCCCAAGTAATGTGATTAATTAAATTACTAAGTATTAACGAAATAGCAAAAATCGTACCACCTAAAATAGAACCTTCAGTTATGTATTTATATGTGCCATGTACTAGTATTGCAATTAATGCTAAAACAATGATTATAAAAATAGTTTTTTTAGTATTCAATAAATAATTGCCCCCTCGATTGTAAAAAACTCTTTACAAATATAAGTATAAAATTGGAAAAGTGTCATGTCAAATACTTTTTACACACAATATGTAAGTATGCAATATTTTGTTTTTATGATAAATAAAAAATTACAATACATTTGAATGTAAAAGAATGGGCTCGCATATATTTGGAAGGGATGTCAGATTAATTTAGGGGGTAGTTATGTCTATACTTTTAAAAGCTGGTGCAGATGCAGGAAACAACGGTTTGAAGTTAATGGTGAAAGGGCAAGACCCTATTTTTATTCCGAGTATTTATTCTTTATATATAGGTGAGCCTACAGGACTCTTAGATGAGGTAGATGTTTCATTATCTGAATTAGAAAACCACATTGATGTGACTATAAGTTCGCCATCGTTAATGCTAAATAATGTACGATATATCGTTGGAGAAAAAGTTATTCAAGATCAATTAAAAGGTACTGAGGTAGAGAAGAAATCGAATAAGTCAACGGATGAGTTAATGGTTATTACAATACTATCAGGTTTGGCGGTAAGCGCTATGCGTCAAAGTCCAACTTCTAGCCATATTAATATTCGTTATGATTTATCTGTCGCTCTTCCTATGCAGCTTATTACACAAGAAATAGCTGCTGAAAATGCAAAACGTTATATGGGAAATCATAAGGTTATTTTCCATTATCCGAACGGACGCGATGTGACAATTAATGTTTCAATTGAGTATTGTAAATGCCTGCCTGAGGGTGCTTCTGGGACATGGGGCATTGTATACGATGAAGAAGGAAATGTTGTGAAACATAAAATAGAATGTGAGCAAAATCAAGTTTCTGAAATTGATTTTGTAGATAAAACTCTACTCTCTTTTGATATTGGTGCAGGGACGACAGAAGAAGTCGTTTCATTAGGGGTGAATTTCCGTCCGCAATTAAGTAAAGGTTTATCTTATGGTGTAAAAGAGACGTTACTACAAATCATTACGAGATGGAACCGGAAGTATCCAACTAAAACGATTGATAGTATTACAGAATACAATCAAATTTATTTAAATGATAAGCATCCGAGAAATACCTTATTAGTTGAGGAATCACAGCCAGCGCTATTAGGTTTAGCAGCACGTGTTGCAACAGATATTATAAATAAAATTGATGATATGAAAGACGATCCATACGTGTTTATTTATGGCGGGGGTGCAGTAATTATTAAAAATAGTTTAAAAATGATTTTAAAGCAAAAAGGACGACTCAAAAATGTAATCTTTGTAGATAATCCGTTATTTACAAATGCACGAGGATTATTAGTTTATACTTGTTCGCCAAAATATAGAGAGCATAAGCAAAAAGAGTTAGGATTTACAAACTTAACGATAAGTTAGTTGGTGGAAGTATGCGATCTAGGCGATATAAACGTGGTGATCGAGTAAAAATCAATATTCATAAATCGGTATCACCTGAAATGCTTGCGTGGCTGAATAAACAATCAAATCCAACTAATTTCTTCTTTTTTGCTGCGCAGCAACTATTTAAACAAGTTGGAGATATTGACGTTTCAAAAGCTTTACCAAGCAGCCATGTTTTCTCATTATATGTGGAGCCTTCATCCTTATTAAAAGTCGAAGTAAACCCTTTTAAAAACATGACACTAGACACAAATACATCCACCGAAAATGCAAAAAAAAAATTATGGGAATCTGTTGATCAATTAGATTGTCCATTTTTTTAAACATAGAAAAATATAAAAAGTCCCCATCACTATACATACGAATACAGTGATGGGTTTTTGTTTGTAACTAGAAGGGGGCACAATTTGTGCCCCCTTCCATTAGTTATTTATCTAAATTTTAGATGTATGTTTAGAAACAGCGTTAATTATGCTTTCCCAGTCATCTGGATGGTTTTCATGGCCTGCCCCTTTAAGAGTTAATAGTACTGAGTTTGGAATTTCATCAATTAGTGCGAGGCCATGTTCAAATGGGAGTGCTGTATCGTCTGTTCCGTGAATAACCAATGTTGGTGCTTGTATGGAGTGAAGTACACCTTCATATGCATCATCACCTTGAAGTAAAGCGTGATTAAACATACTTAATAAATTGTTTGCGCGTTCTATTTCTTGTTTTACTTGTGTATAAACTCTATTTTCATCAAATATTCGTTCTGATCCACATAATAGACGAGATCCTGAAACTAAATATTCTGCCACATTATTTTTATTTGTCCAATCTATACTTGCGCTCTTTACATGATGTTTTAAAATCCTTTCATCCATTGGGGGTAAATCGCGAGTATTATTATCAGATCCTATTACACTAGTCGCTAGTAAAGTTAGCGTCAAAATTCTTTCGGGATGTTTTACAGCGGCAATTTGAGCAATCATACCACCTAATGACATACCAAAAAGATGGGCTTTATCAATATGATAAGCGTCTAATACTCCGATTGCATCTTCAGCCATATCTGTTACTGAATAATTTGAAGTGCCAGGTTCATATGTAACAGAGCGTCCAACATCGCGATTATCAAAGCGAATAACAAATTTTCCTGTGTTCGCCAACTGTTCACAAAATTCTTCATCCCAATATATCATTGAACAAGTAGCTCCCATAATTAATAAAATAGCGGGATCATTAGAGTTACCGAAGCTTTCTGTACATATATCAATACCGTTTATTTTAAATATCTTTTCACTCATAAAGTTAGCCCCATTTCTTTTGAATTTAATTAATAATACAGTTTTGAATAATTCTAAGATGTGTGTAAGATTCTTTTTGAAATTCATCCCGCTATTTGCCGGGCAGTAAGAGCCCGATTGGTGAGGAATGATTAAAGTTTCACTTTATAATGCTTTTTGCATAATTACCCCCAAAAATAAGTATATGGTAATTCAAGGCACAAAATTTTGAGAAATAATTGTATGTTATTAAAATAAACAGCAAGGAGGAGAGGAAATGAAAGCAATCGTTATTGATCGATATGGCAGTGTTGAAGAATTAAAAGAAAGACAAGTTTTAAAACCGGTTGTTAAGAATAATGAGGTATTAATACGTATTTATGCAACATCTGTTAATCCAGTTGATTGGAAAATAAGAAAAGGTGACTTACAAGAACAGTTACGCTTTTCATTTCCAATCACTTTAGGATTAGATGTAGCTGGAGTTATTGAAGAAGTTGGAGAAGATGTAGAGTGTTTCAATATAGGAGATAAAGTGTTTACGAAACCTGAAAATATAGGAAGCGGCTCTTATGCTGAATTCATTGCAGTACAATTAGATTTAGTATCACATATGCCTAATAATATTAGTTACGAAGAAGCAGCTTCTATTCCTCTTGCAGGACTTACAGCGTGGCAAAGTCTTGTAGATTACGCAAAAATAAAAGAGAATGACCGTGTATTCATTCATGCTGGAGCTGGTGGCGTTGGAAGTTTGGCAATCCAAATCGCAAAATCATTTGGAGCTTTTGTTGCCACGACTGCTAGTAGTAAAAATAAAGAATTTTTACAGTCTTTAGGAGCGGATCTCGTTATTGATTATAAAAAAGATAAATTTGAAGAACTAGTATCAGATTTTGATATTGTGTTAGATACAATAGGTGGCGAAGTGCAAGAAAAAAGTTTTCGAATTATTAAACCTGGTGGTGTTCTAGTTTCCATTGTTCATGAACCACTACAAAAAGTAGAAGGAATAAAATCAGGATTTTTATGGCTAAAACCAAATGGAAAACAATTAGAAGAATTATCAGCTTTAATTGTAAACGGAAAAATCAAACCAATCATAAGTAAAGTGGTGCCATTTAATGAAGCAGGAGTTCGAGAAGCTCATATTTTGAGTGAAGGACAACATGTTAGAGGAAAGATTGTAGTTAAAGTGGAATGATAATAAAGATTACAGCTTATAGAGTAACTAGATTTGAATAACGAAAAAGCTCAACAATAGATAATATCCCATACTATACATTTTCATTTGCGGGCATTATTTATTGTTGGCTAATGTGATATTGCTTCTAACAAATACTTTTTCGTATTGTATCGTATAATTTCTCTAATCCAATTTCCATATCTTTCTCGTTTAACATTGAATAGCTAATTCTTAATTGGTTATCATTTGTTTCGTAATTTAATAGACAAGCTGTTCCTGGTAAAAAAGAGACATCTACTTCATTTGCTTTTTGTAATAAGGTAAAGGGATCTATCGAATCAGGCAGTGTCACCCATAAATTAAAACCGCCATTTGGTATTTCAAAGTTTAGTTCTTTTAATGGCGATAATATATCAATTGTTAAATCACGTCTCATTTGTAAAGCTGTTCGTAATTTTTCTAAATGATTTTTCATACGTTCCGCACGTAAAAACGGTAGAAGTGCCTTTTGTGTTAATAAAGGACTACCGATATCCATTGAACCTTTCACTGCATATAGCCATTCAAAAATAGGGCCATCGGCAATAAGTGCTGCAATACGCAATCCTGGTGCTAACGTTTTACTAAATCCTTTTATATATATTACGTGGCCATCCTTATCAAAACTTTTGATTGGAGGTGGTACTACAGCATCTTCAAAATATATTTCTCCGAAAGAATCATCTTCAATGATAAAAAATTGATATAGCCCCGCTAGTTCTATAAGTTCCATTCTTCGTTCTTTACTCATTACTGTACCTGTCGGGTTTTGGAAGGTCGGATTCGTATACAATAAAACGGGATTTTTACTTTGACAAATATCATCAATTAAGTCGGAGCAAACTCCATGATTATCAAGAGAAACAGGAATGATTTGAACACCTTTATTGATGAAAACATCAAGCGCGGCACTGTAACACGGACTTTCTACTAATACAGTATCTCCAGGTTTTAATAATGTTTGAGCAATTAAATCAATTCCTTGTTGTGCTCCGCTTGTAATTAATAATTGAGATGGGTCCGTCACTAATTTCTGGTGTTCATTTAAGTAATTTGCTATTTCAACTCGTAGCTCATAATCGCCTTGAACTGGCCCATAAGTTGCTAACAACATCGGATTTTTATCCAGCAATTTATGCATTTCGTCTGCCAAAAATGGATTTGGTAACAGACGGGGATACAGAATTGCTTGTGAAAAATCATAATATTTACGGTGTTTATTCATTGCATATTGAGAACGCATAACATTAATAGATCTTGATTGTTGCCATTTATACGGTATCGGTTTGAAATCTTTCTTTACACGTTTATATATGTAAGCACCTTTTCCTTGTTCGATGCGTATATACCCTTTCGTTTCTAACTGTTTATAAGCTTTACGAACAGTTAATACATTGATTTGTAAATCTGTGGCCATACAACGTAAAGAAGGAAGGGATTCACCATGTGAAAGCATACCACTTTGTACTCTTTCAACAATTTGCATATATATTTGCTTGTAATACGGTATGTTTGATTCTTTACGCAATACAATCTTCATAGGTTCACCTATTTTTCTTTTTAATTTAATTAAAGCGAAAAATATATAGGGAATCAACTACAACTTGAAGTAACTGTTATATGTACCGATACACTGTTATACACCATAGCCTCTATACTCATTTTAAGAGTAAAAAGGAGGAAGTAAAATGGTCATTTTTAATTACATTTTAGTATGTATTATTTTCGGGACAACATTTTTAACGATTAAAATTGGAATTGAAGCAGGAGCGCCACCGTTGTTTTCAGCAGGAATTCGTTTCTTTTTAGCGGGTATAATCCTTATGATTATTTTTAAATTAAAGCGAAAAGAAATTATGCCACATATATTTTCAAAACGTATTATGTATGCTGGATTTTGTTTAACATTTATGACATTCGCAAGTTTATATTGGTCAGAACAATATATTTCTTCGGGATTAGCTGCTGTTCTTTCTGCTACGGGACCAATGATGATTTTATTAATACAAGCAAAGAGGAATAGGGAGAAATTACAAAAGGAACAACTCGTTGCTTTAGTTATTGCACTAATAGGTGTTATATTTGTTTCTTTACCAGGAATGCATCAACAAGTAAGTTTCATATGGAGTATTGCTTGTATTGTTTTAGTTATAGGGGAGCTATTTTACGGAATAGGCTCTATTCGTTCAAAAGAAATACTGTCAGATTTATCAAATGTATCACCATTTCTTATTAACGGTATTCAAATGTTTTATGGAGGGATTTTACTACTCATCGCATCTATTATTGTAGAACAACCAAATGTAACCGTATTAACTTCATGGAGTGTGCAATGGCCTATTTTATATCTCATATTTATCGGATCGATTGGTGGACACGGATTATATTACTGGCTCTTATCAAAAACAAATCCAGTATTTCCATCGACGTGGTTATATGTATCACCATTAATTGCAATAATTGTGGGATATATCATTTTAGGAGAGCCTTTAAATCCTACAATGGGAATGGGGGCTTGTCTTATATTGATTGGTGTATTTTTGGCCAATCGTTCAACGCTACGGACTTATTTCAAAAAAGGGCGGTTATTAGAGAAGGAGATGTAGTTTAATAAAGCAACAGCCCTGTATATTACAGGACTGATAAAATCAAAAACACAGTTGGAAAAATAACCAACTGTGTTTTTGATAATTAATTCACTTTTTTAATAAAGCCTTTATAATGACGTTTTACAAGCTGGCTTTCTAACGTCTTCATAGTTTCTAGTGCTACACCGACAATGATAAGTAAGCTTGTACCACCAATTTGAGCAGAAGGTGGTAACGTAGCAATTTTCGTGAATACGAGCGGTAATATAGAAATAGCACCTAAGAAAATTGCACCGATAAATGTTAAACGGTATAAAATTTTAGTTACATATTGTTCAGTTGCTTTACCAGGACGAATACCAGGAACATATCCATTTTGCTTTTTCAAATTCTCAGCCATTTGTTCAGGATTTACTTGAATAAATGCGTAGAAGTATGTGAAAGCAACGATAAGACCGACATAAAGTGTCATTCCAATTGGATGTGCGAAATCAAGATTTGCAACTAACCATTTTGATACGCTTGAATCAGGGAAGAGCTGCGCAATTGTACGCGGCGTCATTAAAAATGCAGAAGCAAAGATAACTGGTATAACACCAGCACTATTTACTTTAAGCGGTAAATGAGTGTTTTTTGCTCCTTGATATTGATTGTTTCCTGAAACAGATTTTGCATATTGGATCGGTATTTTACGTACAGCTTGTTGAATGTAAATAACACCAACAACTATCGCTAAAATTACGAGTCCAATTAAAACAATTTTTATTATGTGCATAAATAGCTGATCGCCAGCATTTTGGAATTGTTGTAAATAAATTTGATTTGCAACATTTGGAATCGCGGCAACGAGACCTGCGAAGATAATCATCGAAATACCATTACCAACTCCGTTAGCGGTAATTTGTTCGCCTAACCAAAGTAAAAATGCAGTACCTGCAGTTAAAACTGTCGCAATAAATAAGTATGTAGTCCAGCTTTGATCTGTTATTAATTGTCCACCTGCTATATTATTAAAGCCATAAGACATTCCGATGGCCTGTATGAATGCGAGAATGATTGTAAAGTATCGAGTGAATTGAGCTGATTTCTTACGGCCCATTTCTCCTTGCTTTGCCCATTCCGAAAATTTAGGTATAACATCCATTTGTAGTAACTGTACTATGATGGAAGCTGTAATATATGGTGTAATACCTACAGCAAAGATTGAGAAGTGTTGCAATGCTCCTCCGCCAAATACGTTTAACATACCTAGAACGTTAGCTTGATCTTGTACTTTTAATACCTCTGCGTTAGTATGAGGAACTGGAATAAACGTGCCAATTCGAAAAACGATTAACATCGCTAGTGTAAAAAGGATTTTCCTTCTTATCTCAGCTACTCTCATGAAATTTGAAATCGTACGAAACATTATGTCGCCTCCTATATTTTTATCAGTAAAAAACTGATTATTATACCCTATGAAGTAACCACAAACCTCCTTCCGCACTAAATTCATTTGACAAATGGATTTTCATACACTTTGTAGTTTTCACGGATATAAAAATATAAGGTGTTATATAAGCGACCTATACACTTCACGTAATCATTCAATACCCATAATATATCGAATAAATTAACAAATGTACATACATACGCATTAAAAATGAATAAATAGGGTCATTTTTTACATTTATTTAATGATAAATTGATAGGACATTATTATTCAAGATTGTTATACATGTTATCAATTAAAGTTTATCCCGCATTAACTGGTAGCCCGATTGGTTCAACTAATAATCAGTGGGGATGAACAAAACCATCGCTGATTAAAGTTTCACTTTATATGATTAGAGAATTCTTTTTATTTAAGAAGGAATAAATGTTAAAGAAAGCTAATTAAACAGTGTACATATTTATAGGGGAGAAGATATAAATGAAAGTTGTTATAAAAAAATTACCACCATTAGAAGTAGCGTATATAAGACGAACTGGTAGCTACTTTGAACCGCAAGATCACTGGGGAAAGTTACTGAATTGGTCAATTGAAAATAAACTGTATCCACCAGAGCAATCATTTATCGGAATATCATTGGATAATCCTGAACTTGTTGCAAGTCATAAGTGCCGGCATGATGCATGTGTTACGATTCCTGAAAACTTCGATAAAGAAAAGTATCATGATGTGCAATTTAAAAAATTAGATGGAGGTACATATGGTCTATACCAGTTCTATGATGAACCTCATAAATTAAGTGAAGCGTATCAATACATGTATGTAGAGTGGCTACCAAATAGTGAGTATGATGCAGATTATGATAGAGATAATTTAGAGTTTTGCTTAAATAATGTTGCTGAAGATCTAGACGGAAAGTTAAAGGTTGATTTATTTGTGCCAATTAAAAAGATATAAAAAAACAAATAAGTTCATTTGTGGCTTTAAAATAAAATTGGAATAGTAGTGAAAGAAAAACTTTTTTTGAAGATAATATCTCTAGCGTAGAAATTTAAGTATGTAGGTTGCAATGAAAGGAGAATCCACATGGATACATTTGTAAATGACAAGTTTTATGAAACGAGAGATCAATTATTTGAGGAAATTACTTTGTTGAGTGATGCTCAATTTAATAGGAAACCAGATAAGGATAAATGGAGTATTGCACAAGTTTGTCATCATTTAGTTTTATTAGATGAGAGAGTGATAACAGTTATTTCCTCAGGGTTAAAAAAGTTAGATAGTACCCAAAATGAGCGTAAAGAAATTCACACTATTTTATTAGATAGAACGAAAAAGTTTATAGCTCCAGAAATGATTGAACCAAGTATAGAACCATTTGAAGTGGAGCAAATGCTCAATATGCTAAACGAATCAAGAAAAGAATTGATGCGTTTCCTGAGTACAATAGAAGATGAGTCTATATTAGCGAAAAAATCAGTGATGCATCCAGCTCTTGGAGAATTATCCCTTGATCAGTGGATAGAATTGATCTATTTACATGAACAGCGTCATATTTCACAAATAAAAGAGATAAAATTGCTTTGTGAAATTGAAAAGTAAAAATTATTCCCTATTTATTGATACGTATTATAAACAGGGGAAACGGTTGATTCATATTGATTCAGAAGAAAACAAAAATAGAATGAAATTAGTTGAAAGTGACCAATAAGCTTAAGAAAATATGAAACTATCCGATTTTCTGTATAAGTGTAACCCCGTCTTAAATGAAGAGCGGGGTTATTTTTTTGAAAGTACACTTCACACTCTTAAGGAAGGGGTATTCTGTCAGGAAATGATAAAATACAATTCTGTTAGAGGATGTATGCAATTTATTCTCTTTATTTTTGCAACAGAACCACCTTCAAAATTATCTTTTGTAGTTGAAGTTTCCTGAATAATAAGTTACATTTTTAAAGTTCAAGCAACTTTATGAAAGTACAAAAAGGGGAGAAATATTATTATTATGCAAAAAATGAAATGGAAGAACTATGTATGTTACTTTGTAATTTTATTACTGCTTGGAACGGCAGTAATAGTCAAACCATCTATCTCTAAGGCTGAGGAATCTGAAGTTAATATTACATTGTTAGGTACTGCAGATATTCATGGTAGATTTATGCCTTGGGATTATGCGCTTGATGGAGCAAATATGAGTGGAAGTTTGACGCAGCTTTATACGGTTATAAAGAAGGTCCGTCAAGAAAATCCAAATACCATATTAGTAGATGCCGGGGATACAATTCAAGGAAACTCAGTAGAATTATTCAACGATAAGCCACAATCGCCAATGATGGTAGCGATGAATACAATGGGATATGATGCCTGGGCATTTGGAAATCATGAATTCAACTTTGGATTAGATACATTGAAAAAAGTTAGTGAGCAATATAAGGGAAAAACGTTAGCAGGAAATATTTATAAGGAAAATGGAGAGCGCTTTCTTCCTGCATATACAATTGTAGAAAAAGGTGGAATTAAAGTTGGGATTATTGGTATGAATACACCAATGATTAGTGATTTTGAAAAAGGGACAGATCACTTAAATGGTTTAGTGGTGAAAAATCCGGTAGAAGAGACGAAAAAGGCAATTAAGGAATTAGAAGGTAAAGTAGATGTAATGGTAGGAGTTATGCATATGGGACTAGAAAATGAGAATGGTATCTCTGGTACTGGTGTTCAAGATATTGCAAATGCTTGTCCGGAACTAAACGCTATTTTTGCGGCTCACATGCATAAACTTGTAAAAAAAGAAGTTGTAAATGGCGTAATTATTACAGAACCAGATAAATATGGAACACATATTTCACGTATTGACCTTACTTTTACAAAGCAAGATGGGAAGTTGGCTTTAAAAAATAAAACTGCTACCGCTATACCTGTAAAAAATGCTGATGGGACAACGATATTATCCGATCCTACACTTGAAGAAACATTAACACCTTTTCATGAATATGCGAGAGGAGATGCAAATGTTGTAGTCGCTCAATTAAAGGGTAGAAATCTTGTTCCTGAAAATGAAATAAAGGGTATTCCAAGTGTTCAGATTCAAGAAACACCTTTATCAGATTTCTTTCATGAAGTTATGCTCTACTACAGTAAAGCAGATGTAGTAGCCCATCAAATTGATAATGATTATGCCCGTTTAGATACAGGCCCTATTAAGAAAAAAGATATTGCGTACAATTACCAATATGCCTTGGGAGAAATTACAGTATATAAGATTTCTGGAAAAGATTTAAAAGACTATATGGAATGGGCAGCAGGATATTTTAACTCATCTCGTGCCGGAGATGTAACCGTTAGCTTTGATAAAACCCGCCGTGCATCTAAATACAGTACGAACGATTTCTTTGGAGGCGTAAAATACGAAATTGACTTAACAAAACCATATGGAAGCAGAATTACAAATTTACACTCTATTCGTACAAACAAACCAATCAAAATGAGCGATGTTATGACGTTGGGAATGAATGCATATAGAATGGAGGCTCTTCAGGCAAAAGGTGGAGCTTTAGAGGGGCGTAAGTTTGAACAAATTTGGTCATCTAAACAAGAGAATGCATTTGGAGAAACAGGTGGAACCATTCGTAACCTTGCTATTACATATTTAAAAGAGGTAAAGAACGGTGTATACACACCAAAAGTTATGCATAATTGGAAAATTACTGGTGTAGATTTACATTCTTCAGAGCATAAGGCGGTAGTTGATCTTGTGAATAAAGGGATTTTAGAAATTCCAAAAACAGAAGACGGAAAATACACAAATATAGCATCTATAAATACGAAAGACTCAATTTCAAAAGAAGAGATTATATTACTCTCACAAAAAGCAAATATTAATCCAAATCAGTTTAATCATGTAAAGACAAAAGGTGAATTTTACAAAAAACTTAGTAGGATTACTAAAAAAATATAAATTATAAAATTTCTTATAGTAATTGTTATTTTAATAACATTAAACCCACTCTTACAATAGTAAAGAGTGGGTTTTTATGTTGTTATTTAGAGGTAAGTATACTTTTATTACAATGAATATAGATAATTAATAACTAACCAATTGGGTGAGCACCTATAAGGACTCTCTTTTATTCAAATTAATGTACATATGTGTTCCGTTCATTATTTATAATATTGACCACAATTTATGTAATTTTGCATAATGTTACATAAATTGTGTATTTTCTCTTTTTTTAGACATTAATAGACAGTATACTTTGTACAAGCTTTCTATTTCAAAAATTATACGAGGTGAAATAATGAAAAACAAAAAGACATTAACTAAGGTAGCATTAACAACAGGATTAGCTTTAACAGCTGTGGCACCATATGGGGTAGGTCATGCAGAGGAAACAGATCAACTACAAGTTCAAATTCAGGAGGAATCGTTCCGTTCGGGTGAACTTACACAGCCGTCACAAAAGGCACCAGAAAATGTAGTAAAGGATGCACTTAAGGAGAAAACAGAACAAGCTCTGTCCCAAAAACAAGTCAATGGAGAAGCAGGAGTAGATTATAAAGTCCTTCAAAAACGTGGTTCGTATGATGGAACTACACTTGTGCGTATGCAGCAAACATACGAAGGAAAAGAAGTATATGGACATCAATTAACTGCACACGTAGATAATAAGGGTGTTATTAAAAGTGTTTCAGGTGATAGCGCGCAAAATTTAAAACAAGAAGAATTAAAAAAACCTATTAATCTATCAAAAGATGAAGCAAAACAATATATTTATACGAAATACGGGAACGATATCAAGTTTATTTCTGAGCCAGAAGTTAAAGAGGTTATTTTTGTTGATGAAAATAATGGACAAGCTAGCAATGCATACCAAGTTACCTTCGAAGCTGCAACACCAAACTATGTTTCTGGTACTTATTTAGTAAATGCACAAAATGGTGATATGTTAAAAAATATGGTACAAGAATCTAACTTAAAGGCCAGTGACAAACTAGTTGGAGCTTTAAAGAAAAGTAAACAAAGCAGCCTTACATCATTAACCGGAACAGGAAAAGATGATTTAGGTATTAATCGTTCATTTGGTATCTCTAAACAAAGTAATGGCAAATATGCTCTTGCTGATTATACAAGAGGGCAAGGCATTGAAACATATGATGTGAATTACAGAGATATTACTAAAGAAGAAAGCTATTATCCTGGTACATTAGCGACAAGTACTTCGGCAACATTTAACGATCCAAAAGCAGTAAGTGCTCATTACTTAGCAACAAAAGTATTTGATTTTTATAAAGATAAATACAAGCGTAATAGCTTTGATAATAAGGGACAAAAGGTAGTTTCAGTTGTACACGCTTGGGATTCTGAAGAGACGAATGATCCGAAAAATTGGCAGAATGCATTAAGTGCTAATAATGGAAGTATGCTTGTATATGGCGATCCTATTGTTAAAGCATATGACGTAGCTGGACATGAATTTACACATGCTGTTACTTCTAGCGAATCTAATCTTGAATATTACGGGGAATCCGGTGCGATTAATGAGGCGCTATCTGATATTATGGGAACATCTATTGAGAAATACGTAAATAATGGAAACTTTAACTGGACAATGGGAGAACAAACGGGATCTGTTTTCCGTGATATGGAAAACCCAGCTTCTGTTCCATCTTCACTTGGAGTGCCTTATCCAGATGATTACAGTGAATTTAACGATTTTAATGGATGGGATCAAGGCGGTGTTCATTTTAATTCAAGTATTATTAATAAAGTTGCGTATCTGATTGCAAAAGGCGGAACTCATAACGGAGTAACTGTTAAAGGAATTGGTGAAGATAAAATGTTTGATATTTTCTATTATGCAAATACAGATGAGTTAAACATGACTTCTAATTTCAAAGAATTGAGATCAGCATGTATTCGAGTGGCAACTAATAAATATGGTGCGAATACAGCTGAAGTTCAAGCAGTTCAAAAAGCATTTGATGCAGCAAAAATTAAGTAATTTAGAAATATAGTTATCATTCATATATTAATACATTATGAAAAACAGCTAATGTCATTTTAAGGATATTAGCTGTTTTTTTACGTGGCAATGTATCGTTGAAAATAAACTGACTAAGCAATAATGAGGCACTTTATCTGTAAGAAGTTGTGACAAATAAATAAGGTTTAAAATATATAAAAACAGAAAATTAATAATATATTGACCTCTTGATAGAAAGTCTATAAAATGAAAGCGATAACAAACGATTGCTTTAAAATGTTTTCCCTGATCTTTTAGTATTTACAAATATATGAAGGCATAAACAAATCTATTTTTTTAAGTACTAATGCAAACGTTTTCGTATTAAAAGGTCATTGAAATACATACGTGAAAATAGCCGATATGGAGGTGAAGTAAAAGAGATTTCTAGATTAATTTAAGCAGTGTTATTCAGTGTAAGCATAATAAATCGTTAGTAATATTTGAAGAAAGGGTGTATGTGATGCAAATTACAAAAAGATTAATTAACAAAACAGTTTTATTACTTACTTTAATCGTTATGTTATCATCTGTTTTCTCCTTTCAGAGTGTGAAGGCAGTTTCAAATTCGAAAACAACTGAAATTATCATTCATTACAAAGAAAAGCTTGGAAATACAAAAGACTGGAATCTTTGGTTATGGGGAGAAAATGCAAATGGTACATCTTATCAATTTACTGGTGAAGATGAATTTGGAAAATACGCTAAGATAAAAATAGACGGTGACTATAATCGTGTAGGATTTATAGTTCGAACAAATGAATGGGAAAAAGATGGTGGGGATCGTTGGATTGAAAATATAAAGGACGGTCGTGCTGAAGTATGGATCCTTTCGGGTGATGAAAAAGTATATAACTCTAAGCCTTCATCGGATCTCTCAATTCAAAAAGCAACTATTGATAGTTTCCATGAAATTACTGTAACGACTAATGTCCCGTTTCATATTAAGGAAAAGAAAATTGAAATTGAAGGCATTAAAATTAAGAATATTACTCCTTATGATATAAACAGTGGCGATATTACTAATAAGGTCAAAATAATTACGGAACAGAAAATTGATTTAAAACAAACATACAAAGTTAAAATAGAAAACTTAGCTGATACGAATACTGAAATTGGTAAAGTCATTCGTAGCGAAGAATTTGATAATTTATTTTATTATGGTGGTAACGATTTAGGAAATACATATACTCCGCAACATACAAAGTTCCGTTTATGGGCTCCTACTGCAAGCGAAGCGAAGTTAGTTACATATAAAAAATGGAGCGATAAAATAGGTGCTGAAATAAACATGCAACAAGGTGAAAAGGGAACTTGGACATCAGAACTAAAGGGGAACCAAAAAGGGCTCTTTTATACGTATAAGGTCAAAATTGGTGATAAGTGGACTGAAGCGGTTGATCCATATGTGCGTGCTGCTTCTGTAAATGGGGATAAAGGTGCAGTCGTTAATTTAGAAGAAACAAATCCGAAAAAATGGAAAGCAAACAAAAAGCCAAAATTTAAAAATCCGGAAGATGCTATTATTTATGAGTTACATGTACGTGATCTTTCCATTCAACCTGAAAGTGGTATTAAACAGAAAGGGAAGTATTTAGGTGTAACAGAAAAAGGAACAAAAGGGCCAGAAGGTGTAAAAACAGGACTTGATCATATAAAGGATCTCGGTGTTACTCACGTTCAGTTTTTACCGATATTTGATTATGCTTCTGTAAATGAAGAGACTTTAAATGAACCGCAATATAACTGGGGATATGATCCTAAAAATTTCAACGTTCCAGAAGGCTCCTATTCTACAAATCCTTATGAGCCGACTGTGCGAATAACTGAATTAAAGCAAATGGTTCAAACACTACATGATAATAATCTTCGAGTGGTGATGGATGTAGTATATAACCATATGTATAACGCTGCTGAATCTAATTTCCATAAGTTAGTTCCAGGTTATTATTATCGTTACAATGAAGATGGAACATTTGCAAATGGAACCGGTGTAGGAAATGATACTGCTTCAGAAAGAAAAATGATGAGGAAGTTTATGGTAGAGTCCGTCACATATTGGGCAAAAGAATACAATTTAGATGGATTCCGTTTTGATTTAATGGGTATTCATGATTATGAAACGATGAATGAAATACGTAAAGCTGTGAATCAAATTGACCCTTCTATTATACTACACGGAGAAGGCTGGGATTTAAATACACCTCTTGCAGCTGAGTTGAAAGCAAATCAAAAAAATGCAGAGAAAATGAAAGGGATTGCACATTTCAACGATGATATACGTGATGGATTGAAAGGTAGTGTATTTGAGGAGAAAGAAAATGGATTTGTAAATGGAAAGCAAAACATGGAAGATCGTATTAAAAAAGGCATTACAGCAGGTATTGACTACGATACAAATTCGTCTACTTATCAAGATCCGGAACAGGTACTAACTTATGTGGAAGCGCATGACAATCATACATTATGGGATAAACTTGAGTTGACTAATTCAGGTGATAACGAAGAAGTGCGAAAACAAATGCACAAATTGTCTTCTTCGATTTTATTAACATCACAAGGAATTCCATTTTTACATGCAGGGCAAGAGTTTATGCGGACGAAATACGGTGATCATAATAGTTACAAATCTCCAGACTCAATTAACCAGATGGATTGGCTGCGCCGTGCAACGTTTAATAATGAAGTAGATTATATGAAGGGTTTAATAGAATTACGCAAAAAGTACTCAGCTTTTCGAATGACATCTGCAGAGCAAATAAAAATACACGTATCATTTATTGATGCTCCAAAAAATACTGTAGCTTATATAATAGAGGGGAATAAACATGAATACTTTACAGTGGCTCACAATGCAAATAGAGAAGCGGTTGAAATAACACTTCCATCGAAAGGGCCTTGGAAAGTACTAGTAGATGGCAAGCAGGCGGGAAGTAAACCACTTTATGTTGTCCATGACAATAAAATTAAAGTTCCTGCATTAAGTTCCATTGTTTTAAAATCAGAAAAACCAATTAAATAAAAGCGAAGAGTGTGGAAATAAATACTGAATTGAGCAAAGTTAATAAGGATTGCAAATGAAAAAGCGTAGTAAAAACAACCTTTACTTCGCTTTTAAAATTAATATAGCATAATTTCACATACTGTAATTAAATTACAATTCAATAAAGAACAAACAAAAAGAGAAGAACTCATTAAGGTTCTTCCCTTTTTAATGTTTCATTAGGGGATCTTTCATTTTTTTATTGTGTATGGATTAGCATGACAATGATTTATATATGTAATTGGTTAAAATGAAACATTACAAGTATAAGATTATGTGCTTAGTAATCTCGCGATTTAAGGCACGACATTAGATAAGTGCGGGGAGTTCAATCGATTTTGAATAAAATTAATAGTATCAGCTGCAATTTTTTTACGTTTAAGAACTATCCCAGCATGCCCACATGTATAAATATATCGTGTAGGTCTTTCCAAAGATTCCCACAAGTAGTCTGTATCCTCAGAATACACATATAGATCATGCTTACCTGAAATTAATAAAATATTTTCTTTTTTTACTTTTGGCAATGCTTGACTCGGTTCAGTGATTTTCCAATAATCTATTAAATCATCATACGTAACACCATGATGTTCCAAGTCTTCTCTAATAAATTTACCCGGAATTGTATTCCAAATAGA